>Ga0180435_10006994_pt1 | contig 10790 bp, 2 predicted proteins | sample SS_ome_3_FD_132467 | JGI IMG/M metagenome (GOLD analysis project Ga0180435, IMG submission 132467) | Hypersaline lake sediment archaeal communities from the Salton Sea, California, USA - SS_3_S_1 metaG | ecosystem: Environmental > Aquatic > Non-marine Saline and Alkaline > Hypersaline > Sediment... | reverse complement strand
CGGCGCTGCCTGCACGACCGCCTCGCGCGGACGCGCGTCGTGAACGCCGAGCGCCGCGCGTGAGCCGCGCGGCGCCCGAGCCTCGTTCGCAGCCCGTGCGTCAGTTCCCGATCGTGAACTGCACGCCTTCGCTCACGTCGGTCCCGACGGCGACCTGGGCGTAGCCGACGAGCCCCGTGAGGAAGGGCACCGGGGGCACCGCGACGGGGAAGGTCACCACGCCGCCGGCGTTGGACGTCCCGTTGAAGAACAGCGCGCTCGTCGTGTCGATCAACAGCGGCTGCCCGCCCGGCAGCGGGAGCGCCGCCGCCCCGAAGCCGATGCCCAAGAGGCACGGCACGCTCGGAGCCCCCGCAGCGCTGAGCTGGAAGACGCCGCCCAGGTCGAGCGATCCGCCCAGCGCGAGCTGGAGCGGAGCGCCGGCACCGAGCGCGCTGTCGTAGCGCGCGAACGACCCGGGCGCAGGCGCGTTCGGAGCACCGGGCGTCGGGTCGAACAGGCGCAGGCGCTTCTTCGTACCGTCGACCACGCCGCCCACCGCGGTGTCGGACGGCATGGGGCCGAACACGAAGCCGTCGACGAGCGTGAAGGTCGTGCCCTCGTCGCGGAAAACCGCGATCTCCTCGCCGTCCTTGCTCAGGCTGAACGAAGCGTGGAACGGCCCGTCCGCGTCGTCGTTGTCGCACCAGACGAGCACGCGCGCGCCGGGCTGGAGCACGAAGCCGGGGGGCAGCGCCCACTTGTCGGGCTCCGAGAGGTCGTCGGTCAGGTAGTGGTCGGCGAGGTCCACCGCCGTACTGCCGGCGTTGTAGAGCTCGACGAAGTCCTCGAACTGACCCTGCGGGTCGGTGATCAGCGTGTCGTTGTCCGCGCAGACCTCGTTGACGACCAGTCCGATCTGCGCCGGCGGCGCGAGCGTCTGGAAGGTGACCACCGCGTTCGGCGCCAGGTGCGGGAAGCGCGACTCGTCGCCGTCCGCGTCGATCGCGCGCACCCAGTACTCGACGGTCGCGCCGGGACCGAAGGGCGCGGCCTCGTACTCGAAGAAGCCACCGCCCAGGTCCGTCATCGCGAAGGCCTGCTCGGCGCCGCCGTTCACGCGCAGGCGGACCTCGACGGCGAGCAGGTTCGTGTCGTCCGCGTGCGCGGTGAAGCGCACGCCCGCGTCGGGCTGGGGCGCCGACGGCGTGTGGACGACCAGACGCAGGTGCGGCGGCAGGTTGTCGGGCGCGGCGTTGGCGGCGCCCGGGGTCGGGTCGGCGTTGAGCGCCCAGACGGGGCCCGGCGCCGCACCGCCGCTGCGGCCGAACGCGATGTCGGTGCGCTGCGGGCCGAAGTGGATCACGTCGAGCAGGTCAGTCCCGCCGGGTGCGAAGAGCGCGACCGCCTCGCCGCCGGCCGAGAGCGAGAAGCTCGCGTGCAGACCCGACTGCGCCAGGTCGCCGTCGCACCACACCACGAGGTGGCCGCCGGCCGGGATCGAGGTGCCGGCGGGGAAGGTCCACTTGGTGGGGACCGCCGGGTCGTCGGTAAGGTGGTGCCCGGCGAGGTCGATGGCGGCGTCGCCCGCGTTGACGAGCTCGACCCAGTCGTCGTACTCGCCGGCGGGGTCGGTCGCGGTCGACGCGTTCGACGCCATCAGCTCGTTGATCCACAGGTCGTGCGGAGCCTTGGGCGCGGGATCGTTCGCGAACTGGCCCTCGATCGCGTCGTGGCGGACCTCGACCTGGTTGAGGAGCAGATCGAAGGCGTCGAGGAACGGCCCGTCGTCCTCCCAGCCGTACTTGCGGTAGTCCGCGAGGACGTCGTCGCCGATCAGCGCGAACTGCTCGTCGTAGAGCGTCTCGAACGGGCCGTCCACCTCCGGCGACGCGGCGCCGTCGAGGAGTGCTTCGACCTTGCGGCGGTACGCGTACTGCCACAGCGGATCGCCCAAGACCGCGACGGCGAGCGCGTGCTCACCGACCCAGAAGGGGAACGAGCCGAAGTCGTACGGCAGACCGTTCTGCTTCCACGACGCGTCGGTGTCCCAGGCGTGGATGCTCCAGCGCCCCGTGTCGGAGTTCAGGTAGAGGTGGTAGTCGCGCAGGACCTTCTCGAGGTCCGCGACCACGCAGGTCGCGGCCCAGAAGTCGAGGAAGTCGTCCACGTCGAGCTTCGACGCGAGGAAGGCGCGTAGGTCCGCCGGCGGCGTCGCATCCAGTTCCTCGATGAACTGCACCAGGTCGTCGTAGGGCTGGTCGCTCTCCGTCTTCTTCTTGTACGCGTTCTCGTAGGTGACGTTCGTCGCGGGGTCGATCGGGAACATCGACGCCGAGTAGTTCAGGTACGCCTGGTAGATCGGCCCGTCGGGCAGCTCGCGATGGCGCAGGAAGTCCTGCTCGATGACCTCGAGGTCCGCGTAGACGCCGGCGAACTCGCCGTTGACGAGCAGGTGCACCCAGGTCGCGCGCGGCGCTTCGTGGCCCGCGGCGAGGTACATGCGCCGCGACAGCTCCTGTCGCACGACCGAGTCGTCGGAGAAGTGGCTCTTGAGGTTGAGCTCGCGGCGGTCCTGGAAGGTCTCACCCACGTTGAAGCGCAGCTTGTAGCTCTTCTTCGGATCGTCGTTCGAGGTGAAGCCGCTGTAGCGCAGGCTGACCGCGTAGCCCTCACCGTTCACGGTGAGCATCGCGGGCACCTCGAACTGCGGGTCCGACTCGAACAGCGCGTCGAGCTGACTCTGCTGGACGGGATCGATCGTGAGCTCGTACACGGGGAGCTGGCTGCTCGACGACGAGCGCGCCGTCGCCCCGACCGCCGCGGTCGGCGGCCCCTCGACGAACACGCCCGCGGTGGACGCGGCGATCGGCACCACGCGGTAGAAACGTTCCACGCCGACGGGCGCGCCCAGGTCGAAGATGCGCGTCGGCTGGGACCACTGCAGCGCGATCGGCACGAACGGCCCGCTGGCGTCGGCCGACGCCTCGACGCGCCAGCCCAACAGGCCCGGCGAGTCGTCGAGGTCCCAGTGCACGACGTTCGCGCCGTAGCTCCAGTCCACCACCAGGTTCTGCGCCGACGCCGGCGCGGGCAGCGGCGCGTCGATGCGCAGCACCTCGATCCCGCCGACGAGCGACTGACCGAGGACGGGCGTGAACTCGACGTCGAGGCGGCCGTCGGTCACCTCGATCGGCGCGATGAACACGCCCGCGTAGTCGTGGCCGTAGCGCCCCGCCACGTCCACGGACAGGAGCGCCGGCTGCCCCTCGAGGCGCACGTCGAAGCGGCGCAGGCCGCGGCCGTGGGCGAGGATCTCGCACAGGTGCAGCCGCACGAGGTACTCGCCGTTCGGAAGGTCGAAGCGGTAGGCGTCCACGCCCGCGCGCGCGCGCCGCACGACCTCCTCGTAGGGGTGGTCGACGGGACCCAGCCGCGTCTCCGCGGTGAGCACCGGCGTCCCGCCCTCGTGCCCCCAGCCTCCCGGGGTGTACGGCTGGTCGGGCGCGAAGACGGTGCCCCCGGCGGTCTGGCCGAGGCCGCCGCAGTCGACGGCCGCGACCGGCGTCTGGGCGAGAGCGGCGACCGACGAGAGGGTCCAGGCGGCGAGCGAGCCGCCGACGGCGAGGAGAATTCGGATCATGGATGGACGGTGGGGGGGGGCGCTGCGCGACATGCGTTCGACCCCGTCCGGACTCTCTGTGTTCGCCCGGATCGCGCAGGCTTCGACCCCTTTTCCCCGTGCCATTATGACCCGCGCACGCGCCCGGCGTCGGGTCCCTCGCGCTCGCCCGGCGCGCCCCGGCGGCAAGTGTCCCGGGAGGCGGGCCCAGGGCGGGCCGCAACACCCTCCTGAAGCAGCCTTTACGCCGCACCGGGTCGCCGTTCCCGCGGGCGGCTGAGCGCGCTCGGACCGCCCGCCCCGGCTTGCTAACCTGATGGGCTGGACGCATCGCGTCCGAACCCTCCCGAACCCCTCGATGACCCCCCCTGCGCGGCGCCCCGAGCCCAGCTCCTCGACCCCTGGCGACCCCGCCGGAACGGAGCACATCCGCCTGCGCGGGGTGCGCGTCCACAACCTCGCGGGGCTCGATCTCGACCTGCCCAAGGACGCGCTCATCGCCGTCACGGGGGTCAGCGGGTCGGGCAAGAGCTCGCTGGCCTTCGACACGCTGTTCCGCGAGGGCCAGCGTCGCTTCCTCGAGACGCTCTCGGCCTACGCCCGGCAGTTCCTGGGCCGGATGGAGAAGCCGGACATCGAGTCGGCCGAGGGGCTGTTGCCCGCGATCGCGGTCGAGCAGAAGACCCTGTCGCGCAGCGCGCGCTCGACCGTCGGCACGCTGACCGAGGTGCACGACCACCTGCGCGTGCTGTACGCGCGCGCCGGCGTACCGCACTGCCCGGACCACGAGGTGCCGCTCTCCGCGCAGACGCCGGGGCAGGTGCTCGACCGCGTGACCGAGCGCTTCGGCGGCGGACCCGTGCACGTGCTCGCTCCGCTCGTGCGCGATCGCAAGGGCCAGCACCGCACGCTGTTCGAGGACCTCGCGAAGCGCGGCTTCGCGCGCGTGCGCGTCGACGGGCGCGTGCTGCGCATCGAGGAGGTGCCGGAGCTCGAGCGCTACAAGCGACACACGATCGAAGTGGTCGTCGACCGACTCAAGGCGACCGAGGAGAACGTCGGACGCCTGCGCGAGGCGATCGCCCAGGCGACGGAGCTGGGCGAGGGCGACCTGATCGTCCTCGGCGAGGCCGACGACGAAGCGCGCTACTCGACGCGCCACACCTGCCCCGAGTGCGGGCGCGAGGCGCCGCCGCTCGAGCCGCGCCTTTTCTCGTTCAACTCGCCGCACGGCGCGTGCGACGACTGCGGCGGCCTCGGCACGCTGCGACGACCGACCGAGGCGAGCGTCGTCGCCGATCCGTCGCTGTCGATCCAGGACGGTGCGCTGGCGGTCACGCGCGCGAGCGGCGGCGCGCTGCTGTTCCCGCGCGTCGACTTCGCGTTCCTCGACCAGGTCGCGTACGCGCACGACTTCGACCTGGAGACGCCGTGGCGCGACCTCACGCCCGAGGCGCGGCGCGTCGTGCTGTACGGCACGGGGGACGAGCGCTACGAGGACACGATGAACTGGAACGGGCGCCGCTACAGCGGCAGCGCCCGTTGGAAGCGCAAGTACCCCGGCGTGCTCGGAGCCCTCGAGAAGGCCGCCGACGAGGGCAAGCGCAAGAAGATGGTCGACCGCTTCCTGTCGGTCTCGAACTGTCCGACCTGCGACGGCTCGCGCCTCGGCGAGGTGCCGCGCTCGGTCAAGCTCGAGTCGACGACGCTGCCCGAGCTGCTCGCGATGCCCGTCGCCGAGCTCGAGCCGGCGCTCGCCGCGTTGCCCCTCGGCGGTCGCCAGAAGAAGATCGCCGAGCCGCTCGTGTCGGAGATCGCGCACCGCCTGCGCTTCCTCGTCCGCGTCGGGCTCGGCTACCTCACGCTCAGCCGCGCCGCGGACACGCTCTCGGGCGGTGAAGCCCAACGCATCCGTCTCGCGGCGCAGCTCGGCGCGGGCCTGCGCGGCGTGCTCTACGTCCTCGACGAGCCGTCGATCGGCCTGCACGCGCGCGACCACGGCAAGCTGCTCGGCGCGCTCGGCGACCTGCGCGACCAGGGCAACACGGTCGTCGTCGTCGAACACGACGAGGCGACGCTGCGCGCGGCCGATCACGTGGTCGACATCGGGCCCGGCGCCGGCCGGCACGGCGGACACCTGTGCGGCGTGGGCACGCCCGACGAGATCGCGAAGGCCGACTCGCCGACGGGTCGCCTGTTGCGCGGCGAGCTCGAGATGCCGGCGCCGAGCGAGCGCCGCCCCGGCGACGGGCGCCGCGTGGTCCTCTCGGGCGCGCGCGGCTTCAACCTGCGCGGCGTCGACCTCGAGCTCGAGCTCGGCACCTTCACCGCGGTCTCGGGCATCAGCGGTTCGGGCAAGAGCACGCTCGTCAACCGCACGCTCCTGCGCGCGCTCGAACGCAAGCTTGGACGCGAGGCACCCGACCCCGAGCCCTACGACGCGCTCGAGGGAGGCGAGGCGATCGAGGACCTGGTCGTCGTCGACGCGAGCCCGATCGGACGCACGCCGCGCTCGAACCCCGCCACTTACTCGGGCGCGTTCACGCCGATCCGCGACCTGTTCAGCCAGCACCCCGACGCGCGCATGCAAGGGTGGGGGCCGGGGCGGTTCTCGTTCAACGTGGCCGGCGGTCGCTGCGAGTCGTGCCAGGGCGCCGGCGCGCGGCTGATCGAGCTGCAGTTCCTCGCGCCCGTGACCGTCGTCTGCGAGGACTGCGGCGGCCATCGCTTCAACCCCGAGACGCTCGACGTGCGCTTCAAGAGCGCGAGCATCTCCGACGTGCTGGCGATGACCGTCGACGAGGCGAGCGAGTTCTTCAAGGACCAGCCGAAGATCGCGCGGCCGCTCGCCGCGCTGAGCGAGGTCGGCGTCGGCTACCTGTCGCTCGGTCAGCCGTCGACGACCCTGTCGGGCGGTGAGGCCCAACGCGTCAAGCTCGCGAAGTACCTGCAGCGCCAGCCGAAGAAGCACACGCTGTTCGTGCTCGACGAACCGACGACCGGCCTGCACGCCGCGGACGTGGCCAAGCTCCTCGAGGCGCTGCAGAAGCTCGTCGACAAAGGGCACACGGTCCTCGTCATCGAGCACCACCTCGACGTGCTGCGCGCGGCGGACCGCCTGATCGACCTCGGACCCGAGGGCGGGTCGGCCGGCGGCGAACTGATCGCGAAGGGCACGCCCGAGGACGTGATGGCCTGCGCGACGAGCGCGACCGGACGCGCGCTGCTCGGCGACCCGTTCGCCGAGCTGGACGCGGGCCGCGGGCCGCGCCCGACGCCGAAGGACCGCATCGAGATCCGCGGCGCCACCGCGCACAACCTGACCGGCGTCGACGTGGACATCCCGATCGGCTCGCTCACGGTCGTGACCGGCCCGTCGGGATCGGGCAAGAGTTCGCTCGCGCTCGACACCTTGTACGCCGCCGGGCGCCAGCGCTTCGTCGAGTCGCTCTCGACCTACGCGCGCCAGTTCCTGGCCTCGAGCGACAGGCCACAGGTGGACCGCATCGACGGCCTCGCGCCCACCGTCGCGGTGGAAGCGCGCACGGCGCAGGGCAGCCCGCGCTCGACGATCGCGACCACGACCGAGATCCACGACCTCGTGCGCGTGCTGTGGGCGCGCGCCGGCCGCGCGCACTGTCCCGAGCACGGCGAGAAGCTCGAGCCCGTGAGCCCCAGCCTCGGTGCGCGGCGCGTGATCGACGCCCACGACGGCGCGCGCGCCTGGGTGCTCGCGCCCGTCAGCGCCGGGCTGCCGCCCGCGACGACGCCCGGCGCGCACGCCGACGAGCACGCCGAGAGCTGGCACAAGAACGGCTTCGCGCGGGTGTTCGTGGACGGCGTCGAGCACCGGCTCGACGACGCGCTGGCCGCGAAGAAGCGTCCTTGGCGCGGCGCCGAGCGCGTGGACCTCGTCGTCGACCGTGTCAAGGTCGGCGCCGACGAGCGCACGCGCATCGCCGATGCGTGCGAACAGGCCGCGCACCTGGCCGGCGGGCGCTTCTCGATCCAGGTCAAGGACGGCGAGCGCCTCGAGTTCTCGAGCCACGGCGCCTGCAGCCAGTGCGGCTTCGCGCTCGGCGAGGACCTCGAGCCGCGGCACTTCTCGTTCAACACGCCGGTCGGCGCCTGCCCGACCTGCGACGGCCTCGGCGCGAGCTGGCAGTGCGACCCCGAGCTGCTCATCGACTCGCCCGGCCAGCCGCTCGTCGCCAGCAAGCCCGGCGAGGCCACCTCGATCTCGGGCAAGCTCGGTCGCTACCTGACGAAGGGCAAGGGCTACCACGAGCACCTCCTGCGCACCGTCGCCACCGAGCACGAGATCCCGATCACGCGGCCCATCGACTCGCTGACCAAGCGCCAGCGCGACCTGTTGCTGCACGGCAAGGGAGCGCGCGCGAAGTACACGGTCGAGATCACGAAGGAGAGCGCGAACTTCGAGCTCGAGGAGAACTTCACCGCCGAGTGGAAGGGCCTGTGCGGCGCGATCGACGGCTGGCACGAGCGCAGCGACGACGCGGAGTGGCGCGCGATCCTCGAGAAGGTGATGACGCGCCGCACCTGCCCGACCTGCAAGGGCGAGCGACTCGCGCCGGCGCCGAGGCACGCGCGCGTCGCCCGCACGCGCCTGCCCGAGTTCCTGTCGCGCTCCATCGACGCCGCGATCGAGTGGCTCGAGGCGCTGCGGTTGGCCAAGGCCGCGCGCGAAACCGTCGCCCAGGTCGTCACCGAGCTGCGCACGCGCCTCGGACTGCTGCAGCGCGTCGGCCTCGGCTACCTCACGCTCGACCGCCGCGCCGACACGCTCTCGGGCGGCGAGGCGCGGCGCGTGCGACTGGCGGCGAACCTCGGCTCGCAGCTGACGGGCGTCTGCTACGTGCTCGACGAGCCCACCGTCGGCCTGCACCCGCGCGACATCGATCGTCTCGTCGACGCGCTCGAACAGCTGCGCGACCTCGGCAACACCGTCGTGGTCGTCGAGCACGACGAGTCGGTGATGCGCCGCGCCGACCGCCTGATCGACATGGGTCCCGGCGCCGGTCGCCACGGCGGGCGGGTCGTCGCCACCGGCACGCCGGCCGAGATCGCGGGGCACGAGACGAGCGCCACGGCACGGGCCCTGCGCGGCGAGATCGACCTCGTCGCGCTGCGCCGCGACCTCGCGCCGCTCGAGAGCGTCGGCCTGCGCGGCGCGAAGGGCCGCAACCTCAAGAGCGTCGACATCGACGCCGTGTTCGGACAGGTCACGGGCGTGTGCGGTCCGTCCGGATCGGGCAAGAGCACGCTGGTGCTCGAGCGCCTCGTCCCGGCGCTCGAGGGCGAGGAGCCCGAGGGTCGCTGGAAGAGCGCGGTGGGCGTCAGCGAGCGCGCACCGCGACGCGTCGTGGTCGTCGACTCGACGCCGCTGGGCCGCACGCCCGCGTCGGTGCCCGCGACCGCGGTCGGCTTCATGGAGCCGCTGCGCGAACTCTTCGCGCGCACGCCCGAGGCGCGCATGCGCGGCTTCGGGCCCGCACACTTCTCGTTCAACAGTCCGCGCGGCCGCTGCCCCGCGTGCGACGGACGCGGCTCGATCAAGGTCGAGATGCAGTTCCTCTCCGACCTGTGGCTCACCTGCGAGGAGTGCGCGGGGCGGCGCTACCGCCCCGAGATCCTCGAGGCCAGGTTCCGCGGGCAGAGCATCGCCGACGTGCTCGAACTCCCGGCCGAGCAGGCGCTCGAGCTGCTCGAGCACCAGCCGCCGCTGCGCCGCACGCTCGAAGCGCTCGTGCGCGTCGGGCTCGGCTACATCGCGCTCGGTCAGCCGTCGACGACGCTCTCCGGCGGCGAGGCGCAGCGCGTCAAGCTGGCGCGCGAGCTGCTCGAGGCGACCCGCGGCGAGCGCTCCGTCATCGTGCTCGACGAGCCGAGCACCGGCCTGCACGCCGGCGACGTGGAGCACCTGGCGCGCGTCCTGCACGACCTGGCCGGTCAGGGCAACGCGGTCGTCGTCATCGAGCACCACACCGAGCTCCTGCGTTCGTGCCACCGCCTGGTCGAGCTCGGGCCGGAAGGGGGCGAGGGCGGCGGCCGCGTGCTCGCGGTCGGCACGCCGGAGGAGATCGCCGCCCGCGACGAGACGGCGACCGCGCCGTTCCTGGTCGCGCCGACGCCGTTCGTGGCGCCGGAGCCGACCGGCAGCCGTTCGAAGCGCGCGACGAAGAAGGCGCGCAGCACGAAGAAGAAGTCGTCCCGTTCCGCGCGCTCGAAGAGCGAGGAGCTGCGGTCATGAATCGGACCCCCGTCCTGCCGCGCCCGGACAACCCGCTGATCGTCCAGGCCGATCGCAGCGTGCTGCTGCACACCGTGCGCACGATGGTCGACGCCGACGGACAGGTCGTGCGCGACGAGTCGGGCCAACCGCGCACCGAAGAGCATCCGCGCTACGTGGAGGCGCGCGACTCGCTGAGTCAGTTCGCGGAGCTCGAGAAGAGCCCCGAGTACCTGCACAGCTACCGCATCACGCCGATCTCGATCTGGAACGCGGCGGCGCTCGGCATGACCGCCGACGAGGTCGAGGACAAGCTGCGCGAGCTGTCGTGCGTGCCCGTGCCCGAGAACGTCCTCGTCGAGGTGCGCGGCTGGTTTCAGCGCTACGGGCTCCTGCGCATCGAGCGCGACGGCGATCGCTTCGTGCTGACGAGCGACGCGCCCGACGCGCTCGCCGACGCGTTGGGACACAAGGCCGTGCGCGAGGTGGTCGAGGTCGAGCCCGACGGCCGCGTCCACCTCGACGAGCTGGGGCGTGGACCGCTCAAGCAGGCGTTGGTCCGCGTCGGCTATCCGGCACTCGACCTCGGCGGGTACAAGGAGGGGGACGCCACGGCGATCGGGCTACGGTCCGAGCGTCGCGGCGGCGGGCCGTTCGCGCTGCGTCCGTACCAGAGCGCCGCGGCCGAGGCCTTCTACCGCGGCGGCGACGTGACCGGCGGGAGCGGCGTCGTCGTGTTGCCGTGCGGCGCGGGCAAGACGGTCGTCGCGCTCGGCGCGATGAGCCTGGTGGGCGAGAAGACGCTCATCCTCACGAGCAACACCGTCGCCGTCCGTCAGTGGCGCCAGGAAATCCTCGACAAGACCGAGCTCGGCGAGGACGAGGTGGGGGAGTACACGGGCGAGACGAAGGACGTGCGCCCCGTGACGATCACGACCT
>Ga0180435_10006993_pt1 | contig 10791 bp, 6 predicted proteins | sample SS_ome_3_FD_132467 | JGI IMG/M metagenome (GOLD analysis project Ga0180435, IMG submission 132467) | Hypersaline lake sediment archaeal communities from the Salton Sea, California, USA - SS_3_S_1 metaG | ecosystem: Environmental > Aquatic > Non-marine Saline and Alkaline > Hypersaline > Sediment... | reverse complement strand
ATCCAGCCCCGACCATAACCCGGTGGCCAATCCCGCAGCATAGGCAGCCCCAAGCGCCGTAGTCTCGTGGACCATAGGACGCACGACTGATACGCCAAGAATATCAGCCTGCAACTGCATCAGAAAGTTGTTGACGGAAGCCCCACCATCCACTTTGAGTGTAGAAAGATGAATGCCAGAATCTGCTCCCATCGCCTCGACGACGTCTCGCGCCTGGAAGCAGATAGATTCCAAAGTTGCTCGCACAATATGCGCGCGGGTGATATAGCGTGTCAGGCCTACGATAGCCCCTCGCGCATCCATGTCCCAATACGGAGCAAAGAGGCCGGAGAAAGCAGGGACGAAGTAAATACCGCCAGCGTCCCTCACCGATTCCGCAATCTCTTCGGTCTCAGCTGCCGACTGGATAAGTCCAAGATTATCGCGCAGCCACTGTATGGCCGCCCCTGTAATTGCAATTGAACCCTCCAAAGCGTACGTCGTTCCAGCTGGTAGTCCATACGCTACCGTCGTGAGTAGACCGCTCGTAGAGGGCACAGCCTCTTCTCCAGTGTTAAGCAACATAAAACTACCCGTCCCATACGTATTCTTGGCCTCGCCAATCCCATAGCATGCCTGGCCAAAAAGCGCAGCCTGCTGATCGCCCAGAATACCACATACAGGCACCTCACCGCCCAAGGGGCCATCTCGAAGCGTGCTGCCGTAGAAATCCACATCGGACGACGGACGAATCTCCGGAAGCATCTGGCGCGGGATCGACAGAATGTTGAGAAGTTCATCATCCCACGCAAGAGTCCGGACATCCATCAGCATCGTGCGTGAGGCATTCGTCACATCGGTCACGTGCACCCCACCCTGTGGACCACCCGTCAGGTTCCACACGAGCCACGAGTCCATGGTGCCAAAAACGGCGTCCCCAGCCTCCGCCCGGTCACGTAGCCCAGGGATGTGCTCGAGCAGCCACTTCAACTTGGGGCCAGAGAAGTACGTATTGATCGGCAGGCCGGATTTCGCACGAAATGTTGGCTCCAGGCCATCCGCAATCAGGCGTTGGCATATTTCACGCGTGCGTGTATCCTGCCAGACCACTGCATTGCTCAGAGGTTCTCCTGTACGGCGGTCCCACACCACCACCGTCTCCCGCTGATTGGTGATGCCTACACCCGCGAGTTCGCTCGGGCGAAGCCCAGCTTCATTCAGCGCGCATCGAATAACTCGACAGGTTTTCTTCCAAATCTCGGCAGCATCGTGTTCGACCCAGCCGGGCTCTGGATAGATCTGTGTGTGTTCCTCATAGAACGCCGTCACAATCTGACCAATCTGGTCGAATATCATGAAACGAGTGCCTGTAGTGCCCTGATCTATCGCTGCAGCATACTGCTCCATGGGTTTTCCTCCTCACAGGTCATGGCGTCGAATATACTGTCTGTGACCCAGATTGACAAGTCAGCACGAGATAGAAAACTGAGATCATCATCGATTGCCGCAACCTGTTCTCCGGAGTATAATCGACTGCAAAGATCCATGGTATCATCAACGCGGTCTAAGCAGGGATACCGTACCGCGCATACTTCAAGCGTATGCCGCAAATCAGGAGAATCACGATGGTAACTGATAAATTAGCTCGCGTGAATATCGCACATCTGCCCACTCCGTTGGAACCTCTGGACCAGCTCAGCCATCTGCTGGGCGGGCCGGATCTGTGGATCAAACGAGATGACCAAACCGGATTAGCTACCGGCGGGAACAAGACTCGCAAGCTTGAGTTTCTCGTTGCGGACGCTCTGGCTGCCGGCGCCGACACGTTAATCACAGGTGGCGCGGCTCAATCCAACCATTCTCGTCAGACAGCAGCTGCCGCCGCCAGGTTTGGGCTGGCCTGCACGCTGGTCCTCAAGGGCGCTCAGCCCTCGGAGATCCAGGGTAATCTGCTAATTGACGAGATCGTGGGAGCCAATATTGTCTGGGCAGGAACCGAACCACTGGACACAACAATGGGCTTAGTGGCAGAGAGATTACGGTCTGAGGGACATCGACCATATATTATCCCCTATGGTGGCAGTAACCCGCTGGGTGCCAGTGGCTATATTGTTGCAATGGAAGAACTGATGGCGCAGTGCCAGTCCAAGGGCATCTCCTTCGATCACATCGTCTTCGCGTCATCAAGCGGTGGCACTCAGGCAGGGATGGTGATTGGCGCAGACACCCTGTCATTTGGGGGTCAAGTACTGGGTATCAGCATCGACCTTGATGCCGACAGCCTCAAATCGAAGCTGGTCGACCTCGCCAATGCCACTGTATCTTACCTCGATCTCAGGCCACACTACGAGTCACAGAGTTTCAGCGTGAATGACTGTTATATTGGCGAGGGGTACGGTGTGTTTGGCGATCTGGAACACAACGCGATCCTGACATTGGGGCGGACAGAGGGCGTTCTACTCGATCCTGTGTACACGGGTCGTGCCTTTGGTGGACTACTCGATATGGTCCAGCGCGGGGAAATCACAAAAAATGAGCGCGTACTGTTCTGGCATACTGGCGGCACATCCGGTTTGTTCGGCTACGCAGAGCAGTTCTAGGTGCTTGCCCGACCTGCCGATATACCCTATAATTGCATCCAGTGAACGACGATTCAGAGACTCCACAAAGTCTCGCCTTAACCAGCGTTTCTCCGTGACACTATTCTGTGCCACGTGATCGGTTGTGTAGCTGCGGTTGTCTGAACCTGAGAGCTGAGTATGGCCTTGACGCCTGAGTTGACTGCGTTAGTAGATGGACTGCCAGAGCTGCTCGCGTTGAGTGCGCTACTGGTTCTGGGCGCCGTACTGCTCGGCTATCTATCGGACAAGTGGACAGGAGCATTCTACATCCTCTCCTCAGTCTCAATTGTTCCCCTGATTTGTCTGGCATGCTACGTTATCTTTGGCACAATTGGATACGTGTTCAAATCTCAAGCACAGCCCATCGTTCACACAGAACGTGTCAAGAACTGGGCCGCTGGGGGGCTCGTCCTCGGCATAGTCGTGACAGCGGGTTTGGCATACGGAACTGGCAAGACCTGGAGCACGAGTGAGCAGGGGGGGAAACGTGGCAGCTGGTTTCTGTTGGGTGTGTGGTTGCACTTCTGCCTCACCGCATGGATTGGACACCGCGCTGCAGGACTGCTTGGAGCTTTGACGATTACCCTCCCAGCTGTCGCAGTATTCTGGATCGCATTGTTCTTCTTGTCACAGGTCATCCTTCCACCAGATCCAGCGCAGCGTGCTGGCATGGCATTCCGCTCCCTGGCAACTTTCTCCTGCGGACGCAACTATCCCTACCACCGCATTGAGAACCGCGAGCTTGTGACCCGTGTCCCCGGCTCCAAGGCCAAACCCGTCCTGGCTGGACCTGGAATCGTTCTCACTGGCCCCGATCACGTCGTAGCGATTTCCAGCGGCGTTGAATTCAAGGGAATCAGAGGTCCCGGCACTGTCTTCACAGAAAAATTCGAGAGCATAATCGAACCAGTCGACCTGCGCACACAACAGCGGATGTTTGAAACTGAAGCGACGACTCGAGATGGCATTCACATGCACCTGTCCACTATAGGATACTTCCAACTCGACGCTGGCGACAGACAGCCCTGTCCTGGGGAGGCTTTCCCCCGTCGCACCAGCTCCATATACAGAGCCCTGCACGCGAGACCCATGGATATCGTCCGCCGAGAAGAAGACGGAGAGACTATTGAAACCCGCAATCTCCGGCGATGGGACGAACTCTATGAGATCACGGCCGCACACGTGACCCGAGATGTGATCGAACAGTTTCGTCTTGACGAGCTTCTCTATGACCCCGAAAAAGGCAGCGAAGACCCCCGAGCCACGATCAACAAGTTGTTCGAACAGCAGATGACCCAGGAATTGCGTGAGGCAGGGATCAAGGTGCTGAAAGTGGATGTAGGAAACCTGATGCCCGTCAAACGAGAGGCAGTCTTCGAACGCCGAATCCTGCACTGGCAGGCTCAGTGGCAACGCAAGATGTTGGAAAAACTGGGGATAGCAGAGGCGGATGTCGAACGTATCAAGCTCGAAGCACAGGCCGATGCACAAATCGAAATGATTCACACGATCGGGGACGCGATAACGGAAGTCAGCGATACAGGCAGGGAGACCGTGGTGCACTCAGTCATCCTGCGCTTCATCAACTCCCTGGACGAGATGGCTGCACGCCCTGAGGTAAAGGTTCATCTTCCGCCCGAAGTTCCACAGGTAGTCAGAAACCTGCCGTATATCATCGGTCGTGCAGAATAGATATGGGAACCTCCAAAAACTTCAATCAGTTTGCGAAGACTTTGCTGGCAACAGGCCTGGTTCTTGGGCCAGTGCTCATTCTCATCTTCCTCACCGAACTCACCGCAGTAGATAGTGCGGCCGTGGCCCCGACCAGCGAGGAAGTGTCTCAGCTGGACCCCATCTCGAGCATCTACCTGAATCTGGGGCGAGATATGGTTCCAGCAGCACTGGGAATTGTCGCGGCCTTCGTTCTCAGCGCCTGTTTCATCAAGGAACTTTATGGTCTGAAGAGTCTGAACGCAGGAATACAGCACTTGTTCCGCTGCATTTTCGGGACACCCACCCGCGGTCCGGTGATCCGGGTAGCAGAAGGACAGGCACAAGCCGACGCCGATCATATCCTCGTCCGCATCGGCGGCCCAGGAAAAATCGTCGCTTTCAATGATTCTGCGGTGCTGTTGGAGCAAGGTGGACGCCTCACCCGAATTGTGCGGCCCGGAACAGTAACCATTCTCGATCCCTTTGAGAAAATCCGTGACACCCTGGACTTGCGCCCGATGCGCTGGCAGTTCCAGGTGGACGCCTTGAGCAAGGATGGCATTGAGGTTACTGTCGAACTGGATGTCACGTTCCAGATCAATACCAAAGAACACAATCCGACGGCGAAGACCCCATTCCCCGCAGCGCCGAGCGCCATCTTCCGCGCGGCAACAGCTCGCGTCATGCGTCATCCGGGAAATGAAGAACCCGATGATTCCCTGGATTGGGCACAGCGCCTGATCCTGGATGAAGCGCACGAGTGCTTGCGTACGACGATCTCACGCTACACGCTGGATGCCCTGGTCGGTATTGAGCGTATCTATAACCAGCACCCCAGACAGGTCATCCAAAGTCACCTGCGCGAGTCGCTATTGGAGCCTGCCATCGCCTTGGGCGCACAAATCAACGCTGTGCGAGTGGGCTCGATCAAGGTTGGGGACAAGATAGCCGAACAGTGGTTGGATGCCTGGAGCCAGGAATGGCGAAATAAGGCTCTGAAACTGGAGAGAGATGGTCAGACGCAGCGGGAGCTTGTGCGAGAACGGGCCAAAGCGCAGGCGCAAGCGGAGTTAATTATAGAGATAACGCATGCGCTCGACGTGGCATCGAACCAGAACATACAGATCTCGTCGGAGATCCTGGCGATGCGCCTGCTGGAGGTTTTCGATCACATGGATATCGATTTCCAGAGAGCCTATCTGCCCGGCCAGGTCATTGACTCGATCAAGAATCTGAACAACCTTGTGTATGAAGGCCTGGATATCCCCAATCGTGAGAAACCCAAGCGAGACAGCTAGTCAGCGCCGCCTACTCAGCGATTTCAAAACGGGCGACGCTCTGTAACTGTGTATCGACAAAGACCCTCAGCTCGTAGAGTCCCGTCTGCCAGCCGCCACGGGGGCTGCACTCCAGATATGCAGCACCTCGTTCACCCCATTGACGATCCGCAGGGACTCCCCAAACCCATGTCTCCAGGCAGCTGTCGATATACTCACCACTCTCCGCATACCAGGCAAAGGTAGTCGCGTAGCCTGTCTCCATCTCCCCATATTCGAAGAACGCATACACGGAATGAAGGCCCGGCTTGAACTGAACACCAGGATCGACTGGCCTGTCATCCTCATCTCTTTCCACTGCCAATGCCATCACTGCAATGCGCGCATCTGGCCTGGCGGGGATCGCCGAGGGCAAGGGACTCATCGCCGGCTCTGGGGGAAGAACCTCGGGCGTGAAAGTTGGGATGAATGGGGGTGTAGCAGTGGCACGCCGGGTTGGTGAAGGTGATGCAGTCTCAGTCGGTGCGGGCGTAAGAGTTGGTATCCGTGTCGGAGTCAGCGTGGGCGTCACGTTCAGTTCGACGGAAACCGATGGAGCCGGGGAAGGTTGCAGGATGAGGAGCACCAGAGCGATGGTCAGCATCGAAATCGCTCCTACACCCCAGTATTGGGCCTTCCTGAGCGCAGCACGACGGGAGCCATAGTATGAGCCCTGACGAGATTTCCTCAGATAGTAGATTGTCAGACCCAATGGCACAAACGACAGCGCGATCAGAACATAAGCCCCCCAGGCAATAGCAATCGCACCAGATAGGAACACTAACCCTCCATTCCACATGACCAATGATACATTGCGGCCAGAATATACCACAATGTACCCAATCCGTCTAACGCAAGCCAGTGTCTGTCTGTACAGCCCCTTCACAGATTCTCTTTAAGCGCCAATGCAACTGTATGGGTGATGCCCGGCACCGCAACCAAGTCCTCCATAGTCGCTGCACGAATCGCATCAAGCGAGCCAAAGGCCTTTAGCAAAGCCTTACGTCGTGTAGGACCAATGCCAGGCACACTATCCAACTGAGATGCAACACCGGCACGGCGCCGCCTCGATCGATGATGCGCGATCGCAAAGCGATGGGCCTCATCTCGAACGCGCTGGATTAAAAATAGTCCCTGACTGCGGTCTGGCAACAACACCGGACGCGCCTCACCCGGCAGAAAGATCTCCTCACGCTGCTTGGCAAGTCCTACTGCAGGCACCCTCTCAACGAGGCCAAACTCCTGCAGCACGTCCATCGCCACACTTAACTGTCCTTTACCCCCATCAACGATGAGCAGATCCGGAAGAATAGCCCAGCTCTTGACATCCCGCGCCCCCTGTAATTCGCCAGATGTCGCAATCTGCCAGCGGCGGAAGCGCCGCTCCAGAACTTCCTTCATACTGGCGTAGTCGTTCTGTCCCTCGACACTGCGCACAACGAAACGCCGATAGTCGGACTTTCGCGGTACGCCTTGTACAAACACTACCATACTGCCCACAATCTCGGTGCCCTGTGTGGTGGAGATATCGTAGCACTCAATCCGTCCCGGCGGATTCTCAAGACCGAGCGCCTGCTGAATTTGTTGCAGAGACTCTTCTTGCTTGTGTGTGTCAGCTTCCCACTGTGATTTCAGAGCACCCAGCGTCTCAGCCGCATTCTGCGCTGCAAGCCGTATCAGATCCTTCTTGCGTCCCCGTCTTGGCACGTGCAGACTAACCTTAGCCCCACGTTTCTGCTTAAGCCATTGTTCGATTATAACAGCCTCGTCGACGTGCTCTGGAAGAATTACCTCCGGTGGCACGTACGCAGCATCCTCGTAGAACTGCTTAAGGAAAGCCGTCATCACCTCCGCCCCGGCCACATCCGCAGCGCCCTCAAGTACGAAATACTCGCGCCCCAGGAGCTTTCCACCCCGCACGAAAAACACCTGAACGCATGCATCACCATCCTCCCGCGCAAATGCCAGCACATCCTGATCAGAACCAACTGAGGATACGATCTTCTGCTTCTCTACAACGCGACGCACAGCATCCAGTTGATCGCGAAGAGAAGCAGCCTGTTCGAAATCCCACGAGTCGGCAGCCACCTGCATGCGTTGGTCAAGATCCGTAATCACTTGCTCGCTACGTCCCTCGAAGAAATGAATCAACCCTCCGATCATAGCCCGGTACTCTTCCTGAGTCACAGCCCCAATACAGGGCGCAAGACACAGCTTTATATCGTGATACAGGCACGCACGTCCATCTGTTCCCGTGATCTCGCGGTTGCAGGTAAGATATGGAAAGGACTTGCGCAGCAGATCCAGAGAACGGTGCACAGCCAGACTCGACGTGAATGGCCCAAAGTAGCGACTACCGTCTCGATCCATGCGACGCGTGATCAATACTTTCGGATACGGCTCGCCCCACGTGATCTTGATATATGGGTAGCGCTTGTCATCCTTGAGACGAATATTGTATCGCGGCCGGTGCTGTTTGATCAGGTTCGCCTCAAGAATCAGGGCCTCGAGTTCGGAATCGGTGACGATAAACTCCAGATCGGTGACATCCGCAACAATAGCCCTGACTTTCGAATCCTCCCACGAGGATGGTTGGAAGTACGTTCTGACGCGGTTTCGCAGGTCGATGGCTTTGCCAACATACACAACAGCGCCATCCACCTGGCGCATGATATACACACCAGGCTTGTGCGGGATACTATCCACCTGATTGCGAATACGCTCCGAGACTTCCACCGCTGATTCCCTCGCCCCTATTCTACCACACGTACACGCGTGAGAAGTGCATGGTCAACCTGCATCTGTCCGCTATCAGGTGTTACAGAAAGGTGATCGAATATCTCATCCTCTAAAAGATAGACTGCCAGACGAACGTCGTAGACGCCGTGTGCAGCATCCGGGAATACCTCAAGCACTCGAACATCCTCGACAATCTGCACCTCATCCCACGTCGAGGTTGGAGCGCCGCCGCCTTGGGGCTGGCTGTCGGACTGCGCAGCCTTACGCTGTTCGGGATCCACGAACTGTGCCGAGACAGTGTAGTTGGAATGCATCTCCCGCACAGCTCGCCAGTACAGTGTGAGAGTGAGTGAATCACCCGGCCGTACAACTCGATCGTCCATATCATAACCAATCAGTTCCATCTGGTTTCCAAAATTCACAGCCACAGGATTGGGCAAATTCCCGGGGTGAGAACGGATAGCCACTTCACCAAATCGCACCTGATCCCCCGCATCCATCCCCGCAATGGTCACCGGCAGCCGGATCTGATCCAGTGTATTGTACACACCTACCTCGATCACCGCATCATCGGGTGTATAAGCAGATTCAGGTACAATCAGCACATACCGGTCGCGCCAGCGGCTTCCAGGAGCCAGCCATGTCGTGGATACCTTCCCTAATCCAGGGAAGGTATCCCGTTGGGCAACGAGAAGATCGCCCTCACCAAGCAAATGAACGAATATCGTATGATCCTGGTCGGTGGGCGCGATTGCCTCCCAATAAAGAGTCACGCCGATTTGATCTCCGGGCTGTACCTGATCCGCCTCAATATCATAGCCAAGCAGGCGCAGCACACCACCGAACTCCGCCTGAAGTTTATCAGGAATCGCCGCCACATCCTCGGACTCCAAGGGTTCGGGCAGCGCATAGGCCGGCCGGATCCACACAAACGGAGCTGTCAGGGTCAGAGCGGCCAGAAACAACGCATACGCGGCGCTTGTCCAGCACCGCCATAGCGGTGGCTGCCACCCCGTCAGCCCAAACACAATCAACAGCGACCACACGGGCAAGGCAGCAAAAATCAGCCGTCCTTGCGAAGACCAGGTTGTAGTCGCCCACGTCGCCCACAGGCCCAGGGTTAGCGCTCCCCACAACGCACAGATAACCAGCGGCCATGACGCCATCGACAAGCGGCTGCGCGTCCTGACCAGCCACCGGCCGAGCAAAACCAGGAGGCCGAGAGCGGACAGAAACAGAAGGCCATTCAGGACCGTGTACACCCAGCTTGCCATGGGTACATTGAGACCGCCAAAATTGCCCCAATAGCCTGCGGCGAAGCTAAATCTCTCACGCCATAGTTGTGCAACACCTGCGGGCACATCACGCTGACCGAGAATCTCGATAAATACATTGAGACCGGTCAGATCACCATAGAGTGTCAGATTACGAACAAACCACCATCCCGAAACCAGGAGCATTGGGACCGCCGTCGACACACCACCGATAAAAAACTCACGCCACGAGCGCTTACGCCGGGCACGGATGCCGACAACCAGACCGGTCAGAAGCGCCAGCGCCGCTGAATTCGATTTCGTCAAGGTAGCAAGGCCCAGCACAATTCCTAACATCACGTAGCGCCTTGCAGGCGGGGCATCATACAGGTCATCGAGTCGCACGAGACGTAAGAGCATCAATAGCGCCAGCGTACTGAGCAAGACGAGCAGATTATCGTTGTTCACCGCACCTGACACGAAGATGTACATAGGCGTGAAGGCCTGAGCGGCGGCGGCCCCCAGCGCCAACACCGGTTGCCCGGGAAACACCTCCTGCACCATCAGCCACGTCAGAAAAACGGCCAGAGTGCTCATACATACGGACACCAACCGGACAATATGCACGGCCAATACAGTGCCGCGCCAGGGAAAGCGCTCCAGGTCTGGATTATGCACGATCAGATTGATATTGCCATCCGCTGTCGCAACACCGTTGTTCACGTGCGGATTCAGATGACGCACGTCAGGCATATCTGATGTGTCGACCCAGAAAGTAGTCAGCGCCCCGATGATATAGTATAGTGGCGCCTGACTGCCTTCTTGACGCCACGGTCCGACATCGTTCGGGTCCTGCACCGGCAGGCGCCAGTTCTCGGCAATGTACTGCACCATGGGGTAATGCCACAGCTCGTCCGATGCTTCAAAGGGTGGTATCACAACACTGTAGATGATGCTCGCCAGGGCAAACACCACAAGAATCACCGCTAGCGAGAGATGCTGTGCCCGCTCGGTCAAGATACCAGCTCCACAAAAAAACCTGCCGTCCGAGAGGAGATTCGTTCCCACGTGAACTCCGTCGCGAGACGAGCCGCACCAACTTCGAGTCGGCCGCGCAGATTTTTGTCAGACCACACCCGGGCCACGGCATTCACCAGCGCCGCCACATCT
>Ga0180435_10006992_pt1 | contig 10791 bp, 11 predicted proteins | sample SS_ome_3_FD_132467 | JGI IMG/M metagenome (GOLD analysis project Ga0180435, IMG submission 132467) | Hypersaline lake sediment archaeal communities from the Salton Sea, California, USA - SS_3_S_1 metaG | ecosystem: Environmental > Aquatic > Non-marine Saline and Alkaline > Hypersaline >... | reverse complement strand
CTCGAGGCATTGAGTATGGGCGTGCCGGTCTGTGGATATGCACATGGTGGAGTTAAAGAACAACTGGATATTCTGCTGCCTGAAGGAGAGGTACAGCCAGGGGATATTGATGCGGTGGCCAGGGTTGTCATGGAATGGATAGAAAAGCCTCCTGTGATTTCCAGAGAGCATGATTTTATTTTGAATAAAATGCTGGATGATACCATCGGGCTTTATGAAGAAATAAGCAAGTCGGGTATTGATAGGAAGCCTGAGCAAGGTATTTTTTGATGGATGGCTGGAAGAGATTTGTATTAACCCTTGTTTATGGTGCGAGGAAGTATTTAATAAAGCTTTTTACCCATGCTTTCTTTCATGTGAACCGTCGTCCTTCACGCATTGTAATTCATCGCGTAGGTGCTTTTGGTGATTCGATAGTTGCATTGCCTGCTCTTAAAGCAATTAGAGATCATTATGCTGATGCGCTGATTGATATATATTCAACTCAGTCCGTCGGTGTCAGTTTGAAAGATATTGCTGATGAAAAATCAATAGCTGACAGTATTTATATCTTCAAAAAAGGCGAACGTGAAAAGGCCTGGGGTCAAATCAAAAGTGGAAATTATGACCTTTATATCGAGCTCCCACAGAATTTGAACTTGGTGAAAAGCCTGCTTGGAATCCTGAGAGTGAAATTCAAATTCGGTATCGATAGTGCTTATGGTTGGGATGCTGGCCGTGTAAAAAAATATTTGCACTATCAGAAAAAGGCAATGAAGCCCCCCAGGGAGGTAAATCGTTTTCTGAATACATTGAAAAAGCATGGAGTGACAGGAGAAGAGAAATACCCGTTAGCTATTTCTGAACAGGATGTGGCGGCTGCCGATTCTATCCTTAATGAGCCTGGTAAAAGCTATGTGGGTTTTCTGATAGGTGGCAAATTGCAGGCCAAGAAATGGCCAATAAAAAACTGGGCAAAACTTGCTCAAAGGCTATCTGCAGAAAATGATGTGGTTTTGATTGGCGGTGTAAGTGAACGCAGTGAAGCTGCCGAGATAAAGAAAAAGGTTCCCGATGTTTTGGACTTGTGTGGAGAAACATCATTAATGCAAACCGCTGCTATTTTGCAAAAAATGACTGTTGTTATCAGTCACGATACCGGTGCAATGCATCTCGCTTATGCCGTGGGAACACCAGTTATAGCATTATTTAGTACGCGCGAACTAAGCGATAAATGGTTTCCACCCCAAGAAAAATCAAAAGTGATTGAAAAGATTGAAACCTGTAGTTTCTGTTTTAAACAAAATTGTGAAAATAATATTTGCATGCAGAATATTGCAGTTGATGAGGTCGTTAATGCGTTTCATTCGCTGACTGGCGGGCTTAAGAAAAAATGAAAATACTGGTGATCCGTTTTTCATCGCTGGGTGACCTTGTGACGTTAGAGCCGGCACTTAGAGCAATACGATATTTTTATCCGCATGATGAAATAACCTTTTTGAGCTCACCGGTTGGGATCTCATTATATAAAGACACTGGCTATTTTGATAAATTCATTGAGCATGGTTCGGTTTTATCTTCTATTGTAAAGCTTCGAGATAAATATGATTTAACACTTAATTTACAGTGTAATAAACCTTCTCATTTTGTAGCGCACTTGATTTCATCAGGGCGGATTGTGAATATTTCGCATAATTTGCTACAGAGGTTATTCGGTTTGCCGCCGGTGGCAAAGACATGGCCAAAGTTTTTCGAACTTGCAGGTGTTGATTCGCAAAGGGCTAAAGATTATTGGGAGAAAAGCGACGCGGATTTAATCAGGCTGCCTGTAAGGCAGGATTTTAAACTTCCTGAATATACGGGAAAATTGATTGGTATATCCACCGGAAGTAGTCCAAGGTGGGAGTCAAAAAAATGGGGTAAAGGTCGTTATCTTTCTTTGGTAAGGGGTCTTAAAGATAGAGGCTTTTCAGTTGTATTAATTGGTTCAGAGTTGGAAAAAGAGGATGCGAAATTTATTACCGAGAAGGTAAATCAGGTATTGGACTATACTGGAAAAACAGGGCTTGAAGAACTTAAGGCGCTGATTTCCAGATTGGATGTTTATATTGGAAATGATAGTGGGCCTGCGCATATTGCGGCAGCTGTAGGCTGTAAAACAATAACATTATTTGGTTCTACTGGGCTCCGGCATTGTGTGCAAAATATGAACTATGCTGGGAAGCATATTTGCCTGGGCCCGGGAAAAGAAGTGAAATGCCATCCCTGTTATTTATCAAAATGCCCCACACAACATGAATGCATGCAGGCTATTTCGGTTGATAGAGTTCTGGACAGTGTTGATACGTTATTGGAGAAATAAAAAATAATGAGGATTCTTCATTGCGCCGGCTTCAATGAACAAAAACTTGGGCAGGCTTTCTATTCAACAGACAGAAAGATATCGAATGGACTGATTCGAAATGGCCATTGTGTTTATGATTTCAGCTATCGCTATTATGCAAAACGTCACACACCCTTGCTGCTGAAATACAGACGATCTGAAACCGCCGAAAAAGCATTACTTGAAATCACGAAAAATTTTGAGCCAGATTTATTGATGCTTGGAAAAAGTGAAAACATCGGAGCCGACGTATTAAAAATAATACGGGATAGGTTTCCGGAAATAAAAATTGGCATGTGGTGGGTGGATCCAATCTATATTCTTGGTGATATTGAAGAAAAGCTGTCACTGCTAGATGGTTTTTTTCTTACTACGGATCCTAAGGAACTCTCAAGAGTTTTTAATAATAAGGGCTTGGTTGATAAATCAAGATATTTACCGAATATATGTGATTCTACGATTGATAGTTACAAAGGGTTTGAGTGTAATAGCTATAAGCATGATGTGTTGTTTATTGGTCGAAATGATGCAAACCGAAATGGCTTCATAGAAGATTTGAAAAGCATTGGGAAAAACCTGAATGTGGGGTTGTATGGGCAGAAAGGAAACTTGTTGCTGGGCAATAAGTATTTGCAAACAATCTCTCAATCAAAAATTTCTCTCAATTTCAGTCGATATAATGATTTGTCGATGTATTCGTCAGATCGAATCGTTCACTTGGCTGCAAATGGTTCAATGGTGCTTTCTTCTCGAGTCCCGAATATTGAAACTGTTTTTTCGGAAAATGAGGTTGCATATTTTGATGATAAAAAATCAATGTTGGAAAAAATCGACTGGTATCTTCATCATGAAGAAGAGCGACTCCAGCTTGCCAAAGCAGGATGGCAAAGAGCTCATGAAGATTACTCTGAAGTTAAAGTTACAAAATTTATGATTGATACAATTTTTTCTTAAAAATTTTGGTTTATTAAGAATTATGAAGACTAAACACCTGGACTTGGGTAGCGGGCTTAATCCTAGGAATCCCTATGACTCATCGGAGTTGTATGGCATTGATATTATGGATGAAAGTAGTGTTAGCGCAGATTTTGTATATAAAAGGTCAAACCTGGCTACGCAAAAAATTCCCTATCCGGATAATTTTTTTAATAGTGTTTCAGCCTTTGATTTTTTTGAGCATATACCCAGGACTCGACTCTACGATAATGATGAAATGAGCTTTCCGTTCATCGAGCTTATGAATGAGATACATAGAGTCCTCATGGATGGAGGGAGACTGTATGCTGTTACTCCATGCTATCCGATGCCACAGGCATTTAATGATCCCACTCATGTGAATTTTATTGCACGAGATACGCATCAGTATTTTTGCGGCAAAGACTGCTATGGCAGAAATTACGGATTCAATGGGTATTTTACATGCCTTCAATCAAAAAGAATTAGCACAAAACTCGCTAAAAAAGGTGCCAATGTCTCATTTTTTGACAGAGCCTACGATTATAAAAGAAAGCTCCAAGGAAGATGGACCCATTTATTATGGGAGTTTGAGGCGCATAAAAAGATTGGATAATAGTTAAAAAAAGCGTCCCAGTATTTTTTTTCTTTCGTTTTTCACAGGGGCTTTGAGTGGCCCGTTAAATATTTCACCTCGAAGTAGATAATTGCTTACAAAACTGGGGACGGTTAACCCCCATTTTTTTTGAAATTGCTTCTTGCCCTTGTTTTTTACGATTCGTCCAGTAGATTTGCACTGAAAATGATAAACGCGGCTGTTACTAAGTCCCTTGAAATACCGCACACCCGCTTGCCATAGTTTCATTGAAAAATCGGGGTCGGAAGCCATCCCGGGAGAAAATTCAACGCTGTAACCACCAACTTGTTGCCACATGCGTCTGGAGACTATGTTGGGTGGCCAGGTGGCGCCAGACCAGTCGTGCATCTGAAAATTATTATATTCAGATAATAGCTCGTCTTCCCTGAAATTATCGATGTTATCACCAAATTTATCAGTGAATATAACGCATGGGTTATTTGAGTCGGTGGGTTCTATCATGGTTGATGATAGAAAGAAATGATCATCAGGTAATTGTTGAATCTCATTCATTAAATGTAGGTCCCAGTCCGGCAGAACGTACATATCATCATTCATATAGACAATATAGTCGGTTTGAGCGAGTGAGGCTGCGGCATTTACAGCCCAGCAAATACCAATGTTTGTATTTGAAACCGTGTAGTCAAATTCTTTTGATCTAATCCAATTTAGCGTGCCATCACTACCATCGTTAACATGGATAATTATCTGATGTTTAAAGTGTGAATTATTTTGAATGCTTGTGATGCAAAGCTTGATGTAATCAAGATTATTCCAGGTGGGGATAACTATGCTGAATTTTTGATCCAGGCTATTTTGTTTTTTTGATGGAAAATAATCAATTTTCATATTTCGGAAATTTTGACTTTATTGCAAATGATTATTATGAATTGCCCTGGCCCAGAAGCTAATGAGATAAAGACTTAAAAATACAGCAATAGTGAGTTCTCTAAATTCACTGCTACCTAGCAGGTCTCTAAAAACAGGGTTCTCAATCCAGCCTGAGAGACGGACAGCAGTAAATAAAAGTGCAGCAGTAAATAATGAGTTAACGGGAAATATCCATTGCTTCCATAATTTTTCATCATTGTTTTTAAAGCTGCGAAATATTGGAAGTATCAGTCCGGTTAAAAAAATCCACAGCTCAACCAGGGTTCGTGGTTTCTGGTCTAACCAGGTGCTCATGTTATGAAAGTTTGTTTCATTTTGATCATTTAGCTGAGAGATGCTTTGCGGGGTTTCCCACTCAAAAAGCCATTGCCCCCAACTTATTTCTTCACCGGCAAAGTAAAAACAGGCGAGTGTCCACATAAGTAGCCAGTAGGGGATCAACCAGGTAGAGAAACTTTTTCGATACTTAAAAAAAGTATAGGCGCCAGCAATGATTCCTGGAATGAGTACCAGTACTGTCAGGTTTTCTATTAATCCCCCGCCTTCAATATGATCTTTAGAGATGTACAAATGCATCTGCTGAGGATCAGTAAATGTAGTAAATATAAAAAATACTGCAATTGAAAGTGGGAATAAGTGTGCAAGTGCATTGAGCCATAATGGTGTTTTAGCAGCGTGCATATAAATACCGGATTCAGCGATTAAAATAATTTTAGTTTAGAATTATCTACAATAATGATTCTTTTAGCCAATAAGTATTGTTTTGATTGAGAAATACTGTGATTTGTAATTCTTGATATTTTCAATACTCTGGTTCCCTAAGGTACTTTAATCGTGGGTGAACATGGGGCGCTCTGGTTTGGTTGTTTTTTCCCAACATACTAAAGGTAATTTCATAATGATAGTCAGGTCTTCGAAAATGCATGCAAAGTCACTCATCAAGGAAACTGACCGTGTGATCGATTTAGGTTGCAAAAAAGAGGCCTGGCCTGAGTCTGATACTGTTGTAGATATTGATGATTACAGTGAATATTACAAATCAATAAATCCCCCTAAAAAGTTTATTCAGGCAGATGCATGCAATACGCCATTTGAAGATGATGAATTCGATTTCTCGATTTGTTCGCATATTATTGAACATATCATTACGCCTGCTGAATTTCTTAATGAACTATCGAGGATTTCAAAAAGCGGATACATAGAATTTCCCACGCTTCTTGGGGACAACCTGATCAGAGGTAATGAAACAGAACACAAATGGTTTGTTACTGTTGATGATGTAGCAGGTAAACTGATTTTTACTCCTAAGGTACAGATTATTCCAGCAATTTTCACGGCAAGGGAAGCTGGGTTTCTTGAAGAAATTTTTCCAAACAATCTAACAACAGCTATTTATTGGGAAGGAAAAATTGATTTTGAGATTAATCATGATGTGGTAACTCCACCAGAGATCCCAAAATTCTGGAAGGTATTGCCCAAAATGGCAAAAATTTTGCGCCTGCTGAAACTACACAAAAGCTATTAAAGCGATAATATTGTAGACAAGTTAAAATGACATGGACTTTGTATAAAGCCATCAATGAGGATTGCTCAAGTGAGTGCGCGTTTTGTTATATATAGCTATGTAACTTTATTCCTGATTATTTCGTCATACTATTTTTTTGATTTGATCGTTGCACAGTATTTTGCTGAGGTGCAGCGAGGAGCGGTATGGCAGTTTTTTCGAGCTATCACGGATAGTGGTGAGGGATTTTACTGGATTGTTCCCACCGGGTTGATGTACCTGTTTTACCGTTATTTTCCTCTCGAAGCTTTGCCTTTTGCTGGCTGGTTTAAGCGTAATCGTCTGGTAGATATGCGAAATGCAGGTTTTATTGCATTGAGTGCCTTGGCGTCCGGGTTGACGGTGAATTTATTGAAACTGGTCTTCGCCCGCTACCGTCCGGTTGAATACTTTCAATCAGGTAATTTTGGAATGACGTGGTTCGATCACGGATTCAGCGTAGCATCTTTTCCTTCAGGTCATTCTGCCACGGCAATGGGTGTGGCAATGGCTTTTGCCCTGCTTTTTCCCAGGCTTCGCTATCCCTTCTTATTTTACGGAGCATTAGTAACCTTTAGTCGTGTTGTGATTAACAAACATTATTTTAGTGATGTTCTGGCAGGTGGGTTTGTTGGTATCGTAGTCACAATATTTATTTACCAGCGTTATTTCAAACTACCCCGCAAAGGCTAAGTCTGAGCAGTTTGTAATAATGTTTGCGCAGTTGAAATGACTTCATCGATATTGAGGTTGTCAAAAGAATTATCTGATCCCTGGATGGCGTGATTGGCAGCATGCCATGGATGGTAGCGCTCTGGCTTGCCGGGGCCAAAAACTGTAATGCTGGGGGTATCTACTGCGCTGGCCAGATGTCCAAGGCCTGAATCGTTGCCAATAAAAAGCTGACAATTTCTAATAATGGCTGTAGTTGTAAGCAGGTCGGTTTTGCCTGTCAGGTTGAGAAGGGGGAGACTAATTTGAGAGGCGACCGCCTCGCTATACCTGGTATCACCGGGCCCTCCAAGCAGTATCACCGCATCCAGTGAGCTGCTTAGCGATTGGGCTACAGTTGCAAAGTTTTCTGCAGCCCAGATTTTAGGTAGCCAGTTTGCTCCTGGGCCCAGGCACAGCCAACGTTTACCGGGAAGTTGTGCTGTAAGGTCATCTGCCTGTCTGAGATGCTTTTCGTCAAGCCAGATGTGAGTAGAAGGAATCATCCTTGCCGGGTTGATTTTGTCTATGATTGAAATCAGGTCTTCTACGGCATGAGGTCCATAGGGGGTGTGTCCAAGTTTTGTCAGTCGTTTGCGAGCTCGTAACAGATAGGAAAGGCCGTCAGTGCGCAGATCTACAATCAGCTCATATCGTTTTCTTCTTAATTTTCCAATCAGTTGGATTAGCCCTTTTTTTCCTAGATTTTTGTCTTTTAAAAATAATTCACCGCGATAAGGACAATGTTCAAAAATAACCTGTGAACGTGGGTCACATACAATATCAACACTAGCTTCAGGATAGAGCTGGTGAAGTCTTTCCAGTGTCGGTGTTGTCATCACGGCATCACCGATGTTGCTGAGTGTAATGAAAAGAATCTGCTGCATGGGCTTAGTAGAGTGAAGCCTCGCCCTCGGGACGTGTCTTGAAGCGCCGGTGTGTCCACAGGTATTGTTCAGGCATTTGGCTGACCTGTTCTTCAATCCAGTGATTGATGCGTTGAGTATCATCAATATCATCGCCTGAAGGGAAGTTTGCTAATGGCGGATGAATACGTAACAAATATTCTTTGTTGTTGATACGTTGATGTGAAAAAGGCACAACAGGTGATTTGGTCATTGTCGCAAGGCGCGAGGTAGCGGTAATTGTGGCTGCTGGAATATTGAAAAAAGTGACAAAAACACTGTGCTCGGCACCATAATTCTGGTCTGGTGCATACCAGATGGTATTGCCTTTTTTCAGGCTGCGGATCATGGCGCGCATATTGCCGCGTTCAATCACATCCTTGCAATAACGGCGACGGCTTGTATACATGACATAGTCAAACACGGGATTTTTATGCTGCCGATACATGGCATCAAAATCGGCAAAGGGTTCGAGGAGTTTTCCGGCAATTTCAAGTGTAGTGTAGTGTGCCCCCAGCAGGATGACGCCTTTGTTTTCAGATGAGGCTTGTTCAAGATATTCCAGGCCTTCAATATGGATGCGATGTTTTAGGCGTGAGATAGAATGAAACCAGCTGATACAGGTTTCCATGATGGCAATGCCAACGGATTCAAAGTTTTTGTCGAGGATGTCGTTTCTTTCCTGTTCTGATTTTTCTGGAAAACATAAAGACAGGTTGGTGCGGGCAATATGACGGCGACGTGCGGAAGTCTTTTTCATCAGCCAGCCTAAAAGTTTGCCAATTTGCATCTGCAAACCAAAAGGCAGTTGAGCGACTAGCCAGCCAATACCGAGGCCGAACCAGGTTAGCCAGTATCTTGGGTGTAGCAACCCGTAATGAAAATGGGGGACTGTCTGTTTACTCATTCAAACTGATTATTGTATAGGTTTGCATAGATGCCGTTTTTACCCAGTAGTTCCTGGTGTGTGCCCTGTTCGGCAACTTGTCCCTGGTCAAGCACATAGATGCGGTCTGCATTTTCTACAGTGGAAAGGCGATGTGCAATCACCACGGTTGTGCAATTTGACTCAAGAGCTTCTATAGCCTGTTGTACATGTTTTTCAGAAGCAGTATCAAGTGCTGAAGTGGCTTCATCAAGAATCAACAAGGGTGCATCTTTCAAAAAGGCGCGAGCTATGGCAATTCGTTGGCGCTGTCCGCCTGAAAGCCTTACGCCGTTCTCGCCGATTTCGGTTTCCAGACCTTCAGGAAGGTTACTGGCAAATTCACTGACAAAGGCTTTGTCGGCGGCAGCCTGTATATCACTATCTGAGGGACGTGGTTCAATGCCGTAAGCGATATTCGCCGCAATGCTGTCATTGAACAGGACAACATCCTGGCTGACGAAAGATAGTTGCTGTCGCAGGTTCTTTAAAGTCAGTTGAGTGACATCGATTCCGTCAAAATAGATCGAGCCTTCATCAGCTTTGTAAAAACGTGGTATTAGATTGGCAAGTGTTGTTTTTCCGCTACCTGACGAACCCACCAGGGCAATGGTTTGGCCTGGTTTGATTTCCATGCATATGCCGTCGACAGCAGGCCTTTCGGTTCCCGGGAACTGAAGCCTTACTCCGTCGAACACGATATGCCCTTTAGGGCTTTCCAGGGTATTTTTTCCGTTATCAGACTCAGTCAGTTCATCCTGTAAGGCAAAAACGCTTTCAGAAGCAGCGAGTCCACGTTGAATAATCTCATTAAGTTTTGTGAGTCGTTTAATGGGGGCAAAAAGCATACCCATGGCAGTAAAGAAAGAGACAAACCCACCAACTGTCAGTGCACCAGAGGCTGCCTGGTCTGTGCCGACATAAATAATGAGTGCAAAGCAGATTGCTCCAAAGCCTTCAACCAGAGTGACATTGATGGTAGCGGCTGCCTTGATTTTCATCTGAAAACGACGCACCCAATTGGCTACTGACCAGAAACGTTTTGATTCATATTTTTGGCCACCAAAAATCTTGACGATCTTTTGCCCCTTTACCGTTTCTTCCAATACATGTGTCATATCGCCCATGGAGGATTGCAGGTCGCGATTGAGACGTCGCATACGTTTGCCGCTAATTGCAACCACAAGCATCATTAACGGTAATATGGTGAATGTTGTCAGGCTGAGTTGCCAGTTAAGGTAGAACATCCACCCTAATAGTCCAAGTACGATCAAAGTATCTTTTACCAGGGAAGTTACGGCAGAGGTGGCAGCTTCAGTCACTTGCGTAACGTCGTAGGTGACCTTGGAGATAATGTTGCCGGTGGCAATCTGGTCATAATAGCTGGTGGGTAACAGCAGCAGCCTGGTAAACATGTTTTCCCGCAAGTCGAGAACAACCTTGTTGCCCACCCAGGCTATGGCCATGGTGCTTGCCAGATTGCTTAAACCCCTTACCGCAAAAACAGCCAATATGATAATTGGCATCCAGGTCATATATAGTGGATCTTGTTCTACGAAGCTGCCGTCCAGTAATGGTTTTAGCATGGCCGCCACCATGGTTTCAGATGCAGCCAGGATAACCATGGCAGCAATACCTGCCGTAAACTGTTTCCAGTAAGGCTTCACATAGGTCAGTAATCGCAGGTACAGTGAATTGTGCATAAAAGAATGATATCAGTAAAAACGCGGTTCACCCGGTGGGCGTTCGCGAAAGCGTGGATAGCTCCATCCGTACTGTGCCGGTTCCTTGTCAACCCAGCGTTCAATGGCCAGGTTAAGGCGATATGTGTCTGTTTCTATATCGTCGCCGGGAAAACCGGGT
>Ga0180435_10006991_pt1 | contig 10792 bp, 13 predicted proteins | sample SS_ome_3_FD_132467 | JGI IMG/M metagenome (GOLD analysis project Ga0180435, IMG submission 132467) | Hypersaline lake sediment archaeal communities from the Salton Sea, California, USA - SS_3_S_1 metaG | ecosystem: Environmental > Aquatic > Non-marine Saline and Alkaline > Hypersaline >... | reverse complement strand
TCCTCTCAATTTGGCATGATATTTGCTGTGTTGTTTAGGACTACATGATAAGCCTTGGACGATGCCCCCACCCATCAGATATTGAAATGAGATCATCACATTACAATGAGGAGAGGGTCAGAGATTGGCTGCCGATATAAACATACCGCCGAATAGAGAAGCGGACAAGCTTACCACGAAAAACCGCCGCCGGCAACGCCCCGCCGGAAATAAGAATGCTAGGCTGCCCTTGCTTGTCACCTTCGTGATTATGATTGGCTTCTGGATTCTTTTTTCCGGTAAATTCGATGCCTTTCATCTTTCATTGGGCGTAATTTCCTGCCTGCTGATAGCGATAACATCCAAGGATCTGCTTTTCCCCTCCGGATTAAAAACCGATTTTATTGCCTGTTGGTCAAGATTCGCCTGGTACGTGCCCTGGTTGTTGTATCAGATTTTGCTCGCCAACCTGCATGTGCTCCGGCTCACTTTTCATCCCCGGATGATGGAGTTGATCGATCCGCACATCATCGAGTTTAACGGTCAGTTGGAAAGCGATATCGCCCGGACAACTTTCGCGAATTCAATCACGCTGACACCCGGGACCATAACTGTATCTGTTTCCGTAATGGGCAGGTTCACGGTTCATTGCATCGACACGCACTCCGGCAAGCCGCTGCCGGGTGAAATGGAGCACCGCATCGCTCGCGTATTCAAGGAATAATGGAAAACGTTTTCTTATATGCCGGCCTGTATCTGTGTTTACTGATGTTTCTGTCGCTCTACCGGGCCGTATCCGGTCCGACGGTCTTGGACCGCCTGATCGGCGTCAATGCCATTGGCAGTAAAACCACGGCCCTGCTCATCCTGATCGGGCTGATTTATCAGCGGGTTGAGATGTTCGTTGATATTGCCCTAGCCTATGCCATGCTGAATTTTATCGCCGTGCTGGCCGCTTCAAGATACTTCCAGAAGCGCAAAGGCTTGTATGATGAAAGCACCAAGTGAACAGGGGAGATAATTGAATGAATGCTGTCTTTACCTTTCTTTTGATATGCGGCCTGGTTTTTTTTACCGGCGGTACCGTGGGCATCCTGCGATTCCCTGATTTTTACTCCCGGCTGCATCCGGCCGGTAAACTCGATACGTTTGGACTGGTCACCACCATCGGTGCATTGGCCCTGTATATTGCTTTTGCGCAAGGGGCGCTTCTGACTGCCCTGAAGATCTGCCTGATACTGGTCTTCGTCTTCATAACCAGTCCGACGGCTACCCATGCCATTGTCGATGCCGGGGTAAGAGCCGGATTGAAGCCCTGGACAAAACCACCCGCAGAGAAAGGGCCTGTATGATCTGGCAGATTGAAATTATCATTCTGGTCATCGTCATAATCCTGGCTATCGGGGCCCTGTCGGTCAAGGATCTGCTGGGTGCGGCAATTTTGTTCGGTGCCTATAGTTTTATGATGTGCCTGCTGTGGGCCATCATGGGTGCGGTTGATGTCGCTTTCACCGAAGCCTCGGTAGGGGCCGGCGTCAGCACGGTGCTGTTCGTAGCCGCCGTGTTCCGCACATCGCGGAGGACTGAAGATTGAAGGTAGGAGTCCTGGTTCTGGTTATTATCCTGGGAAGCGTTCTGATCTATGGCTCGCTTGAGTTTCCACCGTGGGGCGATCCGGCGTCTCCGGCCAGCAGCCATCTATCGCCTTACTATATCGAAAAATCGTTGGAAGATACTTCTGTACCCAATCTCGTGACCGCCGTTCTGGCCGATTACCGGGGATACGATACCATGTTTGAGACCATCGTTATCTTCGCGGCCGGTATGGCCTGCATCTTTCTTTTGCGCAGTTCCGGGAAAGAAGAATCCGGAACCCGCCTGTACCGCCATATTCCCACCGGCATTACTCTCCGGATTGAAAAAAAGAGTGCCTTCCCGGAAAAGTCGGAGGCCTTCGAAAGGATCGATTCGGTTTGGGTGCCCCATGACCTGATCGTTAAAACCACCTGCCGGCTGATCGTACCATTTATCCAGATATTCGGTCTGTACGTTATCGCCCACGGCCACCACAGCCCGGGCGGGGGTTTTCAGGGAGGCGTCATCCTGGGGGCCGCCCTTATTCTCTTTGCCATCTCGTTTAACCTGCGATCGGCCATCCGGCGAATGGGAGAACGGTTAACCCTTATGTTGAGTACCCTGGGTGTTTTCATCTATGCCGGCACCGGAGTCGTATGCATGCTAGTCGGCATGAACTATCTGGATTATAGCGCACTGGCCGCCATGCTAGGTGTTGATCCCGTGACTGCCCGTTCCCACGGGATCCTGGTCGTTGAAATCGGTGTCGGCATCGCCGTCATGTCCGTAATGGTGACGCTGTACTACAATTTGGCCTCGACCGGAAAACACGACGAAGGATTGTAGCCATGGATGCCTTCTTGAACGTCCTGATTTCAAAGGCGAATTACTGGGTATATATTACCCTCATGATGATCGGCCTGTACGGAATTGTCGCCAAGCAAAACATGGTCAAGAAGATTATCGGCCTGAATATTCTCCAGACGGCCGTTATCCTTTTTTTTATCTCCATCGGCGCAAAGAAAAATGCCACCATCCCCATTATCGAACACGCCCACGACGGCACCCATACAACGATTGCAGCCATCCACTATATAAATCCCCTGCCCCATGTGCTGATGCTGACAGCCATTGTTGTGGCCGTCGCCACACTGGGGGTGGCCCTGACCCTGGTGGTCAGGATTCATCAGCAGTATCACACGCTGGAAGAAAACGAGATTCTGAAAAGAATTCAGGAAACATGAAATACTATTCCTGAATACTTCCTCTGGCGTTCGAAGGAGTGGAGATGATATCCAGGGCAACGCTCAAGCAAATCGTCATGATGCAGCATCTCACCGATGACATGCTCGACAGGTTGATTCCAATCACCGAACTGCTCCAGTACGATGAGCAGGAGTTCGTTTTTCAACAGGGAGACAAAGCGGGCCGTTATTATTCGATACTTCAGGGAAAGGTATTGCTGGAGCAGCGCATTGCCCCCGGGATAACCGTTTCCATAAGCTCCATAGAAGCCGGGTTTTGTTTTGGCTGGTCGTCCCTGCTGGATGATGCAGCAGAATTCTATACATCCGATGCCGTCTGCGCTGAATCCACCCAGCTACTTTCTTTCCGCGCAGAAAAGCTGAAAGCGCTTTTCGAAAATGATTTTCACATGGGCTACATCATCAATCAGCGTCTGCTGCATGTGGTTAAAAAGCGTTACGATATCCGCACAGAGCAGTTCCTGCGGGTGATCCGGCACCATCCGGAAATCGGCCGCCTGCTGGAGCAGGAAAATAACCATAATTAGGGGTCACTAGTACCGGAAAAAATTGATGACGCACCAATTCCCGGCCATCATTGTTATCGCTCCCCTTTTTGCCTCTCTTTTTATCTTCTTTTTCGGCTGGCGGAATAAAAGGCTTGCTTTCCCTTGTGCTCTAGCGGGACTGTCGGCATGCATGGTATCCGCTGTCGTTATCTTAAAAACGGTCAACCAACAGGGGCCGTTTCAATATCGTCTGAGCGGCTGGCAGCCCCCCATGGGGATCGAATACCGGGTTGATCATCTGACGGCTTTCATGCTGGTATTGGTATCCCTGATCGGATGGCTGGCAGCTGTTTATGCCCAAAAAACCGTCGAGCACGAACTGCCCGAAAAAATCTCCCTGTTCTGGAGCCTCTACATGCTTTTAATGACCGGGCTTCTGGGGATTATCATTACCGCTGACATGTTCAATCTTTTCGTCCTGCTCGAGGTCGCCTCCCTCACTGGTTATGCGCTGGTTGCCATCGGGCGGGGAAAAGCCCCCTTCGCCAGCTTGCGTTATCTGATTATCGGCACCATCGGCGCCTCCTTTTACTTGATCGGCATCGGCTACTTATACATCGCCACCGGTTCTCTGAACATGGAGGACCTGCGCCTGCTGCTGCCGGGCATATACGGTTCACGGGTCGTTCAAACGGCCTTTGTTTTCATTTTCATCGGATTCAGCATCAAAATCGCCCTGTTTCCCCTGCACGCCTGGCAGCCGGATGCATATACGTATGCCCCATCGGCCGTCAGCGTAATTATCTCCACCGCCGTAGCCAAGACATTCATCTACGCCCTAATCCGGATCCTTTTTTCTGTTTTTTCACTGGGTTTCATAAAGGAGATCCTTCCCGTCTTCGGGATCATCTGCTGGGTGGCCGCCGTGGCCATGATCATCGGCTCTGTTTATGCCATCAAGCAATACAATCTCAAGCGCATGCTGGCCTACTCCAGTATCGCCAATGTGGGTTATATCGTTTTGGCTATCGGCCTGGCCCCATCCACCAAGCTGGGATTGGCGCCGGCGGTTATGCACATACTGAACCATGCAGTCATCAAGGCCGGCATGTTCATGGCCGCCTGCGGCTTTATCTACCGTTACAACTTGTGGGATATCCGCCAATTCACCGGTCTCGGCCGGCGCATGCCCTATACCAGCCTGGTGATGATCTTGACGGCGCTGGCCATGATCGGCATGCCCCCCGGGGTAGGGTTCGTTACCAAATGGTATCTGATCCAGTCCGCGCTGGAAGCTGGCAGATATACCTTCGTGGCCGTCATTTTCGCCAGCACGCTGCTGATGATCGTCTACTTCTGGCGTGTCATTGAAATCATGTACATCCGCACCGAAAATGAGACCCGCCTTCCCGGCTCCACCGGGGCAGACGAAATCCCGCTGAGCATGTTGACCCCCGGATTGCTGCTCGGGATTCTTTCCCTTGCCTTCGGTATCGTGTGGATGTCCGGCACCCTCCATCCGCTGCTGCATGCCATCAACACCGGATTCGGGTTGGGAGGAGCGCCATGAGCCCCGTCATCCATTCCTCCCGGCCGCTGTTGGCGCTTGCTTTCCCTTTGGGGTGCGCGCTGCTCATCGTTCTCTTTCGCCGCCGGCCCAATATCCGGGAAAGCTGTACCCTTTTCGCTGCTGCCGCCCAGTTTGCGGTGGTTATTTCCATGGCGCCGATCATCCTGGAAGGCAGGGTGATGGTCAGCCACATCATCACCATTGCTGCCGGTCTAGAAATAGAGTACCGGGTGGATGCCTTCGGGCTCATATTTGCAATTACATCCTCTTTTCTCTGGATCCTGGTTTCGGTTTACTCCATCGGCTATATGCGCGCGCTGGAGGAGCATGCGCAGACACGCTACTATTTCATGTTTGCACTGGCGATCTTCTCTGCCGTAAGCATCGCCTTTTCAGCCAATCTGGTAACTTTTTACATTTTTTACGAGGCGTTGACCTTTTCGACCTACTGGCTGGTGGCCCACCATGAAGACGAGGAGGCGTTGGCCGCCACCCGCAAATACCTGTCTTATCTTCTGGCGTCCGGCTGGTTCCTGTTCGCAGCCGTGGTTCTGACCTACGCCCTCACCGGCACCACGGCCTTTACCGATGGAGGGATTCTCACGCGAAAAACGGCTTCCTCCAGCACCCTGACAATTCTGTTTGCGCTGTTTGCCCTGGGTTCATTGAAAGCGGCCTGGATGCCGTTTCATTCCTGGCTGCCGGCGGCCATGGTGGCCCCCACACCGGTCAGTTCCCTGCTGCATGCGGTGGCGGTGGTGAAAGCCGGTGTATTCGGATTCGTGCGCATCGTCTGCTATGTTTTCGGCGTGGACCTGATGCAGGCCCTCGGACTGGGCCTCATGCTCGGCGCAGTCGCGTCATTTACCATGCTCGCGGGGTCATTTTTCGCCATCGGGGAGGACAATCTCAAGCGGCGTCTTGCCTTTTCGACCATCAGCCAGCTCTCATACATTCTTTTTGGCGCGGCCCTGCTGAGTTCCTACGGGGTAAAGGGAGCCATGGTTCACATTCCGTTTCATGGATTCATGAAGATCACCCTCTTTTTATGTGCCGGGGCGGTAATGGTGGTCAGCGGAAAGAAACAGATCAGCCAGCTGGCCGGCATCGGTCGGCGGATGCCGGTTACGATGACTGCATTTACTATCGGAGCCGTCGGCATGGCCGGTGCGCCGCCGGTGGCCGGCTTTATCAGTAAATGGTATTTGTGCCTGGGAACGGTACAGAGCGGTTATCTGATTTTTCTGGCAGTGATCCTGGTCAGCTCCCTGCTCGATGTAATCTATTTCTTCCCAATCGTGAACGCGGCCTTTTTCAAGAAACCGGATTCTATCAAAGTATCCAATGATGATATCGGTACAGGCAGCGAGAGAGAACGGCCCCTGTATCTGTTTATGGTGATTCCGCTGGCAGTCACGTCCATATTTTCCATCGTCTTCTGTTTTTTCCCCGGAATGTTTTACATTCTCGATTTGGCGGACCAGGCGGTGGCGGGACTGTTTCCCTAGGACCTCAAGGCGACGCCCATTACCGGAATATAACATGAAAATACAAGAGAAAAGCCGATCATACGCTTATACTAAAGGAATATAGAATGGGCGAAATTTTCGAGGAAGGAGATGAAGTGGTCTACCGGCAGGCTGATGGTGAAACCACCGCCTGGCTGACCGATTTCGAGGAGAAGATGGAACTGGCCCACCAAGGCTCGACGAAATTCAAGCGGATTTTTTACTTGCTCGTCGCCATCGGCCTTGTTTATCTCTCCTTGGTTTTCATCCTCTATCATTAAGGAAAGACTGATGAAACCCAAAAAAGAACTCACATTCCTTGATTCCGAAGCGAATCGTTTGAAGGTCAGGAAATATTTCTATATCTCCCTGGTCGTTTTACTGGCCATCGACTTTTTTGTGCACAAACATACCCACTTTTCCTGGGAGAACGCGCCCTGTTTTTATGCGGTGTACGGTTTTATCGCCTGCGTCAGCCTGATTTTTGTAGCCAAACTCCTGCGGCTCCTGGTCAAGCGTGAGGAAGGCTACTATGATTAGCGTGATGCCCCCAGCCTGGATCTTCCTTGCCGGCGCCATTTTCGTCCCGCTCTTCAAAGGGCGCGGCAAACAGATCTATCTGCTGGCCTTACCGGTGCTTGCCGGGCTGGATTTATTGTATCTTCCTGACGGCCAATCCTGGATCACGGGGTTTCTGGATTACACATTGATTCTATGCCGGGTGGACCGGCTCAGCCTGGCCTTTGGCTATGTATTCGTTCTGATCTCCCTGATCGCAACGATCTACTCCCTGCATGTCAAGGACGACATCCAGCATATGGCCGCCCTGGGTTATGCCGGCGGGGCGCTGGGTGTCACTTTTGCCGGCGACCTGTTCTCGCTTTATCTTTTCTGGGAACTGATGGCTTTGGCGTCCGTGGTTCTGGTGCTCGCGCGAAGGACGGAAGACTCGCGCAAGGCGGCCTTCCGCTATTTCATGTGGCATTTTTTCGGCGGGCTTTGCCTGCTGGCCGGAATTATCCTGTTCGTCATCACCCGGGGAACCACCGCATTCGACTTTATCGGCCTCACCGATTCCGCTTCCCTGCTGATTTTTATCGGGTTTTGCCTGAATGCCGCTGTCTTCCCGCTGCATGCCTGGCTGCCGGATGCCTACCCGCGGGCCACCGTCACGGGGGCGGTTTTCATGAGCGCCCTGACCACCAAGAGCGCCGTATATATTCTGGCACGGACATTTCCGGGGAACGATATTCTGCTCTGGGCTGGGGCGTTTATGACCTGTTTTCCGATTTTTTATGCGGTCATCGTCAATGACATGCGCAGGGTCCTGGCCTACAGCCTGATTAATCAGGTGGGATTCATGGTTTGCGGAATCGGGATCGGCAGCCAGCTGGCCATTAACGGGGTGGTCGCCCACGCCTTTTGCCACATCATCTACAAAGCCCTGTTGTTCATGTCCACCGGCGCGGTTCTGTACATGACCGGGAAGATCCGGGGAACCGACCTGGGCGGCTTGTATAAGACCATGCCCTTCACGGCGGTGTGCTGTATGGTCGGGGCCGCATCCATTTCAGCGTTTCCCCTGTTCAGCGGTTTCGTCAGCAAGTCGCTGACCGTGGCGGCAGTGGCCGAAGCCCATCACGTAACCATATGGTTCATGCTGCTTTTCGCTTCGGCCGGCGTGTTCCACCATGCCGGCATCAAGGTTCCATTTTTTGTTTTTTTCGGCCACGACTCCGGCATCCGCAGCAAGGAACCGCCCTTGAACATGCGCATTGCCATGGGAGCGGCTGCTTTTATCTGTATTTTCCTGGGCGTCTATCCGGCTCCACTGTACAGTATCCTGCCGTATCCCGTCGATTACGTGCCCTACACGGCCTTTCATGTAGTGGGGATGTTGCAGCTGCTGATGTTTGGCGCCCTGGCGTTTGCCATGCTGATTCTGTCCGGCTACTATCCGGCGGAGCAGAGGGCCGTGAACCTCGATACCGACTGGTTTATCCGGCTTCCGGGAAGAGCCTTTATCCGTTTTTGCCACCAGCCGCTCCAGGCGCTGGCCGAGGTTATGACCGACTGGGCCCGATGGATTGTCGCCGGATTCCGGGCTGCACCAGCCCGGTCTGTGGGAATCGAAAAAAGGATGGATTGGCTTTTCCACACCTTCCTGGTGGCCCTGCCGGAGAAAATCTTCCGGGTCGTTCAGCCCCTGAAAACCGAAAAGCCGGAAATGTCATGGAACGTCGCCTACATCTTGGTACCGTTTATTCTGTTGTTTTGGGCGATATGGATTGCGTTTCAGTGATTGGTGGGTGCCGGTAATGCCTTATTTGCTCCTACAAACCATCTTTGTTCCGCTGGCGGTGGCGGTGGCGCTCCTGCTGATCCGCTCCCGCAAGGGATTTCTATTCGGCTGGATCAGCATTGCGTCACTGGTTTATACTACGCTGCTTCTGATCATTGCCGGATTGCGTTTGTACAGCGACGGCCAGATCTTCGAGGCGTACGCCATCGGGCCGGACGTGAGTTTGAACCTTCTGGCCGATGGACTGAGCCTCCCCGTGGCATTGGTCGTCAATATCATCTGTATCGCCCTGGCCAGTTACTCCCTGCACTATGTCGAGCACAGAATCGACATCATTTATCCGGAGGCCGATGGGGATACCCGCAGCCTGTACTTCAAAAGGTTTTTCTTCCTTTATCTTTTTTTCCCCGCCGGGTTCATGGGAGTGGCCTTCAGTACGAACCTGATCGCCGTTTATCTGTTTCTCGAGCTGCTGACCATCATCCCCCTTTATTTTATCATGGCCCAATTCGGCTACTCCGACTATATCAGTCGCTACAAAGTGGCTCTGATGTGTCTTTTCTGGGGTGTTGCCGGGGCCACGCTATTTCTGATCGGCATCATTTTAGGGTACACCCAGATGGGCAGTTTTGAAATCGCCGACTTACCGAAACTGGCCGGTCTTCAGCAAACATTCTGGGTTGCGTTGCTGATTTTGACGGGCCTGGCCACAAAACTGGCCATCATCCCACTGCACGTCTGGATGCCCTGGGTGCATGCCGAGCATCCCACCTGCATTGCAGGCCTGCTGGCCATCTATGCCAATATCGCCGCCTACGTTGCGGTGCGGGTGCTCATTTTGCCTTTGACAGCTGACATGCAGGTATTTTCATTGCCGTTGATGGTGCTGGCAATGATCACCATGGCTTACGGAGGATTTTTAACCCTGGCTCAGACCGACGCCAAGCGGTTCTGCGCCTGTTCGACCATTAGCCAGATTTCATATTCGGTATTCGGCATCGCCGCCATGAACGGATTGGGTGTCCAGGGAGGCATATTCTATTTTCTCAGTCATATTCTGGGAAAAGCCATTCTGTTTTCCACGGCGGGCATCCTGGTGTACACGGTTGAAACCCGTAACACTCAACAAATGGGGGGATTGTGGAAAAAGATGCCGGTCACAGCCATTCTCTGGTTTTCAGCAGCCCTGATCCTTTCAGCCCTTCCGCCGACCAGCGGATTTGTCGGCAAGTGGATCCTTTTTACGGGCGCTTTCCAAAAAATGCAATCCGATCCTTTCGGACTCGTTCTCGTGGTGGCGGCCGTCCTTTCAACCCTGATCACACTTATTTATACGTTTCTGGTCGGCATACGCATTTTTTTCGGGCCATTGAAATCCCATGGGAACGATCATCCCATCCAGGACCCGCCGCTGACCATGAGTATCCCGCTGCTTGTCCTGGCATTTACTGCCTTTGCTCTGGGACTGTTTCCCCAGCCGATCCTAGTCCTCTTGCATACTGCGGTTACATCCCTTTAACTTCGTGAAATACTAAAATTGCTCCATAGTGCAGCCGTTTTCACGCGGATCCGTTTTACCGCTTTATTCATCCGAAACCACATCCTTAAAGCACTTTAGATAATTTCTGGAGGCCATGTCACCATCGCTAATACTTGGGTTTTCGTTTTGCAGGCAGACGAAATCGTGCAAAGCCTTGGGGCACGGGTATCTATCATACTGAATTATATTCAGCGTGTGTCTACAAAATCGGGCTGTTTTATGGGGTTTTTTCGAGGTGAATGACCCGTTTGGGAGGCTTTATTTCCAATTTTTTTAATAGGTTGCGGGTTGGGTTACCGCCGGGAAGCCAACAACTCGATGGCCCACCGGGCCGTAGCCGATTGGTTCGGGTGGCGGTCAAGCTCTTTCTCAAGGAGTTCTACGATGGATTGACGGTGCTTCTTCTGGCGCTCGGCTTCCTTGGGGTTGTAGCACAGGATGTAACGCTTGCGGCGTTCCCCATCACCAACGATGACCTCTTCGGCCGAAAGGTTGTCACGAAAAACAGTGTAGCGGCCCCGCTTACTGAGTACCTCGCGTTTGATCTCAGCCACGCTGGCCATCT
>Ga0180435_10006990_pt1 | contig 10793 bp, 8 predicted proteins | sample SS_ome_3_FD_132467 | JGI IMG/M metagenome (GOLD analysis project Ga0180435, IMG submission 132467) | Hypersaline lake sediment archaeal communities from the Salton Sea, California, USA - SS_3_S_1 metaG | ecosystem: Environmental > Aquatic > Non-marine Saline and Alkaline > Hypersaline > Sediment... | reverse complement strand
GACGCCGAGGGGCCGCGGTTTTGCGCCGATGTCTCCGCCTTCGAGCCGCCGGCGGCGGACCTGCCGCCGCCCGGCGTGTTCTTCGACCCGTCCGAACAGCGGCACCCGGCGCTGGCCGAGGGCTGGCGATTTGCCGAGTTGCGCGGGGTGATGGCCGAGCTTTCGCCGCGCGACGCGGAATTCGCGGCGACCGCCCGCGCGCTGCTGTCGTGGCATCGCAGCCACCGGTTCTGCGCGGCCTGCGGCGCGCCGTCGGACCCGGTCGGGGGCGGCTGGCAACGCCATTGCGCGGCCTGCGGCACCAGCCATTTCCCGCGCACCGATCCGGTGGTGATCATGCTGGTGGTGCGCGGCAACCGGCTGCTTCTGGGCCGCTCGCCGGGCTGGCCGGAGGGCATGTTCTCGGCGCTTGCGGGCTTCGTGGAACCGGGCGAGACGGTCGAGGCGGCGGTGCGCCGCGAGGTCGCGGAAGAGGCCGGCATCGTCGTCGGCCGGGTGCGCTACCTCGCCAGCCAGCCATGGCCGTTTCCGGCCTCGCTGATGCTGGGCTGTCTCGGCGAGGCGGAAACCGACGAGATCATCCTCGACCCCGCGGAACTTGACGATGCGCGCTGGTTCACCCGCGAGGAGGTGGCCGAGATCGTGGCCGGCGCCCATCCCGAGGTGCGCCCGCCGCGCCGCGGCGCGATCGCGGCCTTCCTGGTCGATGCGTGGCTGGCCGACCGGCTGGACTGACCGGGGCGGGGCCGCTACCGGCGCTGCGGATCGGCGGGATAGACCCCCAGAAGCGACATCTGCGAGGTGAAATAGGCCAGTTCCTCCAGCGCGAGCTGGACGTTGCGATCGTCGGGGTGGCCCTCGATATCGGCGTAGAACTGGGTGGCCGAGAACGAACCGTCGACCATGTAGCTTTCCAGCTTGGTCATGTTCACGCCGTTCGTGGCGAAGCCGCCCATCGCCTTGTAGAGCGCGGCGGGGATGTTGCGCACCCGGAACACGAAGGTCGTCATCATCGGGCCGGGGCCGCGGCGTGTCAGGTCCGCCTCGCGCGACATGATCAGGAACCGGGTGGTGTTGTTCGACTTGTCCTCGATATGCCGGGCCAGCACGTCGAGCCCGTAGATCTCCCCCGCGAGTTCCGAGGCCAGCGCCGCCAGCGCCGGCTCGCCGTGCTCGGCCACGTGCCGGGCCGAGCCGGCGGTGTCGGCCCCGGTGACCGGCTGGATCGCGTGTTCGCGCAGGAATCCGCGGCACTGGCCCAGCAGCACGGTATGGCTCATCGCGCGTTCGACGCTCTTGAGCGGGGTTCCCGGCACCGCGAGCAGGTTGATATGGACCCGGACGAAGGCCTCGTCGACGATGTGCAGCCCGCTTTCGGGCAGCAGGTGGTGGATGTCGGCGACCCGGCCGTAGGTCGAGTTTTCCACCGGCAGCATCGCGTAATCGGCCTCGCCGCGGCGCACCGCCTCGATCGCGTCCTCGAAGGTGCGGCAGGGCAGCGCCTCCAGGTCCGGGCGCGCCTCGTGGCAGGCCTGATGCGAATAGGCGCCCGGTTCCCCCTGGAAGGCGATCCGTCCGGTCATGGTTCCTCCGCCGATCGGGGCCCGCAAAATGCCGCAGGCCATTTCGCCGCGCTAACTATACCTTGAAAACAGGTAGTGGAAGCGGATAGATACCGCGCGAATGGGAATGCCAGGTTCGGGACGCGACATGTTCGACACGATGACCATCACGAAGGCCGGCGGCGCGCTGTGCGGGTCGCTGCTGATCTTTCTCTTGGCCAAGTGGGCCGGCGAGGGCCTCTATCACGTCTCGGCCGGCGGCTACGGTGACGAGGTGGTGCAGGCCTACGTGATCGACACCGGCGAGGACGACGCGGTCGAGGAGGTGGTGGAGGAAGGCCCGACCTTCGAAGAGGTCTTCGCCGCCGCCGATGCCGGCAAGGGCGAGCGGGTCTGGGGCAAGTGCCGCGCCTGCCACAAGCTGGACGGTGGCAACGGCACCGGGCCCTACCTCAACGGCGTCGTCGGGCGCGCGATCGGCGGGGCGGAGGGCTTTGGCTATTCGAACGCCGTGGCCGAACATGGCGGCGACTGGACGCCCGAGGCGCTGAACGCCTTCCTCGAAGATCCCAAGGGCTGGATGCCGGGCAACAAGATGAGCTTTGCCGGCCTGCCCGATATCGAGGACCGGGCGAACCTGATCGCCTATCTCGAAACCACCGGCGGCTGATCGGGCCGTCACGGTTGCAGGGGGCGCCTTCGGGCGCCCTTTTCATGCGCAGCGTCGCCGGATCACGAAATCTTTTTGCGCCCTGCGCCTTGATGGGCGGACTTGCCGCGCTTTAGCTTAGTTCATTGCAACCAGCTTTCGGGTGGAGGACGGGATGGCGCATCGGCGGGCGACGGCACGGGCAGGGGCGATCGCGGCACGGGGGCCGGATATCCGTGGCCTGGGCCTTGGGATACTGGCCGCGGCGGCGCTGGCGCTGGCGGCACCGGTCGCGCGCGGGCAGGACGACGTGATCACCGCGCATGGCATCTCCACCTTCGGGGATCTGAAATACCCCGCCGATTTCGCCCATCTCGACTACGTCAACCCGGACGCGCCGAAGGGCGGCGAGATCTCGCAATGGGCCTTCGGCGGGTTCGACAGCCTCAATCCCTACACGATCAAGGGCCGGGCGGGCGCGCTGTCGACGGTGATGCTGGAAAGCCTGATGGAGGGCACCGCGGACGAGGTCGACGCAGTCTATTGCCTGCTGTGCTCGACCATCGAATACCCCGAAAGCCGGGACTGGGTGATCTTCAACATCCGGCCCGAGGCGCGGTTTTCCGACGGCACGCCGCTCACGGCCGAGGACGTTCTGTTCACCTACGAGACCTTCCTGGAAAAGGGGCTGACCAGCTTCCGCGCCGTTCTCGCCCAGCAGGTCGAAACCGTCGAGGTGCTGGATCCGCAGCGGATCAGGTTCACCTTCAGGGCGGAATATCCCAAGCGCGACCTGATCCAGTCGGTCGGGGGCTTGCCGATCTTCTCGAAGGCGGATTTCGAATCCACCGGCCGCGACCTCGAGGAAACCAGCAACGAGCCGTTCCTCGGTTCCGGCCCCTACCTGCTTGACGACATGGACATCGGCAAGTCGATCGCGTGGAAGCGCGATCCCGATTATTGGGGCGCGGACCTGCCGATCAAGCGCGGCCGGCACAATTTCGACCGCATTCGCGTGGAGTATTTCGGCGATTACGAGGCCGCCTTCGAGGGCTTCAAGGCCGGCGCCTACACCTTCCGCAACGAGGCGTCGTCGCTGATCTGGGCGACGCGCTACGATTTCCCGGCGCTGGAAAAGGGCTGGGTGGTCAAGGCCACGCCGGAGGACGGCACGCTGGCCACCGGCCAGTCCTTCGTGATGAACCTGCGGCGCGAGAAGTTCCAGGATCCGCGGGTGCGCGAGGCGATCGCGCTGATGTTCAACTTCGAATGGTCGAACGAGACGCTGTTCTACGGGCTTTACGAGCGCATCCACTCGTTTTGGGAAAACAGCGACCTTGCGGCCACCGGCCTGCCCACGGCCGAGGAACTGGCGGTGCTGGAACCGCTGGCCGACCAGTTGCCCGAGGGCGTGCTGACCGGCGAGGCGGTGATGGCGCCGGATTCGGGTGCGCGGCAGCTTGACCGCGGCAACCTGCGCCGCGCCGCCGCGCTGCTGGACGAGGCCGGCTGGATCGTCGGCGACGATGGCATCCGCCGCAACGCCAACGGCGAAACGCTGATCGTCGATTTCCTCAACGACAGCCAGACCTTCGACCGGGTGATCAACCCCTATGCCGAGAACCTGCGCCGTCTCGGCATCGACGCGCGCCACGACCGGGTCGACAACGCGCAGGCGGTGAACCGCGAGCGCAGGCACGATTTCGACATCATGACCCACCAGTTCCCGATGAGCTACGTGCCCGGATCGGGGCTGCAGCAGTATTTCGGCTCCGGCGGGGTGGAGGACGTGTTCAACGCGATGGGGCTGGCCGATCCGGCCGTCGACACGCTGATCGCCGGGATCGAGGCGGCGACGACGAGCGAGGAACTCACGGTCCGCGTCAAGGCGCTGGACCGGGTCTTGCGCGCGCACCGGTTCTGGGTGCCGCAATGGTTCAAGGATCAGCACACCATCGCCTATTACGACATGTACGAACATCCCGAGACGCTGCCGCCCTATGCGCTGGGCCAGATGGATTTCTGGTGGTACAACGCCGAGAAGGGCGAGGCGCTGAAGGCCGCGGGCGCCTTCTGATCCGCGCCGCGGGCAGGGCAGGCAAGAGGCAGGGAACCGGCGGGCATGGGCGCCTATATCCTGAGGCGACTGATGCTGATGATCCCGACGCTGATCGGGATCATGGTGATCAATTTCAGCCTGACGCAATTCGTGCCCGGCGGCCCGATCGAGCAGATCATCGCCCAGATGGAAGGCCAGGGCGATGTCTTCCAGACGATCGCGGGCGGCGGCGACGCCGGCACCCAGGGCCAGGAAATGGCCGGAAGCGGCGACGAACGCTACCTCGGCGCCCGCGGCCTGCCGCCGGAATTCATCGAACAGCTGGAACAGGAATTCGGCTTCGACAAGCCGCCGGTGCAGCGGTTCCTCCTGATGATGTGGGATTACCTGCGCTTCGACTTCGGCGAAAGCTGGTTCCGCTCGATCTCGGTCGTCGATCTGGTGATCGAGAAGAAGCCGGTGTCGATCACGCTGGGCCTGTGGTCGACGCTGATCGCCTACCTGATCTCGATCCCGCTGGGCATCCGCAAGGCGGTGCGTGACGGCACGCAGTTCGACACATGGACCTCGGGGGTGATCATCGTGGCCTACGCGATCCCCGGCTTTCTCTTCGCGGTGCTGCTGATGGTGCTGTTCGCCGGCGGGTCGTACTGGAAGATCTTTCCCCTGCGCGGCCTCGTTTCGGACAACTGGGAGGAGCTGACGCTCTGGGCCAAGGTGCTGGACTACCTGTGGCACATCACGCTGCCGGTCATCGCCTCCACCATCTCGTCCTTCGCGACGCTGACGCTGCTGACCAAGAACAGCTTCCTTGACGAGATCAACAAGCAATACGTGATGACCGCCCGCGCCAAGGGGCTGGCGGAGCGGCGCGTGCTGTATGGCCACGTGTTCCGCAACGCGATGCTGATCGTGATCGCGGGGTTCCCGGCGCTGTTCCTGGGCGTGTTCTTCGGCGCCTCGATCCTGATCGAGACGATCTTCTCGCTCGACGGGCTGGGGCGGATGGGTTTCGAGGCGGCGGTGGCGCGCGACTACCCGGTGATCTTCGGCACGCTTTACGTCTTCGGGCTGATCGGGCTGTTCGTGGGGCTGCTGTCGGACCTGATGTATGTCTTCGTCGATCCGCGGATCGACTTCGAGCGACGGGCGGGCTGATGGCGCTGATCCGGCTTTCCCCGCTCAACCAGCGCCGTTGGCGCAATTTCACGGCCAACCGCCGGGCCTACTGGTCGCTGATCATCTTCGCGGTGCTGTTCGTCGCCTCGCTGTTCGCCGAGGTGATCGCCAACGACAAGCCGATCGTCGTGAGCTACCGGGGCGAGCTGTTCGTGCCGGTCTACAGGTTCTATCCCGAAACCGCCTTCGGCGGCGATTTCCGGACCGAGGCGATCTACAAGGATCCGGCCGTGCAATGCCTGATCGTCACCGGCGGGCTGGAAGACTGCTGGGACGATCCCGAGGCGGTGATCGCGGATGCCGGCGACGGCATCGTGAACGGCGAGGCGATCGAGAAGGGCTGGATGATCTGGCCGCCGATTCCCTACAGCTACAACACGATCAACAACGTCGGCACCGCGCCCTCGGCGCCCGATGGCAATCACTGGCTGGGCACCGACGATACCGCGCGCGACGTGGTGGCGCGGCTGATCTACGGGTTCCGCATCTCGATCATGTTCACGCTGATCGTGACCACCTGCGCCAGCCTGATCGGCATCGCGGCGGGCGCGGTGCAGGGCTATTTCGGCGGCTGGGTGGACCTGACGTTCCAGCGGCTTCTGGAAATCTGGGGATCGACGCCGTCGCTTTACGTCATCATCATCCTGTTCGCGATCCTCGGGCGAAGTTTCGAACTGCTGGTCTTCGTGTCGATCCTGTTCGGCTGGCCCGCGCTGGTCGGCGTGGTGCGGGCCGAGTTCCTGCGCGCGCGCAACTTCGAATACGTCCGCGCCGCCAAGGCGCTCGGCGTGTCCGACCGGGTGATCATGTTCCGCCACATCCTGCCCAACGCGATGGTGGCGACGCTGACGCTTCTGCCCTTCGTTGTCACCGGCACGATCGCGGGCCTCGCCTCGCTCGACTTCCTCGGCTACGGCCTGCCCTCCTCCGCGCCGTCGCTGGGCGAGATGACCCTGCAGGCCAAGCAGAACCTGCAGGCGCCGTGGCTGGGGTTCTCGGCGTTCTTCACCTTCGCGATCATGCTGTCCTTGCTGGTGTTCATCTTCGAGGGCGTGCGCGACGCCTTCGATCCGCGGAAGACATTCAAATGAAGCGGCTTCTGGAGGTGCGCGACCTGTCGGTGACGTTCCGCCAGGATGGCGAGACGACCCCCGCGGTGCGCGGCGTGTCGTTTTCCGTGGACGCGGGTCAGACCGTGGCGCTGGTGGGCGAGTCGGGTTCGGGAAAGTCGGTCACGGCGCTGTCGACCGTGTCGCTGCTGGGGCCAAGCGCGCGGGTGTCCGGTTCCGTCCTCTACGAGGGGCGCGAGATGATCGGCGCGCCCGAGGCGCAGTTGCGCGCTGTGCGCGGCAACGACATCAGCTTCATCTTCCAGGAGCCGATGACCTCGCTCAACCCGCTGCACACGCTGGAAAAGCAGATCGCCGAGTCGCTCGCCCTGCACCAGGGGCTAAGGCGCGAGGCGGCGCGCGACCGGATCGTGGAACTTCTCAACCAGGTCGGCATCCGCGACCCGGAGACCCGGCTGGCCGACTATCCGCACCAGCTTTCGGGCGGGCAGCGCCAGCGGGTGATGATCGCCATGGCGCTGGCCAACAATCCCGAGCTTCTGGTCGCCGACGAGCCGACCACCGCGCTCGACGTCACGATCCAGGCGCAGATCCTCGACCTTCTGGCCGATCTGAAGGCGGCGCGCGGGCTGAGCATGCTGTTCATCAGCCATGATCTGAACATCGTGCGCCGGATCGCCGACCGGGTCTGCGTGATGCAGGGCGGCGAGATCGTCGAACAGGGGCCGGTGGAGCGGATCTTCACCGATCCGCAGCATCCCTACACGCGGATGCTGCTGGCCGCCGAACCGCAGGGCGGGCCGGAACCGGTGCCGGCCGATGCGCCGGAACTGGTGCGCGCCGACAACCTGCGCGTCTGGTTCCCGATCCAGCGCGGGCTGATGCGCCGCACGGTCGGGCATGTGAAGGCGGTCAACGACGCGTCGTTCAGTGTGCGCGCGGGCGAGACGCTGGGCATCGTCGGCGAATCCGGTTCGGGCAAGACGACGCTGGCGCTGGCGGTGATGCGGCTGATCCGGTCGGAGGGGCCGATCCTCTACATGGGACAGGACATCTCGTCGGTGACCGGCCGGGCGCTGCGGCGGCTGCGGCGCGACATGCAGATCGTCTTCCAGGATCCCTATGGCAGCCTGTCGCCGCGGATGACGGTGGAACAGATCATCGCCGAGGGGCTGGGCGTGCACGGGGTGGAACCGGGCCGCGACCGGCGCGAGATGGTGGCGGAGATCATGACCGAGGTCGGGCTCGACCCCGCCGCGATGGGCCGCTACCCGCACGAGTTCTCCGGCGGCCAGCGCCAGCGCATCGCGGTGGCCCGCGCGATGATCCTGCAGCCGAAGGTCGTGGTGCTGGACGAGCCGACTTCGGCGCTGGACATGACCGTGCAGGTGCAGATCGTCGATCTACTGCGCAGCCTGCAACGCCGGCACGGGCTGGCCTACCTGTTCATCAGCCACGATTTGCGGGTGGTGCGCGCGCTGGCGCACAAGGTGATGGTGATGCAGCGCGGCGACGTGGTGGAGGCGGGATCGGCCGACAGCGTCTTCGCCGCGCCGGAAAGCGGCTACACCCAAGAGCTTCTGGCAGCGGCCTTCGGACCCTAGCGCGGCGGCGGCGGTGTGGTAATGCGTATCCTGTCGATCCATCAGAACTTCCCCGGCCAGTTCCTGCATCTGGCCCCGGCGCTGGCCGGCCGCGGGCACGAGGTTCTGGCGCTGACCGCCGAGGGCAATGAACGCCCCTCGCCGGTGCCGCGGGTGCTGTATCGCAAGCCGGTCAAGCCCGTGGGCGGTTCGGCCCTGGCCCGGACCTATGGCGAGATGGCCGAGCGCGGGTTGCGCGTGGCCCGCGCCGCCGCGGCGATGAAACGCGACAAGGGCTATGTGCCCGACGTGATCCTCGGCCATTCCGGCTGGGGCGAGACGCTGTTTCTCAAGGATGTCTGGCCCGAGGCGCGGCTGATCGTCTATTCGGAATTCCTGTATCGCTCCGCCGGGCTCGACGCCGGGTTCGACCCCGAGTTCCGGCGCCGCGACCTCGCCGCGCGGCTTCCGGTGACCGCGCGGGCCGCGCATCTTCTGCAGGCGCTGGTGCAGGCCGATGCCGCGCTGGCGCCGACGCGCTGGCAGGCCGATACGGTGCCAGAACCACTGCGCGGCAAGATCACCGTGATCCATGACGGGATAGATACCGAGCGGGTGCGCCCGGACCCCGCCGCGCGGTTCACGCTGCCCTCGGGCCGGGTGCTGGCGCCGGGCGACGAGGTGCTGAGCTTCGTCAACCGCAATCTCGAACCCTATCGCGGCTACCACGTCTTCATGCGGGCGCTGCCCGCCGTGCTGGCGGCGCGGCCGGAGGCGCAGGTGGTGATCGTCGGCGGCGACGGGGTGAGCTATGGCGGCAAGCCGGCCGACGGGCGCAGCTGGAAACAGGTGCTGCTGGACGAACTGGGCGGGCGGCTGGACCTGTCGCGCGTGCATTTCACCGGCAAGCTGGCCTATGCCGACTACCTCGCGCTGTTGCAGGTGACGCGGGTGCACGCCTATCTCACCTATCCCTTCGTCCTGTCCTGGTCGCTGATGGAGGCGATGGCCGCCGGCGCGCGGATCGTCGCCTCGCGCACCCCGCCGGTGGCGGAGATGCTCGACGACGGCGAGACCGGGCGGCTGGTGGAGTTCTTCGACATCGCCGGCTGGTCGGCCGCGCTGACCGAAACGCTGGCCGATCCGGGCCGGGCCGATGCGATGGCCCGCGCGGCGCGGCAGAAGATCGTCGCGAACTACGACCTGCGCCGCAGCTGCCTGCCGCGGCTGACCGCCTTCGTCGAATCGCAGGTGCCGGCCTGACCGGGTCTCAGATCGCCGAGGAATGGCCCGCGTTCGACAGGTCGTAGGCGTCGAACACCCGCGCGATCATCCGCGTCAGCGGACGGCCCTTGGGCGGCACGTAAAGCCCCTCGTCGGAGAGGTCGACCATGTCCTCGAAGGCAGCTTTCGCCTCGGCGAACATCGCCGCCAGCTTCGCCGGCTCCGCGCCCCAGTCGCGCACCATCTCGGCGGTGTCGATCCGGAAATCGCACATCAGCGCCTCGATCATCCGGCCGCGCAACAGATCCTCGCCGCCGAAGGCATGGCCCCGCGCGGTGGAAAACCGCCCGTCGCGGATCGCCTTGACATGGTCCGAGGTGCCCGGGGCGTTCTGCGCGTAGCCCTGCGGGAAGCGCGAGATCGACGAGGCGCCCAGCCCGACCAGCACCGGCGCGGTGTCGTCGGTATAGCCCTGAAAGTTGCGGCGCAGCCGGCCGGCCTTCAGCGCCACCGACAGCCCGTCATGCGGCCGCGCGAAATGATCGATCCCGATCTCGTCGTAGCCGTCCCAGGTGAACAACTGACGCGCGGTCTCGAACAGCTTCAGCCGCTCTTCCGGCGTCGGCATCGCGTCGGAGGGAATCATCATCTGCCGCCGCGCCATCCAGGGCACGTGGGCATAGCCGTAAAGCGCGACCCGGTCGGGCGAGAGCGACAGAAGCTTCTGCACCGAATCGGCGATCCGGGCCTGCGACTGCTCGGGCAGGCCGTAGAGGATATCGGCGTTGAGCGAGGCGACGCCACGTTCGCGGATCATGTCCACTGCGCGCTTGGTCGCCTCGTAGCTCTGGTCGCGGCCGATGATCGCCTGGATGTCGGGATCGAAATCCTGCACGCCGATCGAGGCGCGGTTCATCCCCGCGGCGGCCAGCGCATCGAGCCGCTCGTCGTCGATCTCGTTGGGGTCGATCTCGACGCTGAACTCGGCCTTCGGGCCCAGCGGCACCGCCTCGAACACCGCGTCGGCGAGCGCGCGCATCTCGTCGGGCGGCAGAAGCGTGGGCGTCCCGCCGCCCCAGTGCAGCCGCGACAGGCGCACGCCCGGCGCAAGATGCCGGCGGAGCAGCGCGATCTCCTGCCGAAGCGTTTCGGCATAGCTGCGCACCGGCGCTTCCGATTTCGTGCCCTGGGTCCGGCAGGCGCAGAACCAGCAAAGCCTGCGGCAGAACGGAACGTGCAGGTAAAGCGAGATTTCCGATCCGGCCGGGATCGCCTCGATCCAGTCGCGGAACCGGTCGGGGCCGACCTTGGCCGAGAAATGCGGGGCCGTCGGGTAGCTCGTGTACCGTGGCACACGCGCGTCAAAAAGCCCGAGTCGTGTCAGTTGCGATTCAACTTGCATTTGTCTAGGCTTAATGACAGCGCAGAACAAAGCCCTTGACCTAGATCAATCGATGACAGTGCAGG
>Ga0180435_10006988_pt1 | contig 10797 bp, 10 predicted proteins | sample SS_ome_3_FD_132467 | JGI IMG/M metagenome (GOLD analysis project Ga0180435, IMG submission 132467) | Hypersaline lake sediment archaeal communities from the Salton Sea, California, USA - SS_3_S_1 metaG | ecosystem: Environmental > Aquatic > Non-marine Saline and Alkaline > Hypersaline >... | reverse complement strand
CTTCCGGGCCGCCAACGCCGCGCTGAAGGACATCATCGGCTCGCTGAGTCTGAGTGAGTTCCTGGGAGAGCGGGACAAGGTGGCGGGCCGGCTGGAGGAGATTCTGGATGAATCGGCCGTCGAGTTCGGTGTCGACATTACGTCGGTGGAGCTGACGGACGTCCAGGCACCCCAGGCTCTGATCAAGGACATCAGCGCCCAGGCCCAGGCGGAGCGGGAGCGGGACGCCCGGGTGGCCGAGGTAGAGCGGATCACGGAGGTGGCGGACATCTCCGAGAACGCGGCGCAGCGCATGAGTGACAAGGCCCTGAGGCTGTACGAGCTCCAGGCTCTTCAGAACGCGGCGAAGGAGCGCGGCGCGAGAACGATCGTCTGAGGGCTGGGACAGGACCGGGAAGGTCAGCGGCTGGTGGCGGGGTCCGCGGCGGGAACGACGGAGGAAGAGTAGAGCCGAATCTGGCGTGTGTGCCCAGTACCCAAGACGACGACATCTCCACGGCGTTTGAAGGCGGCTACGTGGGGATCGAATCGCGCCGAGCTGCGCACGCGCGGATTCGCCTTCGGCCCTGGGGGGAGAGAGCGGCCTGAGGATGCTTAGAGAACCCGGCTGGTCAACTAAGCTCAAACCCTGCCCAACGGAATCCAACCCCAGTCCCAACTAAGTCCCCCCTCTAGGGCCGGCGTCAGGTGTTATCATTACGCTGGAGCGACTTGGCATTTGTGGGTCGGCCGTTCCGGCGCTCGTTGCCGGAGGCGGAAGCGGGATCTGACACGAAGCGACACTTTTGAAGCGCCTCGGCCGACATTGTCAGGCAGCACGGGCTGGCGTCGCTGCTGGAGCGAAGAGGGGATTGGGCAATGGAACGCCGTCGCCGGATGACGGGCGTTCTCCTGCTGGCACTTGTGCTGGTGGCGGGAACGACGATGTCCATACGCGCGCAGAGATTCGGGCCGGAGCACGCCGCACGCTCCGCTGACACGGTGGGGTCTTCCTTCACATACCAGGGAAACCTGACTGATGGTGGAGCACCGGCCGACGGTATGTATGACTTCGAGTTCAAGCTCTTCACCGGTCAAATCGGCTTGGACCAGGCTTCGGGTGCTGGCTTGCAGGTGAACTCTGCGGGTAACCATGGGGTCTTTGTCGACGAGGTTGGCGATCCGAGTGGCGCGCCGGTCATTGGATCGAGCAGCGGCTTTGAAGTGCGCGGAAGCGACGGCAATGGATTGTCCGTAGGGCGGGCCGATGGCGACGGCGTGCGTGTGAACTCAGCCAATTTCGGGGTGAACGTCCAGTCCGCAGATTTTGACGGCGTTTTCGTCGGGGAGGCCGATGCGGATGGGGATGGAACTGGGGTCGCCGGGTATTTCGCGGGTGATGTTGTCGTGGAGGACTCGCTTACAAAAGGCGGTGGCGGCTTCAAGATCGACCACCCGCAGAACCCGGAAGGCCAGTACTTGTCTCACTCCTTTGTGGAGGCACCTGAAAGGACGAACGTCTACAATGGGAATGTTAGGACCGATGGAGACGGCTATGCCACGCTTGAGCTGCCTGACTACTTTGAGGCCTTGAATAAGGACTTCACGTACCAACTCACGGTAGTCGGCACGTTTGCCCAAGCCATTATCGCTGAGGAGATTGAGGACAACACGTTCGTCATTCAGACAGACGAGCCGAACGTGAAGGTCTCGTGGCAGGTGACGGGGGTGCGACGGGATGCGTGGGCGGAGGCGCATCCGCTGGTTGTCGAGGAGGAGAAGGCTTCGGCGGAGGCCGGAGCCTACGTCCACCCGGAGCTTTACGATCAGCCCGCATCCAAGTCCGTCGGCAGAGTGCGCCGGATAGAGCAAGGGGAGAGGGACTGATGAGTATCAAGTCGGTTCAGTTGGTCGGCCTGGTGGTCGTCCTTGGTGGTCTGGCAGCCGGGGCGGGCTTTGCATTTGCCCAGAGTGGCGGGTATGAGATCAATTGGTGGACGGTCGACGGTGGCGGTGGCATCAGCCAGGGGGGAGACTACGTACTGAGGGGGACCTTGGGACAGGCCGACGCAGATACGGTGTCGGGCGGCGACTACGGCCTGACGGGAGGGTTCTGGGGCGGCGCACTTGTATTGCCCTACAATGTCTACATCCCCTTGGTGGTCAAGGAGGTATCGGGCTGAAGCTGAGACTTGATCGCGTTTCCGTCAGCGGCGAGGCTCGGTCCTCACGCGTAGGCAGCCACCCCCATGTGGATTGCGGACCAGGCGCGAGTGGACGGTTCGCCGCGGAACTCCCTGGCGGCCAATGCTCGACGGTGTTCGGCGACGAGTCGGCCAGCCTCGCACGAGCGAGCGAGATACTAGAGAAAAGGGGATCTGTCGTCGATTCGCACGAGTGATATCGACTGCGACGGCGACGGCAACCGGGAAGAGGGCGTGTCAGGGGAGATCGCGACGTTGAGGGAGCGTTTGTACGGAGCGGTGCTGGACTACGCGGCTCAGGTGGTGGGGACGCCGCTGGCCTACGCGGATCGGTTCCCGTACTACGTCGTGGACAAGAACGAGAATGGAGAAGCGGATTCAGACGAGCTGAGCGGCGATAACGAGTATGAGACCTGGACGCCGCGTCTGCTCCGCGTCGCCTACACCTATCATTTCTCGCGGCAGGACCGCGGGAAGCACGCCCATCACGCGCGCTACGTGATCCAGCTGCTCTACGACAGTCTGGAGGATCTGGAAGAGCTGGAGTCGGTGGACCTGGGCTCAGCGACGCGGCCGTCAGTCCGGTGAGCGGAAGGGGAGGCGGTGCAGAGAGCGCTCGAGAGCAAACGGGGCATCGCACTCTGTCTGTTGTTGTTGTCGGCGCTACCGAGTCTGGCGTTGGCGACCGCGACGCCTCCGGGGCCGGGATTCGGGCGCGAGTGGGCGAGGGGGGCGCGCGCAGGCGGCTGTTGCATCGTCGCCATAGAGCCCGTCGGGGAGGACGGTATTCTTTGCAGGGCCGAACGTAGGGAGGAGATGTGGGCATGAGACGAATTACAACCAGCTTGACAATTCTGCTCGGACTGGTAGTCGCAGTGGCCTGTGCGCCGCCCGAGCTGACGCCTTCGGTGACGCCTTCGGTGACGCCTGCGGTGACCGAAAATGGGCCGGTTGCGGCGACGGACGCGCCGCCAGGGGAGGCTACCGAGGCGCCGACCTCAACCAAGGAGCCAACGATGGATGCTGCCACGGCGACGGTGTCTCCGACGCAGACCAAGCCAACGGCGGAGCCGACGCAGCCGCCCTTCGAGCCCCGGGTTAGGCTGGAATTGGTCGCGGAGGGATTGACGGCGCCGGTGAGCCTGAAGACGGCGGGGGATGGAAGCGGCCGGGTCTTTGTCGTGGATCAGGCGGGACTGATTCGGGTCATCACGAACGAGGGAGAGCTGCTTGAGGATCCGTTCCTGGATATTCGGGACCGGATGGTGGCGATCAATCCGGGCTACGACGAGCGGGGGCTGCTGGGCCTGGCGTTCGCCCCGAACTACGAGGAGAGCGGCCTCTTCGCCGTCTACTACAGCGCCCCGTTGATTGGGGAATCCCATCCTGGCTGGAATCACACAGGTCAGGTCTCCTGGTTTACGGTTTCAGAGGACGATGGGAACGTCGCCGATCCGGACTCGGAGCTCTCCATCTTGCGTGTGGATCAGCCGCAGGGAAACCATAACGGTGGGGAGATCGCCTTCGGACCAGATGGGTATCTGTACATAGCCCTGGGGGACGGGGGAGGGGCGAATGACGTCGGGACGGGGCACGCCGAGGATTGGTATGATGCAAATGCCGGAGGGAATGGGCAGGATGTCTCGCAGAATCTCTTGGGCAGTATCCTCCGCATCGATGTCGAGACCCCCGGAGGGTATCTCGTCCCCGAGAGCAACCCGTTCATTGGGGAGGGCGAGCAGGGGCTGGCCGAGATATGGGCGTACGGGCTGCGGAACCCTTACCGCTTCTCCTTCGACGCGGGGGGTGAGGGCGAGTTGTTTGTGGCAGACGTGGGGCAGAATCTCTGGGAAGAGGTCAACATCGCGACGGCGGGCGGCAACTACGGGTGGAACGTCAAGGAGGGCGCGCAGTGCTTCAGCGCCTCGGCGCCCAACCAGCCGCCCGAGGACTGTCCGGATGCTGAACCCGATGGGACACCCCTCGTCGACCCTATCCTGGAGTACGAGAATGCCAATGCACCGGGCGGCCTAGGATTGGCCGTGGTGGGCGGGTACGTGTACCGAGGGGAGGCGCTCCCCGGCTTCGAGGGGCGCTACGTCTTCGGAGACTGGAGCACGAGCTTCGGCGTGCCCGACGGGACGCTGTTCGTTGCCACGCGACCTGAGGAGGAGGGCGCGATGTGGCCCTTCGAGGAGCTGGAGATGGCGGGGCGCGAGGGCGGGGCCCTGGATGCCTTCCTACTGGGCCTAGGTCAAGGACCGGGAGACGAGCTGTACGTTCTTACGTCCCAGAATCCGGGGCCGCAGGGGAGCACGGGCAGAGTCTGGAGGATCGTAGCGGCCGAGTGATGGTGGTCTAGGCATGGATGGGGAGCGGGCGAGCGTTGTGAAGGAGTGTGACGCGATGCTGGGTGATCTCCAGCGTGAGACGTTCCAGTATTTCGTCCACGAGACGAACCGCGAGAACGGCTTGATTCGGGATCGGACGGCGGAGGGATCGCCGGCGAGCATCGCTGCGGTCGGGCTCGGCTTGGCCTCCTACGTCGTAGGGGTGGAGCGCGGGTTGATGTCTCGGGATGAGGCGGTGGCGCGGACGCTGACCACGCTCCGTTTCCTCTGGGATGCCCCGCAGGGAAGCGAGGCGGATGCTACGGGGTACCGGGGGTTCGTCTATCACTTTCTCGACATGCACTCTGGGAGGCGCGCGATTGGGTCCGAGGTGTCGACGATCGACACGGCCTTTCTGGTCATAGGGGCGCTGGTCGCCGGCGGATACTACAACGGTTCATCGGAGGATGAGGCGGAGATCCGAGAACTGGCCGAGAAGCTGTATCGAAGGGTCGACTGGGCATGGGCGCTCAACCGGGGTACCACGCTCTCCCACGGCTGGCGGCCCGAAAGGGGTTTCATTCCGTACCGCTGGGACGGCTACAGCGAGGCACTTATCCTCTACGCGCTCGCGCTTGGCTCTCCGACGCACCCAGTTCCCAAGGAGACCTATGATGCGTGGACGAAGGGCTTCGAATGGAGGCGCATCTATGATCGGGAGTACGTTCATGCGGGACCGCTCTTCATCCATCAGCTCTCGCACGTCTGGCTCGATCTCAAAGGTATTCAAGACGACGTGATGCGGCCGGCGGGCATAGACTACTTCGAGAACAGCCGCCGGGCCACGTACGTCCAGCAGGCGTATGCCGTGCGGAATCCGGGTCAATTCCGTGAGTATGGAGAGCGGACGTGGGGTATCACGGCAAGCGCCGGTCCCGGCGACCACGTATGCGAGGTCGATGGTCAGGAGCGGCGGTTCTACGGCTACGTGGCGCGGGGAGTGCCGGACGGCCCCGACGACGGCACGTTGTCGCCCTGGGCGGTGGTGGCCTCCCTGCCGTTCGCCCCAGAGATCGTCCTACCCACGATTGGGCACTACGACGAGGCTTATCCAGAGATGCGGCACGCCTACGGGTTTCGCTGCAGCTTCAATCCAACCTTCCCGACGGAAGCGTCGGGCCGTGTTGGATGGGTCTCCAACGGCTACTACGGGCTGAATCAGGGTCCGATCGTGTTGATGATAGAGAACTACTGGAGCGGTCTGATCTGGTCTCTGGTTAAGCGGTGTCCACATGTGGTTCGAGGGCTCCATCGGGCTGGATTCAGGGGAGGCTGGCTGTCGCGTGCAGATTTGGGAGGGCCGGAGAACGGCCGAGGAGGGGAGGCATGAGGACCAGGACGAAGATTGTGTGCACCATTGGTCCGTCGAGCCGGGAGCCGAGCACGCTAAGGGAGATGATGGATGCGGGCATGGACGTGGCGCGCCTCAACTTCTCGCACGGCGACCCAGAGACCCACGCCGAGAACGTCGCGCGGGTGCGGGCGGCCGCCAAGGCTGCGGGAAGGCCGGTGGCGATTCAGGTGGACCTGCAGGGCCCAAAGTTTCGGGTGGGACAAGTCGTGGAGGCAGGGATCGCCCTCGTCGAGGGCGAGGATGTGACGCTCGTCGTGGAGGATTTAATCGGGAGGACGCCGAAGGCGATCCCGGTGCAGAACGAGGAGCTGCCCGAGATTGTCGAGCCGGGCGATAAGATCCTGTTGGCCGATGGGACGATGGAACTGGAGGTGACCTCGAAGACGGATAGGGAGGTAGCCTGCCAGGTGCTGGTGGGGGGACGGCTGACGAGCAACAAGGGCATCAACCTCCCGGGGGTCGCGGCCGATCTCCCGACGATTACGGAGAAGGATCGACGGGACCTGGCGCACGCGGTCGAGTGGGATATCGACTGGGTGGCGCTCTCCTTCGTGCGCTCAGCGAAGGGTATCCTCGAGCTGAAGGATTTGATTCGGGAACTCAAGGGGGAGGCGCGCAGCCTGCCGGTCATGGCGAAGATTGAGAAGCCTCAGGCGCTCAACAACCTGGGGGCCATCATCAAGGCGGCTGACGCAGTCATGGTGGCGAGGGGGGATCTGGGGATCGAGATCCCGCCGGAAGAGGTCCCCATGGCGCAGAAGCGCATCATCGAGGCGTGTAACGAGGCGGGTATGCCGGTGGTGACGGCGACGCAGATGTTGGACTCGATGATCCGGAACCCACGGCCCACCCGGGCGGAGGCTTCTGACGTGGCGAACGCAATTCTGGACGGCACGGACGCTGTGATGCTCTCCGGTGAGACCTCCATCGGCGACTACGCCGTCGAATCGGTGCGAACGATGCGGAGGATCATCAAGGAGGTGGAGTCGACGGGGTCTGAGATGCCGGCGCGAGCCTTTCGCCCGTCGGGCGGGGAGAAGAAGCTCTCGACGGCCGACGCGGTGGGCTGCGCGGCACGGGAGGCCGCAGAGAATGTGGGTGCGGTTGCCCTGATCACCCCGACGGTCTCGGGGTATACCGCGAGAGTGATGTCTCGCTATCGCCCACGGATGCCCATCATAGCCGTAACCCCGGATGGAAAGGTCCAGTGCCGGCTGATGCTCTATTGGGGCGTCATCCCGCTGCTCGCGCCTCGCGCGGATAACTCAGACGAGATGATCGAGCACGCGGTGGAGGCGGCGCGGGCGGAGGGGCTGGTTGAGGAGGGAGATACATTGGTGATCACCGCCGGGGCCGCGCGGTCCGAACCAGGCACGACGAACCTGATGCGCATTTATGCGGTGGGTGAGGAGGATGGACGAGAGGACGCATCGTGAACTCTGAGCCACGGCCCCTCTTCGCTCATACAGCCAAGGATGCGGGAGTGGTCGAGGTCGCAGCTAGGGAAGTACAACCACGAGAGCCAAGGAGGTTTAGGACAATGGTAGAGAAGGAGATCAGTTCTCCGGCGCAGATGAAGGGAAGACGGTGCCCGTTCAACTACTCCATCGATGAGTTGCAGGACGTTGCTTACCGGTTGAGCCGCGACATCATCGAGATGACGACCCAGGCGGGATCGGGCCATCCGTCGAGCTCGCTATCAGCGATCGACGTTATGACGGCCCTCTACTTCGGCGGCGTTATGTGTTACAAGCCCGAGGAGCCCGACTGGCCCGACCGGGACCGGTTTATCCTGAGCAAAGGGCACGGCTGCCCGGCGCTCTACGCGGTGCTGGCTGAGGCAGGGTATTTCGATCCGGCGCTGCTCGAGACCCTGCGCGATCTCGAGAGCCCTCTAGAGGGACATCCGAACAAGCGGATACTTCCGGGCGTGGAGGCTTCGACGGGGTCTCTTGGACAGGGCCTTTCCATCGGCCTTGGGCACGCCCTGGCCGGCAAGGTGGACGGGCGACCCTACCAGGTTTACGCGATGATCGGCGACGGTGAGTCCGACGAGGGGCAGATCTGGGAGGCGGCTATGTCGGCGGCAAAGTATCAGGCCGGCAACCTGACCGCGATTTTGGACTACAACCTGTTCCAGCAGTCTGGACCGGTGCGCGAGGTGATGCCGACGCTGGAACCCCTGGTAGACAAGTGGATGGCGTTTGGCTGGGACGTTCGAGAGGTCGACGGGCACGACATGGAGAAGGTGATGCAGGCGCTCCACGACATCCGGAGGATCGAGGAGCAGCCCCAGATGATCATCGCCCACACGCTGAAGGGACGCGGGCTCTCCGTCTTCGAGAAGAATGAGGTCAACCGGAAGCACGGTGTCCCGTTGACGGAGGAGGAGGCGGAGAAGGCGCTGGAGGAGCTTCACGAGAAGAAGTTCATCAGCGCCTACGCGGAGGCCCATTTCGAGCCGGAGCTGACGCCTGAGAACAGACACGGGGAGATCTAGCCATGGATATCGGAAAGAGCATTGGACTGGAGTACGGACTGCCGATTCGGAACGCCTTTGGGGAGACCCTGCGCGAGATGGGGGATGAGAACCCGAACCTGGTGGTACTGGACGGTGACGTGGGGAATTCGACGCGCACCAACATCTTCCGGGACGAGTATCCCGGGCGGTTCTTCAACTTCGGCATTGCCGAGAGCAATCTGGTGGGTGTGGCCAGCGGCATGGCGGCTTCGGGGAAGACGGTCTTGGCGGCCAGCTTCGCCTGTTTCCTGCTCTGCAACGCGTACGATCAGATCCGCATGTCGATTGCCTTCCCGCGGGAGAACGTCAAGCTCGTGGGATCGCACAGCGGCATCAGCATTGGCGAGGACGGGCCCAGCCAGATGGGCATCGAGGATATTGCCCTGGCGTCGTCGCTGCCGCACTTCACGGTGGTGGCGCCGGCGGATGAGCCGTCGATGCGCGCCGCCACGCGCGCGATTCTGGAGCATGAGGGACCGGTCTATCTGCGGAGCGGTCGTCCACGGGTGCCCATCGTCTATGACAACGGCCCGGCCTTTGAGCTGGGCAAGGCCAACCAGCTGCGGGACGGCGGGGATGTGACGATCATTGCGTACGGGCTGATGGTGGCGGCGGCGCTGGAGGCAGCGGCTGAGCTGAGCGAGGAAGGCATTGAGGCACGGGTCCTGGACATGCACACCATCAAGCCGCTCGACGCGGATGCGGTCGAGGCGGCGGCGAAAGAGTCGGGTGCCGTCGTCACGGCTGAGGAACACCTTCTGAATGGCGGGCTGGGCGGCGAGGTCGCCCGCGTCGTCGGTGAGCGGTACCCGGTCCCGATGGGGTTCGTCGGCATCGACAACACTTATGCCGAATCGGGCGAGCCCCAGGAGCTGCTGGCGAAGTACGAGCTCATGCCCAGCGACATCAAGAATGCGGTGAATCAGACGCTGGTGCGCAAGTAGCTGGGCCGGATCTGGCTTGGGACGACCGACGGCGGTCCGGGGCCGAAGCGGGTGGGAGATCGGGCGGCGGAAGGCGTACTTCCGGGCACCCGACGGAGTCGACCCCATCGGGTGCCCGACCTCAGACAAGCCCTCGCGGGCAAAGAACTGGATGGGGAGGTAAAGATGGATAGGCGGCTGTTTCTGGCAGGAGATGATGGGTTGACCGTTCTCGAGCAGAGCTCGGAAGGGTGGGAGAAGGTGGGTCGAGTTCTGGAGGGGCAGCCGGTCACAACCGTCTCGGCCAGCAAGTACGCCGTTCTCGCGGGAACCCGGGAGGGAGTTTTCGTCTCGCGAGATGAGGGGAGATCGTGGGAGCCGAGGAATCGAGGTCTGGCGGAGACCCACGTACGCTGGCTGTCGTACCACGTGGACGATCCCTGGCTGGCCTTCGCGGGCACGGAGCCGGCGGCTATTTTCGTCTCCGAGGACGGGGCAGAGTCTTGGCGGGCGTGTCCGGAGGTCGCTGAGCTGCGCGATGGGAACGGCTGGTACCTGCCGTACTCGCCGGAGGCGGGCTGTGTGCGGGGATTCGCCTTCCACGGACTGCGAGGGTATGCCGCTGTCGAGCAGGGCGGCCTGCTGCGCACTGACGACGGCGGTCTCTCCTGGCACCTGGCCGGCGGAAGCACGGGCGACCCCGAGGCGCCGGTGCTAGAGGGCAGAATTCACACGGATGTCCACTCGGTCACAACTCACCCCTCATCGCCGGACCTGGTGCTGGCTCCCACGGGCGGCGGGCTCTATTGGTCAGAGGACGGTGGACAGACCTGGACGGAGCTCTACGACTGCTACTGCAGGGCCGCGTGGATCGATCCGCAAAATGCGCAACACATCGTCTTCGGCCCCGCCGAAGGCGTGGACTCAAAGGGCCGCATCATGCGGAGCACCGACGGCGGCGAAACCTGGGAGGATGCATCCTCGGGATTGAGCGTGCCCTGGCCGCAGCACATGGTCGAGCGCGTGACACAGATCGGCGATGAACTATGGGCGGTGTTGTCGAATGGCGATTTGGTGGCTGCACCGGTGGAGAGCCTGGAGTGGCGGCCGGCCTTCCCCAAGGTGGGGCGCCTGGCGGCCGTGGCAGCGCTCGGGGCCTAGGCGCCCGCCGGCCGATCTGTCCGTCCGTGCGCAAAGCGCCGGCCGCGTCACGGGTCTAGCTGCGCCGGCTTGAGGCGGCCCTTGCGGCATACGCTGAACCATCGTTGTTGTTCGCGAGCATGGAGTCAAACTAGATTCCAACTCTCAGCAACCCAACCCAAAGGGAACTCGAACCGACGCCGTAACGTGCTGCCGCTGTAACGTGCTATACTGGAGATGTGGCCGGTACCCAGGAAATGGGATGTGCCTGTGGGTGTGTGGGGCT
>Ga0180435_10006985_pt1 | contig 10800 bp, 11 predicted proteins | sample SS_ome_3_FD_132467 | JGI IMG/M metagenome (GOLD analysis project Ga0180435, IMG submission 132467) | Hypersaline lake sediment archaeal communities from the Salton Sea, California, USA - SS_3_S_1 metaG | ecosystem: Environmental > Aquatic > Non-marine Saline and Alkaline > Hypersaline >... | reverse complement strand
TTGACGTATGCGCGCAAGCTTCTTTTGCCGTAAGGCGGTGTAAAACCTACGCACACTCTTTTCTCATAGAGCGGGCGGATATACTCTAAATCATATTTCACAATGGAATACTGCTTGCCAGCGATTGACAAACCCCATAACAATAGCTTACCCATGAGCTACAATCGCATAGGCGGAGAATACATTGAGCGAGTTACCTATTCCGGAAAGGGTACTTTAATTTCATATAATTTGCCGGAGCGATTCGGTAAGCGTCCGGTCAACATCCAGGGATTATACACCTTGAGCATTCGATAGCTGATCTGCTGTGCTTCCGCAAAGGCGCCCAAATCTGCAATCGTAGTATCTACCTCTAGCACTTTATATGCCGGCAGCTCTGAATATTGGTCCTTTTCTTCAATGAGGTAGCCAAACTTCTCAGGTTGACTCATGATTTCCTTCAGGGCGATAATGCGAAAAAGGTACCGCATGGTTTCTTCATTCAAATTCAACTCGTAAAAGTGCTCTGCTTTTTGTTCTCGTAAACTGCGGGCGATTCGGGTTTCCCCTCCATTGTAGGCCATAGCGGCAAGACTCCAGCTGCCAAAGCGCTCATAGTAATCCTTGATCAATTGACAGGCAGCACGCGTAGCTTTCTCAAGATGAAAACGCTCGTCTATATCTCGATTGACTTCCAGACCATAGTGTTCGCCGGTACGTTCCATAAACTGCCAAAACCCTTTGGCCCCGGCCGGAGAAGTGGCATTCGACAGCGCACTTTCTGCTACCGCGACAAATTTAAAGTCTTTCGGGACACCTTCTTCTTTCAAAATGGGGTCCATGATATCAAAATACCTTTTGGCCCTTTGAGCAACAACAAGGTGCTGGAATGATAATAGGAATTAACGGTGAGTTCCCTGTCTAATCGTTCCCGAACATCAAAATTTTCTAACGGGAGAAATTCTCCGGCAAAGGAGTAATTTTTATCCAGACCTGAAGAGGTGATTTTTTGGGGGAGCACACCATCGGCTGCTAAGGTCTCCTTGGAACCTTCCGGCTCAGGGGCGGGTTCTGAAGGGAGCGTATAGCTGATGGCAAATGCGGCAATCAATACAATCAGCACGGCCAGGGGCGTCCACCATTTCATAGTCATGGGTTTTACTTTTTCTTTTTATAAATGGGTACCGTAGAGCAGGGCTCACCGTACATCACACTTTTCACGATCGGTCGAAGCTTACGCGTCAAATCTAAATAAGCAGATGCAGGAACCGGCTTGCCGGAACACCCTTTAATGACAATCATTTTGTCTTCATAAGGGCTGACATCAAAAGCGTCGATAAAAGTCCGGTAGTAATATCTGATATATTCCTGTTCGGATCCCCAAAATACATCCCGGGCATGACCTTCTGCTTCTGATGCGACTAACATATAAGCCCAAACAGGGATAATCGCATCTGAAGAACAAATAATGCAAATAACGTGCCCTTCATAAGCTGACCAATCAAATTCGGCCACAGCCTCCCGAAAATCTTTTTCTTTCAGGATCAACTCTTTGAACAGAAATTGCTTCAGATCCAACTCTTGGATCGCCTGAGTAGGGTAGTAGTTCTCCAGATTAAGGGTAATCAATGGACTTTTGGCGACTCTATTAACTAAAGGCTTTTCAGTAGTGCTCATTTACTCTTCTTCTTTAATGGATTGTTCGATTTCAGCTAAACGACCAATCTCTTCGTCTCGTTTTGTAAACTCTTTTAATTGTGGTAAATCCTTAATGCTCTTTAAGCCAAAGTAGTTCATAAACTTAGGTGAAGTGCCATAAATCAATGGCTTCCCGGGCCCATGATCTCTGCCTTGAATTTCAATCAATTCTTTTTCAAGCAGTTTTTGAATCGTGTAGTCGCAATTGACCCCTCGGATATGTTCCACCTCTGATTTGACGACGGGTTGCTTATAAGCTATGATGGCCAAAGTTTCTAAGGCTGCTTTCGATAATCGTTTAGCATTGTTTTCTTTGATGTATTCATCCACCACAGAATGGAAAGCCGATTTGGTCATAAACTGAAAGCCTTCGGCAATTTCCACCAGCTCAAAGGCAAAATGCTCTTGTTGATATTTTTCTTTTAATTCAGCCAATGCCTGCTCTATATCTTCCGGGGGCATGGACGTGTTGAAGGCCGATACCAATACTTTCCGGATGTCCTTCAGACTAATGGGCTCCGAAGCGATGAAGATCAAGGCTTCAATATATAGGACTAGGGATCCACTCATGGGTTCATCTTTAGAAAGCAAAAATACCAAATCCTTTCGCCCTTTGCAGAATTATCCTAAAGACTGAACAAACATACTGCTGAGACTGAAGATCAGGCTAAAGAGAAGTAATCCTGCCAGGCTTACATAGAGTAGATAGGTCTGCTCATTCTGATCCTTGTTTTGCAAATGGGGCAAATCAGAGGCCTTTTCATCATTCACTCGAAAGTCATACTGGTAGCCCCGGCCGGAGGCTTCGATGCTGACTTCACAGACATCTTGATCTAAATAAAAGGTGTAACTTTTAGTATGACTCACTTCAAAATCAATAGTCAGAATTTGATTGTTGCAATAAATCAGCACATTACCGCTATCATCGCCATGATAGACACCTACTTTGTAGAGTTGTCCTCTTTTATTGCAATATGACCAATTCGCTTGACTCACTATTATAAGATACAAATTATTAGCTATAACGTTTTGAGCAGGAGCAACGTATGGTATAGGGATGACAAAAAAGGCTTCCCGAAGGAAGCCTGAAGTTTGTGTCTTTTACATGTGAGCCTTCATGTTTTGTTCCACTTTGGCCCAGTTGATGACCTCCATAAAATTACTGATGTAATCTCCTCGTTTATTTTGATAGTTCAGATAATAAGCGTGCTCCCAAACATCAATGCCCAAAATAGGTTGCCCTGTTTCTGAGACAATTTGAGTCATCAATGGATTGTCTTGATTCGGAGTGGAGGTGATGAATAATTCCTTTTGCTCATTGACACACAACCATGCCCACCCGGAACCGAATACACCTTTTGCGGCAGCAGAAAATTGCTCACTGAAAGCCTCAAACGAACCAAAATGTGTATTGATCGCATTCAACAAATCTCCACTGGGCTGTCCCCCTCCGTCAGGACCCATAATTTCCCAAAATAAACTGTGATTGAAATGTCCACCGCCATTATTTCGAACACCCGTTTGGTCAGCTGTTACATTTGACAAAATGCCTTCAATTGAATCTCCCTTGACTTCCGTTTCAGATAATGCTTTGTTCAATTTACGCACATATCCGGCATGATGTCGATCATGATGAATTTCCATGGTCATAGCATCTATATGAGGTGCCAGTGCATCGAAGGCATAAGGCAGAGCGGGTAGCGTGAACTCCAAAGCAGATACGGTTTGGCTCATTTGAGCTTCGCCGGTATCACCTTCTTCTTCTTTGGTGCCGCAGGAAGTAATGGGTAATATCATGGAGCCGACGGCAACAGCGCCACTCAATTTTAAAAAATCTCTTTTTTTCATAGGTTCAGTTTATTTAGGTAGCCTTGGCTTAAAATAGGAAAATTCAACGATTCTCAAAATATCCATTGTTGGGAAAACAATTGTTCATCTCATGAATTGATTGGAAAAGCAATTATCTTGTGTCGATATGGGTCCAATAGACTTAAGGAGTATAAAATCCCCGGTCAGCGAGGAGTTACAGCAGTTTGAAGGCTTTTTCAGAGAGAGCATGAAAAGCCGCGTTGCCCTGCTGGACAGAATCACTTATTACATTGTCAAGCGAAAAGGGAAGCAGATTCGGCCCCTTTTTGTCTTCCTTACGGCAAAATTGTTCGGCAATCCGGCTGCTAAGACCTATCGTGCAGCAGCCCTCGTAGAATTATTACATACGGCTACTTTGGTACATGACGATGTTGTGGACGATTCTTTTGAGAGAAGAGGGTTCTTTTCTATCAATGCTTTATGGAAGAATAAAGTAGCGGTTCTGGTAGGCGATTATCTTTTATCAAGAGGACTGCTCATCGCATTGGATGATGGCGATTATGACTTGTTACAGATTATGTCCAAAGCGGTAAAGGCCATGTCAGAAGGAGAATTGCTGCAGATGGAGAAAGCCAGAAGATTGGATATCAAGGAGGAAGTTTATTTTGATATCATTCGGCAAAAAACGGCTTCATTGATTGCCGCGGCCTGTTCTGCAGGGGCAGCCTCCGTTATAGACAATGTGGAAGAAATTGAAGAGATTCGAAAATGTGGCGAGGATATCGGAATGGCTTTTCAGATTAAGGATGATCTATTTGATTACGGAGAGGATAATGTCGGAAAGCCCAGAGGAATTGATATTCGGGAAAAGAAAATGACTCTGCCCTTAATCTATACTCTGGAACAATCAGATTCTTCCACCCGATCCAGAATCATCAATACCGTCAAGCGGCATAATAAAAACAAGAAGAGGGTAAATGAATTGATTGATTTGGTGAAGACGACAGGCGGAATGGACTATGCACGGGAGCAAATGGAGCAATACAAGAAGTCTGCCCATGACCGATTACAGAATTTTCCGGATAATGAAGCCCGCAAGTCTCTGAAAGATCTGATTAATTTCGTTACGGAGCGAACCAAATAATCACTCAAATTTTCTTTCAATATGCGCTCCGATGGCATTCAGACGGCCATCAATATTTTGATAACCTCTGTCGATTTGGTGAATGTTGAAGATTTTACTGCTTCCTTTTGCCGAAAGGGCAGCAATTAAAAGTGAAACACCGGCACGAATATCCGGTGAACTCATTTCGATACCCCTTAACGGGAAACGACGTTCCAGCCCGATTACCGTGGCGCGGTGTGGATCACAAAGAATGATCTGAGCCCCCATATCGATCAATTTATCCACGAAAAAGAGGCGGCTTTCAAACATTTTCTGGTGAATCAAAACACTCCCTTTCGCTTGAGTGGCAACAACCAGAATGATGCTCAATAAATCAGGCGTGAATCCGGGCCAGGGTGAATCGTAAATGGTCATGATCGAACCATCGATAAAGGTTTGAATCTCATAGAGCTCTTGCTCCGGTACATGAATATTGTCTCCCTCGATATTCATCTCAATCCCTAATCTTCGAAATACCGGAAGAATATTGCCCAGTTCCTGAACGGCTGCATTCGGGATGAGAATGTCGGATTGTGTCATGGCTGCCAGACCGATGAAAGATCCGATTTCAATCATATCCGGTAAGATCCGGTGGGTGGTTCCTGAAAGCGAACTCACTCCTTCAATGGTCAGCAAATTAGAGCCGATGCCTGAGATTTTGGCGCCCATGCGGTTTAACATTTTGCAGAGTTGCTGCACGTAAGGCTCACAGGCGGCATTGTAGATTTGAGTGGTTCCTTCTGCCAGAACAGCGGCCATGACGACATTGGCCGTTCCGGTGACGGAGATCTCATCCATGAGCATATAGCCACCTTTCAGGTTTTTGCCCTCGATAAAATAAGCTTTCCGTTCACTGTCGTATTCAAAACTGGCCCCCAACTTTTCAAATCCTAAAAAGTGAGTATCCAGTCGCCTTCTGCCAATTTTATCCCCTCCCGGTTTGGGCAGATAGGCTTTTCGGTAACGAGCCAAAAGAGGCCCTAGAAGCATGACGGAACCCCGAATTTTTCTGGCATCTTTTCGATATTCCAGGCTGCTCATGTAATCTAAGTCCACATCGGTAGCTTCAAATTCATAGGTGTTTTCATCGATGGGTTCCACCTGCACTCCTAAACCTTTCAACAAGTCGATCAAACGGTTTACATCTAAGATGTTCGGCACATTTTCAATGCGCACCTTTTCTGAGGTTAAGAGCACGGCACAAAGTATCTGCAGCGCTTCATTTTTAGCGCCCTGTGGCTGAAGTGTTCCCTTTAATTGATGTCCTCCTTCTACTTCAAAAAATGCTGTACTCATAATGCTGTGGATAAGATGATTTGTTCAAATATATAATAAATATTTATCATATGAGCAGTGTGAAATGTAAAGCAGCTATTAATAAAAAAGCGGAGGCCCTTGTCAGGGCTCCGCTTTGAAAAATCTTTGAATCTGAATACTTTTTATCTTCTTTTTCGGGATCGGCCGGATCTTCTGCGGCCACCTTTTTTTCTGGATCTTCCTTTGTGGGAGCCTGAATTTCTTGCGTGTTTTAAGTAGTCCAAACTATCGTCATCCTCTAGTTCCAACTTGCCTTTGGACAGTCGTTTTAGGTCTTCCTTGATCATTTCATCAGAAGCGTAGTGTTCTTTGTGCCAGTTTTGGTAGGCCATTTTCATGTACGACCCAATCACCTTGGCAAATTCCAGTCGCTTTTCTTCGTCTTCCATAGCTCCCGCCTTTTCGATCATGGACAGGATATTGGCTCCATAGTGTCGCTGTCTTGGATTCTTTTGAGGGTATTCTAAGGCAGCAGGGCGTTTGAAGGCGTCCTCTTTTTCTATGGGCTTACCACTGGGCATGGTGACGTCTAGCTTGTAATCTGAAATGACGACTGCATGTTTCCAGAGTTTTTCTTTCAGATCGTCTCCGGTGTCGGCATTGGGATTGACTTGCTCCATGAGCTTGACCACATAGGCGGTAAAGGCCTGTCGCTCGTCTTTGTCTTCTATCGTGGTGGCGAATTGTATCAAGTTCTGAATATGTCTTCCATACTCAGGAATGATCAATCTTTCTCTTTTCGAATTGTATTCTAATGCTAATGCCATGAATAATTGCTATTCTACTGTTACTGATTTTGCTAAATTTCTAGGTTGATCCACATTACATTCTCTGAGTACAGCGATATAATAGGATAACAATTGAAGGGGGATTACACTAATTAAAGGCGCCAGAGGTTCTTCAATATGTGGAACTTCTATGCTATAATCTGCCATCGATCTTATTTCTTCATCTCCTTCGCGAATGATCGCAATGACCCTTCCTTTACGGGCTTTTACTTCCTGAACATTGCTGGAAATTTTATCGTAAGCACTTTGATTGGTGGCAATCACGATGACCGGCATGTTTTCATCAATCAGGGCGATGGGCCCGTGTTTCATTTCTGCTGCCGGATATCCTTCAGCGTGAATGTAGGAAATTTCTTTCAATTTCAAGGCTCCCTCCAAGGCGACAGGGAAATTCGCCCCTCTACCCAAATAAAGGGCATTCGATGCCTGGTAGATCTCCTTCGCGATATATTTGATATGTTCGGCTTTCTCAAGCACCTTTTGAACCTTTTGTGGAACTGCTTCCAGATCGGTCAATAACTTGAAATATTCAGAGTGGGAGATTTTACCTCTTTTGTGGCCAAGGCTTAGAGCCATCATGGTCAACAAGGTCAATTGACCTGTAAAAGCCTTCGTGGAGGCAACGCCAATCTCCGGTCCTGCATGTATATAAGAACCTGCATCTGTCAAGCGAGCTATGGAAGAGCCTACTACATTGACGACACCATAAGTTAAGGCACCACGGCTGTCAGCGAGTTCCAAAGCGGCTAGTGTATCTGCCGTCTCCCCTGATTGCGATAAGGCAATTACAACATCATTTTCGTTGATGATAGGATTTCGATATCTGAATTCTGAGGCATACTCGACTTCGGTAGGAATTCTGGCGAGTTCTTCAAACAAATACTCTCCAATCATCCCGGCATGCCAGGAAGTTCCGCATCCTAAAATGAGTAAGCGATTGGCTTTGGCAATTCTGCTGGCGTGTTCTTCCACGCCGCCCAAACGCACCCAGCCTTCATTTGCATTCAATCGACCTCTCATGCAGTCGGCAATGCTTTCCGGTTGCTGAAAAATCTCCTTCAGCATGAAATGATCATAGCCTCCTTTTTCTAACTCCTCAATTTCCAATTCTAATTGATGAACAGGGTGATCTTTGGTTTCTTTATCTAAGGAATAGATCTTGTAGGATCCGTTTCTATGAGCTTCACAAACTTCTTCTTCACCTAAATAGATGACTTGATTGGTAAACCCAACCAAAGGGGTGGCATCGGAAGCAATCAGGAATTCGCCTTTACCCACACCCAATACCAAAGGTGAGGCTTTTCTGGCCGCTACTAAAGTGTCCGGATTTTCTCTGTCCATGACGACAATGGCATACGCACCTTGAACCACATGGAGAGCCTGGCGCACCGCTTCTGCTAAAGGCAATTGATCTTTCTCCTGATACTCAGAGATCAGGTGAACCAACACTTCCGTATCTGTTTTGCTCTCAAATGTGTGCCCTAATCTCATTAAGGCTTCTTTGATGGATTGATGGTTCTCGATAATTCCATTATGGACAAGAGCAAGTCTTTGACCTTCTGATCGATGAGGGTGTGCATTGATATCAGAAGGCTTTCCATGTGTGGCCCATCTTGTGTGGCCAATACCGGTCGTACCGCTGATGTCTTTGTCTGCAACAAACTGCTCCAGTTCCTGAACTTTTCCTTCCTTCTTGTAAATTTTCAGGTCGTGATTCATCAAGGCAACTCCTGCACTGTCATAACCTCTGTATTCGAGCCTTCTAAGGCCGTTAATCAGGAAAGGGTAGGCGTCCTTTTCGCCAATGTATGCTACTATTCCGCACATAATTAGGGGGGTATTAATTATTGACTAGATAAGATCATCTTTAGGATCATAGGATGTTTCGAATGTCCCGGCCCATAAACAATGCTTCTATCCGCCTTTACGTTTTTAAGTCTTGGCCGGATTCTTAAACGTTCCGGGAATTCACCATCGATGATACCTCTGATATGATTGGTCAAGGTGATGGTGTATTGCTGGATCAACTGTCCATCGTCTGTCATTGTGTTTTCTACAAAACCACCGAAGGCATCCGCGACAAAAGCCAAACGACTATCTCTCAATTCAGTAAGAAAGGCGTCTCGGCATAATTGTACTTCTCCGTCCTCATTGAGATAGGTGCCGGTAACCTGCTCGATAGGGGGATACAAAGTAGTATCGTTGTCAGGAATATTTTGCGCTATGGTGAAGGTCAAAGCGGCATAGTTGATGACCTCGTCTTCTAAGGTATCTATGAAAGGGAAGTCCAATTCAATTTCAGCACCGGACATTCCTTGAGCATACAGAAGCGAATCACCAAAAACAGAATCATTAAATGTTTGAGATAGGGAAGTACCTGCGTAATCATGTTCAAAGGCACAAGTAATTGGACTATTGCTGGTAAATCCTAAAGTGAATTGTACGGCAGTCGTATCTCCTCTCTTATAATACAGCGTTAAGCGCGTAGCATTCCCGTTCAACAGGTCTAATGCCATCATACTATTTTGAGAGTTCACTCTCACATTGATCCCTTTAAAAGCATCCGTAAAATTTGTGTTGGTAGACAGGGTCGTACTGTCATAAGCCATGATTTCTTCTGCCAGAGATATGTCTAGCGGAATCCTCAGCTGGGGCTGTAAGGTCAATGTGTCTAAGTTCCCTTCCGGATTTTCTTCAATCACGGTTACATTATCCGAAAAATTAGGGATAAAACCGGTTTTGCTTCCCAGAGGCATCATTTCTGTGGCGAAGCGACGATTAGAGCGATAGCGCTCATCTCTGATCATCTCCTCCGTAACTCTGTAAACCTCTACATCAATTTGTTCCTCTGCAAAGTTGCCTGCAAAACTGGTAGAATCGTACCCAAAACTCAACACAATGGAATCGGGGGTCGAAACCCCAAAGTCACGTCCCAGATTGATCATCCTTAGCTGGCCGAAAATTTCAGAGCTTGAATTTCCAAAAATAGGATCCTGTAAATTTCCACATAGGTATCTGCTTAAAGCAGGTACAGAGTCATAGATGATGATCGGTTCTGCTTCTATCGTTCGTGCCCTTACGGTAAAGGTGTCTAATTGCTCTATATCAATTAAATCATTGCCGATGAAATCTGTACCTAGTGTAGTCGGTTTGGTACACATATACAAACTTGCTGAAATGATCAGCAAAGCGGCCAAATATTTTCTCATGAACTCTTTGTTTCTAAGATTCTTCCTCAGTTTCCTCTTCCTCCTCTACCAGACTGTTGTAAAAGTCGATATGAGCATTAACGAAGTCATCTCCTTCTTGGTATTCGAGAATAGGAACTTCTTTCTCTTTTGCCTCTTCATTAACGCCCGGATCAATATCAGCGCTGCCAATAATCATTCCGTCCACGTGAGCCAAGGCTCCTCTATGGAAATCAATATTTCCGTCATGCTTAAAAGCTTCCAGCTCATCATCCTCTAAATTATGAATCAAAGCTTTTTCCAAAAACTCTTCATCAAAGGCAGCAGGAGGCATTTCGCCATAAGCCGAGTATACAATCTTGGATTGCTTGAAAATAGGCTCTGCTTTATATGCTTCTTTGATATATGCCGGAATCAAACTGGTCATCCATCCATGTATGTGGATGATATCAGGCGGCCATCCGAATTTCTTTAAGGTTTCAATGACGCCACGACAGAAAAATATCATACGCTCCGGATTGTCTTCAAATGCTTTTTCATCAGCATCGGTGAAGATCCGCTTACGCTTGAAAAACTCTTCATTATCTAAAAAGTACACTTGCATTCTTGCACCCGGCAAACTTGCAACCTTAATGATCAATGGATAATCTTCATCATCTACGATGATATTCATACCTGACAAACGAACCACTTCGTGTAACCTGTGTCGCCGCTCATTGATGGTTCCAAACTTTGGCATCAAAATTCTTAACTCATACCCGCCACTCTGTGCGGCATCAGGTAATTTTCTCGCGATATCAGAAATAAAGGAAAGATCCGTGTAGGGCTTCATTTCCTGAGTGATATATAAAATCTT
>Ga0180435_10006984_pt1 | contig 10800 bp, 9 predicted proteins | sample SS_ome_3_FD_132467 | JGI IMG/M metagenome (GOLD analysis project Ga0180435, IMG submission 132467) | Hypersaline lake sediment archaeal communities from the Salton Sea, California, USA - SS_3_S_1 metaG | ecosystem: Environmental > Aquatic > Non-marine Saline and Alkaline > Hypersaline > Sediment... | reverse complement strand
CTTCAAAATTTGATTGCCAGCCGAACCAACTGGGATTAGTTTCCACTTTTACTCCCTGTTTTTGCATGATCCAAATCCCATGAAGCTTGCCATTCTTTCCCGCTCTCCCAAAGCGTACAGCACGCGTCGTTTGAAAGAAGCGGCCCTGGCACGTGGCGTTAATGTCAAGGTATTGAACACGCTGAAGTTTGCTATCGACCTCAAGCGCGGCACGCCCGATCTGTACTTTCGACAGAAGCAGCTCAGTGAGTACGATGCGGTATTGCCGCGTATTGGCGCTTCGATCACCTACTACGGTACAGCGGTGGTGCGTCAGTTTCAGGAGATGGACGTGTTCTGCGCCAATACGGCACACGGCATTGCCAATTCGCGCGACAAACTCCGCAGCCTGCAGATACTGGCAAGACACCATATAGGGATTCCGGAAACGACCTTCGTGCGCGAGAAGAAAGACGTGTTGCCGGCCATCCAGCGCGTTGGTGGTGCACCGGTGGTCATCAAACTGATTGAAGGCACCCAAGGCATCGGTGTGTTGCTTGCCGAGAACGAGCGGGCCGCGGAATCGCTGGTCGAAGTGCTGCAGAGCCAGAAGCAAAACGTGCTCATCCAGAAGTTTGTCGCGGAAAGCCGCGGTAAGGATATTCGCGCCTTCGTGGTGGGGGATCGTGTAATTGCAGCCATGCGGCGGGTAGCGCAGGGGCAGGAATTTCGCAGTAATGTCCACCGTGGCGGAAAAACCGAGGCCATCGATCTGCCCGAGGAGTATGCCGATGCGGCGATCCGGGCCGCCCAGATTCTTGGGCTGCGCGTAGCCGGAGTGGACATGCTGGAGAGTGCCTCGGGGCCTCAGATCATGGAGGTCAATTCCTCTCCCGGGCTGGAAGGTATTGAGGCCTGCACCCAGCTCGATGTGGCCGGTGCGATCATCGACTACATCGCCGCGCAGATCGAATTCCCCGAGATCGATATCCGCCAGCGTCTGACCGTCAGCAAGGGTTACGGGGTGAACGAGATCTACGTTCCGGAAGGCTCGGATTATTTGGGCAAGACGATCTTGGAGGTGGATCTATCTGCCAAGGATCTGAACGTGCTAACACTTTACCGTGGTAACAAGGTTATTCCCAACCCCCGGGGCGACCGTGTGCTTGAGCCGGAGGACAAACTGCTCTGCTTCGGCAAACTGGAATCGATGCGCGGCATGGTGCCAGTACGTGCGCGTCGGCGCAGACAGCCCGAGGTACATGAACTGCCCGATACCGAGGTAACGAATCCGGAGGCGGAACATGAACCCGACCATGACTGAAGCGCTTGGCTGGCGTGAATGGGTGGCGTTGCCTGAGCTTGGGATCAACCGTATCAAGGCGAAGGTCGACACCGGAGCGAGAACCTCTTGCCTGCACGCCTTCGACGTGCAGGTTGATGAAGCGAACGGCCAAAGACTGGTGCGGTTTTCCATGCACCCAGATCAGCACAGCATGGACAATGTCGTGGAGTGCGTGGCGCCGCTGAAAGACGAGCGAGAGGTGCGTGACTCGGGCGGTCATTGTGAAATGCGTTATGTCATCGAGACCGACCTCAAGATCGGCCCACACCTACACCGGGCGGAGTTTACGCTGACCAGCCGCGATAGCATGGGATTTCGCATGCTCATAGGTCGTACCGCCATCAAGGGCCGCTACCTGGTGGACCCGGGGCAATCATTCCTGGTACGCAAACACGCCAGGGACCAGACCAAGAAAGCTTGATTATCGGGTAACCACATCATGGCTAGGCAACGACCCGCATTTACCCTGGCCGGGAAATCCATCCAGGCCGGCTCGCAACAACTGGTGGAAGTCGAGTTGGCCCAGTTGTTCACCAGCACCCGGATGACACTGCCCGTTCAAGTTGTTCATGGCCGTCACGAAGGCCCGGTGATGTTTGTCAGCGCGGCTGTGCATGGTGACGAGTTGAACGGCGTGGAGATCATACGGCGTCTGCTTAAATCCCGGTCGATACGGCAGGTCAGGGGAACCTTGCTGGCCGTACCAATGGTGAACATGTACGGCGTTTTGGAGAGGTCGCGCTACCTGCCCGACAGAAGGGATCTGAACCGCTCTTTTCCGGGTTCGGAGCGCGGCACCATGGCTTCCCGGCTGGCGCATACTTTTATGAGTGAGATCGTCTCACGCTGTACTTATGGTATCGATCTGCACACCGCGGCAATCGGCAGAGAGAATCTGCCGCAGATTCGGGCCAACCTGGATGACGAAGTGACCGAAAAGTTGGCGAGGGCATTTGGTGTGCCGGTATTGATCAATTCCAGTTTGCGCGATGGTTCATTACGCGAGAGTGCGCTGGATGCGGGCGTTACAACGCTGCTCTACGAAGCCGGCGCAGCATTGAGGCTCGATGAAATGTCGATTCGCGCAGGCCTGGCGGGTACCATCCACGTTATGCGATCAATCGGGATGTTGCCGGCCGGACGCAGCCGCAAAGCCGCGAGCGAACCCTTCATCGCCCGATCAAGCGTTTGGGTACGTGCACCGTATAGTGGACTGTTCATCAACCAGGTGCCACTGGGTGCCCGGGTGGAAAAAGATCAGCTGATCGGGGTCATTGCGGGCCCGGTCACGGGTGATGAGTATCCAATCCAGGCTTTGGCCACAGGCGTCATCATTGGAAAGAGCAACCAGCCGCTCGTTCACGAAGGCGAAGCTCTGTTTCACATTGGTCGCTTCGAGGCTTCAAAACGCGTCGCGGCTGAAATCGAGACATTCCAGAATGAACATGAGATGGTTGAGGGAGAAGCATTTGAGCCTCCAACTTTCCCATAAATCATCCGAGCTGATCGTAGAGCACAACTGAAATTGTTATTGCTGACCGCTGCGAATATCGAAGCGACTTCATATCTCTCCCGCCAGCACCTAACATCCTGATTCCCGTGGGCATTCCCAACCCACTCGTTCATAATCGTCTGAATTTCTTCGGAAACACCAGGACAACACCTTGAGCCACCGTCCCAGGAAAAGGTTCGGCCAGAACTTTCTGCACGCCTGCGCCTCTCAGAAGGCCCGCTTAGGCTCGGAAGCTGGCACTTTCCTGCCGAATGCTAATGTCCGAGTTTGGCCGACTCCGGCGATTCCCAGTTCCTCCCGAAAGCCGCCGATGGAAAAATGGCGGCGCGCGGAGGTTCAAGTGTATGGGAAATCCCGCCGAACGGCAGCTTTTTGACCTCCTGGCTGGCGGAACTCGACCCACTGCTGCCGGTGGAGCATCATCCGGCGAGCGACAAGGTCATCCGCAGAAGCGGACAATTCTTGCCAGCAAAGAAAGCTCTTCGCCGACGTTGGCGCTCTCGGACAGGGGGATCACCCACCTGCCCGCGGAATCCACGGGGATACCTCCTGGAAACGGGCCACGTGGAGATAGCGGACGATGTCTACCAGAAAGATCGCGCATGACGGCGAGACCAGGAACTCGTCGAGGAAAGGGTGGCGTGCAAGGAGTTCGGCCTGCCAGTGATCACGATTCGGGCCCGGCGCGAGTTCGGCAGCGCGACCCGTCGCCGTGACCGCCGACACGCGGTGGATATCGTCGCCATGTTTGCTGCGATCATCGATCACAAGGGCTACACGGTCGCATTGCTCGAGCAGGCAGTACTTGCGGGTAGCGCGCGAGGTGCAGAACGCGGCTTGGGCGAGGTCAGCACTGACGGCCAGGGCGATCACTGATCCGTACGGTTGCGTGTCGCCCTGGGTGGCCAGCACCGCGTAGGGCTCACCCTCGACCAGGTCGCGGATGCGCTCGGCCAGCGGGGACCCGCCTGGGGACTCCGATCGGTCGTAGGTCGGCCCGAGAGCCGGCTCGTCGACAGGGTTCATGACAACCTCGTTGGCATTGAAGCAGCGTTGCGTTGGAGGAGTCAGGCTAGCATGACCCCAAGGGGGTGGCCACGGTGTTGCGTCAAGAGGATATCCGGCCTCGTCAGTCTCGCGCGACCGGCGCGCGCCTCTCGTCGACACTGGCCATGCTCGCGCAGCGGCGAGCGATCAGCAGGAACACGAACGCATAAACCGGCGCCAGCTCGCACTCGTTGGCGGGCGGCAAAAAGGCGGCGTCGAAAGTAAATTTCCAATGGTACAGGATGGAGGCCATGCCGATGGAAGCGGCAAACAGATCGCTGATGCCGGTGATTCGTCAACATGTTCACCCGACCAAGGCTATCCCGGCGAGGTGCTTTTGAAGGAGGGTTCGGGGTCCGAGCAAAAACTCCGTCGGGAAATCACGATTGCTGACCACGAGCTCAATCCCGGGCAGATTGCCGTGACGAATGCCGATGATCTTCCGGCCGGGAGAGTGGCCGGCATTGGCCGGGAGCGCCTGCTCCCGACCTCATCGCCGCAATGAATCCTGACACCGCGGAACGACGACTCAATTAAGACCGGTTATGGCCGATAACACCATTAAGCTCTTGTTAGTAGCACAGCACCGGTACCGATCATGACAGTGCCAGCTGTTCTGTTCATTCGATTCTGTGCTCGTTCACTCTTGAACAGTTCCCGAGCGCGCGAGGCCATGAAAGCATAGAGAAGCATCACAGCTCCGAGAACCACGGAAACCACAAATGCGACAACCGCAACATCCAAATTAGTGAGCGATTGAAGGTCTAAGAACGTTGGCAAGAAGCCGAGGTAGAAGAGGATGACCTTGGGATTGCCGAGAGTGATGGATAGCCCTCCAAAGAAGCTGAATCGCTTGGATTGTGACTTCAATTCTGCAATTTCCAGACTGGCCGGGGCGACCGCCATAATCTGATGCCCAGCCAAATCAGATAAGCGCCACCAAAATACTTGACGACTGTGAACATGAAGCTAAACGTCTCTGCAATAACAGCGAGGCCGTAGATCGCAAACAACAAAAAAACCATATCACCGACCACGATCCCCGCTACAACGGGTACCGCGTGTCTGAAGCCAGAAGCCAATGCCTTTGAGACAGTTGCGAAGACGCCTGGACCAGGCGTTATTGCCAGCAAAAACATCGCGGCAGCAAGACCCAATATGCTAATCAGCGTCACGGCTATCCTCTTGAGGCCAATATCCAGTCTAACTGGCCTATTTCTTGGGGAGAAACATACCCCAGCTTCACCCTGTTAGAACACTTTGGAAATCGCCTAGTTAGTTCACGAGGGAGGGTCGGCTTCTGGCCGGGTGCGGTCAATCGACGATCCGAGCCCCCCCCGTACTACTGCATCGAATGAAAGCCGATCGTATTACCTTCAGTATCTTCAGCAATAGAGATGAAACCCCACTGACCAATTTCCATCTTAGGTAACTTGACCTTGCCTCCAGCACCTTCCACTCGGGACTCTTCAACCGAGCAGTCTTCGCAATCGAAATACACCAAAGTGCTGTTGCCGCCGGCCTTCACGCCCTCCATTTTGCAGATTGCCCCACTGGCTCCCGGCCGCTCTTCCATAGGGAAAGCCCACATCTCCGGTTGAGGGAACTCTCTAGGTTCAGCGGGATCATCCAATCGAGCTAGTTCCACATTCAGTACTGATTCGTAGAAAGTTTTCGCGCGCGACATGTCATCTACATAGATTTCAAACCAGCATACGGCATTCGTGTTCATTTGAGTGAATCCCTCGTTAGTCAGATACGCGCCAATAGCAAACCTAGTTTAGCTTCTTGGTAGTGTCTGCTTTGCGCCGAACTGCGACCGAAAATGCCGTTCAGCGAATCAGGATAATCGGCGGCCAACGGCGAGAAGCGGCAAAGCGAGCGGCTAGCCGGCCAGCCGACTGGCGGCACAATGGCCCGGTTTATGATGGTTAACAACGGTGTTTATTCTGGAAATGGTTCCCGACGAACAAAACTGTTGAGTAATCTTCTCAGTGCTTCCTTTTGTTTGTCAGTCAGCTTCATGGCGATCTCCAAAGATTTGAGGCCACTAATCTATATCACGCAGCCAGACGATTAACCCACCAATTCAGTAAGGAATGATATCGGAATCTACCGACCCTTAATTCGGTTGGCAGCCATGCAATGCTGGGTGTTCGTGATCCGGCAGCCATTGGAGAACCAATTGGACCGGGGAACGAGAGTGGGCAGATGCTGAGGGACCTCTGGCGGCGATCAACCGGGTGAGAACTTCCCCAAGACGTCGTAGAGATATTCGTCAGGGAAATGTGCAACTCCCTGGCCCGGATACCACTAGGTGGGTTTAAGAGGTCATGAACTTGAATGACGGCTTCGGCTCGGAAGCTGGCACTTTCCTGCCCGATGCTTATGTCCGAGCTTGGCCGGTCAGTGACCCTTGAGCCATCGAAATCCGCCTTCTGGCCCCGTCAATCCGTTTAACGACCCAAAGCGAAAACAATGTGCCAACAGAAATTTTGTCGCGACACCCCTGTCTGCAAGCGTCCATGCTAACAGGGCAGAACCCGGTTTTTCTAACAACCAAGAGGAATCTGTCCGATAACTCCTTGGGCTCATCAGCAGCCTCGTGCAATACACAAAGCCGGCTTCTGTTTCTTTCACGAGGGCAACCTAGACCCTGAGCAGACGGACGGCGATTAGTAAGAAACGGCCAAAGGCGAGGCATTGGCGGCTGCGAGATGAGTCCAGCGGCCAAATCGATTCACCGCCTATTCAAGGTAGTTGTCATGGTAATGACGGTGTTCAACCATAATTGAAACAAATTTAAACAATACTCTCTTTTCAGAAACCATAATTGCCACTACCGTGCCGTCGAGGGATCCAGACAAATCGACACAGAGACATCTTGTCCCGAAGTAATAACCACACCCCAAGCGAGCTTCACCATGCAAAAAACTGTAGTCGCGAAATACTCTGACCTCCTGCCTCTCAAGCCCGCGTACGCCTTGGCAGCTGGTGTCGACCTGGTTGTTATCCGCTGGCAGGATGAAGAACAAGTGTCAGTCCTGTACGGCCGTTGTGCACACCGCGGTGCTCTGATGGCCGATGGGCATATCGAGGGTGACAACATCATCTGTGGTCTTCACGACTGGGACTACTGTTACAAGACAGGGGTCAGTTCATATAACCCGGCCGAGAAACTGCATCGTTTCAGTGCCTGGGTAGAGGATGACCAGGTCTGGGTGGACGAGGAAGAGATTGGTGCCTGGACGGCCGATAATCCACAGGCCTATGATCGTGCGGCCTACCAGGGCATCTACAAAGACCTGCACGGTGGGCCCGAGGAGCCGCACTACCAGTACATCCAGCATCTTGCCGAACATGGGCTGTCGAAAGTTGGCCATCATGGCCGGGTAAGCGCCATGGGAGTGCCCCGGGACCAGCTTCCCCTATGGGAGGATATTCAGGTACTTACCGCCCAGCTGCACAAGGTTCCGCTGCTGGATGATGCCCAGGTGGGTACCGAGGTCATCATTGGCCCGAACGCCGACAAGCCGCTTAGGCTCGAGCTGCCGCTGTTCGTTTCAGACATGAGTTACGGCGCCCTCTCCGAGGAGGCAAAGGTCGCGCTCGCCACAGGTGCGGAACTGGCCGGCACCGGCATCTGCTCTGGTGAAGGGGGCATGCTCGAAGAGGAACAGGGGGCCAATACCCGTTACCTTTACGAGCTTGCCTCGGCGCGCTTTGGGTACAGCATGGACAAGGTCAAGCGTTGCCAGGCCTTCCATTTCAAATGTGGACAGGGGGCAAAAACCGGCACAGGGGGTCACCTTCCAGGAAACAAGGTAAAGGGGAAGATAGCCGAGGTTCGTGGCTTGCAGGAGGGGGAATCGGCCATCTCGCCGCCGCGCTTCCCCGACTGGGACAACGTCGATGCCTATCGACGCTTCGCCGATGAGGTGCGCGAGGCCACGGGGGGCATACCCATCGGCACCAAGTTGTCCGCACAGCACATAGAACGCGATATTGAAGCCTCACTGCAAATAGGCGTCGACTACATTATCCTGGATGGGCGTGGCGGTGGCACCGGTGCCGCACCACTGCTGTTCCGTGACAACATCTCGGTACCCACCATCCCTGCACTGGCAAGGGCTCGCCGCTATCTCGATCGGCAGGGCCGCAGTGACGTCACCCTGATCATCACCGGCGGGCTCCGCCTCCCCGCGGATTTTCTCAAGGCACTGGCCCTGGGTGCGGATGCGATTGCGGTATCCAACGCCGCCTTGCAGTCGATCGGGTGCCTTGGAATGCGTGCCTGCCATACCGACAACTGTCCCGTCGGCATCGCCACGCAGAAACCACATCTGCGGCAGCGCCTGAGAATCGAAAAGGGCGCGCAACAGTTGAACAATTTCTTCCGCGCATCCACCGAACTGATGCAGGTCATGGCACGTGCCTGCGGCCACGATCATCTCGGCAAATTCTGCATTGACGATCTCACCACCTGGAGCCGCGATATGGCTCATCTGACAGGAATCAGTTACGGGGGTGTAACTCTGGACTGACGCCCACCAGCCCGATAAGGAAAGACCGTGGAGACCGAAGCCAGTCTGCTAATCGTGCTGTGTGGGATAGCGCTGTTCTCGCTGTTCTCGGGTCCTATCGGGCGGGGCAGCCTGACTCCACCCATGGTATTTACCGCGTTTGGCCTGCTGCTCAGTCCCATCGGCTTGGGCTTGATCGATATTTCTGTGGACAACGGGATCATCCATGCGATCGCAGAGATCACACTGATTCTGGTGTTGTTCACCGACGCTGCCAGAATCAATCTCAAGTACTTGTGGGCTGAGCACGATATACCGATCCGCTTGCTGCTGATCGGCATGCCGTTGAGTATCCTGGCCGGGGCCCTGGCTGCGACTACCATCTTCCCGGAACTGATACTCCTGGAGGCTTTGATCCTCGCCATCATCCTTGCTCCGACAGATGCCGCACTCGGCCAGGTCGTGGTCAGCAGTCGCCATGTGCCAGAGCGCATTCGCCAGGCGCTCAACGTGGAAAGTGGACTGAACGATGGTATTGCCCTGCCGCTGCTGCTCTTTTTTGCCTCGTTTGCCATTGCGAATCATGGTCACGAACAACAAACGGACTGGCTAACTTTCGTAACGCTGCAGCTTGTTCTTGGCCCCCTCATCGGTGCGTTGCTTGGCTGGGCAGGATCGAAAGCAATCAACATGGCCATAGAGAGGCGTTTCCTTTCCCACGAGTTCTGCAATATCTACCTGTTGACGCTTGCCTTCATTGCCTACCTGGCCGCTGATCTGGCCGGTGGTAATGGTTTTATCTCGGCATTTGCAGCTGGCGTTGCGACCGGAAATACGCTGAAGAAAGTGAATGAGGAAATCTACGAGTTCGCCGAGTCCGAAGGGCAATTGCTCAACCTGGTCGTGTTCTTCATCTTCGGTGCTGTACTGCTGCCGCAGGTCTCGGGACGCATGGACATGGCGATCATAGGCTATGCCGTTTTGAGTCTTACCCTGGTGCGCATGATCCCGACTTATCTTGCGTTGATCGGTAAACGGCTTCGTATTGAAACTGTTTTGTTTCTGGGTTGGTTCGGCCCACGTGGTCTGGCCTCGATCCTGTTCGTGTTGCTGTTGCTTGAACATGCGCAGATTGCCCAGGATCGACTCGTGCTCGATACCGTGATCGTGACCGTCACCCTGAGCATCTTCCTACACGGCGTATCAGCCCTGCCGGGAGTTCGTACCTATGCAGCCGCTTTGCAGATGTGCAAACAACGCGGCGACGATCTCTCGGCTGAACACCAAGCAGTGGCCAGCATGCCACTGAGACAGTTCTCCACCGGTAAACCTGGTGATCGTGGGGAAAAATGAATCGAGCGATCAATCCCTGATTTCACCCTGGAAAGGACCGTTAGCATGTCACATCGTCTACCCCAAATGTGTCTTGGCGACTGGAAACCCTCCCGTGACACTCTTAAGCGAGTCTCAAGGATGATGGGCAAGATTCGTGGTCACTACATGGCGAAATCGAAACACTGGTGGCATATCACGCTCAGCGTGACCGCCCGGGGTTTGACGACAACACCCTTCCCCATTTCGGGGCAAAGCCTGGAAATCAGGTTGGACATGACAACCCATCAGCTGACGATCGACAGCAATCAGGGGTGGAGCGTTGCATTGCCCCTTGGCGGACAATCTGTTGCCAGCCTGTGTCGCCAGGTCACTGCAACGCTGGCGGCCTTCAACATCGAACTGGAGCCCGGATTGCTAAAGGAGTTCGATGCTAAGGAGATTCTCCCATATGACATCGCCGCGATCGGACGCTATCGGCAGACTGTCAGCTGGATAGACGTCATCTTCAGGACATTCAAGGGCGGATTGCGCGAAGAAACCAGTCCAGTGCAGATATTCCCCCATCATTTCGACCTTGCCATGAACTGGTTCTCAGGCCGGCTGGTGCCCGCTATCGACCCAGCTGACGAGGAAAATGCCGATGAGCAGATGAACTTCGGGTTCGTGACCGGTGACGACTCGATAGCGGAAGCGTACTTCTACGCAACAGCCTACCCGGCACCAGCAAACTGGACGGACCTGGAATTGCCAGGGGGCGCCTATTGGCATACTGAAAGCTGGACCGGGGCAATCCTGCCTTACGCAGCGGTGGCAAAAGCCTCGAACCCATCAGGTCTTCTGCTTGACTACCTGGAGCGTGTACAAGCACATGGAGCGAGGCTTATGTCCTGAGCCTCCTCAGGTTCACAGGCGGCGAATGCGCCATGCTGTTTTTCAAGTACTGGTATCGACAGCAAATTTCTCCGCTTCGCAACACAGTACCGGGTTGATTTTGAACTTGCGGTCGGATCAGCCGTCAATTGGACGTATCGATTTCTTTTCGTGAGCGACGCTCAAGG
>Ga0180435_10006983_pt1 | contig 10801 bp, 7 predicted proteins | sample SS_ome_3_FD_132467 | JGI IMG/M metagenome (GOLD analysis project Ga0180435, IMG submission 132467) | Hypersaline lake sediment archaeal communities from the Salton Sea, California, USA - SS_3_S_1 metaG | ecosystem: Environmental > Aquatic > Non-marine Saline and Alkaline > Hypersaline > Sediment... | reverse complement strand
TCGAAGCCGCCTCCCCGCTCATTGGGCTCCATCCTGATCCGGCAGTCCCCGAACTGGCCGTGTCCGCCGGACTGTTTCTTGTGGCGGCCCTGGACATCTGCCTTGCCGGTGATGGTTTCCCGATAAGGAACCTTCGGGGGTTTGAGGAGTACTTCGACTCCATATTTCCTCTTGAGCTTTCCGACTGAGACTTCAATATGGAGTTGGCCGCTTCCTGCCAGGATGAATTCCTTGGTCTGCGGGTCTCGCTTGAACTGGAGCGAAGGATCTTCCTCCATGATCCTGCTGACTGACTGCCCGATTTTATCCTCATCTCCCCTGGTTGCCGGTTCAATGGCAAAACTTATTGAGGGTATGGGGAATTCAACCGGCTTGAGTTGAGGCCCGGTTTTATCCGCGTAAAGTGTGTCTCCGGTCGCGGTGTCCTTTAGTTTCAGTATTCCGCAGATGTCTCCAGGCTGGATCTCAGGAAGTGATTCATGCGATTTGCCCTGGAAAGCCTGCAGCGTTCCCAGCCTCTCATCGCCGTCTTTCGTCAGGTTGCGCAGCGTCGAGTCAGATTTGATGGTGCCTGCCAAAGCCTTGACCAGATTGATCCTTCCCGCGAATGGATCGGCGAGGGTCTTGAAAACGAAACCCATCGGTTTCCCTTTTGGATCAATCCCGATTTCGGTGCTTTCCCCGGATTCATCAACCGCTTCCAGCGGGTGTTTGTCCAGTGGGGAGGGGCAGAGGGAGATGATGGCATCGAGCAGGGCGGTAATTCCGGCATTGCGTGACGCTGCGGTGCAAAAGGCGGGAAAGAATGTTCCGGCTTTAATCGAGCTGGCCATCCCGGAAAGGTTTTCTTCGTCAGAAAGGGTTCCTGCCTCGAAGAATTTCTCCATCAGATGATCGTCGCTTTCGGCGATCATCTCGATCAATTCTTCACGCCTGGAGGCGGCTTCCTCTGCCATATCCGCGGGAATCTCTTTAATTGTCGGTTCCCCCTTGCCGTCCAGTTCATAGTAAAGGGCCTTGTTGGTAATCAGGTCGACTACACCTTGAAACTCCTTTTCTTCACCAATCGGCAATTGAACCGGAACAACTTCCCTGGCCAATGATTCGTGCAGTGAGTCAACGGTACGTTTAAAACTGGCATTGTCACGGTCCAATTTATTGATAACTACTATCCTGGGAACCTTGTATTCCCCGGCAAAAGACCAGACCAGTTCAGTCTGAACCTCGACACCCGAGACCGCGTCAACTGTAACCAATGCGGTTTCTACGGCAGGCATGGCTGCTTTGGCGTCAAAAATGAAAGCGCGGTAACCTGGAGTATCGAGCAGGTTGATTTTGTGTTCCTTCCACTGGCAGTGGGCGAGAGTAGTGTTGATCGTTATTTTTCGTTCAATTTCGTCTTCGTCGTAATCTGTGATGGTGGTCCCATCTTCCACTTTTCCTAACCGGTTGACAGCTCCCGTGGTATACAGGAAAGCGCTGACTAGCGTTGTCTTGCCGGTGTCTCCGTGTCCTACAACAGCAATGTTGCGGATTTTTTCGCTGTCAAATACCTTCAATTCCAACTCCTTTCTGGCGTATAGTGAAGAGGGGAAAATTTAGCACAGCTGGGCTTGTAATTCAATCGTAACCAGAAGTTTATTGAATTCTGAGTCGGGACAAGAGGTGTTATGAAATCCCGCCTTTCAGATCATCCTGCAATCCGGGCTCCTGACAGGCCAAATCATAATCAGATAGAATAATGAGCGATTCGAAAAAAAACAATAACCTTAAGGATGATCTCCTGATAATTACAGAGATGAGATGGAAAATACGATTTTCAAGCTGATTCGACTCGTCGCATGCGTCACCCATCTTGTCGGTTTCGGATTGCTCATCCTGGACAGACCCCCACTCTTGCTGCTGCTCATCATGCCGGCAAGCCTTCTGCTTTTTCTGGCCGCCGACAACCAGGTCAGGCAGTCCAATTCATTGTTGCTGGGGAAATTCGGCAGAGCTTTTCAGCTTTTGATCGTTTCCCTCATATTCGGGGCGGTTCTGGAATCCGCGAACTTTTATTTTCAGCACCGGTATTTCGGAGGCTTGCCCGCTGAAATTGTCCTCAGGTGGGGTTATATACTTATTCTTTTTTCTCTCCAGCTTCCACTGCTGCTGGAATTGGAGAGATTCCTCGATAATATCGGCCTTGCTGAAATAATGAACTGGAGGAAGATTTCCTTCACCAGCGGAGTATATCGAATGCTCCTGGGGCTGGCGGGTCTCCTGCTGGTTGCCGCAGCGGTGAGACCGGATTCCCTGTATCCTTTATTCTGGGTCTCCATCCTGCTCCTGACCGACTCCCTTGTCAACCTATCCGGACATTCTGAAATGAGCGTGTCCGGGCAGTTTGAAGAAGGTTATTACGGGCAGGCTTTTCGGCTGGTGCTTGCCGGAACCGTGACGGGCTTCCTTTGGGAATTCTGGAACTATTGGTCACCCGTAAAGTGGTTTTATTCGCCCTCTCCAGGCACGGGGGACTATCTCTTTGAGCTTCCCGCCATGGAGTACTGGAGTTATACCTTCATTGCTCTAGGCGCTTACGGATTCTATCAATTGTCCCAGGTCATGAAGGATAAAATGAATTTGGGATTCTGGCCGCTTTATGGAAAGGCCGTGGTTTCTCTGCTGCTGGTTTTGTTACTGGCCGCGGTACTCGCCGGTATCGATCACTATACAGTGGCGTCATTCCGTAGACTGATCTGATTCGAGGTTGCCTGCTACCCGGTTTTCTTTGCAGGCCCGGGTACCGTAACAGGCGGCTCCGAGCAGTGCCGCCTTGGGTTCCAGGACGACTTTTACGGGCATGTCTTCCAGGAGCCCCCGCATCCTTCCCTTGGCGAGGAACGACTCCATGAAAAGTCCTTTTTTCATGAAGGGAATGATTTTTGGGGCAATGCCTCCCCCCACGTAAACTCCTGCCGTGGCTTTGACCTTCAGCGCCAGATTTGCGGCAGCCGAACCATATACGGCAGTGAAAATATCCAGGGCCTTGACGGCAATTTCAGGCGAATTTTCCATGGCGCGAGAAGAAATATAGGCGCTAGGATCAACAGCTTTGGCAAGATCATCCGCAAAAACAGGAGGCTCCTCCGCCCTTTTGGTGTCGCGCAGGAAGTTGTAAATATTAAGCAGGCCCGGCCCGGAAAGAACCCTCTCGGAGCTGACATGGCCGTACTTCTTCTCCAGGTACTCAAGGAGGCTGACCTCCAGGCTGCTGCATGGGGAGAAGGATGAGTGTCCTCCTTCCGAGGGGAAGGGAAGTGTCCTTCCGGAAAAACTTACGAAAAAACCTTCCCCCAGACCGGTTCCGGCAGCGATCAGGGCTGCCTGCCCGCCAGGATCAGTTTTTCCGGGATTGAGGGTCAGGAACTGTTCATCGCCCAGGCTGAGCACTCCATATCCGGTAGCTTCCAGGTCGTTGAGCAGAAATACCCTGCCGATTTCTAGGGCCTCGCTTAAGCTGGAGGCCGATATTTCCCAGGGGAGATTGGTTGTACTGACTTTCTGGTTCACTACCGGGCCGGCGATTCCGAAACAGGCGGCTTCGATCGAGGGGCCGGTACTCGAAAAGAGGTCTCTGGAGTCGCTCAGGAACGCGGCGGATACAGCTTCGAGTCCGGAAAAATCTTCACTGGGATAACTTTTTTCGAAGCATACCTCGGGAATTCCGTTGGTGAACGAATAGAAAGCAAGGTTGCACTTTGTTCCGCCTACATCTCCCGCCAGTATCATTTCCAGTGTCTCTCCAAAGAATAATCGGCTTAAGGTGTCTCTTTTATCCCCGTGTGAAGTCCGGCCCTCGTTCTCCTGGCTGCCCGGAAATACCGGCTAACCCTGGATTTTCCTGTTCCTCAGAAAGGTAGGGGCATCGAGCCAGTCCAGATCTTCCTTTTCGTCCTTTTCCGGCTCGGTCTCGTTCTGGTAGAACAGGTCTTCTCCCAGGTTCAGCGGTTCGGGAAAACTGAGCGGTGTCCTGTTTTTCTCCTTTGCGGCTGCGGCGGCCGATTGTTCATCTTCAAAACCGGTCGCGATGACCGTCACCTTGATGTTTTCCCCCATTGTGTCGTCAACTATACGGCCTATAATTATCAGGGCGTCCTCATGTGCGGCATCCTCAATTACCTCGCAGGCAGCGCTCATTTCCACCAGCGCAAGGCTGCTGGGTCCGGTAATGTTAATCAGTACGCCCTTGGCTCCGTCAATACTGCAGTTTTCAAGGAGGGGGCTGGAAATCGCTTCCCTGGCGGCATTGACCGCCCTGTCTTCCCCGGATGCAATCCCGGTTCCCATCAGGGCCATACCAGTGTAGGACATGACGGTTTTGACGTCGGAAAAGTCGACGTTCATCTGTCCATAGATCGTTATGGCATCACTTATTCCCTGGACTGCCTGCCTGAGGACGTCATCCGCCGCCTCGAAAGCTTCTTCAACAGTAGTTTCGGCCGCCACCGTCTCCAGGAGACGCTGATTGGGTATGGCGATGACCGTATCGCAGTTTTCCTTGAGTTCCAGGAGGCCGTCATCGGCCAGCTTCCTTTTAAGCTTGCCCTCGAACAGGAAGGGCTGGGTGACTATCCCAACCGTCAGGGCATCGAGATTGATCGAAAGATTGGCGATTATGGGAGCAGCCCCGGTGCCGGTGCCCCCGCCAAGACCCGCGGTGATGAAAACCATGTCGGCTCCCTCCAGGAGCTGGATGATTCTCTCGGTGTCCTCAAGGGCTGCTTCCTTTCCCTTTTCGGGCTTGGCCCCAACCCCGAGCCCCCTGGCGGCTTTCTCGCCGATCTGGAGCTTTGTCGGCGCCCGGGACTTGTCGAGGTCCTGGACGTCTGTATTAATCGCAATGAATTCCACACCTTCGATGCCGGCTTCTATCATCCTGTTGACGGCATTGCATCCTCCTCCGCCAACCCCGACTACCTTGATGTTGGCCCCGGGGGTAGAGGTATCTTCCATTGCAAACAAGGCGTTGTTTTTATTGATTTCAGTCATTGCAATCTCCTTATTTCTAACTTTTCTCCCATGCAAGAGAGAGTGTGTATGCTGACAACCTGTTACCAGGATCGAGTCTTAACTTCCGCCTTCTCCCAGCATCCAATCCCTGAATGCTTCAAATTTTGATCTTTTCTTTTCCGATGGCCTTTTTTCATCCAGCACAAAATAGTTCTGGTTCAGGCGGTCCCTGGCGTACACCAGTGTGCCGGCAGCCGTCGCGTGCATAATGTCGGGAACCTCTCCCTTGACGGCGGGAACCTGGTTGGGGCCGCCGATACGAACAGGCATCTTAAGCATCGATTCAGTTAGAGATGCCATTCCGTGGAGCCGGGCTCCTCCTCCGGTAAGGACGATACCTGTGAACGCCTCTCTTCGAAGATTGATCTTGTCCAGTTCCCTTTGCACTGCAGCAAGGATTTCGGAGCATCTCTCATGAATAATTTCACACACCGTAACCCTGGGAATCCTGTTGGCCTGATTCGTTCCAATCAGGCTTATTTCGACCACTTCTTCTGGTGTGATGCTATCAAGAGACACTGACCCCAGGCGCAGTTTGAGCTTCTCCGCTTCATTCAACGGCGTCCTCAAAGTGATTGCGAGATCCTTGGTTATCTGGCATGCGCCCACCGGCAGTACCGAAGTATAGAGTAATCGGTTCCGGTGAATGACGTTCAGGCTGGTAGTGCCTCCCCCCATGTTGATATGGACAACTCCCAGTTCGTTTTCATCGGGACTCAGGACACCGCATCCCGAAGCGATTTGCTGGAGGACCATTCCCTCGATTGCCGGAATGTCTGCATTCGCCAGCGCGTTCCGGGTGTTGGCGATCACCGCTGAAGGGGTTAGCACCAGGAAAAGATTGGCGGTGAGGCTATCCGCGGTCATTCCGCATGGATCATCGACCTCGGCCTTCCCGTCAAGGAGAAAATACTGGAGTTGGCTATGGAGGATTTCATGGTCTTCCGGGATGTTGATCTTGGTTTTGGCATCCCGGCAGACCTGCTCCACATCTTCCTTTGCTATGCCACGGTTTCTAGAGGTAATGGTCCTGGTCGTAGACAGGCTCAAGCCGTGCGAACGATATCCCCCGATGCTTACCCAGACTGAACTGAAATCCACGTCAGCTTTCTGGACAGCCATGTCCACCGACTCTTTGACAGCCCGGGAAGTCTCCATCAGGTGGTTTATCAGGCCCTGGCTGACACCCCTATCCAGTGGCACCATTCCGCTGCCAAGGATTTTGATGTCTTCAGAGCGCATTTCTCCAATGCAGGTACAGACCTTTGTGGTCCCGATGTCGATTCCGGCAATTATTTTTCTCTTGATCGCCATTTGCGCGGTCTCTCTCGTGCTTCCGCCGAGCTGTCGTGATTATCCTTCGATTTCCTGTTTTTCAGTCCTGAAGATAATCTGTTTGTCGAAACTGATATCTATGTATTGCAGGGTTCCATATTGTTTCTTTATCTGGTAGTAGAGTTGTTTCCGGCTAAGGAAAGACTCATATCTGTCTCTGAAAGACTTGTCTCCAAGGTAAATCACAATCGGATCCCCGCGAGGGATTATCGAAACATTTTCCGGATCGGTAACATCGATCTCGGAAATTGCTTCGGAGTAGTCCCGCGTTGCTGACTGGAATTCTTCCAGGGCCCTCAGATAGGTTTGCATCCTGATCAGGTTGTATTCCTCTGAGTCTTCCCTAAGCTGGTGCTTGAGGCCCCGGACCACCGGTTTGGCCAGCAATTCCTGCTGGGTGGAGAAGGGATCCAGGATAATTCCTTCCCTGTCAACAAGATAGAGCTTGTTGTCAACACCTGCGACAGCCATTGGTTTGCGCTCGGTTACCTCTACGATCAGAGTGTCCGGAAGCCTTCTCCTGATCAGCACTTCGGATATCCAGGGGAGCGTTTCAACCGATTCCCGGATTTTTTCCAGGTCGGCCAAAAGGAGGCACTCCGGACAGCAGGCCTTGACGATTCCCCGGATGTCGTCCTGGCTTGAATGCCGAGCCCCGCTGATGATTATTTCGGACAGCTGGGTTTCCGGCATCTGAATAATATGTTTGTACAGCGATGAACCGGCCAGCAGGAGACCTCCAAGGACCACAATCACTGCAATCGCCTTGATCCAGGGGATCACCAGTCCGGCACTGCCTCTTTTTTTTCGATTACTTTTTCTTTTCAAGGAAAATCTCCCCTGTTTTCCAGACATCCCCGGCTCCCATGGTGATTACAAGGTCACCGGGAAGTGCGATAGAATCGAGATATTCGGCTGCATCCTCTATCGAGGCAAGGTACTTCATCTCCCGTTTCCGCGAGATCTCAAAGGCCAGTTTTTCTCCGGGATTACCTGATCCATTCTTTTCATCGGCGGCATAAACCGGCAGCAACGCCAAAAGATCAGCATCCTGAAAGGACTCCGCCAGATCATGAAGCAAAGCTTCGGTGCGGCTGTATCGGTGCGGCTGGAATACGACCACGGTCCTCCTTCCCAGGCTGCTGAGGGCCTGCAGGGAGGCCTTGATTTCCGTCGGGTGATGGGCATAATCGTCGATTATCCGAATATCATCCGCCGATCCCTTGAATTCCATCCGCCGTTCCATCCCCTGGAACGATTCCAGTGCTTCGCGAACGGTAGCGAAGTCGATACCGATTCTCAGACTGAAGGCCACAGCCGCCAGGGCGTTGAGAGCGTTCATGTTTCCCGGTACGGGAAGGAGAATTCTTCCAATCTCCTCGTTTCCTTGCCTGACGATAAAAGAACTGCCAAATCCTTGCGGGGTGATTCCGTCCGCAATGTAATCCGCTTCTTCACTAGTCCCGTAGGTAACGATTTTCCTATGAACCGAACCGAGTATTTCTCGAATGTAGACATCATCGAGGCAGCAGACGGCAAACCCATCACCGGATATGGAATTCAAGTGAAGGAGGAAGGAGTTCACTATTTTTTCGATGCTTCCGTAATTGTTCAGGTGGTCCGTATCGATATTAGTGAGAATGCCCGCGAAAGGGTGGTATTTCAGAAAACTTCCGTCACTTTCATCCGCCTCGGCTACGAGAAATCGTCCTTTTCCGGCCCGGTAGCCCCCGCCAAGGCCGGTCACCTCTGCACCTGCGGCCATTGAAGGGTCTTCCCCGGCTGCAGCCAGGATCGTTGTCAGCATGCCGGTGACTGTCGATTTTCCGTGGCTTCCCGCGACCGTTATGGAAGATTTACCCTTCATCATGAGAGCGAGAAGATCCGATCTGTGCAGTACCGGGATACCATTTTTTTTCGCGGCCAAAATCTCGGGATTGTCGGGACTAACGGCCGACGAAAATACGACCGCTTCAGCTGCTCCCAAGTTGGAGGCCGAGTGCCCGGCGAATACTCTTATGCCCTGTCCGGTGAGCCGTTTCACCGCTTTGTTACTCCTGATATCCGATCCGGACACTTCCATCCCCCGGCTCAGTGCCAGGCCGGCCAGGGCACTCATGCCGGAGCCGCCGATACCGACGAGATGGACTCTGTCTATCCGGTTTTCGGAAATTCTAGCTGCCTGCACTGCCGGTCCTTCCTCCCCTTTTTCGAGCGGTCTGGGATTCTTCCTCCATTTCGGAAGTTGCTTTCGATCCTCGCCCGGCCAACTGGCGCATGAATTCCACGATTTTCCGGCTGCTGTCCGGTCTGGCCAGCTCTCCGGCCCTCCAGGCCATATCTTTCAGACGTGCCCTGTCTCGGGAAACCCGGTTTAGTACTTCAGCAAGCATTTCGCCGGTTAAACCCTCCTGGTCCAGGCAGACAGCCGCTTCACGCCGGGTCATAGCCAGGGCGTTCTTTTTCTGGTGGTTATCCGCGGCCTGGGGAAATGGTATTAGAATGGATGCTCTTCCGGAGGCTGCCACCTCAGCGACTGTGCTGGCTCCGGATCTTGACAGGACCAGATCACACCACTCAAACCTGTCAGGCATGTCGTCGATATAATCAATGATTTCGGCATCCTTCCAACCCTGGTCAGCGTAGCCGTTGCGAACTTCTTCAAAATCCAGCGGCCCGGTCTGGTGGACTATCGAGAAGGTATTCATGGCCAGGAATGGAAGGGCTTTGACCATCAGCCTGTTGATCGGTCTGCTCCCCTGGCTGCCTCCGAAAACCAGCAGTCTGATCCGCCTTCCGTCGCTCGAATGCGCCCGGGGAATCTGATGGAATTCAGGCCTCACCGGTATCCCCGTAATCTTTTTGCCCGCGGGGAAAAAGCTGCTGCTTTCTTCCCAGGCCAGCGCGGCACCCCGGGCGAAACGAGAAAGCATGCGATTGGTTAACCCCGGAAATGCGTTGGGTTCGATCAGCAGTATTGGAACGCGGAGGATCCACCCTGCCAGCGCCAGCGGGCCGGCGGAGTATCCTCCAACGCAGACAATGATCGAAGGATTGAAAGAGCGTATGATTCGCAGGGAATTGATAACGGCCAGGGGGAGCTGGGCCAGGGTGCGAATGGTCTGCCAGGATCCGACATTCTTCAGCCCCCCGAGCCGGATTGTTTCCAGCCGGTAGCCGAGGCCGGGGATGATCCGGTTCTCGATTCCTCTTTCGCTGCCCGCAAAACAGACCTCAACGGCCGGGCCTTCTTTCCGCAGTTCGGCTGCCAGGGCAATACCCATGTAGACATGGCCTCCGGTTCCCCCTCCTGCAAACAGGACCTTCTTCATGCGCTTTCCTCCCAGAGGGTCGCCTGACGGTAGGCCGGCTTCACTGCGCCGGGCGCGTGAATAACAATGTCGGGAGATTTTGATGAAACTTCGGGCCCCTTTTGGGTCTGTTTCACCTGTCTCTTCCTCTGTTTTTCCCGTGGGGATCCCGAAATATTCAGGATTATCCCGGTAGCAAAAAGCATCATCAGGATCGAAGAGCCGCCGTAGGAAATAAAAGGCAGGGGAAGTCCTGTCGTGGGACAGAGGCTGAGGGCGACGCTCATATTCAGGAAGGCCTGCAGGCCAATTACAGATGCCAGCCCAAGACCCAGAAATGAACCAAAAATGGTATCCGAGTGATAACTGGCCCGTACCGCGCGGAAAACAAATATGATGAAGAAGGTGAGGACAATCAGGCATCCCACCAGGCCGGTCTCATGCCCGATAGCCGAAAAAATAAAGTCGGTATGGGCTTCCGGGAGAAAGTCAAGCTTCTGGGCACCTGAACCAAAACCTTCTCCTGAGAGTCCCCCCGATCCAATCGAATAGAGACTTTGCAGGATGTGGTATCCCGCTCCCTGGGGATCGGCATCCGGATTGAGAAAAGAGCGGATTCTGTTGGCCCGGTATCCTTCACTGAAGATCAAAGCGGTGAACGCAATGCTCCCGGCGCCAATAGTACCGATCACCAGCGGGAGTCTCAGGCCGCCAAGGAAAAACATTATCAGGACGATCATTGCCATCAGGGCGGCGGTACTCATATCCTTCCCCAGAAGGACAAGGATTGTAAGGACAGACGCGGAGGCGAAATAAAATACCTCCTGTCCCTTGTTGCTCCCACTTGGCTTGCCGGTTTGATGATAGGAGGCCAGGAAATGGGCTGTGAGAATTATCAGAACGATTTTCGCCAGTTCCGAAGGCTGGAATCTTATGTATTCGTTGATTTCTATCCAGCGGCGGGCGCCCTTGACCGGATCAGACATTACCAGTGGGACCAGCAGCAGGGCTGCCGAGAAAACGGCCAGCAGGACCACTACCAGGTTGCGGTTGAAAACCCGGTATCTTATTTTCATCATTGCATAAAGCAGCAGCATTCCGAG
>Ga0180435_10006982_pt1 | contig 10801 bp, 14 predicted proteins | sample SS_ome_3_FD_132467 | JGI IMG/M metagenome (GOLD analysis project Ga0180435, IMG submission 132467) | Hypersaline lake sediment archaeal communities from the Salton Sea, California, USA - SS_3_S_1 metaG | ecosystem: Environmental > Aquatic > Non-marine Saline and Alkaline > Hypersaline >... | reverse complement strand
GTCCACCCTTCCATTCGCCTGCTCTACTGCCTTGTCGGAAAGCTCCAAAGCGGTCTTGTGCTGCTTTTCGCCGCCGACCTTTCCCAAAAAGACAGATCTATTGTGGTTGAGGACTGCAAAATCCGCTCCCTTGCCTGATGTCGCCTGCTTGTGAAGCTCATGGATCTCTTTTGCTTTTGTCTCGTCGAGCTTGCCATCCTTTTTCGCCTGCCGGCTCATGCTGTATGCCAGCTGGCCAGTGGCTACGGCATTGAGCCCCTCAAGGCTCTTATCTCCTTTGGATGACTCCATTGCGGCCTTCGATGCGGATATGGAATCGTCCCAATTGCCTTTGAGGGCATGGCCGACTCCCTGAATATGATTGCCGAGCGCTCCATTGGCATTGGGGCCCTCGCCCTTGCCGCCCTTCTCGGTCAGGGCCTTCCCGAATGAGAGCATCTCATCAGTTGCCTGCTCCCTTTTTTCAGAGTCCCTTGCGGTCTCCTTCAATGCCATGGCATATGTATTGCCGAATCTGTGCGCATCGGTCTTTGAGCCTTCGAGCGCTGCCTTCTTCTGGCTCTTGAGCAGCTCGGCCGCAGCCTCATGTTCGCCCTTTTTCATCATCTCACGGGCTTTGGCGATGGAGGCCCTGAGGTCAACCTCCTCCTTTTTGACTTGTTTGGCAGCATCTCCCTTCAGATCTGGCATGGCGTCCACAGGTGCCTTTTTGGCTTGGGGCGCTCTCTCTTTTGTCGCTGGCATCTTAACCGTTAAAATCTGGGAATCATGCCCCTAAAAAGGGCGCACATTGTACAAAAACTAGTCTCTGAAGTCTTCTCAGAGCTTTCTCTGGGACTCCCTCAGATCTTTCCCCACCTGCAGATCCGAGGGCGCCCCGGACATCACCTTTTTGCTCATATCCTCATTTTGGCCTATGCCCACACAGCTCATCATAAGGTGCTGATGTAATGGGCGAGCCTGCCCTCCCCCTCAAGGCTTCGGCCCATCGCCTCAAGGCCATCGCTTATCCATCTCATGCCCCTCTCATCCATATGGGCTGGCCGGCCCCAGCCTTGATATCTTTGAGCACTACCCTGACCCGGACAGTGTATCCGAGCTCTTTGACCTCTATATCGGGTTCTCCGACGTGGCTTTTCAGCTTGGGATGGCTGAGCCTGAACCTGGATCCCTCGACAGTCTCCATGCTGAATATACAAAGGGGATCAAAGGCGTAAACAGTTTATTTCCACATCATTCCCAACCTATATTATGAAGGAGAAGCAAAGGCCACAAAAAGACCCGCTGCCAGGGCCTATGCAGGCCCCCCCAAGGGACCTTATGCTTGAAAAATACGATGATGCCCACAAGCCCATAGTCGAGGCGAACAGGGACATCATAGAGTCGATGGCGGCGAAATCCTCAGATGACCATGCTGAAAAGCTGATCGGATATTCCATCCCGGCAGCATTGCGCGTCCTTGAAAGGCATGGAATTCCGCCAGGTCGGGAATCCCTTGCGGCGATGGACCGCCTCTGCGACCATGCCCCTGAAAAGCATATTCATCATCTCATAAGCCATGGCCTGACAAGAAGCGTCAATGCCATAGCCGATGCGGGAGGAAAGATAGGGATAAAAACTATCGACACTCTCTCAGACATATCAGAAAAGACGTACCCCCCAGATGTCGTTAAGGTCCTCGACTATGGGATAGGGGCCACATCCAAGGCAGTCGTCAATGCCGGCCTTAAGATGAGCGATGAGCTCTTATCCTCGATAGCGTCTCATGCTTCAGGGATCCCCCCGCGCGCCCACAAGGGCTTCTATCAGCATGCCTTCCCTGCTGCACAGAAGATGGCGCGGATGGCGGGCATAAGTGGAGAGCGGCAGCAGGTAGACGCAGGGGCTGAGGCAGCTGCGGGTTTCGCCGCCGTAAATATAGAGGCTGGATACATGAGTCGCATTTTAGCCCATATCGGCGCCAGGCCCGGAAGGGGACAGCTAGAGCTTTTGGGCCACTATAGCAAGCCGCTCCCTAAAGCCGATGAAGAGCGCGCCCGCGATGTCCCATTGCATGCCTATGCCTATGAGACGGCGAGCCTGAATGCATTGAATGGCCTTATGGGTGCGACAGGGTCGCGCACAGTACATGTCGGATACGGCCAAGAGACCGACAGGACGGATGTGTTCATGAGGCTATGGGACAGATATGACAAAAAGCTCCTGGAGTCCGAGGCCAAGGCAGCAGAGGAAGTGCTGCAAGAAAGGCTGGGGGCGGGCCCCGCCAAGGACATGCTCGGCCGAGTAGAGGCGAAGCTGGCGGGGGGCGGGCCATTCGGCCCCATAAAATCGGTGGTCCCCCACAGGGACTTCCCACAGGACTGCTTCGGAGTGGAATTCCATGACGCCGTCACAGAAGAGGATAGGATGATGGGCTATCAGCCATTCAAATTCAGCGTCCCAAAAAAGCTCCCAAAGACGATGACCGACGCATTCAGGGCGGACATCGGAGTATCCCCAAAAGACAGGCTCATAGTGGTCGGCAGCCCCAGCAGGGGAGAGGTCGGGGCGATACTGTCCAACTATGCCGACATACCGGAAAAAGACAGGCCCCATCTTTTCATAGGCGCCAGAAATGACGAGAACAGGCAGGAGTTCGCAAGGACCATGGACAATTCGGATATCGGATACCGCTTGCGCACCGCGGGCCCCGGTCCCGAAAAAGTGATTATGCTCGATACGATGGGGGAGCTTGTCACCGCATACGGCGCGGCAGACGATGTAATACTGGGGCAGAACAGGAATGCCATAGAGTCGGCAAGCCAGGGAAAGCATACTCACTATATGCCCGGATTCTGGGGGGCCAATGAGATGGCAATGGAAGTGCTTGAGCGCAAGGGAGCGGTCACGCCCATAAAGAGCGAGGCCCAGCTTGCAAAGCTGCTAAAAACCCCATCCGGCAAGGGCGCGCAGGGGGCTGATGCCGCCATAAAAGAGCTGTCAGAAGGCCTTATCGCAGGATATGGGCAGACGGCGCTCCGGCTCATAGACGTATTCGGCAAGGGAGGGGCCGCAATGGGTGGTTACCTGCCATAAACCACCCACCATTTATATCAACAATCGTTAATCTATCTAATCGGGGCATGGCAGAGACTCCAGGGGATGGTTGCACATGGGTGGTGTGATTGGCCGATGGCATGCCCCGATCGCTCCCCCTCTTATTATTGAATCCATCCCAATTTTTTTATATGGTCACGCGCGACACAAGATACATATCAGGGCGGGTATCTGCCCAGCATTTAGACGAGATCCCATCAACTATGGAGCTTGTTAAAAATGCGACCTCAACATTCACATCCGGCTGGATGGAGGCTGGAGAGGGCATGCAGGTCAAGATAAACCGGAAGAACTTCGGCCGCCTTTATGAGAACTTCCCCGATGCCAAAGGCTCAGGGCTGACCGAGGGCCTGGCGGGCAAGGGCATGGTCGTCTGGGGCGCGGGTGTTGTCGGAAAGAATTCCGCAGAAAATGCAAAACAGCTCGGGATGAAGCTAACATTCATAGACATAAGCGATGCGGCCCTCACCAAGGCAAAGGATGAGCTCGGTGGCGAAACGCTCAAGGTGTCGGCGAAGATGATCCCTGAAGAGAAGGGTAAGGTCCTGGACCTCCTGTCCTCAGAAAATGTCGATGCCCTAAATATAGGGGTGCTTGTCAAGGGGGCTGCGGCCCCGAGGCTACTTGACAAAAAGGACTTGCGGGAGATCAACAGGCGCCGCCAAGAAAAGGAGCTCAAGCCCCTTGTGATAGCCGACGCCGCCATAGACCAGGGCGGCACCATAGAGGGCGAAAAGGCCACGACCCACGACAATCCTGTGGCCTTCATAGAGGGCTCGCCGGTCTGTACGGTGGCCAATATCCCGGGATCCAGATTCACGGCCGCATATGCATCAAAGATGCTGCAGGAGGCGACCATAGCCGACCTAAAAAGGACCATAAAGGCGCAGGCGAAGGGCTGGGACAAAGCCCTTGCAGAAGATCCCCTTCTGGCAACGGCCATAAACACCATGGGCGGAAAGATAACCTATCCCGAGGTCGCCGACGAATTCTCCGGCCAGCCCAGGGGGACCGTGGATGAACAGGTCGCAAGTATGGAAAAGCCCAAGGACGGAAAGATAAAGCTCGTGATACCATCACCCATAAAGCCGTATGAGCACAGGGTGGGGCTTCTGCCCTCGGGTGTCAAAGACATAAGCGATTGGGCCAAAAAAGAGGGAATAGACCTGGAGATAGCCGTCGATGTGAGGCTGGGGGAAGCCATACCAAAGACCCCCGAGATGGAGGAGATATCCACTGAAGCCTACAAGAAGGCCGGCGGCAAGGTATACGATGACCGTGACGAGCTCATGGGCGGGGACGGCTATGCGTCCCATGTCTATCACTTCACAAAGGAACCGCAAGGCGATGAGCTCGACAATATCCGGCAGGGCTCTGCGGTACACACATACTTCCACTACACAGGATTCCCTGAAAAGCTGGTCAAATGGGCTGTAGACAAAAAAGTGACATCGGTCGCATTTGAGACGCGCGAGGACGAGAAGGGCGGGCTTCCGACACTGGCTCCAATGAGCCATGTGGATGGGCGGTCCAATACCCTCATAATCGCTGCTATGCTGAATCCCGAGATAATGGAGTTCCGCAAAAAGAAAGATCTATTGGCTCCCTCCCATCAAATACTATGACCATAGTCTATATCGTCTCCCAGGATGGGAAGTACGTCGAGTCCATAGCAACCGGAGAGCTAACAGACGATGAGATCCTGAAATATTAGCGGGACATCATAGACGACAGCAGGATCCGCCCGGGCTATTGCGAATGCTTCAATGGTGGAGGGCTCAGCAGTGACTGCCCAGGGCTTTAAAAAATTCGCGGAATTCCTCGCGGAAAGCCCCAAGATATCCAAGGGCACAAAGATAGCCATAGTCGTCTCAAAGGACGAGTCCTTTTCGAGGGCGAAAGAATTCGAGCGGCTCACCTCCGACCTTGTGACGATAGTTGTGTTCAATGAGATGCACAAGGCGAAGGTCTGGCTCGGCGTCTAATTTCTCACATTGATGTGGTGGGGCGACAGTATCTTAATGCTCCGGCTTGCGCATTCGTCCTGTATGTCCTTGTGCAGCTCCGAATAAAGCGAAGGCATCTCATCGGCTCCTGCCGCATACGCATTGAGCTCATAGTCGACATAGAAGTCCCCCAGGCTGTTTTGCAGGACGAATGGGGCGGGCTCTCGGAGGATATTTTCCGTCTTGGCTGCCGCCGCGAAAAGCTGCATAGGATAATGCTTGTTTAAGCCAATAGAACTAGCTTAGGTCCTTTTTCAGCCTTTGTACCATGAAGTCCCGCAGCTTCATCCTCTCGGCATTGGGGATATTATTCGTTTCTGTTATCCTCCTCTTCTGGTCATCGTAGTTTTGGACGACTTTCCTGTCGCGGGCTGTTGTCCTGGCTATTTTGTCTATCTGTGCCTTTTGACTATCGTCCGCGAATGAATATGCTATGGCAAAAGCTGTCATGGCATGGATAATAGCCCGGCTCTGCAGGCCCTTGTTCTCGCCCTCGGAGCTTTTGGCGAGCGCCTGGCCCAGCTCGACCCATTCTCCTTTCCTTATCATGGTCTGCGCATCGCCAAGTCTCTCCCGCTCTATTTCCGTCAATTCCGAGTGCATCTCCTCCTTTTTGCCGCCCAGGAGCCTTTTGAACATATTATAATTGCGGAAGGATATCTTTATAATAGCCCCAAAGTCACTGGCAAGTAAACAATCCCTTTAACATAATAACAATCGTTGATGCATATGCGGGGCTCGTTTTCCTCCTGACTTCCCTCGTCCTTGGCTGCCTGTCAGCGGGGCCCGCACAGGCGACGCCCTCATTTGCGAGAGCTTCAAAAGGCCGGACCACTGGGAGGAATGCCTTGGGTATCTAGGCCGATGATAGCGATATAATGGATGCGACGGCGAGTGCCAGCCCCAATGACTTCCGCCTGTCAAGCCTCTCGCCCAAAAAGGCCCAACCGAGAAGGGCCGTGATGAAAAAGCTGTGATTCACTATAGGGACGCTGATGCTCGCCTCTCCCGCCTCAAGGCTCTTCAAAAGCAGGATGACCGATGCCGCAAGGAGCACTCCATTTAATGGCGCATGGGAAAGGATCCTCCTTGTGGGCCTGTAGCCCCCTTCCTTCAGATAGGTGTATGCTGTGATGCAAGAGAAAAATGCGGCAGACTGTAGTATGGGCAGCATAGTGGGGCTTGCGCCGTCGAGTAGGGCCAGCTTGAAGACGAATCTGTTGATGCCAAGCACCATCATGGCAAAAAGGGCCAAAAAGACAGGCCCCCTCGTCGACCTTAGGCCCCCAAAGGACATGAGGCTTATGGCGCAGGCGGCGAGCACAAGGCCTGCGACCTTCATGGCCCCAGCAGACTCTGCAAGAAAAAGTATGGCAAGGGCGGATGTTATGGCAAAGCTCAACCTGAATACCGTAGAGTTGACTCCCGCATCCCCCGCTTCAAGGCTCTGAAAATACGCCTTAAATGCCATGAATGAGAGCAGGCCGATAATGGGCCCCCAAAAAAGATCAGCCCGGGAGAATGCCCCATCCTGGGCGGTGTGGGAGACGATATTCGAGCATATGAAATAGACAGCGGACTGTGTCATAAGGTATGAGCCTGTCGCCACCCTCTCTCCTTGAGCCCTCTTGTATACGAAGTCAGAGACTCCTGCGGCCGCCAATGCGCCAAGGGCATATGCAATGGATGGGTCCATGTCAAAGATCAGATCTCGCGGTTTAAGCCTGACCGCTCGATGCCTTCATGAGCATGGCCCCAGAGGCTGCGCCCATGCAAAAGACCAGGACCCATGGAGCAAGATAGACTGCCCCGTCAAGGGCCTTCAATCCAAGCATCGCCGCAGACTGTATGGCATAATCCTCCGGGGCAAGCTCAGGGCCTGTTACCATAATATGCCCTATGATGGCACCCATCACGATCATATAGCCAACAAAGACCATGATGACGGCAGCCAGGCTCATCCTGACAGCATCTCCGATCTCCGGTATTATCCCCTCCCTCCTTTTGAACAGTATCGCCACGATGACTCCCATGACAAAGCCCAAAGGCAGCCCCTGGCCGATGACGAAATCATAGAGGAGCGCGGTGATGAAAAGGATCACAGAGGTACCCAGGGGCGTCAGCATATAATTTATTGAGTGGACCCGGATTAAAGTGCATATTTAACGCTGTTGTCAATATATCTGAGGATGAGGGTCGCATTATTTCTCGCAGCAGTGATACTGCTCTCCGGCTGCATAGACGAGGATGTGGAATATCCCGCATACGACACCAAGAAGAACTATTGCGGCCCGGAGGGGAAGCTGTCCGGCCCGAATACCAATCCCCTGTCCGGGGCATCATTCAACAGAGCCTGCTATGAGCATGACAAATGCTATGCCCAGTGCGAAAAGACGCATAACACGCAGGCCTTCTGCGACGGCAAGTTCAGAAAGATAATGGACGACTCCTGCGATGACCAGCTCGACCATCTCATGAAAAAATGCGAGGAATACGGCAAATACAATCCCATACGATACGCATGCATCGCCAAGGTCAGGGCCCAGATATCAAGCTGCTGGGTGCAGGCCTCAAGCTACCATAATTTCGTCGCCTATGGCGGCAAGGCGGTCGGCTCATACACATGCGAAGACTCCAAATGGGCTTAGGCTTTTTATGCGGCGTTCATATAGGATCCCATGAAGGTCGCTCTTGTCATGATATTGCTCCTGTCATCTTTGGCATCGGCCGCAACAGACTGCTCAAAGGTCGAGACCTCATTTTTGGACAAGCAGGCCTGCTACAATAAACTAGCGAAAGATTCCGGCGACCATAAGGACTGCTTCTCGGCCCCGGCGGTCACCGCATGCATCGTCAATCTGGCTGTTGAGACCACGGACCCTGCCCCCATACTCACTCTCACCGAAGGAGAAGGTCCCAGCATCTATACTGCAAAGGACAGGGACCGGCTGCTGCAGCAGTATGTCACAATGTCGATGGACATGGACTCGCTCGATCTAATAAAAGACCCGAAGATCCATGATGAGACCTTGATCCTATCGCTGCCCATAATCTATGCCAACTTCGGCCTGGTTCCTACGGTGGGATACTGCGACGAGATCAAGGGGGGATACGAATTTGATCCCAGATACGGCAATACCGTCGAAGAGGACGAGGCGGACATGCTGAACAATTGCCTGGCCTATTCGGCGGCATTGAGGCAGCATCGCGACGGCGGCGATGAATGCCACGGCAACTGGACAAAAAAGACGGTCGACCTATACGGGCGGTGGAGGAAGGATGCCATCGATGACTGCGTGAACCTGTCAAAGTACCTTTCCAAGGGCATTCAGGAGCTTTTAGGCGCCTCATGGGTGCTCGTAGATACCAAGATAAATCCAGCAGGCGCGCCCACGACCTTTGTCGTCGGAGAGACGCCCGGCTACTATTCAAGCCCCCGATTCGACGGCAAATGGGCGAAGTACACAGTCTCCCCAACATCGCTTGGGATGAGCGAGCGGGACGTCGATCACGGATTCGAGAACTACAAGACCTCATTCACAGCGGCATTGACGGGGCCGCCGCCGATCCTCAAGGAAGGCGAGAATATCACCTTGAGCGCCCATCTATCCGGGTCGGGCACGTCGACAGAACAATATGCCGGCGGCTGTAGCTCTGCAATAAGATTCGAATACAGGGTCGACGGGGCCTCCATAAAGGGCAATACAAAGGGCACCATATGCATGGACTTCAAGGAGCAGACCCTCGACTCCCACTTCATAGTCCCAAGGGCGACAAGAAGGAACCTCACAGTCGACGCATTTCTTTGGAATTGCGGGGCCTGCAATGTCCGCTGGATATACATGAGGGCCTTGGATGTCATGATCCCCCCAGACCCCATAGACATCGACGATTCTAATATACCCTCCGATTTCATAGCGGACCTCGATGAGCCCGCCGATGCGGGGGCGGAAGAGCCGGCCGCGAAGGGAGGGGGGATAGTCTCCACGGTAAAGGGCGTGCTGTCCGGGATAAAGGGGGCGGCATCATCGGCGATCTCGCGCATCAGGGGGCTCTTTGGCATCTAAATTTTTATCTCTTCCATCCCATCAGTTGATATGGTGAGCGATCTCGGCTTGAATGCGATAGTGTTCGCATCATTTCTTTTGATCTTTTTCGTCGGACTCGGCCTTAAGTACAAAAGGTACAAGGACGCCCAGGAGATCTTCAACAGGCTCGGATTCCAGAAGGTCGCCCCCGATGCGGGCCTTCAAAAGCTCATGACGCTTTTGAGCCAGGGCAAGATACCAAAAAGCGAGCTCAGCTATGATTATGTCTACTCAGGCGCAGCAAAGGGCATTATGATGCAGGTCGCCCATATCCGGGCTGTGAGGGCCATGCACAGAAAGCACAAGTCCCGCCTCTATATGGTGGTCCGTGCATCGCTTTCCAGAGATTACCCCAAATTCGCCATAATACCCCGCAATTTCCTCCACAATATAATAGACGCCGACGAGGTCGAGATAGAATCCCCCAATTTCACAGAAAAATACCTCATGGTCTCAGACGACCCTGCCACAGCCAAGGCCGCCCTCACCCTGGACCAGGTCTATGCAATAAGCCAGCTCAAGATAGACTCCACAGCCGAGGTCATAGGCAGCAATGTCGTTTTGCACAAGAGGGAAATGGGCTCTATGAGCACCATCCAGATCGGCGATATGCTCGGCGATGCCGCAAGGCTGGCAAAGGTCCTCGGGTGAGGTTCCGCCATCTCCCGCACGGTTTCTTATTATGCCCCCGCTGTTTCACTCAAGCTCTTCTCCTGTTTCACCCAACCATATAATGCAGTGAGGCAAAAGGGAGCCCCCGTTCATGGACGGCGAAAACAGCCGAAAGGGCATTGATAAGCGCGTCCTTTTGGGCGCGTCCCAGTGGGGCGCGTCCAGCGGGGGGTATGTCCCGATAAATACTCCTCTCCCCTAATTTTTCATATGCCCCTATGGTCAAAGCGACAGCCGAAAGAGACCACCCCCGAAAATATCCCGGATGTGGCGAATATGTCCATGTCCATTGAGGACTACTATGTCCGCATGCATGCGGCGGCGCAAGGCTATAAAAAGATAAGGGATGAAGCTAAGAAAGGGGCAAAGGTCCCGAAAAAGATAGAGGGCCTGGGAATGCTCCATCAGCTCAGGCTCGTCAACCATATAGTGCGGCCCGACGATGGCTTTGAGAAAATGGACCTCACAGAGGGCGAATGGGCGGATTTCGCGACAAAAAGGCCCGACGGACTATCAAAGATGGACAAGGCATTGATGATAGAACGGCTCAACCACCTAAGCTCAGTCCCCAAGATGATGAGCTATACGCGCGCGATGGAAAGGCTCGACCAGTATCTAAAGACAAAGCCCAGAAGGAGGATAGGCTGAATGGCCCTTCCCCACAATTTCAGATGGGCCATACGCGACAGGCTGGCGGGCTGCGGCACGCCCTCGGTCTTAGAGCTTTCCGCCCTTGCAGATGCCGGCATCGGCCGCATAGTCAGTCTGCAAAAGCAGGCAGAATACTATGACAAGATGGCATATACCGCCGATGATGCCGCCTCATACGGGCTTTCCGCCCTTCACCTTCCCATAGATGATTTTTCAGGGCCCAACCCCGAACAGGTCGCGGAATTCTTCGATTTCGTCGATAAAGAGCCCGCCACCGCAACCGCAGTT
>Ga0180435_10006981_pt1 | contig 10802 bp, 7 predicted proteins | sample SS_ome_3_FD_132467 | JGI IMG/M metagenome (GOLD analysis project Ga0180435, IMG submission 132467) | Hypersaline lake sediment archaeal communities from the Salton Sea, California, USA - SS_3_S_1 metaG | ecosystem: Environmental > Aquatic > Non-marine Saline and Alkaline > Hypersaline > Sediment... | reverse complement strand
TTTGCGTCCTTCTTGTCGCCCTCTTGTTCCGCACCATCATCTTGTGCCTGTTCTTCCGCTTTTTTATCGTCTTCTGCACTGTTTAAGGGAAACCGTTTTTCCTGTGTCTCCATCCTGGTGTCCAGCCGGTAGGCCAGCTTGTGCAGGGCTTTTTCAAGGGACACATCCATCACGGCGATGTCACCCTGGCTGACGATCAGGCGCTTCAGTTCCGGAATTTTAAGGCTGGTGGCGGAACTCAGGTAAACCGGTTGAATATACAGCATAAAGTTCCCGACAGGAAGAATAATCATCCGGCCCCGAATCACTTCCGACCCGGCCTGATCCCACAGTGTCAGCTGCTGTGCAATGTCCGTATCCTGATCGATGAGGGTGTTGATCTGTGACGGCCCGTATACCTGCTTTCCTTTTGGAAAGCTGAACATGAAGAGTTTTCCGTGGTTGTTCCCGTCACACCCGGCCACGGCAAGGGCTCTCAGATTGCTTCGGCCGGCCGGGCTCAGCGGGCAGAGCAGGAGAAACTCTTCGGTGTCTTTATTTAAAAGATTAAGGGTCAGGTAATAAGGCTTGGAGGAAAAGGTCTCTTCCCCCTGATGCAGCTTCGGGATTTCCCAGCTGTCCGCCCGCCGGTAAAATGCTTCGGGGTCGGTCTGGTGGTATTCCCCGTACATGGTCAGCTGCACGTTGAACAGGTCTTTGGGGTACCTCAGGTGGGACCTCAACTCCCCGGGCATGTCGGACACCGGCTTCAGGAGGCCGGGGTATATCTTGGCATAGGCTTTTGCGATGGGCTCGTCCGGGGATGAGATGTAGTAGTCAACGGTCCCGTTGTATGCATCGACAATAATTTTTACGGGGTTTCGGACATAGTTGTACCGGCCATCGTAGCGCCTGACATTGGGGTAGTATTCGGATGTGGTGAATGCATCCTGAATCCAGAAGAGCCCTTTCCGGGTGACCACTAAATAGGGGTCGCCGTCCAGAAGAAAAAACGGGGTGATGGTCTTGATGCGGTCGATAATATTTCTTCTGAACAGCAGCTTGCTCTGGTCATTTGTTTTGGTGGTAAAGAAAAAATTCCGCTCCTCGAAGTATGTCCAGAACAGAAGCTTTCTGAACAAGGACGATATGGGTATGCCCCCGGTGCCGGCATAGTCGGACATGACACTGCTTTCATTGTCCAGGTGGTCCACCTCTCCGCTGTCATTGGGTGCGACGGCATATTCGTAATGGCCCAGGCCGTAGTAGATGCCGGGCTGGTCCAGTTCAAAGCCAAAGTTGGACGTCACCGGCATGTCACGCATGAACCAGGTCATCACTTCGTCGCCATTCTGGGAGGCCGGCGTCATCACGACCCCGTATCCGTGGGTATACTGAAGGTGCCGGTTGGGCCAGCTTCCGGCATAATCCGGCAGGTTGGCGATATCCAGCTCTCTGGCCCCCAGATAGACTTGCTGATATTGTCCTGACACCGTGTACCGGTCCACATCCACGCTGGGAAATTCGTAGTACGGGTGAATGCCCTGAAGCTGCTTGTAGACGTCATCCAGGAGCGTCCGGTCCCATACCGGGATGTTCCTCAGCGTGTCCATGACGTCAGTGCCGGTCAGGTTGTATCCGCGGGCGCTGGCAGCGTACTGAAGGGTCTCCACCTGATCAATGCCGTAGGCGCTCAGGGTGGCATTGATGTTTGCTTCCATATAGGGTTTTTCCCTGGCCATTTCATTGGGCTTTACATAGTATTTTTCAGTAAGCTCGTACAAATAGGATGAGTGTATGCCCCAGAAGGAGGCAAATGCAGCTGCGATGAGAACAACGGCGGTTTTGAGCCCTTTCCGGCGGGTCATATAAATGATGACGGCAAGAGATGCTCCGGCTGAAAAAAGAATCAGCATCCAGATAAAAGGAAGTTTAACCCACATTTCCGTAAATCCGGGCCCGAAAAACAAGGGCTCGTTGGTTTCCGTATACAGGAGGGCATGACGGTTCAGAACAAACCCCCATATCAAAAGCGCGGATGTAATGGCAAAAAGGATGACGGTATGGGTTTTTGCGCCGCCCGACATTTTCTTTGTCTTTGCGCCGATGAACCGGCTTTCGAATAAATAGAGAAGCGAAATCGCCAGAAACGCCAGTAAAAACGCCGTAAAGATCCTGCTTTGGACCAGGGTGTACATGGGGTATGAAAACAGATAATACCCGATATCATTCCCGAACAGGGGATCGCTGACACCGGTATTCGATCCGAAGAAGAAGAGCAGGGCTTTTTCCCACTCTTCATAAAATGGAACGGCAACCACCAGGGCGAGAATCAGGGATGCGGGAATATACAGTTTCCCGGACCCGGCTTTCATCAGTTTCGTCAGCTTTCCGGGCTGTTTTTGATCGGCATTCTCTTTTTTGTTGGTGAACAGGCGCGGCGCCAGTTTGAAATTGACGACAAAAATGAAAAAGAAACAAGCGGCAACACCGGCGAAAACAGCATATCGGTAAAGGAGCCGCTGGATAAAGAACCCTTTGTACCCCAGCGAGTCAAACCACCAGAGATCCACGAAAAAATCCAGGAATCTGAATGTGACGGCCAGGTAGCCGATTATCAGTATATGGAGCAGTACGATCAGAACGATCAGCCATTTTTTTAATTTTGTCATTATAGTTCCTTTATGGAGCAGTTGTTATTTTTTCTTTGATTTTTTAACGGTGGTAGCATCTAAACCCATAAGCGCCCGCTTGATCACCTCCGATGCGCTTTCACCGGTTTTTTCCCTTTCCGCCTCCAGTGCATCGTACACATGTTGATCCAGGGTAATGGACATGGTGACCTTTGCTTCATTCACCTGTTTGCCGTTTCGCCATTCCCCGTTGAAATAGGTGCCGTTGGCCCATTTATAAATACCCTTTCCATGCTGCAGCCCATGCTTCCATTCGCCTTTGTAGTAGGACCCGTCGGATCCGTAAAACACGCCCATTCCCCAGCGTTCATCTTCCCTCCATTCGCCTTCGTAATGGGCGCTGTTGGACCATTTGTACATACCATTGCCGTGGCGCATGCCGTCTTTCCACTCCCCTTCGTAGTATGCACCGTCGGGGCGCTTCAGCGTACCCCAGCCGTTCCGCTTTCCTTCCACCCAGTTGCCGGAATACACATCGCCGCTGAACCATGTATATGTGCCTTTGCCGTGCTGCATGCCGTTTTTGAATTCACCGTCGTAGATATCACGGCCCGAAGCCCTTCCCCTGCCATGGGCGAGACCGTCCTTGCACTCTCCGTCATAGGAGTCGGCAATGTCCTTGTCAAGAACCTCGCATTTTTCCGTTTCAGACCCGCCTGTTTCCGGCCCGCCCGTTTCCGCCCCTGCAACGTCTGAGCAGGCGAAACCGGCCAGGGCAAAAAGAATCAATACCGAGTATACTGTGCGCCGGATGGTGACCATGTATCGGCTCCTTGAAACAAATAAACTTGATGAATTGGTACAACGTTCAACTAAACAACCTTACGTCTCATAGCATATTTTGGGTTGTTTTCAAAAAAAAATTGCAAAAAATCAGATTATAAGGATAAACAGATACAGCAAAGGAGGTGACATCCATGGCAAAAAAAACCGGTCAAACCATCAGGATAGGCGCATTGATTTCCGGGGGCGGCACCAACCTTCAGGCGGTCATCGACTCCTGTGAATCAGGACAGATCAACGGCAGCATTGTTTTTGTGGGCTCGGACAATTCCGGTGCAAAGGGGCTCAAGAGGGCCGAGGCCCGCGGCATACCGTCGTTTGTGGTGGACTATTCATCCATTATCGAGGCTTGTCGCACATCACCGGAAGCGGTTGACATGCCGCCTGATTTTGACATCCGGGAGATCTTTCGAAAACAGTCCATTTTTTCAGAAACGGACGACCCTGAACGGACAGCGGCGTTTTTGCGCACCCGGGCGGCAGCCGAGGCCGAACTCCTTGAAAAAATGGCGGATTATCCGTTTGACCTCCTTATTCTTGCCGGTTTCATGAGAAATTTGACCCCCTACTTTATTGACCGCGTGAACACAGACCCGGCACACCCGAGGATCATGAATATTCACCCGGCCCTCCTTCCGTCGTTTCCCGGTGTGGATGGATACGGCGACACATTCAGATACGGGTGCAAAGTAGGGGGGTGCACGGTGCACTTCATCGATTATGGGGAAGATTCAGGGCCGATTATCGGGCAGAAAGCGTTTGATATCACGAGCAGCGACACCCTGGATTCCATAAAGGAAAAGGGGCTTAAGCTCGAATGGGAGCTCTATCCCGAATGCATCCGGCTGTTTTCGGAAGGCCGGCTGAACATAGTGCGCAAAGTCCATAAGATGGGTGGCGGGAAGGAATTTAAACGGACAGTGGTAGAAATTGCGTATTAAATCATAATCATATCAGATTATGATTAAGATTTGAATTACACCAGGGACAGAATCATGGGAAAGGCGACCATGGTTCCGATGACACTGCCGATATTGGTGAGGACCACCACCAGGAGGATGCGCGTGACATTGTTTTTCCAGAATCCTTTCATGGACAGGATATCCTCGGCAAGGCGTTCAAAGTCCCGGACCTTTGGTTTCCTTAGAAGCGCCTCTGTGATTCCCGACACCCATCCGGCTGCGATCATGGGGTTAAGAGACGTGAGCGGTGCGGCAAGGATGGCGGTGAGTATGGTGAGGGGGTGGGCAAGGGCGATCAGGGCGCCGATGCCGGCTAAAATGCCGTTTGCCAGAAGCCACCACATGACCATATCTCTTCCGGTATCCGCCCCTCCCTGAAAAAATCCCAGGACGAACAAACCGATAATCATTAAGGGTATCAGCCACTTGATGATGCCGGCGATCTTTCCCGGCGGCGGCAGCGCCTCTAGTGGCGCAAGGTCTATGTCCGTTTCCCAGTGCCTTACAATGCCCGGCAAGTGGCCCGCGCCTGCCACCGCCACTGTTTTTTTGCCCGGACAGGTTTTAATTTTATGGGCCATGTACATGTCCCGCTCATCAATCAAAATTTTTCTCAGCACGGGATGCGATTTTTCCACATCGGACAAGATGGATTGCAGTATGTCCTCTTTTTTCATATTTTCAATGTCATCTTCACTGATGTCATCCACATCACCTGCGGCACCGAGGAACTGGAACAGGAGTTTGCCTTTTTCAAAAAGGCCCATAATCCGCCAGCTTCTGGAAAGGGTGATCCGGATATCCCTGTCCACGGGCAGAATGGCGGCCCCCACGTCTTCACCGGACTTGATGGCCCGGATCATTTCTTCGCCGGGTTTGATGTCGAACTTATTGGCCAGTTTTTTTTGGAATGACGCAAGAAGCAGCTTTGATAAAAGGAGAAACGCCTTTTTCTCCCGGATGACTTTAATAATGTTGGTTTCCTGCCAGGCTTCTTTTTGCTGAATGGCCTGGAACCTGGAATCACAGAGCTCCACGCAGACCGAGTCCGGCCGTTCTTTCTGAATAATGGCGGACACCAGTTCCGCGCTTTCCTTTGAGACATGGGCGGTGCCGATGAGAATAACGTCCTTGTCACCGACACGAAGCTGTTTTACCATCTTGCTGTTGTTATTATCGTCCATTTGGTATAATTTACCTTCCTTTATATGGTATATGGTGGACTTGGATATACCTATTTGGGACATTGCGTGTCAACATGATTAACGAGCCGGGGTGACGGAATGCTATCGGAAACACTGATTAACGATTGTTATATAAAAAACGAGCCTTATTATCTGGAAATAAATAATGAAGTGACCATGTTTAAGGCGGCTTATGATGCAAGGCTTCCGATGATGCTGAAGGGGCCCACCGGCTGCGGTAAAACACGGTTCGTGGAATACATGGCATACCGGCTGAAGCGCCCCGTTATTACGGTGGCCTGCCATGAAGATCTGTTTGCGTCCGACCTCATCGGGCGTTATCTGTTAAAGAATGACGAGACGGTCTGGGTTGACGGCCCCCTGTCTACGGCGGTCCGGTACGGCGCCATATGCTACCTGGATGAAGTCGTGGAGGCCCGAAAAGACACAACCGTCATCATTCATCCCCTGACGGACAACCGGAGGATGCTTCATATTGACAAAAAAGGGGAAATAATAAAGGCGCATCCGGACTTTTTTCTGGTTATCTCCTATAACCCGGGATACCAGTCCGTGTTGAAAGATTTGAAGCAAAGCACCCGGCAGCGGTTTACCGCCCTTGAATTTAACTATCCGGATGAAGAACATGAGACAGACATTGTGGTCAATGAAGGAGGGGTGGACAAAGACGTTGCAGGAAAACTTGTTGCCCTTGCGGTTAAGATCCGGAATATCAGGGAGCACGGTCTGACCGAGGGTGCCGGCACCCGGTTATTGATTTATGCGGCCAACCTCATCAACCGGGGGGTTCCGTTTGTGGATGCCTGCAAGACGGCCATATGTCTGCCCCTCACCGATGATGAGAGCCTTCAAGCTACATTAAACGAACTTATCGAAGATCTATACTAGTTTTCTAATGAACAGGTTAATAGAAAAACTGTCGATTGCGGACCCCGCTATTGCCGACCGGTTTCGGGCCGGGCTTTACCATAAACAGCTCTCCCATACCTTCGGTGAGCTGACGTTTGTCGCCGACGATATCATCTGGGCGCTCTCCATGGAACGGTCATTCGGAGAGGCCCTGGCGGACGGATACCTTGAACTGGGCGGGGAGGCCGGGCCGGAACAGATATCAGCATTTCACCGGTATATAAGGGAGGCCGGCGGGAAAGGGCCCACCTTCGGAAAAATCATGGCCATATCCCTTGTGCCCGTAATGAAAACCGGGAACAGCCGCCTTTTGAACTCTTTTTTGGACACGGTCACTATTCTCGCCAAAATAGGGGAGTATACGCTGCCGCCCTGCCTGGGTGTTTTTTCTTCTTTGGTTAACCACCAGGAGACGGCAGCTTCATTTGCATTTCTCGACCTCCTTGGCATTACGTTTAAAAAAGACATGACCTACAACCGGGGACGGTATCTGTCGAACATCATACCTAAAACGGTTCTTTCCTTCCGGCCCGAAAAACGACCCTGGCAGATCGCCGCGTTTTCCCGGGTGCTTGAAGCGGATTACCGCCTTGTGGATGCCTTTGTGGATGCCATGGCAAAAGATCTGGGGTTTCTTCACGAAGAGGCTCTCCACGAGTTTGTTTCCCGAGCCCTTGGGAAGGCGGCCGAAGATGGAAAAGCCGGCACGCGGTTTCTGTCGCTTGCGTCGACCGCCGGAATGGACGCCTGCAAGGGGTTGCAGCGGAGCGTGCCGCTCCGGTACGCGGCAAGATCGCTGAACCGGTATATCAAGGCAAGAACCGGTTTCGGGATGACGGTGAAGCCCATTTCAACAATTCCAGGAAAAGGCATGGCTTCGGACCTGACAGCCGTCTCGGATTCACGTCACATCTACCTGCCCGACGAAGTGGGTTTTTTTGACAAAAAAGAAGACAACCTTGACTTGTACAAACTGTTTGTCAAGCTTGAGCTTGGCTACCATGAATTCGGCACGTTTGATTTTGATGTTGAAAAGGTCGCGGGACACCTCAGGGGAACCGAGTGGTTTCCCCGGCTGCAAAACAGGTTAAATGAGCCCGAACCTATGACTTCCGACCTTGAGCGGTTTTTTTCGATCTTTGACAATGAGCAGCTGGCAAGCGACCTGTTTACCATTTATGAGCAGGGGCGGCTGCGGTTGCTGCTTGAGAGCAGGTATCCGGGAATAATAAGAAAAGCACGGGCGGTGTTAAAGAAGGAAATGGAACGGGAGGCTCTTTCCAAAAATAACGGCGGCGGGAATCAGGGCACGAACGGATTGACCGACCTTTACCGGCGGGTCAGCCTTGGTGGTATGTCCGGCAAAAAGGACTGGGTTGATGAAATGGCGCAATCGTTCGAACATGAGATAGAACGGAATCCGGCGGTTGAAACCAGTGCCGTATTTGTCTGCGACACTTACCGGGAGGTGGAGGCGGCACCTTTTGCCCCGCCCTTCGGCCTCCGGCCCAGGCCGGATGTTTACTTCATGTCCGACATCAAGCGGGAAGAGTTGTCCCGGCGGCTTAAAACCCGCATCGAAGCACATGGCATTAAGGTGTTTCGTTCGGATATCAGAAAAAAGCTTAAGGAGAACGGCCGCCGGATGTCGGAGGAGGATGTACGCTCCATTATCGTTCCTGCCGACCGCCCCCGGGATGATGACGGCAATCCCGCTGTCAGCGGCCTGGAACTAAAGGAGATAGATTTAAGCCGTGAAATTAACGAGCTGATTCCCGCGGAAATCTCACCGGCAGATGATGACGCGGATTCCCACCGGTACAAGGAGTGGGATACGAATCTCGGAGATTATCTTCAGGATCATGTCATTGTGCGTGAAAAGCGGATGACGGGATCCGGCAACGGATGGTACGGGCAGGTGCTCGAACAGCGGAAAGGGCTTGTCCGGCGGATACGCCGGTCCTTTGAATTTCTAAAACCCCGGGAGTTGTGCCTGCTTCGGAAATGGCCGGAGGGGGATGAGTTCGATTACCGGGCCATGCTGGACTTTGCCGTGGATAAAAAATCCGGTATCATGCCGTCAGACAGGCTGTACATAAAACGAATCAAGCAGAAAAGGGATGTGTCGGTTCTCCTGCTGATGGATCTTTCCCGGTCAACCGCCAACAAGGTGGCCGGTTCCGACAAGACCGTTCTGGATGTGGAGAAAGAAGCCATTGTGCTGCTGTGCGAGGCGCTGTCCGTGGTGGGGGACATGTTTTCCATTGCCGGCTTTTCGGGAAACGGCCGGTTGGGTGTGGATTATTATGACATCAAGGCCTTTGATGATGTCATGGACGACCATGTAAAACAAAAGATAGGCGCCATCAGCGCCCAGAGGAGCACACGCATGGGCGCAGCCATCCGCCACGCCTCCCGTATTCTGGAGAACATTCCGTCAAAAATCCGCCTGCTGATGATACTCGGTGACGGATTTCCCAATGATGTCGGATATAAAGAGGAATATGCAATTGAAGACACCCGGAAAGCCCTGTCCGAAGCGCGGGCAAACGGCATATATGCCCACAGCATTACGGTCAATATTTCAGCCGGCTCCAAACTGGACGACCTGTATGGCAGAATCAACCATAATGTGATATCCGATGTCCGGGAATTGCCGGACCGGCTTCTGAGAATCTACAGTTCATTGACAAGGTAGTGTGTCGCCCGGAATTTTTTCATAATCTTGATCGTAATCTTACTCTTAATCCAGAAACAAACGGTTTCTACTTGAAAGAAATAAATTATGATTAAGATTATGATTACGATTACGATTATGATTACGATTAAGATTACGATTATGATTATGGTTAAATACATGGGAAGAATAGCTTTGATCATTTTAATGATTTAATCTAAAATCCATTAGAGGTTTGAAATCTATCATGCTGATCTACGACGACACATTTACATGGGACGGGTGGGGAGGCCGGCTGCGCCTTGCCAGCGGAAAGTGCCATCTGCGCATCTTTGACCTTGCCTACGAAGAGCAAAAGAGCATAAAGCTCTTAAAATCCGTCATTATTGTTGTCACGGATATTGATGACGGGCAGGCCATGTCGGTCCGGAGCTGCGCCGGCAATATCGCCACCCTGGTGGTGAAGCGGTTTGATATTGACCCCAGCCGGATGGTGTGGATTGAGCATTACCCCGCCACAACCTATGGGAAAGACAGTAAGATAAATACGGTTCCCGAACGGTATGACATTGCCGAATTTACATGGAATGAAGGCCGGGCGTTCAAGCCGGTGTGGCGGCCTTTAAGGCCCCCCATGCTGGAGTTTGTCAAGGACCTGGTTGAGACCAGCTAAAAAGCGGTTCCAATTGAAATGACCGGATTCCGCATCTCATTCCACAAAGCGGAATTCGTCCGGAATGACGGCTGTCGCGTCATTGTGACGCAGCCTGCACGTCCGGCATGAAAAAAAAAGAAATTCTGACTTTTTAGGATGTTATCAAACATTTGCCCTGGTATGAATCCCGCCTTTCCAGAATGTCATTGATCAAACGAAGGGTGTCATTTTTCCTGAGCGACCACATGGGCGCCGCGAGCTCTTCCGGGTGGGGGTCGCCGGTGAGCCGCTGGATAACCATGGTGTTGGGAAGACGCTCCAGAACGTCGCACACCAGTTCCGCATATTCTTCCTGTTGGAGGCATTGATACCGATTGTCGCGGTACATCTTTTCCATTGCCGTTCCTTTAACGACATAAAGAAGATGAATTTTTACGCCGTCAATGCCGGAACGGGAAACCACATCGGCCGTCTCCAGCATGTGATGCCGCTCCTCCCCCGGAAGCCCTAATATAACGTGGGCGCATATCTTGATGCCCCTGTTTTTAGTGGCCGCCACCGCATCGGTGAAAGAGTTTACGTCGTGGCCCCGGTTTATGAGAGACAGCGTGCTGTCGCAGGCCGACTGAAGGCCGTATTCGACCCATACGGTGTGTCCGTTCTTTACATACCCCTCGAGAAGCCGGAGGATGTCGCTGTCCACACAATCCGGGCGGGTGCCTATGGACAGGCCGACAACATCCTCCACTGAAAGGGCGTCGTCGTAAACCCGGCGGAGCGTGTCAATGGGCGCGTAGGTGTTTGTAAACGATTGAAAATAGGCCATAAACTTTTTGGCTTTATACCGTTTGGAAAGCGCCTGTTTGCCGGCCTCGAGCTGCCGGGTGATGGAGATGCCTTTCTCATGCGCACCCGTGCCCGATCCCCTGGGATTGCAAT
>Ga0180435_10006979_pt1 | contig 10802 bp, 11 predicted proteins | sample SS_ome_3_FD_132467 | JGI IMG/M metagenome (GOLD analysis project Ga0180435, IMG submission 132467) | Hypersaline lake sediment archaeal communities from the Salton Sea, California, USA - SS_3_S_1 metaG | ecosystem: Environmental > Aquatic > Non-marine Saline and Alkaline > Hypersaline >... | reverse complement strand
GCCGGGTTGGGGGTCACGCCGGATAATTCCTTTAACCCCCTGACTTATTACCACATCTGGCCCGATGAATGCAAACCGGCCCCGGGGGCTGTGCCGGCCGGACATGGAAAATGCCTTGATTTTAGCCGGTTAACCGGCTACTAGCTGGATCGAGTGACGAGATATAGCGCAGGCGATCGTCGCCGGATCTGTGACGGCGGCGCAGGCATTGAAATCCGATCCCCGAAACCTATAACAGGGCCGCTGCCAATATGACCCCTTTCGATATCGTCGTCGTTGTTATTATCGGATATGGCATTATCCGTGGGCTTTTCAGGGGGCTTGTCAAGGAAATTGCCTCTATCATCGGGGTGCTCGGCGGCTTCTATCTCGCCTATCGTTATTACGGTTATCTGGGGGGCCATCTGGGGTGGCTGACCACCAACGAGAGCTACCGGATGATCATCGGCTTTTTGGTCATTTTCTGTGCCGTGCTGGTGATCGTGGCCGGCCTGGCCATGATCATCAAGTATTTGCTGAAAATCGTCTACATGGGGTGGGCCGATCGAATCGGCGGCCTGATTTTCGGGTTTGTCAAAAGCGTTCTGATCGTTTCGATCCTGTTCCTGATACTGACGGCATTTCTACCCAGGGATGCCGGTCTGATGAAAACGTCCGTGCTCGCCCCCCACATTGCCAGGGTGTCCGAGAAACTGGCCACAGTGGTCTCAAGGGAGATGAAAGAGAATTTTGCCGACCGATTGAAGGATCTGAAAAAAGCGTGGAAAATTATCAACTGACGCCCGACCCCGAACTGTTCCAAAGCCTGTGTCGGCTGATTGAGACGTTGCGGGGCCCTCTGGGCTGCCCCTGGGACCGGCAGCAAACCCCCCACAGCATCGTCCGGCATCTGACAGAAGAAGTCTACGAGCTGGCGGACGCCGTTGCGGAAGCGGATGCCGCCGCCGCAGAGGAGGAAGTCGGGGATGTCCTGTTCCTGACGCTCTTCCTGGTGCAGCTGTACCGCGAAGACAGCCTGTTCGGGTTGGACGATGTCCTCAACGGCGTAAAGACCAAAATGATTCGACGACACCCGCATGTTTTCGATGGTCTGGAAGTCGAAAACAGCGCCGAGGTGAGCCGAAACTGGGCTCGAATCAAAAGGGCTGAAAAGCAACCCGCCGGGGAGACCTCTGCCCTGGACGGCATCCCCCGGGCAACGCCTGCGTTGTCGCGTGCTTACCGGATATCTGAAGCTGCAGCGGCAGCGGGTCATGGCGAGCGATCCCCCGGGGACCTCTGGCGCTGTTGTGAAAGCGCCCTGGATCAACTCCGCAATGTCGACCCGGAGTCTGCCGCGCCTGCGTTGCTGCGCGGAGCCATGGGCAAGCTGCTCTGGCGCCTGGTTGCTCTCGGGCGCTCGATGGGCATCGCGTCCGACGCCGCTCTCTCCGAAACGCTGGACCAGTTTGAAAATGATTTCCGCCAGCTGGAGGCGAAAATGGGCGTCCCCGGCACCGATGCGTCCGGGAAGATGACCGGTTCGTTCAAACGATAGGGGACCGGTTACACTCTTTCCTCGAAAGGAACGTAGCCCGGCGGCGTTTTGCTCACCAACTTGCCCTCAGCGTCGTATTTTTCGACGATGATTTCACCGTGTTCGATGACCGTGCGCTTTTTGGGCCTTTCGTCGCTTTCCATTTCGAGTTCGGGGGCGGGGCTGGCTTCCGATTTCTCGACCGGGCGATACTCTCGCAGTTTCTCGGTCTTCTTTAACTCTGTTTCCTGTTGCTGCACGCTGCCGGATGCACTCAAGCGAACGCCCTGTTGCAGTGCGGCCTCTCCAATTGCATTAATCATGGTATCCTCCTTTTTCTACCAATTTTCACGGAAAGCATCCTGCTTCCTTCGAATCGACTGCCGGAACTGTTCCACCATCAGTGGGTATTACAGGTGCCCGTCCCCCAACGGCCGGCAAAAAGTGGTGTGTAACGAATACTTCCTCAGATCCATGATTCTATTTTCCTGTCCACCGCTTCCTTTTCCAGTTTCTCCAGTCGCTCGATGAATCCGCTCGAATCCGCCACCGAAAGCCGGTTGGTTATTTTGCGGTTCAGTCGATCGATGACGTTAAACGTAAATTGGGCCGACTGCCGATTGGATGTTTCCCGAGGCGCTTCGGCAGGTTGCGTTTCGTGTGCAGCGGGATGGTGCTCCTCCCCGGCGATGTCGAGTGATGTCAGGTCAGTCAATTTCTGATAGATGTTGTTTGAGACCGCCTCCAATGTCGCCTCCCGCTTTCCTCCAGATTCAGCCCGCGGTTTGTCATTGCCCCCGTAGCGGTTCACCGCTGACGACCTGGCGCCTCTGCGATTTTGGCTCAATTGTTTACTGTAGCAATTGAGCACGTTGTGCATCTGATAGCTCGTGATTTGCATCCCCAATCCTCCTGACTGCTGTTATCGGTTCCTATGGGAACGAACTTTAGTAAAAAATGGCGTTTGCGAGGTTCTGGATGCCGGCAGAGGAAGCGCCGACAGCCGCCGGAATGATCCGGCTGGTGATGTAAGATACTATAATTATTTTGGATATAACTTTTTATGGTGAGATGTAGGGGACCCGGCGGCCTGGCTTTGTTGGCCGCCGGCGGGTTGGTCCTGCCGGGACCGAAGCGTTCTGCCGCCGACTTCGGCGAGTGCCGAAAAGCGTTTCGCTCACGGTCAAAGCGGCCAGCGGGCAACCGGATGTCGCATTGTGCTATGCGCCGCCGCCCGCTGTTCGTTTGAGGGCCTTGGCGATGAAATAGGAATGACTGGAGAAAGCGATCGGGGGGATGTCCGCAAATGCGAACCAGCGGACCTCTTCCGCATCATCGCCGGGTGAGGGTCTTCCGTTGGAGTGGGTGGAGAGATATCCGACCATCAGGACGGTGTCGTAGTGGGGGCTTCGGTCGGAGCAAACGCCGAGCAGCCGGTCAATGCGGCCCCGGATGCCGGTCTCCTCCTGCAACTCCCGCAAGGCAGCGGTCTCAGGCGTTTCGCCCAATTCCATGAAGCCGCCGGGCAAACACCACCAGCCGCTTTTAGGCGCCACGTTTCGTTTTACCAGCAAAATTCGCGATGATGGTGACAACACCACGACGCAGGTCGCCGGAATCGGATTCTCGTAAATCGGCTGTCGGCAGGCGGTGCAATATAATCGAGTCCTGCCCTCGACGTGTTTAAGTTCGAGTGGGTTGCTGCAGTAATGACAAAACTGCTTGGCCTGCATACGGACCTCGCTCAAATCGGAGGCGATACAAAAGTGCCGTCAATCAAAACATTGCCCGGGTGGCCCTAATCGTCAAAATCGCCGGAGGGGCCCTTTTCCTGTGGCAGCTCGGCTGCTCTGGCCGCGATTTTTTCGGGTGTCCATTCCTGTTTGTCTTCGATCCGGCTGGCCTTGGGGCCGGGTCCTTGCGGTCCGGCCGACAATATCTGCTCGATTACCAGGGGTGCGGTGTCGTTGGAGTTCAGCACGCTGGTGATCAGGTTGTAGGCAAAGTCCGCAACCCGCGAGGACATGCGCTCCCTGATTTTTTTATCCTGTCCCAGCAGTTTGTTTTCAAACGGGAGATTGAGCTTTTTGAAATTACCGCCTTTCAAACCGTTGTTGCGCGCATAGTCGGTCATTTCAGCCCACATTTCATCGGTGACCCCCTGATCGCTCAGCTTGACAAAATTGCCGTCGTCGTCCAGTTTGGCGTTGCCGTAATCGTTCACTTCCAGCCCCCAGGATATCATTTGCAGGGCTGTCGCCACATTCGCCTTGGTGGTGCGGGTTTTCCGGGCGATCTTCCTCAGTCGATCGGAGCTGTTGCCGGATGTGCCATGCTGTGCGCCGGATACTTTGTAAGGTTCAAGGGTCTCATGAATTTGTGCCGTCAGCTCGACCTGAATGCCCTGGCCGCTGGCCTCGATGCCGTGCGTGGTGCCGTTGTTGAGTGCGATCCAGTCCGGAAATATGCCGTGCGCATTGAGTCCCCGCACCAGAAAAAGGGCTTCCGCGGCGGTGGAGAGCCCCTCTTTGCCTTTGATTTCACCCACTTCTGTTTCGAGACCGGCCCAGTCCGGTACGCAGGGGTTCAATTCTATGCTGGCCATCAGGTTCCGGTCATCCGGCATGTGCGAGGCGTCTATGGCGATGGAGGTGATGCCGGCATCAAACATCGACGGTATTTCGGTTTTGGCGGTTTCAATATCGGTCTCGGATTTGATGCCGTAGTGGTCGGCGTGAATGGCGACAGGAATTTTTGCGCCGAGCTCGTTGCAGATGGCGTCGACGGTACGGGCGATGTTCCAGTAATTGATGGCGCAGTATGCGTTGGCGCCCCCCTCCGATTTGGCGATTTCGATCAAGAGCGCAGCGTTGGCGCGCCGGGCCGCCTCGATGACGCCACGAATGACGATCGTGCTGCGCCCATTGGCTGCCAGAGCGATGGCCTTGCCTTTTTCAAGCATGGCGCGATCGATGTATTTCCCGCTGACGATCAGCGCCTTCGAGTTGGGGAAGAGGGTTTTGATATTTTGCGGGCGGCCTTTCGCTATTGCGGCCTCGAAAGGATCTGTTGTCCGAACTGTCATTGGTCCACCTCCTCGCATTGTTTTGAAATGGTTCCGAAACGCGACTTTGAACCCGCATCGGATGGTTGGAAATTTAGCCAATCCATCCAGCCGGGTCAGGAACATCCGTCCGGGGCGGTTTTCTCGTTATCGGATTGCCGGATGCTTTGCAGCAGGCACCCGATTTCCTGCTTGAGATATTCAGGCGCTCGCAACTCCCCCCATCCCAGTTGGAATTGGTAAAGGCCATCGTATGCCGTGTCGTGGTAGGAGCGGATCATATGCGGCAGGTTGCGGTCAGCGAGGATCGAGCGGACCAGCCGAGCTTCTATTTCATTCTCGAGCACCGCTATTTTGACGAATTTATCCGAATTCATAAGCAAACGGCATCCGGTGAGGGAGCAAACCGATATTTGTCCGACTGCCCGGGCGATTGATCAGGCATAAATGTCCACAATATGGCCTAAAAGATCGGATTTCAAGCCGGTTGTGCCCCTGTGGATGGTATATGTTTTTCCTGCTTCGGGGTGGGAAGGCCGGTTTTCGGGGTGGCGGGGCGGTAACGGGTGTCTGCGATAAGGCATCACCTGGGATTCTAAAGACCGCGTTGGCGCACCGGCCCGGACGACAGTCGTCAGCGTGCGCGGTGTGTAAAGGACAGGCGGCAGGTGTTCTTGGATGCTTACCGTCATGGGAAACCCACGCTTGTATCGTTGGTGTTTACAGCCTCCCTGCCCGGTCGCAAGGAATGGGATGGACGGGAGGCAGCCATCGTCGACCCGAATTTGGGACCACCATGATATATCAGCGGTTTTAATTTGGCAAGCATATTCTTGGCCGGAGCGGTATCGTCGGCTGGGGGGGGGACGAATTTTGAAGGTTCCGGGCAGGCGTCGCCCGGCCGGTCGGGCCGTCCGGGTGGAGGTGCGGCCCTATTTCAGTTTGTTGTTTTGCTCTGCGATCTCTGCGTTGAACGCCTCGACCCGTTTGCTGTACTCGGCGCCTTTTTTCTCGTAGGCCGCAGCCCGTTCGTTGAGTTCTTCGACCTTCTGGTTGTAGAGCTGGATCTGTTCGCGCGATTTGGCCAGATCGCGTTCCTGTGTCAGTCTCTCCTTTTCCGCCATAATGGCCTTGTACTCGACGTCGAGCTCGGACTTCATCGCCTCCAGCTCATTGCGCGTTTTTTCGTAGGTGCTTTCCTGCGGCTCGTCGTCTGCATAGATATTTGCGGCCTTCTGCTTGTTTTCGGAAGGTTGATCCAATGGTTTGTCGGACGGGGCGGGACCGGATTCCGGCTGGCTTTCCGATTCGACATAGCTTTTGAGCGCCTCGCGCTGCTCCGGCGGCACCTGGTTGATATCGTCGGTAAAGCGCGTGTTGCCCTGGTCATCCACGTATTTATAGAATTCAGCTGATACCGGCCCAACGGACAGCAGCAACGCCATCGCCAGCACCCACGGCATGATTCTCATCGGATCCGCTCCCTTCTGATCTGTTGAGAGGTACGAGGGTCCCCGGTTCGCTGGATTCAGATGGGGGGGCGCTATCGAAAATCTTCGAACCGGACGTCTTAAACCATAGCAAATTCTATCATATCACCCCCGCCAATGCAAATTTCCACATCGCCGATATGCCACCGCTCTGACCCTGACTGCCCACCAAATGTTGACAGGTTTATTGCAAACCCGCTAAATGAACGCTAACATGTGTTGTTTCTTGCCGTTCCAGCCGGGTGCGAATTTTTCCCGGTGGCAAGTCCAACGCGAGACAAAAGCCGATGGCCCGTGCCCTTTCGGAGTGCAGGCGCGATCCACCGGAGCGTTGCCGGCCCCTGGCCGTTCCCCGGTCGCCCGCTCCACACGGAGGGCGTTGATTCACCACAATCAATGGAACCCTTGAAGATGACCCTGCTGCGATTCATAAAATGTATCCTGGTTGGCTCGATCTGCATTGTCAGTGCCTGTGCCCAGAAGCCCATTGTATCGGAGGACACCGTGGCTGCCCGGAAGGCCGACGTGCTGTTTGTGAGGGCCGAAGAGAAATACGCCGCCGGCGACTATGAAGATGCCCTGGTGCTCTACAGCGACTATGTCGAGCGCTATGGCCGGCAACCGATGGCGGCCGCGGCATTGATGAAAATCGGCGGCATCCAGGCTTTGCTGAAGGACTTCCCCCGGGCGCGGGCTGCCTACGAACGGACGATTAACGAATACCCTGAAGGGGAATTTGCCAAAGACGCGCGGGTTGCACTGTTAACGGTCCTCTACCAGCAGGGCGCCTTTCGGGAGGTTATCGAGGAGGCGGCCACCACCCTGGAGGCGGTGAATTCGGCTGAGCGTATTTTCAGAACCTACGCCATTGTCGGGGACGCCTACATGTCTCTGGATTCCCCCCTCGATGCGGTGGAATTTTACGCTCAGGCCAGGCAGTATGCCCCCGCTGAAGATCAGGCTGCCATAGAAGCCAAGCTGCGCGAGGCGATCCTGCAACTCCAGCCGGATGAGGTAAACGCCTTCATCGACCGGGCCGGGTCGATCCTGCCGCCCGATTTCGTTCTTTACCAGCTCGGCATGATCGCTGTCATGCAGCAAAACTACGGCCAGGCAATGGCGATTTTCGAGGAATTCAACCACCGCTTTCCGGATCACGAAAAGCGTGAGGCCGTTGCGCAAATGATGGCGCAGATCCAGCGCGACGCCTCTTTCAATCCCCGGGCGGTCGGTTGCCTGCTGCCGTTGTCAGGCGCCTACCAGGCTTTCGGCCAGCGGGCGATGCGGGGCCTTGAAATGGCACTGGACGGTTTCAGGAGCCAGCATGCGGGCGCTTCCATCCAGATCCTGGTCAAGGACACAGGCTCAGATCCAGACCAAACCCTTCGGGCCGTGCAGGCGTTAAAAGACGAGGGGGCAGCCGCCATCATCGGTCCACTGGTGCACGTCGAACTGGCTGCCCGCGAAGCGCAGACGATGGGGATTCCGATTATTACGCTCACCCAGAAAGATCACGTTACGGACATCGGGGAAAATGTATTCAGGAATTTTTTAACGCCCCGGATGCAGGTTCGCGCACTGGTGTCCTTTGCCGTGGAGGAGCTGGGTGCCATGCGGTTTGCCATTCTCTATCCGGACGAGGTCTACGGCCATACCTTCATGGATCTTTTCTGGACGGAGCTCCAGCAATACGGCGCACGGGTGGTCGGGGTCGAGTCATACGACCCGACCCAGACCGATTTCAGCGATCCGATCCGAAGGCTGGTCGGTCTCTACTACCCGACCCCGCCCGATTTGATCGCCGAGCGGCCGAAAGGCCAGCGCACGACGTCTCATCGCAGTCGGGATCGATCCGGCGGTTCAGAGGACCCCGAAACCGAGGAAGCGCTGGAAGCCATTGTTGATTTCGACGCGATTTTCATCCCGGAATCACCCAAAACAGCGGGGCTGCTGATTCCACAGCTGGCGTTTCACGATGTGCGCGAGGTGGTCCTGATCGGCACCAACCTGTGGCACTCGCAGGCCCTGCTGGATCTTGCCGGGCAATATGCTCAGGGTGCTGTCATACCGGATGGGTTTTTCGCTGCCAGTCCGGACGCTGAAGTGCAGGCCTTCGTGCAGCGCTTCGAAGACACCTATGGCGAGAAGCCCGGGTATATTGAAGCGGTTCTTTATGACTCGGCCATGATTTTGTTTGACGTGGTTACCCGAGCGGGTGTCCGTTTCCGCAATGATATTCGCAAGGCGCTTCTCGATGCGAATGGATTTGACGGCGTGACAGGACTCACCCGCTTTGACGAAACCGGTGAGGCGCTCAAAAGGGCATACCTGCTGCGCATCGAAGGAGATGCGTTCGTGGAGATGGGGAGGCGATAAGTCGGCCTACCAATCAACCGGTCGGTGTTGACCCTTGCCAATGATCGGTGGATGGCCTGCAGCTTCACCAACAGGGGTCGCCGTGCTATGGGTTGCACAACGACCCCTGTCCGGTGGCTTCCAGCGCACTGCGCCACAACATGCCCTTCGGATCGATTCGTTTCCGTTTTCCGGCCACGGTTTTCAGGGGCACATTGACAAAATGGTTGTTCCAATGCCCGATGACCAGATCGGTTTTGCCGGCCATTCCGGCATGCACGGCATTGCGGCCTAAAAAGTTGCAGAAGACCCGGTCATTGGCATTGGCCGGCAAACTGCGGATCATGTAGCTGGGGTCGATGTACTTGATGGAAACGTCGACGCCCCGGTTTCCGAAATAGTTCTGAATAGATTGTTTCAGGTAGATGCCGATGTCTTTGAGACGGATATTTCCGGATTCATCCCGTTCGGTTTCCCCGGCGGTAAAGAACTTCTGGCCGGCGCCCTCCGCAGCGACAATGACGGCATGCCCGCGCCGCTCCAGGCGATTTTCAAGGGCCTTCAGCAGACCTTTCGGCCCTTGAAGGTCGAAGTCCACCTCCGGAATCAACACAAAATTGACGTCCTGCTGGGCCAGGGTGGCGGTGGCGGCGATGAAGCCGGCATGGCGGCCCATCAGCTTCAGCAAGCCGATGCCGTTGGGGTAGCCGGCCGCTTCGTTGTGGGCACTCAGGATGGCCTTTGTGGCCACGTCCACCGCCGTATCGAATCCAAATGATCTCGAAATCATGTAAATATCGTTGTCAATGGTTTTGGGAACACCGATGACACCGATCTTCAGGCGGCGTCTGGAGATGGCACTGTTAATCGCAGTTGCCGCTCGCAGTGTGCCGTCGCCGCCAATCATGAACAGGATGCCGACATTGAGTCGTTCCAGACTGTCGATGATGGTTTCAATATCCTGGGGCCCCCTGCTGGAACCGAGAATCGATCCCCCGTGCTCATGCACGTTTACCACCGTCTCCGGGGTCAGCTCGGTGAGTTCGTGGCCGTATTTGGGAATAAAGCCCTGCAAACCGTGCCGGATCCCGATGATGTTTTGGACCCCGTAGCCGTAGTGCAGCTCCAGAACAATTGAACGGAGAATGTCGTTGAGGCCCGGACAGAGGCCGCCGCAGGTGACCAGGGCACATTTAAGCTTGCTGGGATCGAAAAAGATCTGTTTTCTGGGACCGGCCAATTCGAGCGAGGCCGGCCTTCGGCCGCCGGAGACCATGTCGGTCACTCTGCCGATGGCCACGTCCACAAGAATTCGTTCGTCATCTTTCACGAAAACGATGCTGTCGGCGCCGTCGGCACGGTGGGAAACAGGCGATTCGATTTTCGCCTTCCCGAGCTTCGATATGGTGGTTTCGATGTCTTCGAAGTTCATGCGACACTCCTGTTGATTACAAACCGGAAATCTGGCAGGAATCGGCTCAAAAGTCAACGAACGCTATCGAAAGGGAGACGCGCTATCCCGCCGATTCGGGCAGGTCAAAATTATAGTTGACAGATCTTTAATTGTAAACTATATTTCGTCTCTTATAACAATCACCGGGAACCTGGTTCCCGGTGATTTTTCATTGGCCTGCGGGCCGCCATCATCATATTGCCTTGCGGCAGGAAAAGGCAATCACCAAATTCAATTAGAAAGGGGATGATACCAATGGAGTGTGCCACCATTAAAAAAGGGATCGAGTGTTCGTTTATGACCAAAAAGGGTTGTTCCTACAGCAGCGGGATTTGCCAGCAGATCGTAGAACAGTGCAACGGTTGCAACCGGCAGGCGGAATTTTCACAGGGCTGGTATTGCACGGCGTGTCCGGAGCCATCGGCAAAATGGCGCAACGGTGACTGCAACCTGGCTTCGCACGTCAGCAGTTCTCAGGCAGCTGCCAAGACCAAACTGAATCCTCTGAAAGCCTCCAAGCGCGGCAGCCGCTAACCTTTTTCGCGATCGAACGGTAAACCCCGCCATCGGTTCCAGGCGGGGTTTTTTTGTTGGTGATCACTAGCACAGTTTATCGATGGCAACCAGTTGAATGCAGATGCCGACCAGTTCCATCGCGGCCCGGATGTCGTCCAGCGGGGGAAACGACGGCGCAATCCTCATGTTGCTGTCAGCGGGGTCCCGCTTCAGCGGGAAGGCGGAACCGGCCGGGGTCAGCTTGACACCGGCTTCAGCTGCCATGGCGATCACCTTGCCGGCGCAGCCTTTCATCGTGTCGATGCTCACGAAATAGCCGCCTTCGGGCCGGGTCCATTCCGCGATCCCCTTTCCGCCCAGCTCGGTTTCCAGGGCGGACTGCACCGCGTCGAATTTCGGCTTCAGAAT
>Ga0180435_10006977_pt1 | contig 10803 bp, 11 predicted proteins | sample SS_ome_3_FD_132467 | JGI IMG/M metagenome (GOLD analysis project Ga0180435, IMG submission 132467) | Hypersaline lake sediment archaeal communities from the Salton Sea, California, USA - SS_3_S_1 metaG | ecosystem: Environmental > Aquatic > Non-marine Saline and Alkaline > Hypersaline >... | reverse complement strand
TCCTGCTCCAATTGCTGCTAATGTACCAGTCATAATAAATAAGTATTAAATGAACAATTAATCATGGTGATGCTCAGGCATCGCCATTCCAATAAACAAAGCTGATAATAAGGTAAAAATATATGCTTGCAGGAATGCCACAAGCAATTCGATGCAATCCATGAACAGGACCATAAGTAAGGATGGTGCTGCTACAAAAACGGATTTAAAAATAAATATCATGGAGATCAGACTCAAAACGATAATGTGCCCGGCCGTAATGTTGGCAAAGAGTCGGATCATCAGGGCAAAAGGTTTGGTGATCAAACCAATGAGTTCCACCGGTATCATTATGGGTGCCAGCCAAACAGGTACCCCGGGGGTGTTAAACACGTGTTGCCAGTGCCCCTTGTTGCTGCTGAACTGGGTAATCAGGAAAGTGAATATGGCCAGCACCATGGTCAGAGCAATGTTCCCCGTAACATTGGCCCCGAAAGGAAAGAAGGGAATCAGACCCATCAGGTTATTCAGGAGAATGAAAAAGAAGACTGTAAGCAGATAGGGCATATAGCGGGAATACTTTTCCTCCCCGATATTGGGTATGGCCACATCCTCTTCAATAAAAATAATGACCGGCTCGATAAATCCCGCCAATCCTTTGGGTTCACTAATCCCCATTTTTTTATAGGATCTGGCCAGGCTAAGGAAAACCCAGAGCAGGATGAGGACCGAAAGACCCATCATAAATACGTTCTTGGTGATGGAAAAATCCAGGGGCAGTCCCGCTTCTACCAGTTCCCCGTGTTCATCCACTTCAACTATCTTTCCTTTCAGGCTTTTTTCTACCAGTTCCCCATCCTTGTTCTCCACCTGAATGGTACCATGGCCCATTTCAAAACCCTTGTGATTGTGGCCGTGAGCAATCTTTTTGGATGAGAATACGTGAAAGCCTGAACTTTTGCTGTAGAGGATCACCGGCAGAGGAACCGCTACATGATGTCCATCCTTTTTGGTAAGAATATGCCATTCGTGGGAATCGGATACGTGTTCCAGAATGTATTCGGTAGCATTGAACTCTTCGTCATGACTTGCTGTAGCATGTCCGGTATCATGACCATCCTCGGAATGCTCTCCATCCTGGCTGTGAGACTGCTCATCGGAATGCTCCTGAGGTGACTCATGGTGTTGATTGTCCTGTGCCTTAAGTGGGGTGCCAGGGTATAAAAGAGTAATTCCTAATATCAATGCGCTGGCAACAGCTAAATATCTCACTCTCACGATCAGTGTAATTATTTGTTCTTCAGCGTTTTAAACAGGTGCGCTGCCGTAAAAAAAGTAAAGATTAAATATAGTGCAAAAAAAGTAATGATAAAGGCTTTCGAAAGATTTTTTGTGAGGATCCAGCTTAGCAGAATGAAGAGCAGATAGAGAAGGAATTTTACCCCTATTCCGGCCAGTAAATATACAGTCCCTTCTTTATTTCCTTTTCTGATACCGGCATGCATTATCAGGTAGGTGACATAGTTGATGACTGTCACCGAAAGAAGGCTTAGCAGGTACTGGCTTTGCGTAAGATCTGCCTGAATACGTGATAGTAAAATGATCCCTAATAGAACCAGGGAAGAAGAAAGGACCAGAAGTTGCCAGGTAAAGCGGATCCGCTTAATCATCCTTCTTGAAAATAAAATCCTTTAAGACTAGATACAAACCTGCAAAGACTCCAAGCAGGGTGAGAATGGCCGTATAGACCGGCTTTTCATTCCCGGAACGTTCATCAAGCTTTGAACCTGCCCAATAGAAAATAAGTATGATTGCTACCATCTGAAATCCCATGCCGGAATAACGGACAAAGGAATTCAGACCGGACTGCTTGTCCTTACTTGGCTGCTGGTTTTGCCGCTGGTTCGATGATGGCTTCTTTTCTTCCACCCATATCACATTTACCGGTAAATGTTGCTCCTGGTTCTATAGCCAGTTTACCGGTTTTGATTTCACCGTAAAGCTTCGACATAGAACGTAACGATAAAAGTTCTTCCACAACCACTTTTCCGTCTACCACACCTTCCACCTCACAGTTCTTACAACGAATTTCACCGTTCACTTTACCACTCTGTCCAATGAAAACCTTTCCCTTTGTGTTGAGATTTCCAATCAGATTACCATCGAACCTGATGTTCTCACTGGAATTAATACTTCCTTCTATGGTGGTTCCAACTCCGATCATGTTGATCTTGTTGGCGCTTTCTGATTCACCCATTTTTGCCATATCTGATTTTTATTGCAAACTTAATCATTATTCTTGTTTCCATCATAAGCCCATTTGAGATAGAGGGAACCCCAGGTAAATCCTCCTCCAAATGCAGCCAGAATGATGTTATCACCCTTTTTCAATTGCGATTCCCACTCCCAGAGACACAGAGGTATGGTGGCAGCAGTGGTATTTCCGTATTTTTCGATATTGATCATCACCTTCTCCTTGGGAATACCCATCCTGCGGGCTACTGCTTCAATGATCCTCATATTGGCCTGATGGGGAACCAGCCAGGATAATTCATCGGGCGAAAGGCCATTTTTTTCCATAATCTCCACGGAAACATCAGCCATTTTAGATACAGCCACCTTAAAAACGGCCTGACCCTCCTGGAAAACAAAATGCTCCCGCGCATCAACAGTTTCATGCGAAGAAGGACGTAATGAGCCACCGGCCTTCATGTGAAGATTTTTTACTCCGCCACCATCTACCTGTAATATGGCATCCCGAACTCCTAAGCCATCTTCAACCTGTTCTACAAGAACTGCAGCTGCTGCATCGCCAAAAAGCGGACAGGTGGTCCGGTCGGTATAATCGGTGATGGCAGACATCATATCTGCTCCTACGAGGATAACCTTTTTATATTGTCCGGACTGCACAAAACTGGCTGCAGTTTGAAGACCAAAGACAAAACCGGAGCAGGCAGCAGAAATATCAAAGCTCCATGCATTTTTCATGCCTACTTTATCGCTGATCAGGTTTGCAGCTGCCGGAAAGTGATAGTCCGAAGTAATGGTGGCGCAAATAACCAGGTCAACTTCCTCCGGAGAGGTATTTGTTTTCTTCAGCAGACCTTCCACGGCTTTCGCCCCCATGTCTGAAGTAGCGCCTTCCTTTAAAATCCTTCTTTCTTTGATACCGATTCGCTGCATGATCCATTCATCGGTGGTTTCCACCATGGTGCTCAGCTCGTCGTTGGTAAGTCTGTACTCAGGTACCCAGGCATGAATCCCGGTGATACCTGCTTCAATCTTGCTCATTTGTCCAGTTCTTCTTTTATCCTGTTAACCAAGTCGGCGGCGATCACTTCGTAGGTGTGCAGGATCATGTTCTTTATTGCAGTTTCAGTGGAGATTCCGTGCCCGATTACCAGGGGTGCATTGATTCCTAACACCGGGGTTCCTCCAAAATTTTCAAAATTAAACATTTCAAAATAACCATTGCCCAATTCTTTCATGGAAACAAGGCGATAAAAAGCTTCAGCCTGTTTTAGCATCATATTCCCGATAAATCCATCGGTGACAATTACGTCGGCCCGGCTTTCCACAAAGAACTCATTGGGCTCGATATTCCCAACGAAATTGTAGGTATAGGATTCCTTCATCAATTGATAGGCACTTCTGGTCACCAGGTTACCCTTACTTTCTTCCCGACCCACATTCAGCAAAGCTACCCTAGGCGAATCAATTCCATGAACAAGTTTTGAATATATGGTACCAATGGAGCCATATTGGTATAAAACATCGGGGCGGGCATCCGGGTTGAGACCCACATCAAGCATGATGGCCGGAGAGTTATCCACGTTTGGAACAGGCGCGGCGATCGCCGGCCGGATGATTCCGGGGATAGAGGTAATAATTTGCATGGCCCCTACCATCATGGCTCCAGTATTGCCGGCACTGCAAAAGCCATCCAGGGAGCCATCCATAAGCATCTTCTGACCCAGAAAAAGACCGGCTTTAGGTTTTTCCTTAAACACCTTCAGGGGATGGTCATCCATCCCCACGTTATCCTTTGTATGTATTATGGAAATTCCGCTTAGGTCGAGCTGATGCTCTTCAGAATAGCGCTCAATGATATCCCGGTCACCTATTAAGGCAACTTTCACATTGCCGGGCAAAGATTCCTTTGCAAGAATCGCTCCACCTATGGTAGAGCCAGGGGCATAATCGCCCCCCATCATATCAATCCCAATCTGCATGGGCTACCGGGCTGCCACCCATGAGGGTGGTACTAGCTTAAATCAGCTTCAGCATCGATGACCAACTTACCCTTGTAATAAAGGTTGCCATCAACATAGTATGCACGGTGACGCTCATGTACAGTTCCAGTAGTGGAACAGGTAGAGAGTGTAGGAGCTTCTGCCTTATAATGGGTTCTTCTCTTGTCTCTTCTGGTCTTCGAAATTTTCCTCTTCGGATGTGCCATATCTATTCTATTTATTCAATTATACCTTTCAATGCATCCCATCTGGGATCGCTTTTATCTTCTTCTTCAGTTTCCTTTAAGCTGTGAGCATCCAATCGTTTTAACATTTCCGGATCACATGTTGATTCGCCCTCTTCAGGATGAATCTTTGTATATGGAAGAGCCAGAATGATAAATTCATACATCAACTGTCCCACCTCTATCTCGTGATCATCTCTGTGGATCATCAAAACGTCATCTTCAATTTCCCCCGGATCTTCTCCCATTTTCACAAAAATGGACTGGTTTGTGGAAATGTCTGTCATAAATCCTTCCAGGCAGCGGTCACATAAAACCTCAACCTCTCCCGATAAGGTGAAATGCAGCGAAAACACACCGGGCTTCTTCTCCAGGCTTACTTCCGCACGTACATTTCCGTTTTCAATTTCCGGATGCTCAAATGATTCAAAGAACTGCCTGTCAAGTTCAAATGAAAATTCGTGATCTCCCTCTCCCAATCCTGAGATGCGTACCGCATATGTACCCCTCTTACTCACTAATCTTCAATTTGGGAGTGCAAAAGTAAAAATTTATCTCATATAAAAAAACAAAAACCGAGCATTAATTCATGACTCTTAGGGGATTAAACTGGGAAAAGTAAAAGTTGTGGCAAAGAAAGATCAGTTGAGCACCTGCTCAATGGTTTCTATGAGGGAGTCCACAAAAAAATCATCCTTGGTCAGGTAACGACTGGCGCCATTCTCCATGAATTCCGAAAGCAATTGATCATCACCCTGTCCGGTGAGAATAACCACAGGGATATCCTTATCGATTTTTCGAATTTCTTTCAGGGTCTCCAGGCCATTGAGTAAGGTATCGTCGATTCCCTCAAGAATGTGATCCAGCACTATTAAACTGGGTTTCATGTGAAGGTTTTCCAGGCAATCTTCTCCGGTTGGAAAACACACCACATCATAATCGCGCCGACTCTGAAATGTATACTCCAGAAGGTTTAAGATCACCTTATCATCATCAACAAAAAAAATCAGCCGGCCCATACAGTACAGTCGTCGCTTTGAGGATTAATATAAAAGTAGCAAAATAATCTTTTCTACGAAAAGCGCTCGCCAATGTTCGGAAATGTGCCATGAATGTTCGATAACGGACGCCTGTGGAAATGCGAATAATATGCAAAATCCTGTTTTATTGGCGTTTATGCAGTTTGGCACTACAATTGGATTTACCTATGATTGCATAACCCATAAACTACTGCTCCGATGTCACTTTTCAAAAATTACCTGCTTTCGCTGGTGCGAAATGCCTTAAGAGACAAATTCTTTACGCTTTTGAATTTGCTGGGCCTGGCCGTAGGGATCACAGCATCCATCCTGATTTTCATCTATATTCAGGATCAGCTCACCTTCGATAAGCACAATGAGAACTTTGAACTAATTCACAGGCTCGAGGGAGATTTTTTTATCAGTGGGAAACAGGATCTAACAGCTATAACTCAGATACCGCTGGGGCCAACTCTAAAGGATGAGTATCCTGAAATAGTTGAACAAACACGTATACTTCCCCGAAGGGACTTCTACTTCAAACGAAGCGAAGACACTTTTAAGGAGGATAGCATTATGCTGGCCGATTCCACGCTCTTCAAAGTATTCACTGTTCCATTCATCGCGGGAGATCCCAACACTGCCCTAGCTGCCCCCTTCTCCATGGTCATAAGCCAATCACTTGCCCACAAATATTTTGGAACTCAAGATGTAATTGGTGAAAGTATGGAAGATCTGGAAGGAACAACTTTCAACATCACCGGAGTATTTGAAGACCTTCCGGGAAACGTTCACTTGCGTTTTAACGGACTCATCTCGTCGGCCACCATTGAGGATCAGATAGGCAGCGAAAGATTCAACGACCGTAGTGCCAATTCCTTTTGGAACGTAAATGCCTACACCTATGTCCTGATGGCTGAGAACACCACGCCAGAGATGGTCCTGTCCAAGTTCCCCGAATTCTATGATAAATACATGGCCGAACTGGGCGACCAGATCAGTGCCTCCTTCGACCTGCGGATCACCCCTCTGGCTGATGTGCATTTTCAGAAGGATGAGCTTACCTGGGACCTGCCCAAGGGAAATATGAACTATGTATATATCATGGGGGTCGTTGCCGTACTATTGATCATTATTGCCAGCATCAATTACGCCAACCTCACAACTGCAAGGGCAACCAGCAGGGGCAAGGAAATTGGAGTGCGAAAGGTCGGGGGTGCTCAAAAGGGCACCTTACGATCACAGTTCCTTGGCGAATCCATAACCATGGCCATACTCTCTGGCATCCTTGCTGCCTTTCTAAGCTTGTTGATCCTTCCCTTGTTTAACAATCTGGCCGGTACCGCTTTCAACATCCATACCCTATTGAGACCTTCTATCCTGCTGTTTATCATCGGCATATCACTGATTACAGGATTCATTTCCGGATTGTACCCGGCTACCTATCTGGCTTCCTTCAATCCGGTTTCCATTTTGAAAGGTAACGGGATCAGCAGCAAAGACCGAGGATGGCTGCGAAGAGGTTTGGTAATTGTACAATTCCTGATCTCTGCCGTAATGATCATAGGATCCATCGTAGTAGCCCTTCAGATGAATTACATCCAAAAGAAAGATCTGGGTTTTGAGCGTGAGCAAATCCTGCTTTTGTCCCTGAACGACACATCCATTGCCAACAATGTGGCTGCCTTTATGGAAGAGCTTGAGCGTAATCCTTCGGTGGAAGGATGCGCCACATCCACTACTGCCCCCGGTCGCTTCTTTGGCAAACAGGTTATGACAGCTGAACAAAACAATGGTGAAATGCTCGAGAAAGCCTTCAATAACTTCATAGTCAATCACGATTATATGGATGTGATGGGTCTTACCCTGGTGGAAGGACGCTTCTACGACAGGGAATTCGGATCGGATCAAACCAACGCTTTTGTGGTGAATGAAGCACTGGTGGCGGAAATGCACTGGGGCGATTCGGCCCTGGGAAAGCAGTTCATACCCGGAGTGAATATTCAGGGTGCCAATACACCGGTGGGAGAGATTGTGGGCGTAGTAAAGGATTTTAATTACGGATCGCTCCACAATCCCGTAGAGCCCCTGGTCCTACGGCTTTTTGATAACGCTGGCTTTATGAGAACAGTATCGATCAGAGTTAGTGGAGACAATATGCAGGAAGTGATCGACTGGGTGGGAGAAGTACGCGAATCTTTCAATCCTGTTTTTCCCATTCAATACAGCTTCCTAAGCGAAGAGCTGGACACCCTGTATGAAGAGGAAAGGGTCATTTTTGCACTGGTGATATCCTTCACCATTCTGATCATTTTCATAGCGGCTCTTGGTTTGCTGGGGCTGTCATCCTTCATGACAGTGAAGCGGACCCGGGAAACCGGTGTACGAAGAGTGATGGGCGCCAGTCAGAATCAGATCCTGATGCTCTTCCTGACACAGTTCTCAAAATGGGTTATAATTTCCAACGTATTGGCCTGGCCACTGGCATTTTTCGTGATGAAATTCTGGCTTCAAAATTTCACTTTCAGGGTCGACTTTCCGTTCTGGACCTTTATCATATCTTTGTTGTTATCACTAACTATTGCCGTGATCTCCGTGAGCTGGCAATCGCTGAAAGCATCAAGGATGAACCCGGCTGCCTCGATTAGGGTGGAATGAGTTCGATAAAGATCCTGGGAGAAACATATACAATTAATGGAAGATCGGCAGAGGTATCGGGCCTTATACCTGATATGTCTGCCGATATTTATTATGAGGTGGTCAGATTGATCGACGGGAAATTCTTGTTCCTGGATGACCACCTGGAGCGGCTTGAACACTCTCTGGCCGGGGCCGGAATCCTCTTCCCCGGCAAAGATGAAATTAAAGACAACCTCAGACTTTTGCTGAAATCAAACTCTCTAAGCCAGGGAAATATCAGGATATGCCTCCAATCATCCATACAGAATGGAGTACATCTGCTATGCTACTTCATTCCCTATTTCTATCCTTCTGATTCGATGTACCTTGAAGGAGTGGATCTCCATACCTACCCGCATATCAGGCCCACTCCGGGAATCAAAAAATGGGACAACGCATTTCGGACATCGGTAAATAGCTACATCAGAGATAAAGGGATTTACGAAGCAGTCCTTTTGAATTCTGTAAACCAGATCACTGAAGGCAGCCGGTCTAATATATTTTTCATTGATACTGAAGAGCAGTTAATTACCCCTCCAGAACAACTAATCCTTCCTGGCATTACCCGTAAATATGTGCTGGCGATCGCAAAATCACACAACATAACTGTTCGTGAAGAGCTTGTATCCTTGGATTCACTCAACACCTATGTTTCAGCGTTTATCTCAGGCACCTCCCCAAAAGTGCTTCCTGTTAAGAGATTGGACAATTACCGTTTTGAAGTGGCAAATACCCTGCTTCAAACCCTGAGGGATCAATTTGAACTATTGATCAAGGATCGTCTTTCCACTGTGTAAGTGGAAATCCATTTTGTCCTTATTCCTCCGAATCACTATCTTTGTTTTCCCGAAAGGGAAACGGGGTGTTAGCTCAGTTGGTTCAGAGCGCATGCTTGACAGGCATGAGGTCACTGGTTCGATTCCAGTACATCCCACGGATAAAAGCCGCTGAAGTTCAGTGGCTTTTTTATTTAACGTACTTATACCACTTAGGAGTTCCGAACCAGTCGTGCATTTCCTTTTCAAAGGGAGCGCTGATGGCAGGGTCCTCGGTAAATTCTCCCCGGTCTCCGGTTTCCACGATCCAGGTATCCAGTGCACTTCGCATACGTTCAAGGGCTTCACGGTGCTCAGGACGATCAGAATTTACCAGGTTTTGAATCTCATGGGGGTCGGTCTGGGTATCATATAACTGCTCATAGGGAAGAGGTTCCATCAGTTGGGCGGCAGGGCCGCTCAATTTACCTTCAGCATGGAGCTGACGCATCAATGGTTTTACTGCGAAGCACTTTTCCTTGTAACGGTTCAGGGAAGCGAAGCCCTGCTCCGGCATATAATTGCGCAGGTAATGATAGCGTTTGCCCCGCACTGAGCGGATCCGATTCTCGGTCTCATCGATTCGGTCGCGGGCACTAAAGGCATAGGTCCTGGGTAACTCGGCCTGGTCGCCAAGAAATACCCTGCTCTGCATATTCAAAGGTGGAGTGATCCCTGCCATCCAGAGTGTGGTTGCGGTAATATCAAGCAAACTAAGAACCTGGTTATCTACTATCCCGGGGGCATATTGTTTGGGTGCCGGATAATCTTTTGGCCAATATATAATCATGGGAACTCTCAGACCCGTATCCCAGCACCAGTGTATGCCACGGGCATCCAGCCGGCCGTTGTCCCCAAAGAAGATCACGATGGTGTTATCGCTCAGTCCATCTTTCTCAAGCTGCTCCAGGATCCAGCCAATACGCACATCCATACCGGAAACAGAATTGTAATAGCGGGCCAGTTCCTGGCGGGTAATCTCATGATCGGGATAGTAAGGAGGAACGGATACATTCTCAGTGGTAGCAATCTGTGGATGCTCCTTTTCGCCGACCCATTCTACCCGTTCTTTCAAATAGGTTTTTCTATCGTAGATATCGTATTCAATTTCCGGGGTATTGATCTGTGCAAAGAAGGGTTGATTTGCTTTCAATGCTCCCCACTGGTCCGATTGGTAAATGGGACCTTCGTTCACAAAATTCAGATCGAGCTTGCCGGTGCCCACCTCAAGTTCTCCAATATGGCTGATATTGGCAGTAAAATATCCCACATCTGCCAGCCGATGGGTTACAGGACGAACCCCCGGAGGCAAGCGATAATCATCGTCGCGGTGGGAACGCATATGGTGAGTGTCTGTAGAGGTCTGATACATGCCGGTCATAAAGGCTGAGCGGCTGGGGGCACAGACCGGACTGGTGGAGAAAACGTGGGTGTAGCGAACACCGCCCCTGGCAAGAGCATCCAGGTGGGGTGTTGACACGTTCTCGGCACCGTAAACACCCAGGTCCAGATTCAAATTTTCACCCACTATCCAGAGAATGTTGGGGGGGCTTTCGGAGCTTGAGCTTGTTTGAGCGATTAGAAATCCGGAGAACAGAAATGAGAGTATTCCGCATGCTACAGATCTCGAGACTAGGGGAAGTTTCATAATACTATCGGATTTACCAGGAGTGGGTATTCCCATAAAAATACGAAGTATTATGAAACCTTTAACTGATAAGTAAGAGCATCCTAACGAAGCACAAAATGGATGGGAAAGGTATAGATTACATTCACATAGTTTCCTGCCTGAAAGCCGGGTTCCCATTTGGGGGAAGCATTGATTACCCTCAGG
>Ga0180435_10006976_pt1 | contig 10803 bp, 10 predicted proteins | sample SS_ome_3_FD_132467 | JGI IMG/M metagenome (GOLD analysis project Ga0180435, IMG submission 132467) | Hypersaline lake sediment archaeal communities from the Salton Sea, California, USA - SS_3_S_1 metaG | ecosystem: Environmental > Aquatic > Non-marine Saline and Alkaline > Hypersaline >... | reverse complement strand
TCTTACCACGAAGGCCACGAAGAACACGAACTTTGCCTGGCTCAAGACACCAGGACATGGATGGACTCGATTTCTGGTTGTCGCTGTATACACGAACAACACAGGAAAGAACCTCCTGGTGATCTTTGCATTCTTTGTGTTCTTCGTGGTTGAAATATTGATCTATGCAAGAGTGGCTTTGCACGCCTTTCAACGAAGTAGGCAAAATACACGAAGCCTCTCCTGGTGGCCTTCGTGTTCTTCGTGGTGAAACAAAAAGACTATGCAGGCGGTCGACCACGGAAGTCGCTCACACGCATGCCGAGCAAAAAGAGCGTTCCGAAATAGACACAGGCGCCCCCCAGCACGAGCAGCGACAACATGCCGGTTTTCCACCAGCCTCCGGCAGTCACCCAGATCCCGGGGGAACCGGCGAACCAGAACAGCGCTCCGCCCATCACGGCCGAAGCGAGAAGTATCTTGAATAGCATTATCCGCCACCCTGCTGACGGCATGTAGATCTCCGCGCGCCTGATTTCCAGAAAGAGCAACCCGGCATTCACGCCTGCCATGGCGGTCGTTGCCAGCGCCAGGCCAACATGCCCGAGCGGCTTGAAGAGCAACAGGCTGATCGCGACATTCACGATGATGGCAATCACGGCGATGCGCACGGGCGTTCTCGTGTCCTGGCGTGCGTAGAAGCCGGGAGCGAAGACCTTGACAAGCAGGAAGGGGAAGAGGCCGAAGGCGTAAGCCATGAGGCTGCGGCTGGACATGTCGACATCCCTGGCATCAAAGACCTGCGACTGGAACAGCGTACTGATGAGCGGCACGGCCAGCACGAAGAGAGCAACGGCTGCCGGCAGGCCGATCAGCACGACCCAGCGGACTCCCCAATCGATCAGGGCCGAAAATTCCTCCCGGGAAGAAGTCTGGTAGGTACGCGACAGGTTAGGCAGCACTACGGTCGCAAGTGCAGCCCCAAGAATACCGACCGGAAACTCGAGCAGCCTGTCCGAATAGTAGAGCCAGGAGATACTGCCCTCGATGAGCAGGGAGGCGATCAGGGTGTTCAGCAAGAGTCCGATCTGCGTTGCCGAGGCCCCAAAGACGGCCGGACCCATGAGCCGGAGAACCTTGCGAACCCCGGGATCCTTCAGGCTGGGTACGGGTTTTGGCAGCAGCCTCAGCTGATGCAGAAAGGGCAGATTGAAGGCCAGCTGGGCAGCACCAGCGATAAAGACACCCCAGGCAAGCCCCATGACCGGCTGTTCGAAGAGCGGCGCCAGCCAGTAGGCCGCACCGATGAGACAGAGATTGAGCAACACCGGCGTGAATGCCGGCACGCCGAACCTGTCGTGGGTGTTGAGGATCGCACCGGCGAATGCGGTCAGTGAGATAAAAAAGAGATAGGGAAAGGTCAGGCGCAGCATCTCCCCGGCCAGCGCTGCGTCGCCCGTGTCACCGAAATACCAGCCCGGAGCAAAGATCGCGATCAGCAGAGGACCTGCCAGGACACCCAGCAAGGAGATTGCGAGAGTCGCAAGCCCGAGCACGCCGGAAATATGATTGACGAACCCCCGGAGGTCGGAAAATTCGCGCGTCTCCTTGTACTCGCTGAGTACAGGCACGAAGGCGACTGCGAATGCCCCCTCGGCAAAGATACGGCGAAAGAGGTTGGGCAACTTGAACGCGACGAAGAAGGCATCGGTCGCCTCGCTGGCGCCAAAGAGTCGGGCGAACACCAGGTCCCGCAGGAATCCCAGAACCCTGGAAAGAGTTGTGAATCCGCCGACTTTCGCCAGTGCCCTGCCCAGCATGCCCTTCTGATCGTGCCAAGAAAGCCTGTAGTATACAGAGTGGCCAGTTTCACCTGAAAAAGGATTGCCGATGCGGTGTCATGCACTCTTGCTCCTGATCCTGTTTGTCCTGCCTGCGGCGGAAGCGCGCGACCACGACAGGATCATCAAGCCCGCACTGATCGAGCTGGATACCGGACCGCCAAGCTGGCTTTTCGGAACCATCCACCTGCCGGATCCGCGCGTGACCAGGCTGCACCCGGACGCCGCCAGAGCATTCGAACAAGCAGATGTCGTCTACACAGAAGTCCCCATGGATCCAAAAAACACCATGCAGATGGGGATTCAGAGCCTGCGCAGCGATGGCCGCACGCTCTACGATGTTCTGCCCCGCGCTACGTGGCAACGTCTCGATGAACGTCTCAGGCGCATCAACCCGCAGCTGGGTGCAAAACTGCTGTTGCCGATGAAAACCTGGGCTGTTTATGGAGGCATGTTGCTTTTCGAATCGCAGCTGCAGTACCCGGATGCAAGACCGCTCGACTGGCAGCTCTATCAAAAAGCCGTCGATGCCGGCAAAACAACCGGTGGCCTGGAACAGGTCGAGGAGCAAATCCGGGTCTTCGAGAACTTCACCGAGGCCGAGCAGCAGCAGATGCTGCTGGCATTGCTCGACGAAATGGAGAGATTCGAGCGCAGGGGGGAAAATGTCACCGAGTTCATGATCCAGTGGTACCTCAGTGGCGACTACATGCGTTTCGAGGAGCTGATGGAGGCCATGCCAATGGCCACGGACCCGGATCTCAGAAAAGAGCTGGAGCAGCTGCTTGTTTACGACAGAAATATACGGTTCGCGAAGCGAATTGCAGAAAAAATACGCGAAAATCCCGGAAAAAGCCTCTTTTTTGCCATCGGGATGGGGCATCTCGGTGGCGAGCGCAGCGTCCCGGCTCTGCTCGGACAGGAAGGGATCGGGATCAAGTCAGGGAATTAGCCATCCCATGTTTGACAAACGGGCGCTTAACGGGCAAAATTCCGCGTCTTGATTTCCGGGTCGCCCGAGCAACCACCTCGCGAGCCATGACAGCCCGGCAAAGTAATTGAATTGATACAGATTTCAGGAGATATCCAGTGGCCAACTCAGCACAAGCTCGCAAGCGCGTCAGGCAGGCGGAAAAATCCCGTCAACATAACGCTTCACGCCGCAGCATGATGCGCACCCACCTCAAGAAGATTGTCAACGCGATCGATGCTGGCGACAAGGAGGCTGCAGCAGAAGCATACAAGGCGGCTGTTCCTGTCATCGACCGGATGGCGAACAAGGGTCTTATCCATGCCAACAAGGCAGCCCGCCACAAGTCTCGACTCAACGCCCAGATCAGGGCGATGTAATGACGCCGGCTGTTGCCGGCGACCAGAGACAGAAAAGCCTGCCCGGAAATCCGGGCAGGCTTTTTTATCGAGCCTGAGAAATTACTCGCAGTCGTCCTCGGCACTGCCTTCTTTTTTCTTTTTCTCTCCCTCGGCCTTCTCACCTTCTGCAGCAGCCTCGGTCGCAGCCTCCTTGGCCTCTTCGGTCGCAGCCTCGGCCGCTTTCTCGGCGTCACCATGATTACTGGCAATGACAGGGAAGGTGAATGCCAGCAACAGCGCCATAAAAAGAATTCTCATCATCGTCTACTCCTCGGTATATGCACACCGCCGCCAATCATGGAAACGGTTGGGTTAAGATTAGTCGTCAACGTTTTTTCATCTTAACCGAAACAGAACACAGCATGTCAAGTTCGCCCCGGATCACCCAGTTGATTGACAACTGGTCCCGAGAGCTGGATCCCAGCTCCCCGCCTCCTGAATCTTTCCTGCGTCAGTTGAAAACCACGCTCTCGGGCAGCGAATATGTCCTGAAGCTATTCGAGACAAAACCTGAACTGCTCACGCAATTCTACCGTGACGGCTCTCTTGACACGCCCCCGACCAGGGAAGAGTTCCAGGCGAACCTGCGGGACCTGACTGCAGAGATCCAGAGCGAGGAGGAACTGCATCGGACCCTGCGCCTGTTCAGGCAGCAACAGATGATCCGGATTATCTGGCGAGACCTCTGCAGAACTGCGGAACTTGATGAAACGCTCGAATCCCTGACCGCACTCGCAGATATTTGCACGCAACAGGCGCTGGACTGGCTGCATGCGCACCTTGTCGAAAAATTCGGCACTCCCCGCGATTCTGACGGCAATGCCCAGGAGCTCATTGTGATCGGCATGGGCAAACTCGGCGCGCGTGAGCTCAATCTCTCATCGGATATCGATCTGATATTCACATTCCCTTCGAGCGGCGAGACCGATGGTTCGCGCGCACTCCCGAATGAACAGTTCTTTACCCGCCTCTGCCAGAAACTTGTCCAGGCGCTCAACACGCGCACTGTCGATGGTTTTGTTTTCCGTGTCGACACGCGCCTCAGGCCTTTCGGCGATTCAGGTCCGCTGGTCGCCAACATGGATTTCATGGAGGAGTACTACCAGTCCCAGGCGCGGGAATGGGAGCGCTACGCGATGATCAAGGCGCGCGTCATTGCAGGCGACATGACCAGGGGTGAGGAGCTGATGGAGATGCTGCGCCCCTTCGTCTACAGGCGCTATCTCGATTACGGCGCGATCGAGTCCTTGCGCAGCATGAAAAAGGCTATCAGCGAAAACCTCCGCAAAAAAGGGATGCGTGACAACATCAAGCTCGGCCCGGGTGGCATTCGCGAGATCGAGTTTCTCGGCCAGGCATTCCAGCTCATTCGCGGCGGGCGCGACAGCGATCTGCAAATCCGCCCGATCCAGACCGTGTTGCAGCGATTGGCCGAGAAGCAGCTGATTCCACAAATTGCCTGCGACGAACTTGTTGCTGCTTACCGCTTCCTGCGCCTGACCGAGAACCGCATCCAGGCCTGGCGCGACGAGCAGACACACCTCTTGCCCGCAGACACTGAGGGGCTCAAGCGCATCGCTGTGACCATGGGTTACGCTGACACTGAAACCTGGATCGGGGATCTCGCACGCCATCGCACGCGTGTACAGCTCCATTTCGAGAAGCTCTTCGAGGAGAGCGATGACGGCAAGGAGGAGACCACCGCCCTGCAACAGCTGTGGCAGCATGAGGGTGAGAACGCCGCAGAGGTACTGCAAAAAGCCGGCTACGGCGATATCGAGCGCAGCTGCGAACTGCTGCAGCGACTGCGCGACAGCCGCCCGCTGAAGATGGCCGGCGAGCGTGGACGCCAGCTCCTCGAGTGGCTTGTCCCACAACTTATCGAGGAGATCGTCGAGTACAGCGAGACTCCGGAAGAGACACTTGAACGCATCACCAACCTGCTCGAGACCATCGCAGGACGTACCGCCTACCTTTCGCTTTTGAGCGAGAATCCGCAAGCACGCCAGCAGCTGATCACACTGATTGATGCAAGCCCCTGGTTTCTTGACTGGATCCGCCGCCTGCCGATGCTGCTGGACACGCTGATCGATCCCCGCCAGCTCTACGACCCGCTCAAACACCAGGACCTCGAGAAGGAACTCGCGTATGAGCTTGCACAAGTCGAGGGAGATCTCGAGCAGGAGATGGAGGTTCTGCGTCACTTCGTCGCCGCCAACCGGCTGCGTGTTGCAGCAGCCGACGTCACGGGTGTGATCCCGCTCATGATCGTCAGCGACTACCTCACGGATATCGCAACCGTCACACTCGACGCCGCCCTCAGGCTCGCCTGGCGCGATATGACAGAGCGTCACGGCGCACCCGCAGGAACCGACAGGAACAACATGGGCTTCGCCATCATCGGCTATGGCAAGCTTGGCGGCATCGAACTTGGCTACGGTTCGGATCTGGACCTGGTTTTCATCCACGATGTGCCATCAGGAAGCGTGACCGACGGCAAGCGCAGCGTCGCGGCCGATGTCTTCTTTGCACGCCTCGCACAGCGCATGATCCATATCCTCACGGCCCGCACACCCTCCGGCCAGCTCTACGAAGTCGACATGCGACTGCGCCCCAATGGCAAGTCCGGACTGCTGGTCACGCCAATCAGCGCATTCCGCAGCTACCAGGAGAAGGACGCCTGGACATGGGAGCACCAGGCGCTGGTACGGGCACGCGGTATCGCAGGCGATAAAGAAGTCATCGCAGGTTTCGAGGAGATCCGCAACGAGATCATTCAGCGCGAACGCGATGCCGCAGAACTGGTCGCCGAAGTCGTGAAAATGCGCGAGAAGATGCGCGAAAACCTCGACAAGAGCAGCGATGCGCTCTTCGACGTCAAGCAGGGACATGGTGGAATCACCGATATCGAGTTCATGGTGCAGTACCTTCTGCTGCGCTACTCCAGTGAACACCCGACACTCTGCCATTACAGCGACAACATCCGCCAGCTCGAGGCCCTCGAAGAGGCGCAACTGCTCGACGAGCATCTTGCAGAAAGGCTGGCAGGCATCTACCGCGTGCTGCGTGCGGCCCACCACCGCTATTCCCTGCAGGAGAAACCCGCCATCATATCGGCAGACGAACTCAGGGAAGAGAGCCGCATCGTGCGCGAGGCATGGGAGTTGCTCATGCATGCGCACCCTTCCGTGAACGACAAGACCTGATCCATGGCGAAGCATCGCCGCTACATCTATCTGGCACTCGTCCTGCTTGCCGCCGCGCTGTTCTACTGGCGCAGCCCTCAGGAGCCGTCTGTCGAAATGGCGACACTGACCGGCAAGACCATGGGCACGACCTACAGCATCACCGCCCCTGCGGCAGAGGTCAGTAAACAACTTGCGGACCGTATCGAACAGCGCCTCGAGGAACTCGAGAATCTCTTCTCGACCTGGCGGCCGGACTCGGAAATCAGCCGCTTCAATGTCAGCAGGAGCAGCGACTGGTTCTCCTGCTCTGCAGAACTCGCAGAGGTGGTCGCCGAGTCAATACGGATCCACGACCTGACGGATGGCGCATTCGAAGTCACTCTTGGCCCGCTCATCGAGCGCTGGGGATTCGGCAAGCAGGAGATCACGACTCCGCCGTCAGAAGAGGAACTGGCAACACTCATGCAGTCTGTCGGGACCCTGCATCTGGCATCCCGGACGAAACCTCCCGGAATTCGCAAGCATCACCCGGAAGCCTCGATCAACCTCTCGGGTATTGCCAAGGGCTTCGCTGTCGACGCCATCGCCGAACTGCTCGAGCAGCAGGGCCTGGCCGGTTACATGGTCGAGATTGGCGGCGAGATCCGTACAAAAGGCAGGAATGGCGACCAACCCTGGCGCATCGCGATCGCAAAGCCCCGGCCCGGCGAGCCCCGCGCGCAAAAAATCCTCGAGGTCGAGTCGGCCGCCATCGCGACCTCCGGCGGTTACCAGAACAGTCTCGAATTGCTCGACAAGAGCTATATCCACATCCTCAACCCGACAACAGGCATCCCCGTGAAGTCGCAAACGGCATCCGTGACTGTCATCGACGAACGTTCGACCATGCGCGCCGACGCACTCGCCACGGCATTGATGGTGATGCCGGCAAGGGATGCCCTGCACCTTGCCGATGAGCACGGCATCGCGGCGCATCTCATCCTGCTCGATGATAAGGGGAATCTCGCCCCCCGGTCCTCGGACGCGTTCGACTCCCTGTTCGGCCCTGCGCCATGACGGCAGACTGGTCACTTTACCTCGTCCGCTGTCGCAACGGTTCGCTCTATACAGGCATCACGACCGACGTGGAGCGACGTTTCGAGGAGCATTGCGCGGGCACCGGCGCCAAGTACCTGCGCGGGAAAGCGCCCCTGACGCTCGAGTTCCAGTGCAGGATTGGTGACCGAGGCGATGCGCTGCGGCTCGAATACCTCGTCAAGCGCCTCGGCAAGGAGCAGAAAGAGGCACTCCTCAGGGAGGCCGGCACAGACCCGGAATCACTGCAAAACTTTGTTGCCGCGCTCGCTGGCCGAGACCCGCTTGATCCAGCGCAAGAAAAGCAGTGATAACGGGATCCGGCACGCCTGCAGCGTCCCGGCAACGGTATATTTATAAATAGAAAGGTTCTTTTCGGCATGTTGAATAAATGCCGGATCGTATCCTCATCAAATGGAACACGCCGGATAGATTGCCGGCTGTCACGACAGACAGGAGAGCAAATATGAATATCTGGTTTCTGGTTGCAGACGCTGCACGCGCCCGCCTATTCGAAACAAGCGGCAAGGATGTTGCATTGACCGAGGTATTGGATCTCATGGAGCCCAATGCCCGCATCAGTGAAACAGAACTCGCCAGTGACGAACCTGGTCGCCAGGCAACACCCGGTGGCCCGGGCACACACGGCATGCAGGAGAAGATCACGCCGCGCGAAGAGGAGGACATCCGCTTCGCCGCCGAACTCAACGACATGCTGCAGGAAGGCATCAACAGGGGCAGTTACGACGAGCTCTACATTGCCGCTGCACCGCACTTCCTCGGACTGCTGCGGAAGTCGATGCCGGATGCTGTTGCAGCAAGGCTCAAGGGCGATCTGGACAAGGATCTCACGCGCCTCGGCGAGGCAGAGATCAGGGAACAGTTGCACGCCATCATGTAAGCAGGGCTGGCTCCAGGAAACGAAGCATCAAGCGGTTCGAAACGGGTTGCTTGTTACCAGGGCGGTCAGGTACCCAGTGAATCAGGAGAGAAAAACTGCTGTGATATAGTTTCCGGGAAAGGAATGGACAACGGCTCCAACCATGGCAAAAACTCTTCAGGAATGGCTCGGGACGGATGTCGCAGAGGTGAAGGACAGGCCGATGCGCTGGATTTCCGAACAGTATTTCTTTCGCGACCCGAATCGCCCGGTCTTCTCCGATAATGCCTATTTCTATCCACCTGCCGACGGCATCATCCTGTATGCCAGGAGAGTCAAACCGGACGAGCCAATCATCGATATCAAGGGTCATCCCTACTCCTTGCAGACAGCCATGCGGGACAAGGGCTATGACCGCGAGAGCCTCGTCATCGGCATATTCATGACCTTCTACGATGTCCACATCAATCGCGTACCCTATCCCGGCAGGCTTTGTTATCGTGAACTCGACACCATCGATACCTACAACTATCCGATGATCAATGTTGAACACGATCTGCTGGACGAAGTGACACCCTATACACGCAATGCTGACTATCTCTTCAACAACCAGCGGGTCCTGAACCGGTTCTTCAGCATGGACCTGCGCGATCATTACCATGTTTTGCAAGTTGCCGACTACGACGTCGACGCAATCACCCCTTTCAGGCTGAAACAAAACCAGCACTTTGCGCAAAACGAGCGTTTCTCGCAGATTCGCTACGGCTCCCAGGTGGATCTCATCATTCCGTTGTCTGAAGATTACAGCTACAGGCCTCTTCTTGATGTCGGCATGCATGTCGAGGCCGGCATCGACCCGCTGGTGCGCATCGAGCCTCAGGCAAACTCGAACCGGCAGACAGGGCACTGAGAGATGAAACAGAGAGCGCCTGAATCCGGACAGGAAAGCCAGCCTCTCCATTCTCAGCAGCTGGGGCCGACGGCACTCAACAAGCCCGCCTACCTCATGAACGTGCCTTTCTCGCTGGCGGCCGATACCCCCAACAATGCCTGGATGGAAGAGATGTCATCGAAGGCACGCCATATCGACATCGACAGGGCCATCAACCAGTTCCTGCAGCTTTACCACTTCATGGCCGGGGATGCGCTCGTCTACCTGCTGCCGACACCCAGAGCGACCGGGCTGCAGGACCTGGTTTACTGCGCAAACATGGGCGTCATCCTGGAACACCTTCCGGACAAGAAGAGTGTCATTCTTTCCAACTTCTCGACCGAGATCAGGCGCCCCGAAACAGAAGTCGGCCGGCACTTCTTCGATGCCATGGGCTACCATGTCAGCATTCCGCCCTGGCACTTCGAAGGCGACGCCGAACTCAAGCACCTGCATGACAATATCTATGCCGGTGGTTACGGCATCCGCTCCGATAAACGCGCCTATGACTGGATGGAACAGGAATTCGACATGCGGGTCATCAGGCTCGAAGAGACAGATCCCTATCTCTACCATCTCGACTGTACCATCATGCCACTGACGCGGGAGGACACGCTCGTCTGCACCGAGATGTACACGCAGGAAGAGGTCCGGGAGCTCGAGACCGTGACCAATATCGTGGATGTCTCGGTCGACGATTGCTACTCGGGTCTCTGCAATTCCATACGGCTCGGCAACAGCCTGCTCAATGCTTCCAATATTCACGAAATGAAAGCCGGTGATGACTATTACGAGGAAGAGAAGCACAAGAACCGGACGCTCGAGGATATTGCCGTGCGCTTTGCTTTCGAGGTGTCCTTTTTCAACCTCGGTGAATACATGAAGAGCGGCGCCCTGCTCTCCTGCATGGTGATGCACCTGAACCGCAAGTCGTTCGACATTCCCCTGATGTAACCGGGAGCTGAAGCATGCCCAGCAGCGCCCGCAGCACCCCTTTCGAACCGGGCTACAGGAATATCTGGCGCATCTCCTATCCCCTGATGCTTGCCGGCATCAGTGAAACGGTCATCGACATCACGGACACCATTTTTCTCGCGCGTTACGGTATCACCGAGCTTGCGGCGATCGGCCTTGCGGATGCCTGGTACATGCTGTTCCTGTTTCTCTCATTCGGTCTCGTGGATGGCATCCAGGTCATCATCGGACGGCGCGCCGGGCAAAATCGCGCACATGAGATCGGTCGCGTCTTCAACCAGGGACTCTACCTGCTGGTGATCGTCTCCCTGGCCATGACTGTCCTCATGTACCTCTCCATGCATCTCGGACTCGGTGAATTGCTGGCCTCGCGCGACGTCATGGAGGCTACGGAGAGCTACCTGCGCATCGTCATCTACAGCCTCTTTTTCCAGTCGATCAGCCTCGCCTTCAGTGCTTTCTATGTCAGCATCGCCCAGACACGAATCCTCATCGGCGCCGCGCTTGTTCTCGCGATCAGCAACATCGCACTCGACTATGCACTGATCTTCGGAAATTTCGGCC
>Ga0180435_10006971_pt1 | contig 10805 bp, 7 predicted proteins | sample SS_ome_3_FD_132467 | JGI IMG/M metagenome (GOLD analysis project Ga0180435, IMG submission 132467) | Hypersaline lake sediment archaeal communities from the Salton Sea, California, USA - SS_3_S_1 metaG | ecosystem: Environmental > Aquatic > Non-marine Saline and Alkaline > Hypersaline > Sediment... | reverse complement strand
CTCCTGGTCGAGCAGCTCCTGGAACAGACCCTCGGTCCGCCCGGCGAGGCCACGGGCGTACCCGGCTGCCCATGCCCGGGCTGCGAGACCAAGTCAGCCTAGAAAGGCGCGCGGATCACCCCTTTGTCCTCACTCCGGATCAGCGAGTCGCGGCATGCTTCTCCTATCCAGGCTGGTCCTTGAGATCTGGGTGACGCATGGTCCTGGCCCCCACCACCTTCTCATAGCAGCCCTCGGCTGCTCGCTGGAGCCGGCAACTAGGCCAGCTTTCACGCCGGGGCTCAGTACCTTGCCCCAACGCCGGCGGGCTGCAAGAAGCTAGACGGATTTGCGCAATTAGGGTATGCTTGTCATGCCACGTGCAAAGAGCCTGCCGTACCATAGGAACGAGCTGGAGACGCGCCCTTTCTGAATACGGTATGGAGGATGGGAACAGACCCAGGCGCATCGTGGCGGAGCGCATCTTCTACCCGGTGATGGCGCTGGACGGATTGCCCGCGGAGGCTCTCACCGCGAGTCCACACCGTTCTCAACCCAATCCTCCAGACCACCCAACGCACGAGCGAACCAAACGACTGAGGTGGACGTGGGAAAGAAACGTAGAACACGGAATCTGCAAAGTTCCATGGCTCTGCGGCGCAACGGCCTGAATGCCTTCGAGCGACGAGACTACACCGAGGCCATTGAGGCCTGGGAACGCGTTCGCCGTCAGACGCCCGACAGGCTCCCTGAAGCGGCCCTTGCCGAGGCGTACTTCCGCCGTGGATTGCGACTGTGCGCCGCTGGAGACCCTGAGGCTGGTCTGGATGACCTCCATCGTGCCGCCGACTTGCAGCCGGAGGACCCCCGCATCATCTATCATCTTGGCCTCGTCGCCCATCGACACAGGGACTTCGATGAGGCGATCCACCGCTACCAAGCGGTGCGCCAGGACGCCGGGGCGCTCGCCCGGCGTGCAGCCTATCCGCTGGCGCTGGCGCTGCTGGAGGAGGGCGAGGACCCCACCGAGACCGCGGCGTGGCACGGACTCAGTGACAACGACCGATTGATGCTCAGCGAGGTGAGCGCGTTCAAACGTCGTCCCTACGACCTCCCCGACGATGCGCCCATCCTTTGGCAGGCGATCGCAGCCCTCGACGCCAACGACGAGGAGCGGGCCGAGGACGCCCTGGAGAGCGCCGTCGCGGACCCCGTCAACCCGGCTGAGCTCCAGGTCGCCCACTATTATCGAGGCGTCTTGGCGGGGCGCCGCGAGGATTGGGAGGGAGCCCTGCGCGCCTGGAACGCAGCCCGGGCTGCCGGCCTCAGGATGGAGCGCCTGGAGGAGAACCTCCAGGAGGCTTACCATCGCCTGGCGGAGCAGCGCCTGGAGCGTGGGGACATGGAGGGGGCCCTAATGGCGGGGGAAGAAGCGCTCCGTCACGGATCGAGCTATCCCAGCCTGGAGGCCCTCGTCTCGCACGCTCATCAGCGCCTGGCCCACGAGGCTGTTTCGAAGGGTGACTGGGCGGAGGCTCTCGAGCATTGGCAAGCCGCTGACGCAGCAGAGGGCGGCAGCTTCCGACTGGCCTTCAATCTGGCCCTGGCCCACGAGCGACGTGAGGGTTTCCTCGCTGCCGCTGAGCGGTGGCGGGAGGCCCTACGCCGTCGCCCGCGCCGGGACGACGACCCCGACGCCCTTAACGACCGCCAGGTGGCCCAGCTGTGGCAGCGGTGCGCCGAGGCCTATACGCAGGCCGGGGAGTACGACGAGGCAGTCCAGGTCTTACGGAACGCCGTCACGTGGAATCCCGAGCGGCTGGAGGCCCGGTTGGCTCTGTCAGAGGCGCTGATGCTGAACGGTCAGACGGAGGCCGCGTCGAATGAGTTGGAGCGGGTCCTGGATCGCGATCCCGACAACCTCCCCGCCCTGCTCCATATGGGCGAGGTCGCCTACGCCCGAGGGTGTTGGTGGCAGGGAAGCCCTGTTCCCTATTGGGAACGGGTGTTGGCGCTCGACCCAGAGAATGTCCATGCTCGGCAGCTCCTGGTTGATTTCTATCACGACCAGGCCGAGCGATCGCGTCACTGGGGGAAGTATACGCAAGCAATCGAACATCATCACAAGGCATTGAGTTACTGGCCGGGGAATGGGCGCATCCTGGCGGCTCTGGCGGCCCTTCACCTGAGGCTGGAGGAGTACGAAGAGGCCCAATCTTGGGTGGACCAGGCGCTGGAGAAGGCGGGGGACGACCTGATGGTCTACGAGTCGATCATCTCCGCCTGGCTCGATGTCGGCCGTTTCGACGAGGCCTGGCGCGTCATGGAGCAGGCGGAGGCAGCGGTCGAGAATGTGCCGTACGATTTCTACGTGTCACTGGCACACTACTCCATCGACCACACCGACGAGATGGTGCCTCGCTGGCTGGACCGCGCCGTGGAAAAGGCGGCACCCGGGGAACCCGTTTTCGTGACGATCGGTGAGATGGCGATGATGAACGAAGCCTTCGATCTGGCGAGCGATTATCTCGAGCGGGCCCTGGAGTCTGGTCAGAACCCGGGGCAGGCGCACTTGATACTGGGCGTCATCTCCCTCCGGCAGGGAGACACGGCAAGGGCCGAGATGCATTGGAGCGACGCAATGAAGATCGCGCGTCGGAACAACGACGACGACCTGAGGGAACGGGTCGAGGAGGCCCGCCAGATCTTCTATGCGCCGCCAAGCCTACGGGACTTGATCGCGAACCTTGGCCCCGATCTTTTCTAGGATGAATGGTGATGACTATGCACGAACCCGAAAGCCAACACGAGACTGCAGGGAAGCGGGAGCGACAGCCCGACCTGACGAGCGGGGATCCCTATGCGGTGCTGGGATTGACGCGCCGCGCTTCTGAGCGCGAGATCAAGCGCGCCTACTTCGCCCTGGTGCGTGAGTATGCACCGGAGACGCATCCGGAACCGTTCAAGCTAATCCGCGCGGCGTACGAGAAGCTCCGGAAGACCGAGGTGAGGGCAGAGACAGATCTCTTCCTCTTTCAGCTGCCGTATCCCTGGGAGCCCCGCGGCCGCCGCGGCGGCATCGATCTTGAGGTCCACCCTGAGGACGTCCGGGCCCTGCTGCGTAACCACGGCGATCTGGGACGCGACGAGTTCCTGGACGACTACCGACCCGTTCGGCTATGAGTCATCGTCGTCAGGTCTGGGAGACCCTGGGCAACCTGCTGACTCGGGTGGAGGACGGGATGGAGACCCGGCCCGCGCTGGAGAAGCTGAGGGAAGAGGTCCGCAAGTTGGGCAGGGCCCAGTTCAAGGCCAATCTTCTGGCCGAAGACCAGAGCGCATCCTGGGAGCAAGCGCTCGACGCGATTCGCGGGAAGGAGGAGCAGCGCCAGGAGATCACGCAGGCGCTGGCGGACGAGCGCGCCGCAGCTGCGCGGCGCGAGCTCCTCGAGGCGGTCTTGCCCGCCATGGACGGCATAGACAGGGCTATGGCCAGCGGACGCCGCTATCTCCAGGTGCGCGATCGGGCGGCCGAGAAGCCCAATCTCACCTCAGAGGAAGCCATACTCGTCTCGCCGGCTGACCGCGCTGTGCTCTCCGGCTGGCTGGACGGCCTGCGTCTCGTGCGCGAACGGCTGCTGGCCATCCTGGAGGCCGGGGACGTGACGCCGATCCCCACGTTAGGCCATCCTTTCGATCCCTACCTACACGTCGCCGCCGGCACCACATCGGAGGGGCACGCCCCGCCCGGCACCATCGTGGCCGAGGAGCGGCGAGGCTATCGGACCCCCGACGGTGTGCTGCGCTACGCCGAAGTGATCGTCTCCCGCCCGAAGTCGGACGGGAGGCACAGGGAAGTAACCCTGAAGAGAGCCGGAGAAGGCTAGAGACCACCATGGAGACAATCGTAGGCATCGACCTCGGCACCACGAACTCTGGTGTCGCCGTAGTCAGGAATGGCACCCCTCAGGTGCTTCCCCACGGAGATGAGCGCATCATCCCCTCGGTGGTGGGGCATTCACCCCGCGGCCAATGGCTGGTGGGCACGCCAGCCTGGAACCAGTACGTGTTGCGCCCGGAGGAGACCGTCCGTTCGATCAAGCGAGAGATGGGAACGGACGTCCGAGTCCATCTGGGCGGACGGAGCTTCAGACCCCAGGAGATCTCGGCCTTCATCCTCCGCGAGTTGAAAACCATCGCGGAGCAGCACCTGGAGGAGGACATCTCCGACGCCGTCATCACCGTGCCGGCCTACTTCTCCGATGCAGCCCGGCAGGCGACCCGGGAGGCTGGCCAGATTGCCGGGTTCAACGTGCGCAGGATCATCAATGAGCCCACCGCCGCGGCTCTCGCATACGGCCTGGACATGGTGGAGGATCAGCTGGTGCTGGTCTACGATCTGGGCGGCGGAACGTTCGATGCCTCATTGGTCGAGCTGATGGGCGGCGTGGTCGAGGTGAGAGCCAGCCACGGGAACACGCGCCTCGGAGGGGATGACTTCGACCGGCGGCTGGCCGATATCATTGCCGACCAGTTCGAGGATGAGCACGGCATCGACCTGCGCGACGATCGTCGGAGCTGGGCCCGCCTGATTCGCGCGGCGGAGGAGGCCAAGATCGAGCTCTCCTCCCATCCCTTCGCATGGGTCAAGGAGGAGTACATCGCGGAGAAGCGGGGGGTTCCGCTGCACGTGGAATACGAGGTGAGCCGCCGACAATTTGAGGACACGATCGCCGACCTTCTGGACCAGACACTGCTCTCCGTGGATCGTGTGCTCACCGATGCCGAAGCGTCACCAGAGGACGTCGACCAGGTGCTCCTGGTGGGGGGCTCCAGCCGCATCCCCGCTGTGTGGGATAGGGTGGCAGCCCAGCTCGGCATCGAGCCCCACATGTCGATCAACCCTGAGGAGGTCGTGGCACTGGGAGCCGGCGTGCAGGCCGGCATCATCGCCGGCAAGCCGATCGACGCCATTCTGGTGGATATCACACCGTACTCGCTGGGCATCAAGGTGGCGGATATGCGCATGGGGCGCATCGTGCCGGACCTCTACAGCGTCGTCATCCGACGAAACACCACCATCCCGGTCACCAAGGAGCAGGTCTACAGTACGCTTCATCCTGCTCAGGACACGGTCGCCATCAAGGTATACCAGGGCGAAAGCCCGGTGGCGTCGGAGAATACCCTGCTGGGCGAGTTCGTCATCACCGACGTGGAGCCGGAGCGCCCCGGTGAATTGGCTGACGTCACCGTCCGATTCGATTTCGGCGTAGACGGGATTCTGCGCGTCACCGCTCGCGATCGCCACACTGGGAAGCAGAGGGAGATCGAGGTCAATGCGCCCCTGAAACGCTTGAGCGAGACCGAAATCATGAGAGCGCGCTCACAGGTGACCAGCGCCTTGGCGAATACGAACGAGCCAGTCACGCTCTCTGCGGAGGAGACGGCTCTGGTGAAACGAGCTGAGAAGCTCCTTGAGGACAATGGGTTGGAGCCTGGTGACGGAAAAGAGTTGAGCGCGCTGCTGGCCGACATTCAAGAGGCTCAGAGGATCGGGGACGTCGAGGCGCTGCAGACGCTCCAAGAGAGGCTCTTGGACACGCTGTTCGACCTGGAGGAGATCTAAGCATCGACTCGCCCTCTGCGCCATCGGTGTCGCCCGGCAGCAGAGGCCGCGGGCCAGATCCCGGAGCAGGCCGCCTTCCGGCAGCCGAGGAGTCCCCCCAGCTCAAGTCCGGGGAACTGCGGGACCCCATGGTGCGTGCACGCGGCTTCATCCGCAGCGCCAGGTGCCGCCCTGCGGCGGACGCGGGAGTCTGCCCTCCATGCACAGTCTGTCACTGCCGTAACAACGGCCCACCAATCTGTGCCTCGCACTGCTGGCCGACCCGGCCCTGTCGCAGACAGGGATCCCTGCCCTCCAACCGGGCTTCTGAGTCTGACTGCGTCGGCGGAACTCTAGATATCGCTGCACAGAGGAGGGCCGAGCAGCGATCTGCAGGCGCTGTCCAGATGACAGATGGTGTCCTCCAATGTCGCGGGGGCCACGCCTGGCGCCGCGGTCGGAGGCGCCCAACCGCAGCAAGCACTTGAAGCACGCATCGGCGATCACGCCGCCTGCCCAGCTAGCCCCTCGGGGGAAGTGGTTCGACTAAGGGCCCCCGGTTCTGCCGCAATCATACCGTTTCACCCATGCAGTCCACGAAGGAGGAAGCGTCATGAGACGCATCGTGCGCGAGACCGCCTTTCGCCTGGCCCGAGGCGATGTTCTCAAATTCGTTGAGGATCACGAAGAGGATCTTCTGCGGATCTTCCGCGAGGAGTTGCAGAACCTCGATGACCGGCTACCGGAGGAGGAGGTCTTCATCGACATCCACATTGCGGCCCTCGGTGAGGAACTCCTGCTGGCCGCGCTGGAGGCCCTGAAGCGCTTCCTCCGTGAGACGTGACAAGTCGGATCGACCACCGGCCGGCGCGGCCCGAGGTCTCGGCGGCCCCCTCTGCTGCCAGGGCTGACATTCATGACACACCTGATGTTCATGTCATACCTGATGTTTATGTCATACCTGACATAAATGTCAGGCCTACTCGCCCAGCGCCGCCTCCACCGCCGCGCCGGCGTCGACGAGGCCGCAGCCGTAGACGTTGTTCGGCGCGCCCGTGATGCCCCCGCACGCACAGGCCTGCGGGGTCCCGGCGCTGGCGAGGGGCCCCTCGGGCACCGATATGACGTCGCAGGACGCCGTCACAGGCTTCGGGGCCGCCGCCCGGCACAGCAAATCCTCCGTCAAACCAACCTGGCCGATCAAACTCGGATCCGCCGACCATACGAGGGCCACCGTTCCCGCAATATGCGGGGCGGCCATCGACGTGCCCCCCGCGGTACCGTACCCGCCCCCTGGTACACTTGAGCGCACCTGCTCTCCGGGCGCCGAGATATCGGGCTTGAGCAGACCGTCCGCCGGGCCCCGGCTGCTGAATCCCACCACGCTCCCCCCATCCGTCGTCGCGCCCACGGTGAAGACCGCGTCGTAGTTCGCCGGCGGCGTCCCCGCAGTCCGGCACGCGGGGCCATCGTTGCCCGCGCTCACGACCATCATCACACCCGCAGCTCGCAGCGCCTCGACGGCCGGCCGCAGGCTGTCCGGAAAACACCCCTCCATCCGCGGGCAGCCCCAGGAGTTGTTCACAACGGGGGCGCCGAGCGACACATCTCCGTCGAGGAAAGGGTCGCCTCCGAATGGATAAGGTGCGAAGAGGAACTCCATGCACTCCGCATAGGAGCCCGGATTCCCGAACCCCCGCCGCATGTTCCTGCACCCGAACCAGGTCGCGTCCGGAGCGACCCCGATCCGGTTCTCTCCTCCGTCATCGCCGAGCACGGTCCCCATCGTGTGGGTGCCATGGGACCCGTCGTCGAAGGGCTCCCGTGTAACGTCCCACGCATCGTGCCAGTTGTACGCGTGATCCGCCGTCTCCCCATCCCAGCCCCGGTACTGCGGCTTCAGCGCCGGATGATCCCACGCGTAGCCCGTGTCCTGCCCGCCGACGACCACGCCCTCACCCGTCGCCCCCATCTCCCAGGCTCGGTCAGCGTGCACCGCCGTCAGGTTTCCCTGGAGGCCCTCCTCCTCGCCGCCGCCCCCGTAGGGCATTGGAATCCTTCGGGGGTACTTCCGCACGTTAGGATTGAGAATCACGCGGTCGACGCCCGCTCGACCGTCAAATCGGCCCATCAGCCGACGATGCCCATCCACCCGAATCATATTGATGATGTAGTAGGAGCGGTAGGGTACACCCAGCTCAGCAAGCTCGGACCGGATCGGCGCTTGAGTCCTGTCCGCCGTCTCCACCAACGCCCGGTAGACTGCTTCCAGGCGCGCCCTACGGCCGCTCGTCGCCCGTGCCTGCGAGAGGTCGGCCTGCTCCTCCAGGATGATCAAGAAGCCGTCGTTGAAGAACCCAGGCTCGCCCAGCGTCACGTAGAGACCGGACCAGGTAAGCCACAGACCGAGCGCCAGCAGAGCCGCGCCATACCAGGTTCCCTTGCCTCCACCGCCCCAATCGCCCTCGCCCTCACGCCTGTTGGAGGACCGGCGCGCCAGCCAGAGAACAAGTCCAAGAACGACGGTCCCCAGGACGACCCCCACGTAGCTGAAGATGTGCTGCAGTTCCGGGATCCCGCTGGCGAGGGCGTCACGGGCATCCACGAAGAGACGGGGAATCAGTCTGTAGCTAAGGGCCAGCGGCAGCAGAGCCACGAGACGCCCGCGCCTTGCGCGAAGCTCAGTAAGCAAGAACGCCAGCGGTAGCAAGAAGATCGCACCCGCCACGGCTCCCCGTTCACCACCGGCCAGGGCGGCCCCCGTCCTCCCCAGCCCAAACAGGACGATCGTCAGCAAGGCGGCGCCTTCCGTACGAATCTGAGATGAGGTCAGAGCCACAAAGACGATGCCCCAGAAGATGATCAACTCGGTCACTGTCTCGGCCAGGACCTGTGCGCTAATAGCCAGTGTCGACAGGCTGTCCCCGAGCGCCCCTGTCAGGGGCCACGGCAACGTGAGCCCAGCGGCCAACGCCAGGGAGAGAAACCCTACCCGCGGCCGGCCACCGCCGAGACCCAGCAAGCTGCGCAAAGGGCGCCGCGTCGCGCCCCCGCCGCGGCTCACGACCCACGCCGTTAGAAGAGCATAGGGCACCAGCACGCTCAACCGGAGCCCCGCCAGCACGTACCGCACCCTCAGTCCGTCCAGGACCTCTCGCTGAGGCACGACGAGGTTCACGAACCCGTTCAACACCGCATAGCCGCTGATCACTGCAAGGGACGCACTCAGCGCCGCCACCGATCCATCGGGCCGGCGCCTTCCCGCCGCAACGGCCAGGACGGCAAACGGGATCAGCGTCACACCCGTTCGGAACCCAAGGGCAAGCCAGCCCGCCATCTCCTGGGTAACTACCTCCCCTGCGACCGCGTCGACCACCGCGCCGGTTCCAAGCATCACCGTCGCAAACCAGAACAACGATCCAGCGTTCAGGAGGCCACGACTGCAGCCCTCAATCCGACGTCCCTGCTCTCCCATAGCCCTCCCCGTATCCGAGATTTCATCGCCCGCGCGGACACCCTGCCGATGCAGGCCGGTCGCCCACGAGCGCTCACCCACGCTCCTGGCCGATTATAGTCCACGGGCAGCCGAGCGCCAGACAGGCGCAGCATAGACGCTCCCCCTCATTATTGGGCTCGGTGCATACCGCGTGCCTCCTACAACCGACTGGGTGGCTGCAGGCGCCGGCTAGTTAGGTCGGTCTGCCGAATTTGGGTGAATGCAAAGCACCGACGAGATCCCGCGGCCGTGCACCGGCGCACGCCATGGCCCCACCCACATGCTCCGGTATGCTTGTAGTCTCCGTCATCTGGGGTAGAATCCAATGGGTCGAGCAGACCATGACACGTGCCGCGAGCGGACCGGCAGCACGTGAGATGTTTCGCAGACCACTTTCGAGCGATGGCTCACTTGGCAAGCACATACCACGTAACGGCATTGATCTATGAACCCTGCATTCCCATTAGGCAAACTACCTCCTGAGTATCTGGCAAAGCTCTTTCAGCAGCATGCCACGCCGAATCGCCGCGTCGTCCTCGGCCCCGGCATCGGACACGACGCCGCCGTCATCTCATTCTGCGACGGCAACGAGGATGAGGCCCGACTCCTCGTCGCCAAGACCGACCCGATTACGTTTGCCAGCGACCAGATCGGGTGGTATGCCGTTCACGTCAACGCCAACGACGTTGCCTGCACCGGCGCTGTACCCCGGTGGTTCCTGGCCACCCTCCTCCTGCCGCAGGAGGGCACGGGCCGCGAACTCGTCGACGACATCTTCGACCAGATTGCCACCACCTGTCACAGTCTCGACGTCGCCCTGGTCGGGGGGCATACGGAGATTACGCACGGGTTCGACCGGCCGGTGGTTGTGGGATTCATGCTGGGCGACGTCCCGGCAGGCGACCTGGTGCGGCCCGATGGGGCGCGCCCAGGCGACGAACTGATTCTCACCAAGGGCATCGCCGTCGAGGGTACGGCCATCATCGCCCGGGAAAAACACCACGGGCTCGCTGCACTCGACCCCGCGCTCCTGGACCGGAGCCGTGGCTTCCTCCGCCATCCAGGAATCAGCGTCGTCCGAGATGCGTCCATCGCCGTCGGCGCCGGCGAGGTCCACGCTATGCACGACCCGACCGAGGGCGGGCTGGCCATGGGCCTGTGGGAGCTGGCCGAGGCCGCAGCGGTGGGTCTGGTCGTCCGGCGTGACGCCATCCCAATCTTCCAGGAGACCGAGGTCCTCTGTGAGGCTCTCGATCTCGACCCTCTCGGACTGATTGCCTCGGGGGCCCTGCTCATGGCAGTCACCGCCGACGATGCGGCGGCGATCTCCCGCGCGTTGGAGGAAGCCGGGATCACCGCGGCCCGCATCGGCCGGGTCGTAGAGCGCGCCGAGGGCCGGGTGCTCCGTGAATCTGGGGAGGACCGCCCGCTCCCGACCTTTGAGCGCGACGAGATCACCCGACTTTTCGAATAGCGAGAGGGCGAAAGAGCAATAGAGCGATAGAGCGACAAAGCGATAGAGCAAAGACCAAGCGTGGGGCTTCCGCATCAGCGCGCCAAGGCCCGTCCGCCCCCTTTGTGCTCCCTTCGTGTCCTTTGTGGTTCCCCAACCGAGAGACCGCAAAAGAAAACCCCGGCCGAAGCCGGGGTTCTCACGCCGTCAAAGCGGGCCGGTGTGCCCCTTAGCCCTCGATCGTGATGAACACACTCGTCATGTCATCATTT
>Ga0180435_10006970_pt1 | contig 10805 bp, 12 predicted proteins | sample SS_ome_3_FD_132467 | JGI IMG/M metagenome (GOLD analysis project Ga0180435, IMG submission 132467) | Hypersaline lake sediment archaeal communities from the Salton Sea, California, USA - SS_3_S_1 metaG | ecosystem: Environmental > Aquatic > Non-marine Saline and Alkaline > Hypersaline >... | reverse complement strand
GAACTGCTAAAGGAAGCTACCCGCCTGATGGCCCAGGCCCGGCAGCTGTTCAGTCCGGAGAACCTGGCCGCTACCACCCGGCTGCTGGCCAACCTGGAGCATTTTACCGGAGATCTGGCGGCCCAGGAAGACGCCATCCCCCGGATTCTGGACAGTCTCAATACCATGGCGGACCAGTTGGTGGGGGTGGCCCGGCGTCTGGAAACAATTGCAGGCCAGGCCGAAGGCGTGCTGGGCAATGCCAATTCCACCCTGGCGGCCACAGAGGATGCGCTGACCAGGGCGGGCAACTTTATTCACGAGGATCTGCGGCAGACCACCCGGCAGGTCGCCAGCCTGGCAGAAAATATTGATGGATTGATTCAAACCGCCGGTCCCGGTATCACCCGGTTTTCCAATCAGGGGCTGTTGTCCCTGAGCCAGTTAATCAAGGAAACCCGCCTGCTGCTGGCCACCCTAGATCGTGTGGGCCAGCGGCTGGAAAGCGAACCCGGACGATTCTTATTCGGCGATCAGGTCCCGGAGGTGGCTGTACCATGATATTCGCAAAATTCCCTATTGGCTGGCGGCAAATGCCCGTTTTATTTTTCGGTTTGGCCACACTGTTGCTGGCGGCCTCCTGCGGGGAGATCCTCCCCCGGCCGGGTCCGGCGCCGGACCTTTTTGTGCTTTCCCCCAAGAGTACCTATCCTCCCGACCTGCCCCGGGTCGCTGCCCAGCTGGTCATTGCCGAACCCACCACGGGCCGGGCCTTGAATACCGACCGCTTGGTGCTGAAGCCTTCCCGGGAACAAATCAAGTATTTTGCCGGGGTGCGCTGGGTGGCCCTGGCTCCCAAAATGATCCAGACCCTGCTGGTGGAATCCTTCGAGAACTCGGGGAAGATAGTGGCTGTCGGCCGCCAGGCCATTACCCTGCAGTCCGACTATCTTTTAATCAGCGAGTTGCGTGAATTCCAGGCGGAATATATCAAGGACCGGGAAATCCCGGAGGTGGTGGTTGCCATCAGCGCCCGCATCGTCCGGCAGTCCCAGGCGCGGATTGTGGACACCCGGACCTTCCGGATTGCCGTGCCCGCTGCCGATGGAGATATGCGAACCATTGTGAAAGCCTTTGACAGGGGGCTGGGCAAGGTGCTCAAACGCATGGTGGTCTGGTCATTAACCACCATTGCCAGGGCTGAATCCTGATTGTCCATGCGGAGTGGGGTCGGCTTTGGTGAGATTGCATGGTTACAAATATGCCCGCTGCCGGGGCGGGTTCAGTTGGATGGGTCCATAAACAAGGCCGCAGCTAAGCTGCGGCCTTGTTTAATCCGGCGGAAGGCACAGGCCTTCCCATGCAGATAGTGGCAGGTTTTGAATTTAGCGATTAGGCAACGGCGTCCTTGAGCTTCTTCCCGGCCTTGAATTTAACGGAATTGCTGGCCTTGATATTAATGGTTTCGCCGGTCTGGGGATTGACCCCTTTACGCGCCTTGCGGTGGCTGATGGAGAACGTGCCGAATCCGGTCAGGGTCACTTTGGCACCCTTGTCCTGCAGTGCTTCGGCCACAGAGTCGGTAAAGGCACCCAGCGCCGCTCCGGCGGCTGTTTTTGAAATTCCGGCCTCTTCGGCCATCCGTTCGATTATTTCGGCTTTTTTCATCTTGGTAACTCCTTATCTTGGTGAACAGTTGAAGAGAAACAATTCCGGGGGAAAATATAGTCCCGGCTCTGAAAAATCAATGAAAAAAGCTAACCCGCCGATCCTTGGCCACTTTTAAAGGGTGCGATTCCACCCGGAATTCACAATGCGGCAACCAAAATCGCCGTCAATTCATCATCTGTCAGGACCACCGGATTACCCTGCATGCTGCTGGCATGCTTTGATTTTTCAACGGCCACGGGGATATCCTTGCGGGTCAACCCGTGGGCGGACAGCGGCAGAACATGCAATTCCCGGCACAGGTCATGGACCCAGGCCAGTCCATCCTGGGCATCGGCCGTCGCGTCTCCGGTGAGGATGCAGCCCAGTTCCGCAAATCGCGCCTGAACCGGGGAAAGGGGGTCCCGTGACTTAAGGGCATGTACATTGGCGGTCATCACCAGGGGCAGGAGCCGTGCACACAGGGCGCCATGGGCCCCCGTTAGCATGCCCCCCAGGGGACCGGCTATTCCGTGTACCGCGCCCAGTTTGGCGTTGGCCAGGGCCAGGCCCCCCAAGAGGCTGGCCAGGGCCATGTCCCGGCGGGCACTGCCAGCCGTGGGCTGGTGATACGCCCTGGCCAGGGAGCGTGCGGCCCGGGCCAGACCCGCACGACAAATGGCATCGGTCAGGGGATTGGTCCGGTTGCAGACAAAGGGTTCGATCAGCTGCGTCAGCGCATCCAGGCCGGTGTTGGCGGTAACCTCGGGGGGCATGCTGTGGGTCAGTTCCGGATCCAGGAGGGCCACATCCGGAAGCATCAAATTATGCCGCAGGCTGACTTTGGTCCTGTGTTCTGTTGCGAGCAGTACTGCATTTTTAGTCACTTCCGCACCGGTGCCGGCCGTTGTCGGAATGGCCATGCAGGGCAGGGGAGGGGCGCTAAGGGCTTTGCCTTCCCCGATGACTTCAAGATAATTAAGTGCGTCTCCCGGATTGGTCAGCAGGGCTGCAATGGCTTTTCCCGCGTCGATGGCGCTGCCGCCGCCCATCGCCACCACCCAGTCGCTGCCGGCCCTGCGCGCCCGGGCCAGGGCCTCATCCACCAATGCGATGGTCGGTTCGCCGGGCACATGCACGGGTGTGGTTGCAATCCTTGCGGCCCTCAGCAGGTCAAGGAGCGGCAAGGCCCGTCTTTCAGAACGCCCCAGCACCACCAGGGCTCTGGTACCCATCCGGCCGGCCAGCTCAGGCACGCGTTGAATGGCGCCGTCGGCAAATATGATGCGGGCCGCCGTGGCAAACTCAAAATCCATATGCACCTCGCTTTCCTTTGCCTTGATTCAAGGGCTGGGTCATGCAAAGTGGTGTTCCATGGTCTGAACAAGTGCCGTCAGGGTTTGGTTCACCGGCGCCGGAAGTCCCAACCGCCGGGCTTCATCGACAATAAACCCGTTGATGGCGCTGATTTCGGTGGATCGCCGATTATCCACATCCTGTCCCATGGAGGATCGATTGGCCGCCGTGGCCCGGGCCACCTGAAATACGGTTTCCACAATGTTTGCGGAAATCGGGATATCCTGGGCGCGGGCCACGGCCATGGCTTCCTCCACCGCCGCCCGGCTGAGCTGGCGGGTGGCCGCATGATCCAGAAGCTGTCCGTTTTTTATTGCTGTCAGGGCGGTAATGGCGTTAATGCCGATGTTGATCAGCAGTTTGTTCCAGATAATGGGGCGCACACTGCCGACAGCGCTGGTTTCGATCCCGGCTCCATTGAAGATCTGCGCGGTTTGCCGGGCCAGCGCAAGTCCTTTTTTCCCCTCTACCCAGGGCCCGATGGTGGTGGGCCCCCGTCCGGCATGACGGATCCGGCCCGCACCGAGCAGGGTGGCGCCATGGGCCGTGGTGCCGGCCAGGATCCTCTCAGCCGGCACATCGGCCGCCAGGCCTTCGGCATTGCCCATGCCGTTTTGCAGGGTCACCACGGCGCCGTCACTGCCGATGAGGCTGCGGGCGATGGGGGCAACGGCCGCGGTGTGGCTCGATTTGACAAATACGATGACCAGATCTGCGGTCCCGATGGTGCGGGGGTCAACGGTCGCCCGGAGGGCTGCCTGCCGCGTACGGCCTTCTGCTTCGATCTGCAAGCCGTCCCGGTTGATGGTGTCCACATGCTCCGGCCACACATCATTGAGCCACACCTCATGGCCATCCCCGGCCAGCATCGCACCGAACAGGCTGCCCATAGCGCCTGCGCCGATAACTGCAATTTTCATCTCCAAAAATCCTCCGCCTAGAAAATATACTGTTTCATAACATGGAAAGCAGGATGACAGTAACACTATTCATCGCTTCATCGTGAAATTTGCTAAACCTTTTTTGGTTCATCAAAAAGTAGCGTACTTAGGCCTTGAAAAAAAGGTGGACAATCAGGTTTCTCAGTTTTGACGACCAAATCAGAAAGGAGAAACCCTCATGTCCACAAGTATGCTGTATCATGGTTTTGGTGTTCGGGGCTACAAACATGTCAATCACTTCCATATTATCAAGCTGTTTCATGACAAGTTGTCGGAAATCAGACGCAAACTTTTTAACCAGGTTTCCACAATCATGGGAAAAAGGGTTCTTAAGGGAACCCGGTGGTTGCTGTTGAAGAATCCTGAAAACCTCAACGACGATAAGGATGAAACCAAACGTTTGTAAGCGTTTACAGGGTGCCTTAGCTGACGGCACCGAGCATGTAGTCGTACGACTGTACTTCAAATGCTTGGAAACGCAGCAGTTGCGCTACCCTGTGGACGCTTACCGTATGTCAGCCGATCTTTCGTCGATTTGGGGAACCGGGAAGCAAAGACTGATCTGCCGGACCAGCGATGCAATAGAAGTAAAAGCGTTGACAGGACACCGCATCTGCTGCGTTCACGGTGGACCACCTGCCGGACTTGCAATGCCGAAGTGGGTGCGATACTATCTTTGCCATGGTCATAGACTTTCACTTCGCACGGTTTCAGAACGCAGCCCTACGAAAAAGGAGGAAAAGATGAAGATTGTTATCAGCGATCAATGCATGGGAGACCGCAACTGCAACAAGCTTTGCCCTGAAGTTTTCGAGTACGATGAGGATCAGCTCAAGTCCACCGTCAAGTTCGACGAAATTCCCGAGCATTTAAAGGCCATCTCACGGCAGGCTGCGGAGGAATGCGGCGCGGAAGCAATAGAGATCATCGAGTAACGGTTGTTGATTCGTCCAATGCGCATCCGTCTTTGAAGGGACATCATTCAATCTATGGCGGCTATAGAGGAGCCGTTCCGGATGCCGCGGAATGGCTCTTCTTTTTGACCGTGTCGAAACAGGAGACCCCTCATGGCGAAGTTCAGAGAAAGCCGAACGGCAAAAAACCTGCTGACATCTTATGCCTTCGAGTCCCAGGCAACGACCCGGTACACGTTTTTTGCCAACAGGGCCGACCAGGACGGTTACGCCCAGATCGCCCACATATTCAGCGAAACCGCGGATCAGGAATGCGAACATGCGCTTCGGTTCTTCAAGTTTTTCAATGGCGGTGAACTGGAGATCACTGCCAGCTTTCTGACCGGTGTGCTGAAGGACACCACGGCCAACCTGGTCGCCTCGGCAGACCTGGAGCACCACGTGCATACCGTGCTCTACCCCGGTTTTGCCGCTATCGCTCGAGAAGAGGGTTTCGCGCGTGCGGCGGACCTGTGGGATGCCATCATCACCGCAGAGGTGCAGCACGAGAAAACATTCCGGGCCTTGGCCGGCAATCTGGAATCCGAGCGTGCTTTCAGACGTTCGTCGAGCTACAGCTGGCGATGCCGGAATTGCGGCTACATCCACGAGGGCCAAACGGCCCCGGAAACTTGTCCGGCCTGTGTCCGCCCGACCACGTATTTCGAACTCCTGGCTGAAAATTGGTAGCACCGGGAAAACATAGGGGGCAAAGTTGCGCAGTAATCGTTGGCTCGATCTGCACGCAAGTGTCCACAGGGCACGCATCTGCTGCTTTGCCGGGTATTTGGAGTACGGCCGTACGACTGCATGTCCGGCGCTTTCAGATACGGCACCCTGCAAACACTTTAACTTATGCAGAGACAACCTGATTCTCGGGTATTTCAACCCCGTGAACGGTTACAAAATATTCGAACAAAAACAAGGCCGTCGCTTTCTTCGATGGCCAGAATCTTTTTCACGCCGTCAAAGGTTCTTTCAATTACAACTATCCAGATTTTGAAAATAAATCGTAGCCAGATCGCAGCCAGACCAAATTTCAAAATGAAACAGGGAGCCAGCTTTTTAAGCTAACCCCCTGTTTTTATTTGTGGTGCCGAAGGCCGGATTGCTAAAATGGACATAAGTACCTGAAATTATTAGGTGTGGATTTAGTAAAATTGCCCATTTTTTGCACCAAAACGCAACCTATACGCAACCAAATGCCGAGATTTGCATATTAAGCACTTTTCGGGTAGAATTCAACCTGAATTAACTTGTCTACCAAGTAATCCATGGGGCTAGGGTCGCTCCCGAAAAGCGGTAACCCCAACCGCCTGCCCCATCCTGCCGAATTGGGAATCGTGAGGGGGAGCGATGTTTGAAAATCTATTCATAGATTACGCCAATCTGAATTTCCGTAAGAATCCTGAGAATATAAAAGTATTCATGGCAATATTAACAGAACATCTTACAGTTGCCTTGGATAAAAAAAATACTGTGAAATACCTGTGGGATGTAGACGTAGTAAACAAAAACTTAGGGACGCTAGCGGAATATATATATGTCCTATCATCGACAGGCCAGTTATATGAGACCGGAATGCGGCTTGATAAGCTACCATCTGAACACGTGTATGCATGGAATAATATTACTCAAATGACGCCGGATATTTCCGAAGAACCAATTTGCGAGATTCAATGCCGTTTGTCAACGCAGAAGGAACTACACCAAATGGCAAAGGACGGCTATATCAGTTATAGACAATTGAATGAAATGGAAAAAAATACGACGCTTTTAGGGCTTGGCGTGTTCCCCAAAGATAGAGTTGGGGAAATTCGCTACTGGGCCGGAAGGATCAGTCGCAAAAAGATATATTGCCATGAATGCCTTCAGTTGTACTTTACTTACTGCTTAGATCAGATTGCCAAGGGTGTTGACGTTGTTGACCTTATCAACCCGCCATTGATAACGCGCTTTCTAACATCCGCCCATGATGCAATTAGACTGCGTGGAATATCTGCCAGAGGCCAACGCCTCAAAACAGCAGAGGAATTTGTCCCCAATACAGATAATATCCATGTTCTCATATTACAAACAGTTGGGTATAGTCTTGTGAAATTCCTTGAACGATATGACCAACGTAAAATTAAAAGGTGTCCTTATTGTAAAAAATTCTTCATAGCTAAAAATAAAACCAAGAAATACTGTTACGATCCTGAATGCAACCGTCGCTATGAGCGTTCAAAAAAAAGAAAGCAACGGGAGGATGATCCTGTAAAATATATGTAGATGTCCCCTGAAAATAGGCTGTCCCCTGAAATTCCGAGGGACATAACTATTTGAAAAGACTAAGAAATATTTGACGCCCCTCCTTTTGGGGGTTAGTTTTAAGCCAGACAAAACGTCTGGCTTTTTCATTTTTTAGACAAGGGGATCTCAGCAATGACCGAACATTACACTCCACCTGGATGGCTCAAGAAAAAAGGTGCCGCCCAATACATGGGTTTATCGCCACGCAAAACTCACGATCTGTTCAACCAGGGGCTACGGCATATCCGATTACCTTCTGGAATGCGCCTGACCAAGCCGGAATGGATCGATGATTTCCTGATCCAGTTTGAGGCCACGGGGAACAAGGTGGATCAGGTGGTGGATGAAGTCTTGGAGGGGATGCAGGAATGAACTCCGATTTTTTCCAGATGTTCCAGCATTGCGACGGCCAGATTGAAATCCGCTGCATTGCCAAAGGTCAGAAACCTATCCGGCAGTTTGTTGATATCGGTGACCTGAATCAGATCAATAAACTCTGCCAACGACACAAAGACACCAACATCTATATTGGTATCGCAACCCGGGACGCCGGTGGCGGCGCCAAGGATAACATCGTCAACTTTCCGGCATTGTGGGCGGATATCGATTTCAAGGAAACACCACGTGATGAGTTTGCCAAACGCCTGGAAACATTCCCCCACAGACCGTCCATAGCGGTGTTCTCCGGCGGCGGGTACCATCTGTATTGGATGCTGAAAGAACCCGCTGAAAAGGCCGCTACTGGGGCCGTAGAGGATTATAACCGACGTATTGCCCATGCCCTTGGTGGTGACCCTGCCAGTACCGATGCCGCCCGCTGTCTGCGGGTGCCGGGAACGCTGAATCACAAATACAACCCGCCCAGAACCGTCCATATCCGCAAGGTCAATGACTTTGCGTATGAACTGGATGATTTCGATATCCTGCTGCCGGCGGCGGACACCTCACCATCTATTCACACTAAGGAACCCGCCGACCTTGGCCGCTGCGCCTTCATCCAGTGGTGCAAGGAGAATCCTGACCAGGTATCGGAACCCCTTTGGTATGCGCTGATATCCAATCTGATCTGCATCCGCCCCATGGGCCGCACCCTGGTTCATAATTACAGCCGGGGGTATCCAGATTATTCCCCCAAAGAGACCGACCAAAAGATCCTGCATGCCCTGGACGCTCCCGGGCCGCATACCTGCCGATACATCCAGCAGCATGGTTTCCGCTCTTGTCCGTCTTGTGGAGTTAAAGCCCCTATCGGCCGGATCAACCAAGGGTCGTTTAATAAGTGGCAGGAACAGCAGGTTAACAACCTGTCCCAACTTATTGCCAGCGGACATATGGCGATCCGGGCCGGACCCGCTGACCAGGTTCTGGTTCAGAATATCCGGCAATGGGAACATGATTTAAACATCCTCAAAGGAGACAATAATGCAGCAAAGCTTGAGCTATTCCGCTCCAGAAACTGAATTGAAACCTCCCATCGTAGGGGGTGAACCCGTGGTGCCGAAAGTGTTCTGGCAGACCGAGAGCGAATCCAAACCCTACCCGGTGGATGCCATGCCCGATACTATCCGGGGCGCCGTGCTGGAATACGCGGACTATGGTCGGCAACCCATTCCATTGATTTCATGCTCCGCACTGGGGGCGGTATCCCTGGCCTGTCAGGGGCATGCCGATGTTGCCAGGGATGCCATGCTGTCCGGCCCCAGCGGTGTGTACCTGATGTTGATAGGTGTATCCGGAGAACGGAAAACCGCCAGCGACAATCACCTTACAAGCCCGCTGCGTGACTGGCTGAATGATTTCCGAAAAAAGATGGAACCGGAGATCAAGGCATCGAAAGCGAACCATGACGCATGGGAAGCCAAACGCAAGGGTATCCTGCGACTGCTGGAAAACGGATCACGGGGGAAACTGCCCAAAGATAAAACCCTGCATGATATCGAAGTGGATCTTGTTCAACTGGCACAGGAGGAACCCCGGATCATCAAACCCCCGGAATTGTTCCATTATGATTTCAATCCTGCCAGTTTGGGAGGCGCCTTATCCGATGGCTATCCCATCAGTTCCATATGGACTGCCGAGGGCGGCGCCTTCGTCGGCAACCATGGCAACCAGTCGGAAACCTTCCTGTCATCCATGGCGATGATCAACACCCTTTGGGACAATGGCTCCTATCATAACCAGCGCAAGACAACCGCATCGATCCACATTGACAACATCCGCTTGACGGCCTGCCTGATGATGCAGCCGGATGTGTTCCGCCATTTCAACGGTCTTATGAGCGGCATGGCCCGGGGGATCGGTCTGTTTGGTAGATTTCTCATTGCCTGGCCCAAATCCACCATCGGAACCCGGACCTACAAAGCACCACCTGAAGGGCAACCCCACTTCACTAAATTTGCCAAGCGCTTGACCGACTGCCTCAAGCAGCCGCTGCCGATCCACGACGGCACACTTATCCCCACACGGATGCACTTTGACCCGTCAGCGTTTGAACTATGGCGGGAGTACCATGACGTTATTGAAAAGGAACTGGGGCCATTGGGTGATTTTGCCGACGCCAAGGACCTGGGGTCGAAGATGGCGGAGAATGCGGCGCGGCTGGCCTGCCTGTTCCATGTGTTTGAAAACGGTCCCGGAGGCATGATCCCGGCGGCCAGCATGAAACAGGCTATTAGGATTGCCAGTTGGCATCTATCCGAGGGCAAGCGGGTTTTCGGCCTGACGCCCAAAAGCGAAGCCGATGACCGTGCTCACAAGCTGCTCATGTGGTTGGTGGAGCATGATAAGGCCAAGGATTTAGGCATCCCCAACGGCAATCCGTTTAAACTAACTACGATTTCACAATATGGCCCAAGTGTTATCCGGTCCAAGGATTCAAGGGACAAAGCACTGAAGGAACTGAAAGATTATTCCTGGATTTTTGAATGCGGCAAACAATATCACCTCAATCCCATGGCCAAACAATTCATGACCGTCAACCCGGTAACTTGAAAAATGAAATCCGAACCCCCTGCTAATCCTGCTATTCTGCTATTTTTTGGATAACCACCTGATAAAACATGACAAAAAAATAGCAGGCCCTTGCTATTTTCCTGCTACATCCTGCTATTTTTTGCGACGGCATGAAAATAAATAGCAGAAAATAGCAACAAATAGCAGGCCCCTGCTATTCGTAGATCCTTGATTGGCAGGCGTTTACAGAGAAAATAGCAAAATAGCAGAAATAGCAGGGGTTCAAAACTAAAAAAACGGAGGTGAACCATGGGCCACCTGGCAGACTTCCTGGAACAACTCGACGGCGAACCAACACCAGCACCACCCAAACAGTTCAAAGTGTACCCGATGACCTGTTGCTTGGATGGTCGGCCATGTCAGCATCTGACCTTTGATGGATGGCGCAACCGATGCAACAGGGCGCAACTAAAAGCGGTGTTCGATCTGGATACATGCCCGGACGGCAAATGGTTCTGTGTTGGCTTTAACGAACCCGGGGTGCCGATCTTGTACACGGTCCGCAATTAACCCAAAAGACTTGGAGAGATACATGGATGACAAACCGAAACTTATGGCCAAAGAGAACCCGGCCCGGAAGGAACGAGATACCCGCATTGCCGAACTGCGGGTGCAGGGCCAAACT
>Ga0180435_10006969_pt1 | contig 10805 bp, 10 predicted proteins | sample SS_ome_3_FD_132467 | JGI IMG/M metagenome (GOLD analysis project Ga0180435, IMG submission 132467) | Hypersaline lake sediment archaeal communities from the Salton Sea, California, USA - SS_3_S_1 metaG | ecosystem: Environmental > Aquatic > Non-marine Saline and Alkaline > Hypersaline >... | reverse complement strand
TGGCGCGCGAGCAGGCCACCTGGGGCCCGCGCGCCGTCGACGTCTTCCGCGAGGGCGTCGCGCTCTACGAGCAGGGGGCGCCGCGCGCCGCGGCCGAGCGCTTCGCCCGCGCCGCCGCCATCAACCCGAGGTACCCGGCCGCCTGGGCGTGGTTGGGCCGGGTCGCCTTCGAGGCGGGCGAGTACCTCGACGCGCGACGCGCCTACGCCAACGCCGCCGGGCTCGCCCCCGACGACGAGACCTACCGCTACTTCCTCAGGGAGTCGATCGCGCGCGCTGAGGCGGCGGGGTCCGGCGCCGACTGACGGCACGGCCATGCGCCACCTGCTCATCCTCGGCGACCAGCTCACGCTCGACCACGGGCCCCTGGCCGCCGCGGACCCCGCGGACACCGTCGTCCTGACCATCGAGTCCGTCGAGCGGGTCCGTGCCACGCGCGCCCACCGGCAGAAGGCGGCGCTGTTCTTCGGCGCCCTGCGGCGCTTCTCCGCGGAGCTCGCCGCGCGCGGCTACCGGGTCGACCACCACCGCACCGCGTCCTCGTTCGCGTCGGCGATCGCCGCGCACCTGCGCCGCTGGCCCGGAGCCACCCTGGAGCTCATGCGACCGGCCGACCGCGGCGTGGCCGACGCGCTGAGCGACGCGGCGCGGCGCGCCGGCGGCGACGTGCGCCTGCGGCCCAACCCCCTGCGGCTCGTGACCGACGAGGACTTCGACGCCTACGCCCACGGGCGGCGGCGCTGGCGGATGGAGGACTTCTACCGCCGCGCCCGCGCCCGCGAGGGGTGGCTCATGGACCCCGACGACCCGACGAAGCCGCTCGGCGGCGTGTGGAACCTGGACCGGGAGAACCGCCGCGTGCCGCCGAGGGGCGCCCGATTCCCGCCGCCACCCGTCTTCGAGCCCGACGACCTCATGCGCGGCGTCCTGGACGACGTCGAGCGGCTCTTCCCCGACCACCCGGGGCGCCTGCGACCCTTCGCCTGGCCCACCGGCCGTGCCGAGGCGCTCGCGGCCCTCGCCGACTTCGTCGAGCACCGCCTGCCCGCCTTCGGCCCCTACGAGGACGCCATGGTCGGCGGCGAGCGCGTGCTGCACCACAGCCAGTTGTCGGTGCCGCTCAACCTCGGCCTCCTCCACCCGCGCGAGGTCGTCGAGGCCGTGGTCGCCGCCTTCCACGCCGGCGACGGTCGCGTCCCGCTGGCCAGCGCCGAGGGCTTCGTGCGCCAGGTGCTCGGCTGGCGCGAGTTCGTCTACCACGTCGACCGCACGCGCGGGCCGGCCCTCGAGGCCGCCAACGCGCTCGACCACCACGGCGCCGTGCCGGACGCCTTCTGGACCGGCGACACCCGCATGGCCTGCCTCGCCGACGCCTGGCGGGGCCTGCACGAGCGCGGCTGGAACCACCACATCGAGCGGCTCATGCTCTTCGGGAACCTGGCGCTGACGCTCGGCACCGACCCCCGCGCGCTCACCGCCTGGTTCACCGCCCACTACGTCGACGCCCTCGACTGGGTCATGGTCCCCAACGTCATGGGCATGAGCCAGTACGCCGACGACGGCGGCTTCACGAGCAAGCCCTACGCCTCCGGCGGCGCCTACGTGTCCCGCATGTCGGACCACTGCCGCCGCTGCCCCTTCGAGCCGGGCCGCCGCACGGGCCCCGACGCGTGCCCCTTCACGGTCGGCTACTGGGGCTTCATCGACCGGCACCAGGCGCGCTTCGAGCGCCACCCGCGGATGGCGATGGCCGTGCGCTCGTGGCGGGCGCGGCCCGCGGCGGAGCAGGCGGCGTTGCGCGAGCGCGCGGCCGAGCTGCGCGACGCCCTGCCCTGAGTCCGGACCACCGGCCGCCGTCGCGCCCCCGGGCCGGCGCCCCGGGGACCGCGGGGCACGGTCGCCGGCCCCCGGTGGAGCGTCCCCGTCGGCTACACCTGGATCGTCACGCGGGCGTCGTCGCCCCACAGGTGGACGGCGTCGGAGAAGCGGATGACCCGCGAGGTGTGGCCCATCGAGATGCTGTGGGTGCGGGCGCCGTCCCGGAAGAACTTGACGCCGCGAAGGAAGTCGCCGTCGGTGATGCCGGTGGCGCTGAACACGATGTGGCGGCCGGGGGCGAGCTCCTCCGTGCGGTAGACGCGCCCGAGGTCGACGCCGGCGGCATCGAGCCGCGCGCGCTCGCCGTCGTTGCGGGGCGTGAAGCGCCCCTGGATCTCGCCGCCCAGGCACTTGACGGCGGCCGCCGCCAGCACGCCTTCGGGGGCGCCGCCCGTGCCCATGACGCCGTGGATGTTGGTGCCGCGCATCACCGCGGAGAGCGCCGCGATGACGTCGCCGTCGCCGATCAGCTTGACGCGGGCGCCGGCCTCCCGCACCTCGGCGATCAGCCGCTCGTGGCGCGGGCGGTCGAGGATGATGATCGTCAGCTCGTGCACGCTGCGGTCGAGCGAGCTCGCGATGCTCGCCAGGTTCGCCGCGACCGGCCACTCGAGGTCCACCTTGCCGGCCGCGGGCGGCGGCACGATGAGCTTCTGCATGTAGGTGTCCGGCGCCTGGAACAGGCCGCCCTTCTCGGACAGCGCGATCACGGCGACCGAGTTGGCGATCATCTTGGCCGTGATGTCGGTGCCCTCGACCGGGTCGACGGCGATGTCCACCTGGAAGGCGTGCTCGCCCGCCTGGCCGACCTTCTCGCCGATGAACAGCATCGGCGCCTCGTCGCGCTCGCCCTCGCCGATGACGATCTCGCCGTCGATGTCGAGCTCGTTGAGCACCCGCCGCATGGCGTCGGTGCCGGCCTGGTCGACCAGGTCGGCGTCGCCCCGGCCGGCGACGCGGGCGGCGGCGATGGCCGCCTGCTCGGTCACGCGGACGGTGTCGAGGACCAGGGCGCGCTCGAAGTCCATGCGCGAGGCGCGCGGGGGGACGGCCTCCGATGCGTTCGGACCGGTGTCAGCCATGCGCCCATCGTGACACGTTGCCACACGCCCGACCACGGCCGTTCGCGGCCGCCCGCATGCGCCGACGTCCCGCCCGCCTCGGGTCAGGACCCGCGGTGCCGCCCCGCCAGCACGCGCGCGACCGCGTCCAGGTCGTGCCCGCGTTCGCGCAGCAGGACCGTGAGGTGGAACAGCAGGTCGGCCGCCTCGCCCAGCAGTTCCTCGTCCTGCCCCTGGAGGGCGGCGACGACGGTCTCGCCCGCCTCCTCCACCACCTTCTGCGCCACGTAGCCGACGCCGCGGCGATGCAACTTGGCGACGTACGAGCCCTCCGGCAGCGCGGCCAGGCGCTCGTCCACGACCCGCTGCAGCAGGCCCATGATCGACCCGATGCCGGCCGCGTCGGCCGGCCCCTCGACGGGCAAGCGCGCCTCGCTGCCCGGCGCGCGGAAGAAGCACGAGCGCTCGCCCGTGTGGCAGGCCGGGCCCGCCGGGTCGACCCGGTACAGCAGCGCGTCGCCGTCGCAGTCGAGGCGGACCTCACGGACCCGCTGCACGTTCCCCGAGGTGGCGCCCTTGCGCCACAGCTCGGCGCGCGAGCGGCTCCAGTAGTGGGCCTCGCCGGTCTCCAGCGTCCGCCGCAGGGCCAGCGCGTTGGCGTAGGCCAGCGTCAGCACGTCGCCGGAGGTCGCGTCCTGGGCGACCACCGGGACCAGGCCGGCCGCGTCCCAGGCGACCGCGGCGAGCGCCGGCGCCACGGGGTCCGCGGCCTCGGCCGCGGGCGCGTCGTCGTTCATGCCTCCACCTCCGGCGCCAACGCCTCGTTCAGGTCGTCCATGAGGTCGTCGACGTGCTCGATCCCGACCGACAGCCGAAGGAGGTCGGCGGGCGTGGGCCCACCGGGCGGCTCGATCGACGCGCGGTGCTCGATGAGGCTCTCCACGCCGCCGAGGCTGGTGGCGCGGGTGAACAGCCGCACGCGCCCGGCGACGGCCCGGGCGGCGGCCTCGCCGCCGGCCAGGCGGAAGGAGAGCATCGCCCCGAAGGCGCGCATCTGGCGCGCGGCGACCTCGTGGTTGGGGTGGCCGGGCAGGCCCGGGTAGCGCACCTCGCGCACGGCCGGGTGCGCGACGAGGAAGGCCGCCAGGGTGGCCGCGTTCTCCGCCTGCACCGCGAGCCGCACGGCCAGCGTGCGCAGCCCGCGCAGGGCCAGCCAGGCGTCGACGGGGCCGGCGACGCCGCCCTCCAACCGCTGGATGTCGCGCACGCGAGGCCAGGGGTCGTGGGGCTCCGGGCGCGCGCCGGGCGACGCGACGACCACGCCCCCCAGCACGTCCGAGTGGCCGGCGAGGTACTTCGTCGTCGCGTGCACCACCAGGTCGGCGCCGAGCCCGAAGGCCGGCTGCCAGGGGGGCGGCGTCCAGGTGGCGTCGACGGCCACCCACACCGGCGCCCCGTAGGCCGCCTCGGCCTCGCGCGCGACCGTCGCCACGCCGGCGATGTCGGTCACCTTCAGCTGCGGGTTCGAGGGGGTCTCGACCCACACCAGGCGCGTCTCGGGGCGCACGGCCGCGCGCACGGCCGCGAGGTCGCTCATGTCGACGGCCGTCAGGTGCAGCCCCGCGGGAACGAGCACCCGCTCGAGCAGCGTGCGCAGGCCGTGGTACATGTCGTCGGGCACCACCACGTGACCGCCGGAGGGGACGGCACGGAACACGGCCGCCGCCGCCGCGGAGCCGCTGGCGAACGCCGCCGCCTCGCGCCCACCCTCCAGCAGGGCCACGGCCCGCTCCAAGGCCGCGCGGGTCGGGTTGTCGATGCGGCCGTAGACGAAGCCGCGCGGGTAGCCCCCGTCCGCGGCGCGCTCGAAGGTGGTCGCCAGGTGCAGCGGCGGTACCAGCGCGCCGGTGGCCGGGTCGGGCCCCAGGCCGAGGTGCACGGCCAGCGTCTCGGGGCGCCAGCGCCCCGTCACACGAGCCTCACGGGCACGCCCGCGGCCGCCAGCACGCGCTTGACCTCGGGGATGGTGATCTCGCGGCGGTGGAAGATGCCGGCCGCCAGGGCGGCGTCGGCCTCGCCCTCGACGAGCACGGCGCGCATGTGCTCGGCCGAGCCGGCGCCGCCCGAGGCCACCACCGGCACGTCGACGGCCCGCGCGACGGCGCGCGTGGCCGCGAGGTCGTAGCCGGTCTTCATGCCGTCGGCGTCGATGCTGTTGAGCACGATCTCGCCGGCGCCGAGCTCGGCGCCGCGCACCGCCCAGGCGACGAGGTCGAGGCCGGTGTCGCGTCGGCCGCCGGCCACGAACACGCCCCAGCCGCCGTCGGGCCGCCGCTTGGCGTCGATCGACAGGACCACCGCCTGCGCGCCGTAGTGGTCCGACGCCGCGCGCAGCAGCGGCGGGTCGGCGACCGCCCCGGAGTTGATGGAGACCTTGTCGGCGCCGGCGTCGAACAGGGCCTTGACGTCGTCGAGGCTGCGCACCCCACCGCCGACGGTGAGCGGCATGAAGCAGCGCTCGGCCACCCGCTCGATGACGTCGCGCATGGTGGCGCGGCCGTGGGCGGTGGCGGTGATGTCGTAGAAGACGAGCTCGTCGGCGCCCTCGGCGTCGTAGCGGACGGCCAGCTCCACCGGGTCGCCGACGTCGGCGAGCTCGCCGGCCTCGGCCCGGCCGAACTGCTGGCCGCGGGTGGTGCGCCCGTCGTGCACGTCCAGGCAGGAGATGATGCGCTTCGCCAACACGGGCGCACGCTACCACCCGCTGCTCGGCCGCGCCGTCGGCGCCGTCAACGCACGGCGGCACGCAGTGCCGCATGGCGTTGAGGGCCGCGTACGCCGCCCTCAACGCACGAGCAGTGACAACACCTCGAGGTGGTGCGTGTGCGGCTGGAAGTCGTAGGGGCGCAGGCGCTCGAGGCGGAAGCCGGCGCGCTGCAGGTCGGCCACGTCGCGGGCCCAGGTGGCCACGTCGCAGCTGACGTAGATCAGCGCCCTGGCGCGGCTCTCCACGATCGCGGCCCGCGTGGCGGCGGCCAGGCCGGCCCGCGGCGGGTCGACGCAGACGAGGTCGACGTCGTCGGGCACGCGCACCTCGCGGGCGTCGAGGCGCACGTGCATGACGTGCTCGGCCCCCATCCGCTGCGCGTCGGCGCGCCCGCGCTCGACGGCGCCGCGGTCGATCTCGATCACGGTCACGCGCTCGCAGCGCGACGCGAGGTGCAGGCCGATCACCCCGTTGCCGCCGTAGAGGTCGAGCGCGTGGCGCGCGGGCGGCGCCCAGGCCGCCAGCTCGCGGAACAGGGCGCCGGCGGCGTCCGGGTTGGGCTGCGCGAACGACGTCGCCGTCAGCGTGAGCTCCACGTCGCCGTAGCGCTGGCGCAGCGAGCGTGCCCCCGCCAGCCGCTGGGCCCCACCGCGGAACCGACCGCGGGGGTCGTACGGCGCCAGCGCGACGCCGGCCACGCCCGCGCGGACGAGCGCGTGGGCGGCGTCGAGCAAGTCGCCGCGGTCGCCCTCGGCGGGCGTGCCCCGCCGCGGGCGCGCGCGGGGTCCACGCGGATCCCGGGCGGGCACCGCGGCGACGAGCGCGATCAGCGCCTCGCCGTCGTCGTTCCCTCGGATGGCCACCTCGCGGACGCCCGCCGGTAGGCCCACGGACGTCACCGCGGCCCAGGCGGCGGCGCAGGCGGGGTTGGCGGTCGGATCGTCGTCGAGCGGCACCACGTCGTGGGCGCCGGGCCTGCGGTAGCCGAGCGTCGCGGGCGTCCCCGACGACGCCACGGCCGGCTGGATGGCGCTGCGGTACCCCCACGGCCGCGGCGACGGCGTCACCGCTGGGACGTCCACGGGCAGCGCCACGCCCGCTCGTCGGGCCGCGTCGAGGAGCACGGCGTGCTTGAGGTCGAGTTGGCGTTCGAGCGCGACGTGTCCCAGGTCGAGGCCCGGGTGAACCGGGTCCGCGACGCGGTCCGGGCTCGCCTCGAGCACCTCGACGACCTCGCCGAAGGCCACGCCCTTGCGCGTCTCGACGCGCGCCACCACCCGCTCGCCCGGGATGCCCCCGGCGAGCAACACGAGCGGACCGCGGCGCGAGGCGGGGTCGCCGGACGCCGCCACGGGCGCGTGCGCGGCCGCCGTGATGCCGGCCGGCAGCGCGACGCAGCGCCCGCCGTGGACCGGCCGATCGACCCGCAGTTCCCTGAGTTCCGCTGCCGCTTGCCGCACGCGTCAGCCTACCGCGGGCGCCTGCGGGCCTCCCCGGGCACCGCCGCGGGCCCCGCCGAGGGCGCCGCCACGGCCGCCGGCGGGACGCATCGCTGCGCCGCTGCGGACAGGGACGTCGGGAGGCGGGTGCTAGACTCCGGCCATGAGACGCACGCCGCAGGAGATCGTCGAACTGGTCGTCTTCGGTCTGATCGCGCTCTTGCTCGGCACCGGGGTGCTGTGGCTGTTGGGCGTCATCTTCGGTTTCGTCGGCACCCTCCTCGGGTGGCTGGCCGCGCTCCTGTGGGGCATCGTCAGCTTCCTGGTTCCGGTGGCCATCGTCGCCGGAGTCATCGTGCTCATCGTCCGGCTCGTGCAGGGCAAGCCGGTGCCCGGGGTGAGCGTCCGCGGGGACGCGCCGACGGTCGACGCCACGCCCGCCGCGCCGGCGCAGGACGTGGATCGCGACCGCGCGGCCGATTCGACCGCCGAGGGCATGCCCCCAGCCCCGCCGGCAACGCCGCCCGTGGCGCCCGAGGCGCCGACCGACGGAACCGAGCCGGCGGCGGACGAGGTCCCGCCTGCGCCCGAGGACGAGGCGCGGCGCCACGACGACTGAGGCCGTCCCAAGCCGCCCGCGCCCGACCCGCCGATGACGCCCCCACGCCCCTCACCCGCCCGGCGCACCGCCGTGGCCGTGCTGCTCCTCGCGCTCCTCGCGTGGATCGGCCACGCCTCCGGTCCCTCCGTGGTCCCGGCATCGGAGCGGCCCGCCACCCTCGACGATCTCGACCTGCGGACGGTCACCGAGATGGGCTCGCGGGAGGGCGATGCGCTGCGCGCGTGGCTGGTCGACGGCGCGCCGGACGCGGTCGTCCGGGGGTCGGTCACGTACGACCAGAACTGCTCCGTGTGCCACGGCGACACCGGACTCGGCTACGAGGAGGCACGCCTCGCCTTCCCCGCGGACCACCGCACGTGCACGCGCTGCCACCGACCCGGCAACGTCCGCGAGATGTCCTTCGCGACGATGATGGAGCGCCAGCACGACCTCTTCGACCTCGGCATGCCGCCGGCGCTACGCGGCCCCGGCACGCTCTCGGCGTTCGCCAGCGACGAGGTCCTGTTCGCCTACACGCGTGCGACCATGCCGCGCTACCAGCCAGGTCGCCTCGACGACGCGAGCTACACCGACCTGGTCGCCTTCATGCGCTGGATCGCGTCGCCGCCCTAGGCCCGACGCGGGCGGCGAAGGGGCGACGTCAGATGTGCCCGCGCACGTCGAGCACGTCGCGGAAGGCGTCGCCGAGGAGGTTCCAGCCGAGCACGAAGAGCACGATCGTCAGGCCGGGCCAGAACGACGTGTACCAGTACGCCAGCGGTTCGCCGGGCGGGCCCAGGATCCAGTTGCGGGCGAACGAGATCATCTGGCCCCAATCGGTGTAGCCGAGCTCCGGCCCGAGCCCGAGGAACGACAGCGCCGCCGCCGTGAGCACGATCGAGCCGATGTCGAGCGACGCCACGATCAGCACGGGGCCGATCGCGTTCGGCAGGATGTGGCGGAAGACGATCCCGAATGACCGCCGACCCACGGCCTGGGCGCCCGTGACGTACTCGAGCTGTTTGATCCTCAGGACCTCGCCGCGCACCAGGCGGGCGTAGCTGGGCCACGCGACCGCCGCGATGGCGATCATGAGGTTCACGATCGAGTTGCCGAGCACCATGACGATGACGAGCGCCAGCACCAGCGCCGGCACCGCGATGACCATGTCGGTGAAGCGCATGAGGACGTTGTCGACCCAACCGCCCAAGTAGGCGGCCGTCGCGCCGACGAGGATGCCGACGATGAGGCCGATGCCAACGACCAGCACCCCGATGCGGAAGGCCGTGCGAGCGCCCCACATGAGGCCGTAGTAGATGTCGTAGCCCTGGCTGGTAGTGCCGAGGATCGTGCCGGAAGCCTCGGCGGTCTGGGGGATGGGCGAGAAGCCCGCCCGCGGCATCATGTAGCACGAGTCCGGCGTCCGCACCATGAGCGTCCAGAAGGTCGGGTTCCGCACGTCGCGGTAGGCGTCCGCGGTGGCCGCCGTGAGACCGAGGTCGCGCAGGCAGCTGCGCCCGAGCGGGGTGACGAGCGGGGCGATCGTCGCCATGACCACGAACGCCAGCACGATGACGAGACCGACGATCGCGAGCGGGTTGCGGCGGAAGCGTCGAAGGCTCTTCGACTGCCACCAGCGGCCCAGGGCCGACTTGCGCTCGGTGAAGGCGGGAGCGGGGGCGGCGTCCATCAGCCGTACCGGATCCGCGGGTCGACGATGCCGTACAGCACGTCCACCAGGAGATTGGCGCTGACGACCGTGACGGCGGTGAAGACGGCGAAGCCGAGCACCGAGGCGTAATCGAGATTGAGCGCCGCCCGCGCCGCCCACTGCCCCAGGCCCGGGTAGTTGAAGATCGTCTCCGTGATGACCACGCCGTTGATCAGGCCGATGAGCACGAAGCCCGAGAGCGTGATGACGGGGATGAGCGCGTTGCGGCGGGCGTGCTTGCGGTTGACGACGCGCGTCTGCAACCCCTTGGCGCGCGCGGTGCGGACGTAGTCCTCGGAGAGCGCGTCGAGGAGCGAGGAGCGCATGACGCGCATGATCTGCGCGGAGGACACGGTGGCAAGCGTGATCACCGGGAGAACCAGGTGCCGCAGCGCGTCGAGGGCGATGTCGAAGCGCCCGTTGAGCACGGCATCGAGCACCAGGAAGCCGGTGAAGTCGCGGAAGCCGCCGGTGGCCATCTGGATGGCGAACTCGGTCGAGATGCGCCCCGGTTGGAACCAGCCCAGCAGGCCATAGAAGATGACCAGCAGCCAGATCCCCATGACGAAGGTAGGGATCGACCAGCCGAAGATGGACAGCACACGGACCGCTTGGTCGATCACCCCGTCGCGGTTGAGCGCCGCCATTGTGCCGAGCACGACACCTACCCCGATGACCGGCAGAATCGCGAGCAGCGCGAGCTCCGCCGTGGTGGGCAGGCGCTTGCGCAGGGTCGTCAGCACCGGTTCGTTGGTCGTGCGCGAGTAGCCGAGGTCGCCGTTGGCCAGCCGCCCGAGCCAAAGGCCGTACTGCACGTACCAGGGCTCGTCGAGTCGGTACTGGCGGATGATCTCGGGGATCTGGTTCGCCTGGTTCTCGCTACGCACGTAGGCGGCCGCGCGTTGGGCGGGGGTCAGGAGCTGCATGAGCAGGACGATGATGATCGTCACCCCGAAGAAGACCAGGGGGAGCATCATCAGGCGGCGCAGGATGAAGGTGAACAACCGGTGGCCCTCCGAACGGCGCCCGATATCGAGGGCGCGTGCATCGCGGCAGCGGGCGCGATGCGGACAAGATACGTGCTCGGGTCTGGATGTCGGCCCTTGGTGGGGTCGCCAGCGGGCGGGGCGGGCGGGGGTGATGCTCGCCCCCGCCCGCGGCGGTCATGAGCTCAGTTCTTGGCGATGTCCTGCCAGAGGAACTCGTGGCTGCGCATGGGGTTGAAGTAGACGCCCGAGATGTTGTCGCGGGTGAGGATGTACTCGGTCGGGACCGGGTAGACGATCAACGGCGCCAGGTCGTAGTGCAGCGTGCCGATGTCGCGGTACAGGAAGGCGCGGGTCTCCTG
>Ga0180435_10006968_pt1 | contig 10805 bp, 8 predicted proteins | sample SS_ome_3_FD_132467 | JGI IMG/M metagenome (GOLD analysis project Ga0180435, IMG submission 132467) | Hypersaline lake sediment archaeal communities from the Salton Sea, California, USA - SS_3_S_1 metaG | ecosystem: Environmental > Aquatic > Non-marine Saline and Alkaline > Hypersaline > Sediment... | reverse complement strand
AGTGCCGGGTTTCCTTAAGGGTGGCCGGCCGTTCTCCGGGATTGCCGGGGAGCGGTTAACCCTTTTTCCACAAGCCGTGGAGATTGCAATACTCGCGGGCGGTGACCTGGTCGGCCTCTAGAGCGAAAAATGCCTCGGGGGTGTCGCCGGGATTGAGGAATTGCCGATAAATTTTACCATCGGCGATGACTTCGATCCACTCAATCCAGTGCTTGGCTTCCATGGGATGGGGAACCTCACCCACTTTAACCTTGAATCCGCCATCGACTTTCTCCACCACCGGTACGTGTTTCTCTTTGGCGGCGTCAACAGTGTTTTCGGTAAACAACACCATGTCTGATCCGCAGCATACCAGGCTACCGGCGCCGCCGTGGAGTACTTCCACTATGTTACCACAGGCTTCGCATTTGTAAACTTCCAGTCTTTCGGCCATGATTTCCTCCAGGATTTTCATACTCGGATTTATGTTGCGCCGAGGATTGGTTCGGCGGTTCAATGGGTATGGATTACTGATTTACCAGTTCTCACCCAGTAATTCGAAATGGGCCTGGGGATGGGCGCAGGCCGGGCACATCTCCGGTGCGGAGGTTCCCTCTTGCAGATAACCGCAGTTGCGGCAGCGCCACACGACAGCCTCGGGCCGGGTGAACACGCGGTCGGCCTCTAGGTTGCCGGCCAGTTCAACATACTGTTTTTCATGCTGCTTTTCCGCAACGGCAATGGCCTCCATGACCATGGCGATGGCCTCGAAGCCCTCTTCCCGGGCCACTTTGGCGAATCCAGGATACATTTCGGTATACTCGTAACGCTCTCCGGCAGCCGCCTCTTTCAGGTTTTCCACGGTGGTTCCGATCACACCGGCCGGGAAGGCTGCACTGACCATGGCCTCACCCCCCTCAAAGAACTTGAACAGCCTTTTGGCGTGTTCCTTCTCCTGGTTGGCGGTTTCCGTGAAGATATGTGAAATCTGCACATAACCCTCTTTCTTGGCCTGGCTGGCGGCGTAGGTATAACGGTTGCGGGCCTGGGATTCGCCGGCGAAAGCGGCGATGAGGTTTTTCTCGGTCTGGGATCCTGGTAGTGTTGCCACGGTTTGGTCTCCTTATTTTAATTGGGGTTGGAAAGGTATTGCCGATTCACTCTCGGCGGTTACAGCGGATACAAATGATAAACTCCGGGTTCCAGGTAAGGGTGGCGGGCAAAACAGCCGGGCGATTGGGGTGCTACTTGCCACAGATTTGCCACCATCCCTTCCGTTTATGGGTCAGTTTTTCCTGTTCGGCCACTTTCTGCAATTTGTAGGCAGAGTCCCTCAGCAGCCCGTACAGCACGCCGCAGCCCACATCCTCCCGGTGGCGATCCCCCTCATCGGCCAGCCTGATCATCCGTTGCGCCAGCCGCAAGGTTTCATGGATATTCTGGTCACAGCGCCGCTGGAATTGTTTTGACATGGTGAGCAGGTCTCCATCCGAAATTCAGGCTGCCAGGTGAATGATCTCCGCCGGTCTTGGCATGATCAGGCGGTCAGCGGGGAGCCAGTAGCCGGTTAAAACTCCCCCAACACAAAAACCGCATTGGGTCGAACTGTGCATCAGCACTTATGGTTTCTAGTGTTGCTTGCGTTTCTATGTATAGCAATTCAATTCCCATGCCAAAAAAAATTATCAGGATGAAATGGTTAATAAATAATGAAATATCAATGGGTTATTTATAATGAGCGACATTTTTGCAAATATCCCATGTTTCCATGAACCCGATACAGTGCTCGCTGGCCGGGCAGGGGTAAATTCCCTGCTGGCCAGGCCGGATACCATTTTCCGGGACGTTTTCCTGCGCGGTTCGTATCAGGTTATATTATGAGACAATCTTGTATCGCCGGACATGGCGGGAAACTATCGACAATCCCCATGGAACTCATTATGATGTTGTTGCGCTTGAAGGACACTATGACTGCCATTACCAAATCACGCCTCATACGGATCTTCCTGGTACTACTGGGCATCATGGTAGCCGGGCTTGCTTCGGCCCACATCCTCCTCGGCCGGCCGGCCGTCCGGAATTACTTGACCCAAGAAGTAGCCCACCTGCTGGGGTTGGATTTGTCCCTGGGACAGATCGGCCTCGATCTGCATCAAGGGTTGGGGGTTAAGGCCCGGGATGTCAAGGTACGCCTGTCCGGCGGCAGGGGAGAATTGCATATTCCCTCGCTCAGCCTGGGATTCAGGCTGAGCATGCTGCTGCGCGGAAAAATATCCCCCAAACGCGTATTCCTCCATGCTCCCCGACTGGCACTGGAGGCGTCGCTACCGGCGGCTCCATCATCGGGGCCGCCTGCCGCAGAACCTGGCGCAGGGACGGTTTTGGCAGCCCAGGGTCTGTTGCACCGGCTGCCGGTATCCCTGCAGCAAGTAAGGATCACATCCGGCTTCTTGAGCTATGACCCGCTGCCCTTTGAGGTCCGCCAACTTGATCTGGATTTGCAGATTCCATCCACTCACCAGCGGATTATCCGGACCCGGATCGCTTGCGAGCTGAAGGGCGCGTCGGGAACTGCCCGGCTGGAGCTGGCGGGTGCCCTGCATCCCGGGGAATCCATTGGGGACACCAGCCTCGATGATCTTCGGCTGGACCTGGACCAGATGCCTTTGGCGTGGATTCCCTGGCCTGATTATTTGCCCTGCGAAACGGGCCGGGCCGGCGGACACCTGACGTTCAGCGGGCCGTTGGGAGGTGAGATCCGCGCCCGGGGCAACTTAACGGTGGATGATCTGCGCCTGAAGCTGCAGCTAAAAGGACGCCACCACTATTGGCAGGTTGCCCATCTGCCCCTTGAAGTGAAAACCACCTGGGAAGCCGGACGCTGGCATATTGTCACCCATTGCCCCCAGCCAGAGATTCTTCCGGTGGATGTGGATTGGCACTGGGATTTTACAACCACACCGAGTCCGGCCATGGATCTGAAGGTCAGCGGCGGCCCCATGCCCCTGGCCAAATTCAAAGCCCTGTATCCCACCCCGGTGACCACACCCTGGCTGGATCGCCAACTCTTTCCGGCCTTGCAGGCCGGAACAGTTGACCTGCGGGAGTTCAGGTTGTACGGCCGCCTGGATCAGTTGGCGCAATTGGGTCGGCCGGTCCATCGCGACCGACTGAAACTCGATCTCGATGTTAAGCAAACCAGCGTGTTCAGCGACCGGCCCGGCCTGCCCCTTAAGGATGTAGCGGCCCACGTGCTCATCGCCGGGGGGGCCTTGAGCATAACCCGGCTGACCGGCGGGTTCGGGGACTCGAAGATTCAGCGGGCAGATTTCGGGATTAGCGACCTGTACAGTTCCCCGCTGATGCTCCAGGGCACCCTGGACGGCCTTTTCCAGCTTGAGGATCTCAAGAATCAGACTTCGGCCCCATGGTTTTCAGAACCGGGCAGGAATATTTTTAAACCGCTGGCTGCCGCCACCGGGATGCTGAAAGCAAGCGCCGGTTTCAAAATAGCCTGTATCAATCCGCCGCAAACCCGGTTCTGGGGGACCTTTGACCTTGGCTCGTCGCGTCTTAAGCTGGCGGCCCTGGAAGCTCCCCTGGATCTCGAGGCGGGCCGGATGGTGTTGGATGATGCCGGCGGGGCCGTTTTCGAGGCCCAGGGCCGATGGGCGGAATCGGAGTTCAATATTGACGGAACCGGGAATATTCAGCTGGTCGGCCCGGCGGCCGATGCCTTTTCCGGCTGGCAGGCCCATGTCCAGGGGATTTTCGACCTGCCGGGTTTGCTCAGGGGCCGCAACCGGGAATTGGTTAAGACCCGCTGGCCGGATTTCAATGAAGAGCTGGCGGTGATGGCCGGTCAGGTGGCCGCGGATTTCAAAATCACAGCCGAAAACCCCGCCCGCGGGCCGTACCTCAGCGAGGGCAGTTTTACGCTCCACGACGGCTGCCTGGAATGGCCGGGCAGTCCCTGGCCGGTGGAGGTGGATTCAGGTGAATTGACCTGGACGGCCGACAACCGGGGCCGCCTCAGCGGTACAGGAAACTGGGGGGCCGCACAGTGGAGCGCCCAGGGTTCCCTGACCGGGGCCGGAACCGGGGCCGGGCCAAGCCTCCGGCTTGACATCAGCGGACAGTGGGATCCCAAAAAGCTGGCGGATGTCCTGCCGGCCGGTATCGCGCTGGGTGTTGCGGGGCCGGCAGCCCTGGCTACGCGCATAACCCTCGGGAACTCGGCCGAGGGGCTCTCCCTTGCGGGGTACACGGATCTCGCCGGGGCTCTCCTGGATTACAGGGGGCTGAAGGCTCAATTCGCGGATCCCCAGGCCCGGGTCCAGTTTGAATGCCAACGCACTTCAGCCGGTGAATATCGTTTTCCCCGCATAACCATCCGCAACGGTTCGTCTCGCCTCGCCTTGAATGGCTGGATGGTGACCCGGGGGGCAGAGCCCCGAGGGTCCCTGTCTGTCTCTGCGGACACTCTGCATTTCGAGGATTTCCAACTCCGCCTGGACCGGCTTGAAGAACCCCTCAAAGGCCGGCTGCAGTCGAGTACGACCTGGCTGCTGGACGCCCAGGGACTTCATCCCGCAGATGCCGGGGGGTATTTGCGGGTCACTGACCTGGGCTTGTCCCTGCCCTGGATTCCCGCACCGGTCCAGGACGGCGACCTGGATCTGCGTATCAGCCCCGAAGGCCTGCGTCTTGCCTCCGGCCATATCAAGCTGGCTTCATCGGCCTTTGATCTGGAGGGACGCTTCAACCACGGGTCGCCCCTTAAAGGTTCCCTGCGGGTTGAGGCCGACCAGGTCCGCCTGCGGGATCTGTATCGCCCCGCACCGGCTGAAAAGAAAGCCGCAGCAGATTCGCCGCCGCCGGCGCACCGTCTGCCGGCCTGGCTGGCGGGCAGCGACGTGCAGGTCAGCTGCGCCATCCAGACCCTGCTTGGCGAAAAAATCACCAGCGGCCCCCTGGCACTCGACCTCTCTCTTAATAACGATATCCTCGTCCTGGATGCCCTGAGATTGGGCCTGCGGCCGGGTGTCCTGACGCTCGGCGGGCGTATCCCCGATGCCGGCGGGGAGAACATGCAATTCAACGGGTATCTGCGCACGGAGATGTTCCCCGCGAGCGACCTGATGCCGCTGTTTGGCCTGCAGCCGGACCGGCTGGATGCCAAACTGAACCTGGAGGGCTCCTATATTGCCAGGGGGCGGAACAAAAAGGCACTGATCGGCGGTTTGGACGGGAACTTCAGTGTGGAATTGGCCGAGGGCACCTTCAATGAATCCACTGTTTTTTTCCGTGTTCTCGACTTGCTCAGTTTGCGCAACCTGGTATTGGAGCGCGAGTCCAGTGCCGGCAGGGACGCCTTTTACATTGAAAAAATTTCGGCTGATGTTGAGGTTCGTAAGGGAGTGGCCGCCACGGATAACTTTAATATGCAAAGCCCGGCTTTCAACGCCGCCGGGCGGGGGTCGGCGGACCTGGCCCGCAGAACAGTGGATTTTGACTTAGGCGCCCAGCCCCTGGGAAGTGTGGACAACCTGGTCAGCCGCATCCCCATCGTGGGCCACATCCTCACCGGGCCTGAAAAAGCGCTCCTGGTCTACTATTTTCGTATCACCGGTCCCTGGGAGCAGCCCCGTGTGAAACACGTTCCTTTCAAAAACCTGGGCAAGGGTCTGGTGGGCTATTTCCAGCGGATTTTTACCACACCGCCGCGCCTGCTGCGCAAAGCAGGCGAATTCACCCGGTATTTCCAGGGGCTCAACGGGGCCGCCATCCTGCCTGCGGAAAAGAGTTCCGACGCGCCGGAGTTGCCCCGCAGGAGAAACGATTAATGCGGAGCAGCGACTAACAGCGGCCCTGCACGTTCCCGGTCAAGTCTCCCACGGGCTCGATTTGCTATGATTTAACGGCAAGTTGTTTCAGCTTGCGATAGAGGGTAGCCCGGCTGATGCCCAGGCTGAGGGCCATTTGCTGTTTGCCCTCGGTAGTCGGGCCAAACTCGGCCAGCTTGCGTTTCAGCAACTGCCGTTCAAAATCGTGCAGGTATCCTTTGAGGGTCCGTGCGCTTTGCTGCGAGGGCTCCCGGAAGCGTCGCATGCGTGAGGGCAGGTTTTTCAGGGTGACGGACTCCTCCATACCCATATGGGTCATGTAGGCCACGGTGTTCTTCAATTCGCGGATGTTGCCGGGCCAATCGTAGATTGAAAACAGATCCTCAACCTCCCGGGATATGGACTTGGCCGGATGGGGCTCCGCAGAATCATACTGGTGTAAAAACCCCTCCAGCAACAGGGGGATATCCTCCCTGCGTTCCCGCAGGGGCGGCAGATGCAGGGGGATCACATTGAGCCGGTAGTATAGATCCCGACGGAACTCACCCTCGGCGATCATTTGCTCCAGATCGCGATTGGTGGAGGCGATGACCCGGGTGTTGATGCGAATGGGCTTGACGCCCCCCAGGCGCTCCACGATCCGGGTTTGCAGCACATGCAAAAGCTTGGATTGCAACCGCAGCGGCAGATCACCGATTTCATCAAGGAAAATGGTCCCGCCGTCGGCCAGTTCGAACTTGCCGGGTTTGCCGCCTTTGCGGGCGCCGCTGAAAGCGCCCTCTGTATAACCAAACAGTTCGCTCTCCAGCAGGTTGTCGGGAATCGCCCCGCAATTAACGGTGATGAGTGGGCCGGCCGGTGCGGGATTGGCATAATGAATGGCGGCGGCCAGGATGCCCTTGCCGGTTCCGGTCTCCCCGGTGATTAACAGGGTGGCCCGTTCTCCGGCCAGGTGGCGCGCCTTTTGGCGCAGGTCTCTGACGGCGGCGCTGCTGCCCAGAATATCGCAGATGCGTACTTCCCGGTCCGGAGCCATCATCTGGTAGGCTTGGCGGCGGGCATCGGCAAAACTGCGGAAGGAAGCCACCGCACCGGCCACCCGGCCCTCGATGCGGATGGGTTTGACGCTGCTCATGATATGCAATTCATGATCCGGCAGGTGGTACGCTTCTTCCCGCCAGGCATAGCCTTTCCCCGATGAGAGTACCTCCGTGATGGGGGAACCGGGCCAGATGGTGTTGACCGGCCGGTCGATGATCTCCGCCTGGGACTTGCCGATGATCTCAGCCCCCCGGGCGTTACAGTGGGTGATGCGTCCCCGGCGGTCAATGGCCAGAATGCCCTCGTCAATGGTTTCAATGATTGTGCGCAACTGATTGGAAACCAGCCGCGTGCGGTGCATGATCTCGGCCTCGCGGGCCTTGCTGGCCAGCAGTCCGGCCATGCGGTGGATAAACTCGAGATACTCCTTTTTGCGTCCCAGCAGCCGTTTGCGCTGGGTCCGGGTTACAGCCACCAGGCCGATCACACCGATCACCCGGCCCTGCGCCGGGATGGGCCAGCAGATTTCGGCGAGTTCACGGGTGGTGCCGTCCAGGACCGATGGATCGTAAAGGGGGTCGGTGGGGGCGTCCTCCACGATCTCCGGCCGTCCGCTGTTGAGCACGCGGCCGTAGATGTAACCGGCCTGAACGTCACCGCTTTCTTCCTTGCGGCCCACCAAGGTCCGGTAAATACCTGTTCCCGCAATGATGGTCAGTTCGCGGTCGACGATTTCGGTTTCCAGGCCCAGGGCTGAAGATATGGCTTCGGCGATTCGTTGAGCGTCGGTTTGAATGGTTTTCAAACGGGTCACAAAAATTCCTCGGTATTAGTGATTTGCGTCTATATATCGCGTTATTTGCTGCTGCCGCAATCACTGCCGGAAGTAGGGACGGGTTTCAAATCCGCTCCTTAAAAAATTTTTTCGGCTGCAAAATGAAATGCCCCACGGCGGGCAAGTTGCGTTAGAGCGATTGTCAGAATAACGTTCCGATTGATTGCGGGTTTCACTTCAGGCTATTTACTTTGTAGGGGCGGGTTTGAAACCCGCCCCTACTCCCTTACCTAATTAAAACGGTATTAAGTATCGGAATGTATTTATGCAAACCACTATAACAACCGCTGGATTGGAATTTGACAGATAGCATCATTGGCCCTAACTTGAATCCACTTCAGCAAATACCCGCCCGGGCCGCAGGATAGAACACCCGGCCTCACGGGACAGCCGTAAGGAGGATCCTTCATGCTCACATTGGCGGAACTTAAAAATGAAACCGAGATCATCGATAACATCAATTGGGATATGACCCCGGAAGAGGCCGTGCGGCTCTATCTGGAATGGGGCAACAACTGGGCCCGGGGCGACGGCTACGTTATTCGCTCCCCTGATGATCATACCACCTATTTTGTAGTCAACTGCTGGCGTAAACCCTATGTCATCTACCTCATCCGCCGCAACAGCGCAGAAGCCGAGGAACTCGCCCGGTTTGAACTGCCCGCCCGTTTTGAAAAGGATGTGTGTGAACTCAAAGGCGTCTATGCTTTGGACGACGATGTCAAAGAGTGGTTGAAATCCGAATTGGGACTGGACGGTTGAGATACCTGCGTGTTTAGGGCTCGCGAAAAAATAAATTCCCGCTTTCAGTGCCCATGCATCCCACTCAGCAGCGTTGCGAAAACTTAGGAATATGCCTGATATTCCTTAGTTTTCGCGCCTTGCTGAGCGGGCGCCTGAACCTAAGAAAATCTGCGAACTTATTTATGCGCGAACCCTTAGTAGCGGGAGGGCGGATGCGCCGCGCCTCTCCCGCTTGCTGAATAACCCTTTAAGCAGCGCCTGGACTAGAACCCCATGCGCTTGACGATATCCTTGACCGTTTGCTGGGTTTGCTCTTCAACGATGAGCATGCGCCGGGCGCTGGCGGCCTTGATCTTGGCTTCCAGGGCTTCGATATCCGCGGGTTTCTCAAGGAAATCGGTGGCGCCCAGTTTCATGGCCTCCACGCCCTTTTCCACAGTGGCGTGACCCGTCAGCAGGATGATCTGGGATTCGGGACGCTGGCTCTTGATCTCCTTGAGGGCGTGCATGCCATCCATGCCCGGCATCATAAAATCCAGGATAATCGCATCGAAGGTTTCGGCCTTGATTTTATTCAGGGCCTGTTCGGCAGTCGTGCACGTCACCACTTCAAAACCGCGGGCCGCCATCCGTTCGGCCATAATTTCCAGGAAATCCTCTTCGTCATCCACAAGTAAAATTCTTTCCGCCATTTTTTCCCTCCACAACATTACAGATGTTAATATAAGTATTTCTCACTCGGCTTTATTTTCTGAAAGTGAGCTCCAATTCAGCAGCCTGGGGCCCATAGGCGATTGTACAGCCTAGCGCCTCAGCCAGGGTCCGGACTTCAGGTGCTGCCGTAAATTGCGCAGCATTGGTTGTATCGCAGGCGGTAAGCGGACTCAACCGCAGCAGTGCACCGCCGGGCACATTTTCAGCATGGATATCGAGGGTTGACGCGGCCTGCATATGGTCTAGGGCGAACTCCAGGGCCAGCCAGATGATGTGCAGCAGCTGGAAGGTAGAGACCGGCAGGGTCAACTCCCCGGAAGCGGGAACGGTTGCCAGCTCCACCCGGGCCATGGCAGCGAAACGTGCCGCCAGGCTCACCGCCAGTTCCACCGTTCGTCCAAGGTGGCTGGGTCCTCGCTGAAAATCAAGGCTGTGGGCCAGTCGATGGCTGTTTTTGGCCAGTTCATCAGCCCGGGCCACCTGTTGCCGTATTTTTCCCGCCAGGCGACTCAGCCGGTCCGCTGAGAGGGGCTGGCCCTTCTCCTCCAGCAACACCAGATCTTCCAGCAATCCCGCGCTTTCATTAATGATGGCCAGGGCATTTTTTGCCTCATGGGAGTTGGCTGCGGTCATTTTGCTGAAAAACCTGAGCCCGGCGTCGCCTAATCTGTCGGTTTGGTTTCCCATAGGGGATCCTTTCATGGGGCGGCCTGCTTGGGGGCCAGGGGCAACTCAATGGTAAAGCGGTTGCCCTCGCCGGTTTTGCTTCGGACATGGATCCGGGCATCCATCTGGCGGATCAGCCCGTAGGTTACGGAAAGGCCCAGACCGGCACCTTCATCATCGGTTTGGGTAAAGTAAAATGGGTCGAAAACATGGGCTAAATCCTTTTCCGGCATGGCCGGACCGCTGTTGGCGATCTCTATTCCAATGTGATCACCGTTGATGGGTGTTAGCGTTACATCCAGACGGCCGCCTTCCGGCAAAGCCTGGAAGGCGTGGTTAAACAGGTTGAGCAAAACCTGCTGCAGGTTGCCCCGGTCACAGGTTACCGCAGGCAATTGGTCCGGGATGGCGCGGTTGATGTCGATATTGCGATAGGCCGCATCCTGTTCCAGGAAAGCCAGGGTTTCCCGGGTTACCGTGCCGATATCGATGGTTTCAATGCGATGTCCTGATCCTTTGGCCAGGTTGAGCAGGCGGTGGGTGATCTGGCCGCAGCGCTGGATATTGGCCTGGATGTCGGCCAGCAATCCATTGAGCTTGGGATCTGCGGCATAGTGGGGTAAAAAGCGGAACATGTCCTGAATCAGTCCGGCCTTGTCATTAATGATTTCCAGGGGATTGTTGAGTTCATGGGCCACTCCTGCGGAAAGCCGGCCGATGGAGGCCATTTTGTTGTTATAAGCCATGCGGCGCACCGCCTCGGTGCGCTTGCGATCCGCCTCATGAATGCGGTGTACCAGAAAGGTGGCCATCCCCAGGATAACCACCAGGATCAGCAGGATGCTGGCTCCGGTAAACCCCGCCAGCTTCAACCGCATCCGGCGCCAGGGAGCCATGAGTTCGGTCTGGTTTTTAATTGCCACCAGGATCAGGGAGGTATTGCTGATCCCCGCATATCCCAGCAACATGGGCGCACCCCT
>Ga0180435_10006966_pt1 | contig 10806 bp, 9 predicted proteins | sample SS_ome_3_FD_132467 | JGI IMG/M metagenome (GOLD analysis project Ga0180435, IMG submission 132467) | Hypersaline lake sediment archaeal communities from the Salton Sea, California, USA - SS_3_S_1 metaG | ecosystem: Environmental > Aquatic > Non-marine Saline and Alkaline > Hypersaline > Sediment... | reverse complement strand
TATACTGGCATCAAATTCACGACCAATCGCAACCACACCAATACGCTTGAGTTTTTCTACATTAAGGTTTTCAGATGTTTTATAAGCTTCGAATGAGTCAAATGGCAGGCTGATGGTTTGCCATTCTCCATTGGTCTGAAAGGTTGACCTGAACGACTGCCAGGGAAACCACAGGTCTTTGGTTCGCAGATGTATATTGTAACTTTCACCATTGCCCCTGAGTTCTAGCCGAATTCCCTGAAGTTCCTTGATGGATTGCGCCAACGAGGCATCGATATCATAGGCCATCTGAATAAAACCGCCGTTGTTATCGGTACTCACGGACCCTGTAAGTGAGATACAGCTTTTATTATCGAGTTCAGTAATACCAATAGAACCTTTGGAAACCCCGCCCATGACACCATCTGTGACGAGTTGCCAGTTGGAAATATCATTATCCAGAAACTGTGTGTTCATCTGTGCCATAACTTGCTTAACATTTACGATTGATAGATAGATTCCAAAAAAACTCAAGCAGCATAGCTTTAATAACATTGAAATCGTAAAGCGTTCAAACAACATGGTATTCCTCAACTGTATGTCGTTTAACAAGTTTAACTTCAAACATAGACTTGATCGTCGGATGATAAAAGCGGTTTCGTAATTTTTTTCACCAGATTCAAACAAGACCTGCTGCCAATACAGTTTATTTTAAATACATGTTTCTTAGTTCTAACCTACAGCAACACCATGACCTGTTAACAACCTGTTTTCGGCTTGCTTTGTATGTTCCGCAAGGCCGCGTAAAACGAGCGCATCACCCTCTTCCAATACAAGAGATGGATCTGGTGCCTCCCCTCTGACGCCATGTCGTTTTATCGCATCAACTTCGATGGTGCATTCTTCAACCTTTAATTGCTTAAGTGTATGGCCGACAGCAAAATCATGCGCAGTCAGTACAATCGTATGCAGTCGCTCCTCATGGTATTCATCAAGTTCTTCAATATCGTCACCATGAAAGACTCCTCTAAGTCTATGGAAATGGCTGCTGCGCGCCTTATCAATCAAACGTAGAATTTCTTCATGATCAACATCGAGTTCCTCCAACGTCCTGGTAGCCACGTTCAGACTAGACTCCAAAGATTCGGGGACGACCACAGAGGCACCTATTGCTTCAAGTTCTTCGAGGTAATGGTCGTCACGAGTTCTGACAATAATTGGAATCTGCTTATTGAGCCGGCGCGCCTCCTGAGTAATTCGCTTAGCCAGGCTTACTTCATGAAAAGTAATGACCAGCGCCGAGGCTCGTTCCAAACCCGCCAGCTCCAGGATTTCCGGGTGTGATGAGTCGCCATATCGTACAGGTTCTCCTGAATCAAAGGCCTCTGAAATCAGCGATACATCGATATCAAGTGCCAGATAATCAAAACCTTCTTCTCTCAAAAATCCGGCCAGATTCTGACCAACACGGCCAAACCCGGCAATGATGACATGGTTATCATGATGAAGCGCCTCTTCACCCAGCAACATTTCCTGGGACGATCTTTTGTGGCGATAACTCGAACAAAACTTCTTACCCAGCTGGCTGTTGTATCGCACAATAATAGGCGCAATGGCCATACTCAATACAATGGCCGCCAGAACCAGTTGCACATCTGCAGACGCCACTACACCTTCTGTCAAGGCTAAAGCTAAAATGGCAAAACCAAATTCGCCTCCCTGGCTTAAAACCGCACCGGTTCTTACGGCCACACCACTTTCCTGACCTGCCAGTTTGACCAGTAGCGCAATAAGACCGCCTTTTCCGATAATCAGTCCGACTGTCAGCAACAGGATCCAATGCCACTGTGCAATCAGGATACTTAAATCGAGTTGGGTGCCAACAACGACGAAAAACAAGCCCAACAGTACATCCTTGAATGGCCTGACCTCAGTTTCAATTTGGTGATTAAACTCAGTCTCAGCCAGCATCACACCGGCCAGAAATGCGCCCAAAGCAAGAGACAAGCCTATGGACTGGGTAATCCAGGCAGCCGCAAGTGAAACCAGTAAAATAGTAAGCGTGAAAAGTTCTACCGAATAAGCTGCAGCCACCCAGCGCAACAAGGAACGTAACACCCAGTGGCCTGCCGCGTACATAATGGCAAATGCCAGCACCGCTTTTACAAAAGCATAGAAAAAGGTGGTGCCCATATTATCTGCATCACCCGCCATGATAGGGATCGCTACCAGAAAAGGTACAACCGCCAAATCCTGAAACAACAAGATTCCCAGTGCATTACGGCCATGACGGGACTGCATTTCCAGTTGTTCTTTTAATTGTTTTACAACTATGGCAGTTGAAGACAGCGCAAGGGCACCACCGATTGCAATCGCAGCTTCTAAACTCAACCCATACCATTGCACGATAACAATGGTTGATAAAGTTGAGAGTAAGACCTGGGAACCACCCAGCCCCAACAGTGTTTTTCGCATCGCCAGCAAGTGCGAAATCGATACTTCAAGACCAATCGTGAAAAGCAGGAAAACAACGCCCAGCTCGGCAATAAAGTCGATAGAATGGTTATGGGGTATCCAGCCCATTGCGTGCTCACCTGCAACAACCCCGACTACCAGATAGCCCAGGATTGAAGGCAGGTTGAACCGACGCATAACAGCAAGCGCTGCCACTGACAAGGTTAACAGGATCAGTATCCCGTTAAGAACATCATGTTCCATAAATTTACTGCTCAAAATGTATTTCTATTTAACACTACTAAAATGCTGGATAAAAAACACCTGTAAAATTGACTCCAGTAAAAACCGTTAAGAGCGTAGAGTAATTTTATGGCTATTTCATGAGTTAAAAATCATCACTGAGCCTTAAAATCAACGACCATCCATCATTGTCGAAATAACGATAGCCATGATCATAGTATCCATATAATGGTTTGCTGTACCATCCATAAGGCTTTCTGTATGGTCTGTGGTGTTTTTTATACAAGCCATAAGGTTTCTTGTGCCAGCCATAATGATTTCCTCGAGAAAATTTATGAGGCCTGCCACGGTGCCCATTGTGTAGATCATATCGTTTAACACGGTGGCTTTTATTAACTGTCTTCTTACGCGTTAGATCGCGCTTTTTCACTTCATTTCTGGCCCTGGACTCCTGCCGTTCAACTCGCTTATCAGATCCAGAATATCCATTCCTGTCGTAACGGTCTGCGTACACTGGCATAGCAACCAGCACAGCCAATGGTGCAACCAACAATGTTTCTAAAATGTTCATGCCCGTCTCCTGTTAATTTGACTTCTTTCTCCTTCTCTATAAGTAAATATAAGATTCACATGCTGAACATAAGCTGAATGGGACTGTGCCCAGGGCTCAAGGATTTTACAGAAACCTGGATCAAACAGAGATTGATCCGATTGGATGGGTACCCGTGGATTACGATGTCAGAAACATCTATTCCGGGAGTATCAGGTGTGATGTTTGCACTGATAACATCTCAAATCCAGCCAGCCCAGCTGTTATGCGCCGGCTGGATTTGTCTCGTTATACATTCTGGATAAAGCTTTTCTAAAAACCGGAGATAATCTGGTCGGCCAGCCCAAAATACTTTGTTAAGTGCTGCTGGGTTTTTACCTTAAAGTTATTTTCAGAATTAATATGAATATCTTCTACTATTACAGCAACTTCTTTGGCGAGCTGCTGCCCCTCACCCGTCAGGTTTTCAGCCAGGTAAGCAACGCTCTTCTCAAGCGTATAGGTCATGAAATGTATTTCCTGTAACTCTATTATGTCAAGTTTTGTCTTGCTTCTGATTTCAGCTGTTGTTTCAATAAAAATCCTTTGAGCATCTTCCATTGTGGCGACATCATCAATCTGTAGATGCCGGATTGGTTTTTGCTTAGGCTCAGCAGTTGACTCCGTACCGGTTGATGCACAACCAGAAAATACCAAAAGAATACTTAAAATCAGCATGAATCTACTGTTTTTCAATTTCATTTCCTCGCTCAAAAAATTTTGCTGAAAGCTAGTCTACAATAACTAAATGCTAACATCGACACAAAAAACTCTTAGCCCCCCTAAGACATCAGGGGGCTATATAAAGCATTTACTTTTTAGCTGCTTGTTTAAGAGGCGCATAGGCTTGTTTAGGGCCTAGATAATTAATCAAGGCTTTATATCCCCCCTTCAGGATATAAACATTCTTAAAGCCAATGTGCCGAAGTGCAGTACCGACTGCAGTTGACCTGGTACCTGATTGGCATAGAAAAAATAAAATACCCCATTGAGGCAATGGGGCTAAAAGGAGAAAACATGACGGCTTTTAGTAGAAATTCTCATAACTGCTCTCCTCGTAGATTGGCCATCAAGAATTACTGAGTAATTTACAGATTCTATATTTGCTACTCATGGTCTCTAACATGATTAAAATCTCTCAGAAAGAAAGTGGCCAACTATTATTTTTGATAGCTTAGCTACCTAACTATAGGTTATCTATTTGCCTGAAAATAGTGTCTATAGTGGTCACGACTAATATTATTTGACTTGGATTTGTGCTGATAATTTAATATTTTATCGGTAAAAGAAAAGCATACTTAAATTAAGAATTAGCCCATAAGATGATAATTCGACAATCTTTGAGGAGGTAATGTATTGGACACTGGGTACTTTTTGATGTCAGTTTTGTGTACTCAGGGGGGGGTAATTAAGCCTAATTTTCCAACATCCGATTTTACCAGGTGTAGGACGATTTAGATTTTTAGCAGGACATTTTGATGAGTCGCATAACGGCCATCAACATTCGTCGGGCTTTTTCTTATTAGACAAGTCTATTTTTTTAATACTTAGTCTATGGTGTTATATAAACCGAGGTTTTGCATTATCCGCTGCTTTGGCTGGATTAAAGCGTTCCTCTATGAACTTCCAGTAAGGCGCGTCAACCATCTCAGTTATTATAGATTCTTGTGATCGGTAACGTGCCAACATTTTATCAAGTAAATCAATCGCTTCAGTTTTCAATACCGTGCCAGATAAGCTTTCTTTCTCGCGTAAAAACCCTGCATCATCCTCAGGAAGAACCACCCGGTAGCGTTCAGGGAAACTGTTGTCTTGCTGATTGTAGGTAAATATATACATAGGCATTGGGATTGGCCCTCAAACAATATGATTATTTAAAATAGGTTCTAATAATACTTTTCAAGCAATAAATTAATAACAATAAGATTTGTGATGTTTGGGTTCCTGGGGCTTTAAAAAAACTTTGAGCTAAATTAGATAGATGACTTTCCAAACAGAATGTCGGCTTTTTTTACTGTGTTTATTAACGGTTGGCAGTCCTTACTGAATTGGCTAAAGTCATATCATTATTATGTATTTTCTCATATTTAGCATTTAAATCATTATTGGGGTTTTTGCTATGGCTAAGATTAGTGTGAATGGCAAAGTTGAAGATATTGAGGTGGACGCGTCTACACCTTTATTGTGGGTATTGCGTGAACATCTTGGCTTAACCGGTACAAAATACAGTTGCGGTATCGGTGTATGTGGTAGCTGCACGGTGCATTTAAATGGCAAGGCAGTGCGTTCCTGTACTATTCCAGTCGGTTCATTAAAGCCTTCCCAAAAAATTACCACCATTGAAGGGCTTTCCAAAGATGGCAGTCATCCCGTTCAAAAAGCCTGGAATGAACTGGATGTACCCCAATGCGGTTACTGCCAGCCTGGCATGATCATGAGTGCGGCGGCTTTGTTAAATGACAAGCCCATACCCAGCGATGCCGATATTGATTCTGGTATAACCAATATTTGCCGTTGTGGCACATTTAACCGGGTTCGTGAAGGTATACACCTGGCTGCGAAGATTGATAAAGATGGAGGCCAGAATGTCTGATCAGTCTGTTGATATCTCCCGACGTAAATTTCTGATAGGCACGACATCAGCAGGAGTAGGCCTGTCATTGGGGTTTTATCTGCCGCTGGCCAATGCCCAGTCGAATGATGATGTATCGGAAACCGAAGTTAATGCCTGGGTGGTTATCCAGCCTGATGATACCGTTATTATTCGTATTGCGCGTTCTGAAATGGGCCAGGGCACATTAACCGGCCTGGCGCAGATGGTAGCTGAAGAACTGGAGTGTGACTGGTCAAAAGTCACTACTGAATATCCTACCCCTGGCGACAGTCTTGCCAGGAACCGTGCCTGGGGCAGTTTTTCCACGGGAGGCAGCCAGGGGATTCGGGGCAGTCATGAGTACGTTCGCAAAGGAGGTGCTACTGCACGAGTGATGCTGATAGAAGCAGCGGCAGAAAAATGGGGGGTATCCTTCGAAGAATGTTCAGTATCTTCCGGAATAATAACCCACAACCCTTCCGGACGAACCACCACCTATGGCAAGGTGGCCACGGCAGCTGCTGATGGCATACCACCATTGGAAGTAAAACTTAAAGATCCCAAAGACTGGAAGCTGATAGGCAAACCGCTCAAGCGACTGGATACATTCGATAAATTAACGGGAAAACAGGTATTTGGTACTGACCTGAGCTTGCCTGGCATGCTAAATGCCGCCATAAGAGCCTGTCCCGTTTTTGGCGGTACCTTGAAGTCTTTTGATGCTGCAGTAGCTATCAAGATACCTGGGGTAAAAGCTGTTGTGAAAGTTGAGGATAATGCGGTTGCCGTGGTTGCGGAAAACTGGTGGCAGGCGAAAACAGCATTGGACAAAGTCAATATTACCTGGGACTTGGGGCCAAATGCTGACTTGGATAGCACTGCAATCGACGAAATGCTGAATGAAGGCTTGTCAGCCAAGCAAGCTTTTACCGGTAACCAGGCCGGTAACGCGCAACATGCTATAGAAAATTCAGCAACAACTATTGAAGCGACATACGCTTATCCTTACCAGAATCATGCTCCGATGGAGCCGATGAACGCCACGGCCCGATGGACGCAGAAACGCTGTGAAGTCTGGTGTCCAACCCAAAATGGCGAGGCCGCCCTGCAAGCTGCTGCCGAGGCCGCGCAATTACCAGCTAAACAGTGCGAAGTTTATAAAATACATCTTGGTGGCGGGTTTGGGCGTCGTGGTGCTTTCCATGATTTTGTTAAGCAGGCTGTTGCCATTGCCAAACAGCTACCAGGTATACCGGTTAAACTGCTTTGGACACGCGAAGAGGATATGCAGCATGGACATTATCACCCGATAACCAAGGCCAAATTTGTCGGTGGTCTGGATAAAAATGGTGAGCTGACCGGCTTAAATGTTCGTATTTCTGGCCAGTCGATACTGGCGGCAGTCAATCCAAAATGGATGCAAAACGGCGTTGACATGTTTGTCTTCCAGGGATTATTGCCTGATGGTGATCACGCTATCAGTTACTCGATTCCCAATTTACTGGTGGAACATGCCATGCGTAATCCACCAGTGCCACCCGGTTTCTGGCGTGGTGTCAACGTAAATCAAAACGCCATCTACATGGAAAGCTTTATCGACGAGTTGGCCCATACTGGAGGCAAAGATCCACTAAAATTCCGCCAAAAATTAATGGCTAACCAGCCCAAGAGTTTGGCAGTGCTTAATGCGGTTGCTGAAAAAGCCGGCTGGGGAAATCCCGCACCGGAGGGTGTATACCGTGGTTTGGCTGTTTGCAAGGCATTTGCCAGCTATGTTGCTGCCTGTGCAGAGGTTTCTGTTGACCAGGATGGCATTCTAAAAGTACATCGAATCGTGGCTGCCACGGATCCCGGCTACGCGGTTAATCCGCAGCAGATCGAGGCCCAGGTAGAAGGCTCATTTGTTTTCGGTTTATCAGCATTACTCTATGGTGAATGTACCTTGAAAAATGGAGCTATCGAACAGGACAATTTTCATAATTATCCTTCCATGTTGATATCTGAAATGCCAAAAGTGGACGTTATCGTCATGCCTTCGGGTGGCTTCTGGGGCGGTATTGGTGAACCGACTATAGCTGTGGCGGCACCTGCAGTTTTAAACGCAATATTTGCAGCAACCGGTAAACGTATCCGTAGTTTCCCATTAAAACACAGCGATTTGCGCAAAGTCTGACTGCCATCTTTAATTAATGAGTCAAGCAACTGATGACATAGAGGTTCTCAGTACCGCACTAAACTGGCTGAAAAGCGGCGAACAGGCTGTTCTGGTAACTGTTTTGAAAACATGGGGATCATCGCCACGACCGCCGGGCTCCCTGATGGTAATGAATCTTTCAGGAAAATACGCAGGTTCAATTTCCGGTGGCTGTGTTGAACAGCAACTTATCGAGCGGTTACAAGCTGATCAGCTGGTCGAGGCCTATCCGGCATTCATTAACTATGGTGTTGATGCGCAGCAGGCAAGCCAACTGGGGCTTCCCTGCGGTGGTCAGTTGCTTTTATTGATCGAGCAGCTTACGGATGAATTGTCGATTGAAAAAATTTTGACTGATCTCAGTCAGGGAAAGCTTGTTACCAGAAAGGTGGATACCAATAGCGGAACAGTGGATTTGCTGACTGGCAAAGTCGGCAAGGACATTCAGCAAGCTGAATCTGCCGTGGTAAAAACATTTGGTCCCTCCTGGCAGCTTTTCATCATTGGTAATGGGCAAATAGCCACTCAGCTGGCACGCATGGCATTGCTGCTTGACTACCGGGTCGTGATTTGTGACCCGCGAAATAACTATGAAAATCATGATCCCGTCGAGCATGTTGATTATATAAAGACAATACCGGACGATGCCATCAACCAGATTGGCAATCTACAACGAACTGCCGTCGTGGCTCTCGCTCATGATCCGCGCCAGGATGACCTGGGGTTGATTGCGGCACTGGAATCGAATGCGTTTTATATTGGAGCATTAGGTTCTAAAAATTCTGCAAGTAACCGCTTAAAGCGTCTTGCGTCCCTAGGCTACAGCAATGATCAACTTAAACGCATACATGGTCCTGTCGGTCTGGATATTGGTAGTAAAAAACCGGCTGAAATCGCGCTTTCTATCCTCGCACATGTCACTGCGGTTAAAAATGGTATCTATTCGGGTTAAGCATTTTGAAAAGATCCAAGAACATTATTGCAATATTGCTTGCTGCAGGTTCATCAAAACGCTTTGGCAGCGACAAACTCCTACAGCCTTTATCCAATAATAAAACCGTAGCCGTTACCTCGGCAAAAAATTTAAAACAGGTTATGCAAAAAGTCGTGGCAGTAATCCGCCCGGGTGATGCTCGACTGGAAGATGAGCTGCTGTCCCTGGATATCAAAGTTGTCGTTAATCAACATGCTGATAGCGGAATGGCATCAAGTATCGTTGCAGGAATTATGGCTTCAAGTGAAGCAGATGGATGGCTGATTGCTTTAGCAGATATGCCATGGGTAAAACCTGAAACAATGAGAGGGTTGAAAGAAAAAATATTACAGGGCGAAAGCATGGTGGCGCCTGTATGTGAAAATCGGCGCGGCAATCCTGTTGGTTTTTCCAGGCAATGGAAACAAGATTTATTAAAACTGCAGGGTGATCATGGTGCTAGAGACTTGTTAGCCAATTCTCCAGAGAAACTTTTTAAATATCATACAGATGATAAAGGTATTTTGATGGATATTGACTACCCAAGTGACTTGTATAATCAAGAAAGCTAGTAAAATGAGACACATTTACAGACCATTAATATCTACTAACGTCAGCTGTTTGGTATTTGCCCACATCCAAAAACCTCTTGTAAACATCTGTTATATGCAAAGCATATCAGGTCAGTGCTAGAATAACGTCATGCCAAGTGCTGACTACATTGAAAAAGAAATTGAATTTGCTAGAAAGCAACTGCTGGATCAGCAGATAACTGCCCGGCTTGTCGGCTATAAAGCGCACCATGCAATCAGGTCGGTTGAACATACAAAGCTACTACTTCACAGGAAAGCCATTAAGCTACCGGTTAATGCTGATGGAGTAAGAGTGCGGCTAGAATTGTCCACTGGTCGCTTATCGAAAGGATCACACCAGATTGTTTGTCGATTATTAAAGTAATCCGATATTAGTTTTCACTCGTCCTTATTCAGCTATTGAGTCCTTTTGGTATAGGCCTATTATCAAGACTACCTTTTGCTGACGTTGCCATTGATTGGAACAGCCACAGCAGTCTCAAAATACCTACCCTAGAAATTATTGCCAAATGGAACAAGCAGCTCATCAAGATGATTGTATTTCATCCTATGCCACCTATAGCTCCTGAATACCACCTGGCCAGAAATAAGAAACTCAAGGAAATAGACTATGAAAGCTACCAATATAGCCTTCCTACAATCATAGCTGGTGACTTCAATGCTACACCCTGGTCATCAGCATTGACCCAGACCAATTTCAAAAGAGCCTCAGGATTACAATCAACCTCGCCATTCAGATATGTTGGCATACCAGTGGACCAGGTACTGCTCAGTGAACGTTGGCAAGTAGTAGAGTCTCAGGTAGGAACAGACATTGGCTCAGATCATTTACCCATAATCTCTACTGTATCTCTAATAAAATAAATGATCTTTAGCTTGGGCTAAACGAGATAGCTACCAACTCAGACAACAGGTTAATTTGGCCGTAGAATATTAAATAGATTGAAAGAAACTATGACTACAAAATAATATCGTTTTCAATGACTGCTTATGTTGAGGCTTTCTGAAATAAAAGTAGTCCCCAATAAAAAAGGCCTAGCACCGAAAAATGCTAAGCCTTTGTTTTGTATGGTGGGCTGTATAGGATTCGAACCTATGACCAATGGATTAAAAATCCACTGCTCTACCGACTGAGCTAACAGCCCCGAAGAAGCGCGAGATTATACAGCAGATTTAGTCCGTTTCAAG
>Ga0180435_10006965_pt1 | contig 10806 bp, 8 predicted proteins | sample SS_ome_3_FD_132467 | JGI IMG/M metagenome (GOLD analysis project Ga0180435, IMG submission 132467) | Hypersaline lake sediment archaeal communities from the Salton Sea, California, USA - SS_3_S_1 metaG | ecosystem: Environmental > Aquatic > Non-marine Saline and Alkaline > Hypersaline > Sediment... | reverse complement strand
ACGATGTCGCTGGCGCGGTCGGCGCCGAACATCACCACGCCAGTCTCCACGAAGCCGGCCAGGGCCTCGCGGCCGGCCGGCGTCAGCAACGGCGACGGCAGCCAGGACAATTCGGACCCGGCCTCGGCCAGCGCCTGCTCCAACAGCATCCACTTCGCGGCTCGCGAGCCGCCGCTTTGCTCCGCACCGGCGCCGCCGACGGACAGGTAGAGCACCGGCTCGCCGGCGAACGACGACCAGCCGCCGTCGAACCGCACGGCCTGGCCCTGTCCGCCGATCAGGCTGCGGAACTGGCCGGCGCCCAGCACGGCCCAGGTCAGCCCCTCGATGCGGGTTACCGCGATCGGTCCCGACAGGGGGTTGTAGGCGGCGGTCACGTCGAATTCCGGCCGCATCGCCGGTCTATCGAGGATCACCTCGGCGGCGTCGTCGGCCGTGTCTTCGACCATGGAGATTTCCACCAGGCCGTGCGCGGTGATGCCGGCGAACAGGCCCGGGGTGACCGGGCGGCCGCCGGCTTCGATCACGAGAGCGTCGATCGGCGGCTCCAGGCCGACACCGAGGCTGTGGACCCGGCCGTCGCGCACCAGGATGTCGGCGTCCTGCAATACCGTGCGTGGGCCCATCGTGTGGATGGTAGCGTCGTTGATGAACAGGGCGTCGCACCAGCCCTGCGCCGGGATGGCCAGGGTGCAGGCCAGCAAGCATCGTTTCAGGTTCATTCCGCACCTCCGCCGGGCTGGCCCAGCTCGAAATCGGACAGGGGTTGCCGCGCCGGGTTCGCGCGGTCGTAGAGCAGGGCTCCGTCCACGAATACCTGGTCGGCCTGGGCGTACACGCTGAACGGGTTGCCGTTCCAGACCACGAGGTCCGCCATCTTGCCCGGCTCCAGGGTGCCGGTCTGGTCGAGGATGCCCATCGCCCGGGCCGGGTTGGCGGTGATCCAGCGGATCGCGCGCTCGGGCGGAATGTCCAGCCCGGCCCGGTTGCCGCGCGCCATGGCCTTGGCCGCCTCCTGGTTCAGGCGCTGGATGCCCTCGGGCGAATCCGAGTGTACGATCGCGCAGCCGCCCTGGGGCCGGTCGACCAGCGCGATGTTCTCCTGGATGCCGTCGTAGGCCTCGATCTTGAAGCCCCACCAGTCGGCCCACAGTGCGCCGCAGACGCCCGCGGCGGCCAGTTCGTCGGCGATCTTGTACGCCTCGACGCCGTGGTGGAAGGCGGTGACGCGGTAGCCGAACTCGTCCGCCATGTCGAGCACGGTCATCATCTCGTCGGCGCGGTAGCAGTGCATCTGCACCAGGATTTCGCCCTGCAGGACGCCCGCCAGCGATTCCAGCCGCAGGTCGCGCTGCGGCGGTTTCGCTTCGTCGCCCTTCTTGCCGTTTTTCTTTTTCTCCCAGGCGCTCCATTCGTCGAGGTAGCGCTGGGCCTCGATCCACTGCGCGCGGTAGCCGGCCACGTTGCCCATGCGGGTGGACGGGGCCTGGCCCTTGCCGCCGTAGACGCGCTTGGGGTTTTCGCCGCAGGCCATCTTCAGGCCGTGCGGCGCGCCCGGGAATTTCATCGCCTGGTAAGAAGTAGCCGGCACGTTCTTCAGCGTCACGCCGCGACCGCCGATCAGGTTGGCCGACCCGGGCAGGGTCTGCAGCGCGGTGACGCCGCCGGCCAGCGCGCGGCTGAAGCCGGGGTCCTGTGGCCAGACGCTGTGCTCGGCCCATACTTCCGCGGTGACCGGTGCGGTGGCCTCGTTGCCGTCGGAATGCGCCTTCACGCCCGGGCTGGGGTAGACGCCCAGGTGCGAGTGGATGTCGATCAAGCCCGGTGTGACCCAGCGGCCTTCCGCGTCCAGCGTGGCGACGCCTTCCGGCGCCTCGACGTTTTCGCCCACCGCCGTGATGCGGCCGTCCTGCAGCAGCAGGTTGCCGCCATCGATGCGTTCTCCCGTGCCGGTCAACACCGTGGCGTTGGTGATCAGGAGTGGCTCTGAGGGCAGGGGTTCGTAGGTGGAGGGGTAGGCCTCGGCGCGGCCGTCAGAGGCCGTGCTCAGCAGTAACAGTGCAAGGATCGTGAGGGCGGTTCTGGACGCCATGTGCTGCTCCCGGTGTTATCATCGCCGGCGACACGGTCGATGCCGCCGGGCGGCTACTTAACCACAGATGAAAAACCGGATCAAACAGCCGGCCTTCCGCCAGTGGATCGAGGACAGCCTGCAGTCGGGCGAGAACGTGCTTGCCGTGAGCAACCAGGGCACGATCCTGCACTACCGCGAGGACGGTCTTGACCTCATCGTGAAGACCGCCATGGGCCGGGGCGCGCTGAGGGCGCTGCGCCAACGCACCCTGCTGCGGGAATACGGCGCCTACCGGCGGATGGTGGGCCTGTCCGGCGTGCCGGAATGCTACGGCCTGGTCGATGACCGTTACCTGGTGATCGAGTTCATCCGCGGCACGCCTTACCGTGAAGCGCAATGGCAGGACCGCGACCGCTGGTTCACGGAGTTCCTCGCCGTGCTGCGGTCGTTTCACGAACGCGGCGTCAGCCACGGCGACCTGAAATCGAAGACGAATATCCTGGTGACCGAGGACGAAAAGCCCTGCGTGATCGATTTCGGCACGGCGTTCGTTCACAAGCCGGGTTTTCACCCGGTGAACAACTGGTTTTTCGAACACGGCCGACGCATGGACCTGAACGCCTGGGTCAAGCACAAGTACCACGGCCGCTACGGCGACGCTTCCGGCGAGGACCTCGAACTGCTGGATTACAGCTTCATCGAGTACTGGGTGCGCAAGCTGCGCGGCCGGCCGATGGAGGCCTTCGAAAAGAAAAAGTAGAAGGCGCGTAAGCGGCGATTGCAGCCGTTCACTCCGAAACCCGGCCGCGGAGGCGCATACCCCTCCGCCGGGGACGCTCGCTGGCGCGCACGTCCCTGTGACGCTTGTCTTGCCGCCGTCCGGGCGTCAAACACCCCGGCAAAGGGGTATGCGCCCCCACGGCCTGGGCCTGGTCGGTGGCTGCGCGATTTCCAGGATGACGATCCTTTGATCGCCGCCTACACGCCTCTTACAGGCCTTCGCGGGCGAGGATCCCGAGGGCCTCGTCGATCGAGTATTTCGGTTTATAGCCGAAATCGCGTTGGGCGGCGGAGGGGTCGAACCAGTGGGCGGTGGCGAGTTGCTCGACGGAGAAGCGGGTGACCGGCGGCTCCGATCCCAGGCGCAGCAGGCGCCAGGTCGATTCGGCGATCGCGCCGGCCGCCATGGCGACACCGGCGGGCACGGCGCGAATCTTCACCTCGACGCCCACCGCCGCCAGCAGCTTGCGGATGATCTCGCCCTGCGGCAGCGGCTCGTGGTTGGTAACGAAGTATGCCTTGCCGGCGCAGCGTCCTTCGCCGAGCAGTTCTTCCAGCGCCAGTACGTGGGCCAGGGCGGCGTTCTCGACGAAAATCGTGTCGATCACCTTGTGCGGCGCGGGCAGGGCCAGGCGGCCGCCCCTGGCCTTGGCCACGAGGCGCGGCAGGATGTGCGGGTCGCCCGGCCCCCAGATCAGGTGCGGACGCAGGGACACGGTCCGCAGGGTCGCGCTGTTGGCCCGGGTGACCAGGCGCTCGGCCTCGGCCTTGGTCTCGGGGTAGGGCGCCGAGAAGCGGGTGGCCAGCGGCAGCGACTCGTCGCCGCCCTCGATGTCGCCGCCCGCGTGCACCACGCTGGGCGAAGACGTATGTACCAGGAACGGGATGCCATGCGCTTCGCAGGCGCGCAGCACGTTGGCCGTGCCGTCGACGTTGACCCGGCGAAAATCGGCCGGATCACCCCAGATCCCCGCCTTGCCGGCGGTGTGGACGATGGCGCCGCACGCTTCGGCGGCCCGGGCCACGGCGTCGGCGTCGTCGATATCCGCTTCGATGGAGCGCACGCCGATGGATTCCAGGTGGGTGGCCGGGCGCCGCTGCAGGGCGCGTACGTCGTGTCCGCGCTCGGCCAGCTGGCGGCAGACGGCGCTGCCCAGGAAGCCGCCGCCACCGGTGACCAGGATGTTCATCGCGGCCTGGTCAGCTCTTCATCTGCTTCGCGGCCCACTCGGCCAGTTCCTCGCGTCCGATCTTCGAATTATGGCGAATGTCCACCGGGAAGCCGGGGTGGAACAGCACGGTTCGGATCTCGCGGGTCATCGAGTGGGCCTGCGCAAGCTGCAGCAGGTCGAAATGCACGCGCTCGGTATCCACCGGCGAGAGTTTGCCCTTCAGCTCGATGCACAGCACCGGCATCTGCCGGCCGCGTGCGCCGACGCCCACGACGGCCGAGCGCAGCAGGTCGGGGTGCTGGTTGAAGATGGCCTCGCATTGGTCGGCGAACAGGACTTCCTTGCCGGTATCGATGCGCTGGGAGACACGGCCGCAGTACCAGAGCCGGCCCTGGCCGTCCAGGATGCCGACGTCGCCCATGCGGTGCCAGGTGCGGCCCTCGTCGTCGACCAGCTTGGCCATCGCGGTATCGGTGTCGCGCTGCCAGTAGCTGTCGGTGCAGCTCGGGCCGGTGACGATGATTTCGCCGGGCATGCCGAATGGCATCTCGGTGGTTTCGGACAGTCGGTTGAAAGCCATCTCGGAGATCTTGATGATGCGGACCTCGTTCGGCTCGATCGGCCGACCCACGCAGACGCCGTCGCCGGACTCGATGCGGTCCACCATGCGGTCGTCGAGTTCGCGGGCCGAGATGCTGCTGACGGGCAGGCACTCGGTGGCCCCGTAGGGCGTGTGGATGTTTGCGTCCTGGTAGAGGGAGTTCTGCATTCGCCGAATGGTTCTGATCGGAACGGCTGCCCCGGCGGAGATTACGCGCATGACGCTTTCGATACGGATTTTGTTGTCCACGCAGTGGCGGCTCAGAGTGTTCAGCAGCGCCGGGGAACCGAATACGTTCGTGACCTTGAAGCGGTCGATGGCGGCCAGCAGTTTCGCCGGGTCGGCTTCGGCCGGGCGGGTCGGGTCCATGATAGGCACCACCGTGGTCATGCCCAGCGCCGGGTCGAACAGGGCGAAGGGTGGAAACGTTGGCAAACTGACCTCGCCGGGCTGGATGTCGAATGCCTTCTGCAGCATGCGGACCTGGGCGTTGAAGTGCCGGTGGCGGTACACCACGCCTTTCGGCACGCCGGTGCTGCCGGAGGTGAACAGGATGGCTGCCATATCGTTCGGGCCGACCTCGTGCCGGGTCTCTTCCGGGCTGTTCTCACCCATTTCCCTGAGCTTCTTCAGGCTGATTCCGCCCATGCCCAGACGGGGGCCGGCGGTTACGAGCAGTTCACAGCTTTCCTTCGCCCAACCGAGGATCTTACGCGCGAAATGCGCCTTGGTGACGCCGATGAAGGCCTTGGGCGAAGCCTCGGCCAGGCACTGCTTCAGCGGTTTCATGCCGATACCCGGGTCGATCAGCACCGGAACGGCGCCGGCCTTGAACAGCGCGAAGAACATCGCGAAAAAGTCCAGGCCGGGAGTCAGCATCAGGGCGGTGCGGGTTCCGGCGGTGATGCCGTAGGCGTGCAGGCCGCGCGCGTAGCAGTCGCTCAGCTCATCGAGTTCGCGGTACGAGCACTCGAGGTACTTTTCCTTGCCGAACGCGCCGCCGGCCGGGTAATGGATGGCGGTCGCGTTGGGTTGGCGTTGGGCCTGCCAGCTCAATGCGCTGGCCACGTTGGGATTCTGTTCCGCGTTCCAGCTGTTATCCACGTTCTTGTCCATTGTTCGAATCGTCCCTGATTCCGATGAAGTTGGCGATCTGGCGGATCAAGGCCGGCCCGCCATCCTCGAGGATGTAGTGACCGCAATCGGGAAAACGCAGGACTTGGGCTTCGGGCAGGTACTCGAGCCAGGTGTCGAGGAACGGCGCATCGAACACGAAATCCTTTTCTCCCCATGCAATCAGGCACGGTTTGTCCGCGAATAAGTGTAACCGTTTCGCGGTGTTAAGCAAAATATCGTATCCAGGATCTCGCTCGCCCAGCGGGATGTCCTGCACGAACTTCAGCGTGGCGATTCGGTTGTCCGGCGTGTCGTAGGGCAGGGTGTAGGCCTTGCGCACTTCGGGCGAAACGGGCTGCTTGAACGCGACGCGGGCCGCGATACCCGAGAAGGCATTGAAACGCCTGACCAGGAACGCGCCCAGCGCGGTATCCCGCACCAGCGACAATGCCAGGGGCATTTTCTTGTTGGCCGGCAGGGGAAAGGCGGCGGTGTTCAGGATCACGGTGCGCGCCACCCGGTCCGGGTTCTGCGCGGCCCAGGCGAAACCGATCATGCCGCCCCAGTCGTGCACGACCAGTGTCAGGGGCTGCTCGAGTTCCAGGCTGTCGAGCAGGGCGCCGACGTCCTCGACGCGGCTTTTCAGGCGATAGTCGTAACGGTCGTCGCCGGGCTTGTCGGACAGGCCGCAGCCGATGTGGTCCGGCACGATGCAGCGGTAATGGCCGCGCAGGGCCAGCACCAGGTTCCGGTAGTAAAACGACCAGGTGGGGTTGCCGTGCAGCATCAGCACCGGCGGCGCGTCGCGCGGGCCTTCGTCAAGGTAATGCAGGCGCAGCCCGCGCGTCTCCAGGAAGTTGCCGGAGAAGGGATACAGCCGTTCTGGCGGCCGCTTTACCAGACCACTTCCGCCATCTGGCAGTTCAGGCCGGAGCCGATGCCCAGCAGGCCGACGCGGTCGCCCTTGCGAATCTTGCCCAGTTCGACCGCCTTGGCCAGCACGATGGGTACCGAGGCCGGGCCGATGTTGCCCATCTCGGGGTAGATCGCGTGGACTTTCTTGGGGTCGAGGCCCAGCAGGCTGACCAGCGAATCGGTGTGCACCTTGCTCACCTGGTGGATCACGAACTGGTCCAGTTCGCCGACCATCCAGTCGAGCGCGATCTTGGCCGCGTTGAAGGTCTTGGAGGCGAGTTTCAGGCCTTCGCTGAGCAACACGCGCGTATCCGTCATCATCTGGTCCATCTGGCCTCGGCACAGGCGATTGAACTCGGTCGCGGCGCGTGACACGCTGCCCAGGTAGGCATGGCCCTCCGGCGCCAGTTCCCGGCGCGCCATGACCATCGCGGCGGCGCCGGAGCCCAGTGTGAGCGAGGCGAACTCGGCGCGGAACTGGTCGGCGCTGATATCCGGCTGCAGCATGCGCTCGATGGTCGCCTCGGTGATCGGACGGCTGGATTCTCCGTCGACGATCAGCGCGTAGTCCACCTCGGTGCGTTCGATCATCCTGGCGGCGATATCCATGCCGTTCATGAACGCCAGGCAGGCGTTGCCGACGTCGAAGTTCAGACAGCTTTCGCTGAGCCCGAGGTTGCCGTGGACGATGCAGGCGGTGGAGGGCTCCAGGTAGTCGCGGCAGACCGAGGTGTTGATGATCACCCCGATCTTGTCGCGCTCGATGCCCGACCCGTCGAGCGCTTTCTCCGCCGCCAGCGTGGCTGCGTCCGAGGGCGAGGTGCCCTTCTCCCAGAAACGGCGCGCGCCGATGCCGGAAACGTCCTCGAGCAGGTTGTCGCGGACTTGAAGGCGATCGAGCGTGGGCTTCAGGCGCTGTTCGATTTCCTGGGAAGTGACCCGTATCGGCGGATCGACGGCCGCCAGGGACTGGATAACGACGTGTTTGAATTTCATGGGGCTCGGCAGGTGTGCAACCTGCATAAGGTAATGGCGAACGGGTGGCGCTTCAACCATGGATGCATTCCCTGCAGGCCATGCGCTAGACTGGCGCGGATGGTCCCGCGCCGATTCGACCGCCGGGAGCGGGACCGGGGAGACACCGGCATTGAGCCATTCGAGTGACACAACGGCCGCAGCGCCCACCGATTTCTCACCGCGGCGCGTGCCGTTGCGCGGCCTCGAGCGCCCTGCGCCCGGCGACATCCACCTGTGGTTCATGGACCTCGAGGAACTGGCTGGCTCCCTGCGCGTGGCGCTCGACGCCGATGCGCCGACCGCCGATCAGCGCCCTTTCACCGGCGGGCAACTGACGTTCACCCGGCGGTTTTTCCTGCGGCTCCTGCTCGGCGCCTACCTGGACGTGCCGGGCAAATCGATACGCATCGTGCGCAATCGCCGGGGCAAACCCGTGCTCGACCCCTCGGTGCACGGCCGGAACCTGCATTTCAGCATTGCCAAGAGCGGGCGCGGTTTCCTGGTGGGTCTGTCGTCCACGGCCTATCTCGGCGTGGACATCGAACCCGAGGATCGCCGGCCGCGGAACGCCATGGGGATCGCCCGGCGCTACTTCAGCCCGGCGGAGGCACGTGCGCTGGAAAGCATGGCGCCGGATCGGCAGCGCGAGGCGTTCCTGCGCGCCTGGTCCTGCAAGGAGGCGGTGGTGAAGTCGCTCGGCCTGGGCATTGCAAACCAGCTGTGCCGTTTCACGGTGGAAACCGATCTCGAGCGGCCGGCCACGATCCTCGAATTCGAAGCAGACGATGCTCGGGAGTGGTACCTGCGCCTGCTGCACCCCGCCGATGGTTTCCTGGGGGCAGTGGCCACCCGCAGCCGGCCGCGCGAACTCCACGCTTATCGCCTGCTGCCCGCAGCGCCGGGAGCCGATTCACCGGCGTGATGCGGCAGAGCCTCATTCTGCTGGCGGCCGCCCTCGTGCTGGGCGGTTGTTCCCTCTCGGCCAGGAAGGCCACCGAGGTGGATCGCATGGTTTCCGAGCACCGCGTTCGGGACGTCGAATGCACGGAAACCATCCAGCGTTGCGCCATTCCTTCGCCGCTGTTGGAGCAGGCTGAAGCGGATATCGGGAACGGCCGGCAACGCGTCACCCTGGTCGAGCACGGGGAAGCCGCACTGGCGCTGCGCGTGCACCTGGTTCGCGCCGCGCGGGATTACGTCGACGTACAGAATTTCATCCTGCGCAAGGACGAGACGGGTGAGCTTTTCCTCAACGAACTGCTCGGCGCCGCCCGTCGTGGCGTCAAGGTGCGCCTGCTGCTCGACCAGATGTTCTCCTTCTCCGACGCCGAATACCTGGTGCTGCTGACCATGACGCACGAGAACCTGGAAGTGCGGTTTTACAATCCGTCCTTCGACAAGGCGAAGATGGCGAAGCACGACTGGCTGACAGGGATCGCCTGCTGCTTCCGGCGCGTGAACCAGCGGATGCACAACAAGTTGCTCGTCGTGGACGACCAGGTCGGTGTTACCGGCGGGCGCAACATCGCCGACCGCTATTTCGATTTCGACACCAACTACGAATTCAAGGACCGCGACGTGATTGTTTTCGGCGCCGTGGCGACCGAAATGCGCGAGTCCTTCGACTGGTTCTGGGAGAGCCCCAAGACCGTTCCCGTGCAGCACCTGCGCGACGTCGCCGCCGAACTGCTGGAGACCGAACCCGGGCAACTGGCGCCTTACGAGCCGCCCGGCAGGCTGCTGCCGGTGCTCGAGGCGGCCCTGGACCCTGCCCGCATGCATGTCTCGTTCATCGAGCCCGCGTTCCAGGTGCAGCGCTTGCGCTATTTTTCGGACCGGCCGCGCAAGCTGTCGTTCGAGCAGCCCGAGCCCGAGCACGACGTGACCGAGGACCTCTACCGGATCCTGCGGTCGGCCCGCCACAGCGTGTTGATCCAGTCGCCGTACATGGTCCTGTCGCGCCGCGCGCGCCAGGTTTTCCGGGAAATCCGCGAGGCGAACCCGGGAATCGAGCTGGTCTATTCCACCAATTCGCTGGCGTCCACGGACACCGACACGGTGTATGCGAACACCCACCGCCACAAGAAGCGCTACGTGGGGAGGCTCGGCTTTCACATGTACGAGTTCAAGCCGTTCCCGGCCGATGCCCCCGAGTTTTTCCCGCGCTGGCCGTTGCTGATCGCGGAGAAGAAAGAAGGGATCAGGAGCGAGGCCGTGGTGACGGGTGACAACTCGACCATACCGATGCCGTCGCCGCGCGTCGGCCTGCATTCGAAGTCTTTCGTCGTGGACGGCCGCGTCGCGATGATCGGCTCGCACAATTTCGATCCGCGCTCGGAGGGGTTCAACACGGAAAATGGCGTGATCGTATGGGACGAGGCCTTCGCCAGCCACCTCGAGGAACTGATCCGCCGTGACATCGAGCCCGGGAACAGCTGGGTAGTGGCGATGAAGCCGACCGGCGTCCAGGCCGCGGACGCCTTGTCGCCGCCGCCCGAGGTCGCGGGCCGTTACGATCCCTTTCCCGGTTCGGATACCTCTGTGTACGAATTGGCACCCGGAAAAGCGCCGCTGCCGCCCGGTCACCCGGATTTCTACCGGCACTACTACCCGATGGGCAGCTTCCCGGACGTGGTCCGTACGCGGAGGCAGTACCTGGTGCTGTTCCTCGGCTCGTTCTTCTTCTTCCTCGAGCCGATACTTTGACGAACCCTCGTGTAGGAGGCGCGTAAGCGGCGACCAAGGCGGGCCGTTGGCCCGCTTTAGCGTACCCGCGCTGGAATTGCCAAGGGCCGCCAGAAGCGCCCCTTTTGGTCGCGGCTTACGCCCCTCCTACATTTCTCTGGTCACTGGCAGCGAAGTTGTGACCGGCCGGGGCCGCCCATACACTCAGGTGCATGGGAATTGTGCTGTTCATCGCGGTCGTGCTGATCCTGCTGGTTGGCCCCCAATTGTGGGTCAGGCGGGTTATGGCGCGGTACAGCAGCCCGGAGGACCGTTACGAACGGACCGGGGCGGAGACCGCACGCGGGTTGCTGGATGCGGCGGGCCTGCACGACGTGAAAGTCGAGAACACCGAGCACGGCGACCATTACGACCCGTTGAAAAAGGCAGTACGGCTGTCCGGTGGT
>Ga0180435_10006964_pt1 | contig 10806 bp, 11 predicted proteins | sample SS_ome_3_FD_132467 | JGI IMG/M metagenome (GOLD analysis project Ga0180435, IMG submission 132467) | Hypersaline lake sediment archaeal communities from the Salton Sea, California, USA - SS_3_S_1 metaG | ecosystem: Environmental > Aquatic > Non-marine Saline and Alkaline > Hypersaline >... | reverse complement strand
TCTCGTCATACTCGTTCTTGTCGAACACCTTCTCCCTTATCGCTACGGTGGCCAGTTCCTGGATGTTCCTGAACCCGTAGTGGTCCACATAGCTGTTCGCCGCCCGGATAAGGTTGTCTGGTAGTTTGAGGTTTATCTGTTGCATATTATCACAGATATCTATAGATATCTACAGATATTTAAATGTTTTGGTCCTATATGGCCTATATTTGGAAAAAGTGGCCTGGTTCGATGATGGTGGGATGATTATCCTCAGCCATCATATCGTTGCACTGTTTTGTATCATAAAAACTGATTTAAGCATCTTGGGCTTTTCTAGATTTCATGAACAAGATGAAAATAACCTATAGGCGGGGATGGTCAGAGCCTGTTTTCTACTATAATATCGCGGTGTCCTCGGAAAAGGAGCCAGCAGACGGATATTGTGATCACAGGCAGAGCCACGGAAATGAGATTGACGTATTGGTTCCTTTAGCAGCGGCGATGGCATATCTGCACCTCCATCCTGTAGAAAAGGTAGAGTTAGATGAAGATACTAGCGATGTTATCAAGCCGAAGTTAGAGATAATCCTTGAAGCACATAATGCTGCGATCGCAAATTTGGGCTATTAGAGTGATTGACCAGATGGGGGCTAGTCTACACAGAAAAACACTCCTTTCTTCACTCCATCTTCTCCAGCGAGAAATCATCGAACCATGCTTCTCCTATCGTCGGTCCGGTCACGGTTATGCCATATCCGTGCGGCACCATGTCCCATTCGAATTCGCAGTCAGAGCTGACTCTTGACTGTGAATCCCACTGTTCCATGTCCAGTGGCACCGAGAATTCGTAATGATAATGGTGCCAGTTGTTGGGTGGGCTTTCTATGTGGACTTCGTTAGCATTAACTTCTGTCATGAGTTCATAGCATCCTTGGACGTCGACAGGTCTGGGTTTGCTCTCCCACCAGTCTTTAAGCACCAACCGTACTTTCCAGTCATTATTGCTCGCAACGTCCTCTCTTGCCCAGAATGAGAACCTGTACGTGCCTTCTTCGAAAACAGGTTGTGCTTCGAAGATGTACTCTTCGTTCTTTACCTGGTCTCCTGTCTTGATGTGTATGGAGCTTGAGTCTGCTCTGCCTTCCCTGTCCTGTGCCATATGCTCTTCGTCAAGCCAGTTGCCCAGGACTGGTGAGGGCTCTTCGTTGACTCTGCCGTTCACTATCAGGTTCTCACAGTATCTTATGCCGCTTTCCTGCCACATCTGTCGCCAGCAGTATCCTCCGTTCCACTTGTCTGTGTCATAGTCTATCTCTACGTCATCGCTCCATATCTTGACAGGTCCCTGCTTCTTTGGGCATTGTGAGTTTGTCTTGATGTCATCAAGAGAATTGCCGAAGCACTGGTAGATGCATTTGTTTATGTATGTCTTGCCATCCCTTCCGCAGAGAGGATCCCAGGTGAAGCTGCACCCGCAATTATCCTTTTCCTCAGAAGATGGTTCTGGCTCTGCTTCAGTATACCTTGCGCCAGAATCTGATGGTGAGGTATATTTTGATACAGGTTTCTCTGCAGGCTCCGGCGTATCGTCCACGTCTTCCTGCCTGGTATCTTCCGCAGGTTCTTCCGGCTCCAGCTCAGGATCTTGCACCTTCTCTGACTTAATGACGTGCTTATCAGCATCTTTGCCATCTACAGGCTCTACGTATTGTTGCGCGCAGCCTGCTGCAAGAATTAGCACCATCATACAAAGCAAAGCTAAAACTCCTTTTTTCATACTGGGAGGGGAGTAGAATGTCATTAATAAATCTTGTTGTGGTTGCCTGCTTGGTCTATTCAAAGTCCATCCTGTCAAAGTCTATGCCTGCGTCTTTGAGTGTTTGCCTTAATTGCCTGAGGTGTTCTGGCAGGAGCTTTTCGAGTCTGCCTGGGCAGAGGGGTCTCTCTACAATGCATGTGGCATATGTTGGGAAGTATGATGGGACATTCTCGTATTTTTCACCGTATTTGAGAAGGGGTATTGGTGCTACGCTGAACCCTTTTTCTGCCAGTGGCTCGAGTATGGCGCATCGGTTCTTTTCGCTGTCATGGTAGCTGAATATCATGTAATCTACGCCTTGTCCGACTTGCTCGAGCATTGTCTCTTCCACGTGGTCCGGTGCTGATATCGCGCAGACAAGGTCGTCTTTGGTGATCTCTGTCTCCAGTGCTGTGTCGAGGGCCATGACTTTGAACTCGGCTCTTTCTGCCTGGAGTTTCCTGCCGAGCGACTTGACTGTCTCGATGACAGGCACTTCATCGTCAGGGTCTATGCCTATGACTGGTTTTTCTCCTATGAGTGCGCAGGTAAGCGCGACTATACCTGTTCCGCAGCCGATGTCGTATACTTGTCTGATCCATGGTAGCCTGCTCGTGATCGCTGCGGCAAGCGCGCCTTCTTTGACCTGTTTCTCTACCTCTGCCCTGAGGTATGCGGGGTCATCCATCTCTTTGACTTTCCATTTTTGTCTGTATGCTGCGTCCCATCTGGTGTAAGCTTCCACTACTGTTTTAGTATGGCTGCCAAAGATAGGGATGTTGCCGTCCGGCCCAAAACTGACCTTGCATGGAAGTATGCCTATGTTTTCTAGGAATCTATCCATGTGTGGTATTACTATGTTTTGAGAGCGGTTTTCATCAGGCATGTCTTTGGTTTTTTTTCTGCCATTTATAAGTTTTCCGATTTAATACTACTAAGCAGTGAAAAAATTGCAGCATATTGTCTACAAAACATTTATAAACCCCATTCCCCAAAACAACACCATTAAAGGGGTGAACTGAGTTGAAGATAATCATCATTGGCGGAGGGGAGATAGGTCTTACTACTGCCAATGTCCTTTCCAGCAAGGAGCATGATCTGGTTCTTATTGAGCATGATGAGAAGCGCGCAAAGCAGGTCGCGAACTCCATAGACGGACTCGTTGTCCATGGTGATGGCACTGACATCGCTGTGCTAAAGGATGCAGGTGCTAACGATTCTGATGCGATAATAGCGGCTACGAATGATGACAAGACGAACCTGATGAGCTGTGAGATAGCGAAGTCCCTGAGCGTGAAAAAGATTATAGCCCGTGTGAACCAGGCAGAGAATGAGGAACTGTTCACAAAATTGGGCATCACAGGTGTGGTCCCGACTGTCGGCCTCGCGGTCACCAAGATCAAGAACCTTCTTGCAGACAAGAGTGCTGAGCGTGTCATCTATGAGCTCGGTAAAGGCAGTGTACAGGTCCTTGCGATAACGATACCTAAAGGCAGTCCGCTTGTGAACAAGCCTGCTGAGATGAGCAATGCTATCATCGGCGCTATCTATCGTGATGGTGAGCTCATGCTGCCTAAGGAGAGCACCAAGCTTCAGGAGCAGGACGTCATAATCGTGACTTCCAAGACAAAGAACCTTAAGGCCCTGAAGAAGCGGATATATGGAAAGCGCAAATGAAGATAGTCCTGAAATACCTTGGTTATCTGCTGATACTATTCTCGATATTCCCGATTCTGCCGGTCATCACAGCTATCATATACGGTGAGAGCTTCCTCCCCTTCTTCGCTCCATCTGTTCTTGCGCTCATACTGGGCATAGCTCTGCTTCAGTATAATCATGATCACAGGAAGAAGGTTTACATCTCTGATTTCGATCTTCCGCGGAGCATCTCTTTGAGCGCATTGAGCTTCATAACTATATCTCTTATCGGCACTGTGCCTTATATCCTTGTGCAGAGCCTCTCTTTCATCGATGCCCTGTTCGAGTCCGTGTCTGGTTTCACGACGACGGGCTTGACGGTCCTTACAAACCTGGACACTGTATCCCGCTCGCTCCTGATATGGCGTGCTGAGACGCAGTGGATAGGTGGTCTTGGTATCGTGCTTCTTTTCCTTATCATCGTGTCTGCTATGCGTAAGCAGGACTCGTTGAAGGAGACTACTACGAAGGCGAGGGCGATCGCCAGGCTGTACCAGGCACAGGGCGCTTCTGAGAAGCTTGAGGCGAACATGAAGAAGTCTGTGCGCCACACTATTTTTATCTACACAGGATATACTATAGCAGGTATTCTCCTCCTCTGGTTTTTCGGGCTCTCGTTCTTCGAGTCCTTGACCACTTCGTTCACGTCGATATCGACTGGTGGTTTCATGGTTACTGATACTTTCTATACTTCCTGGCCGATAATCGCGTGCCTTGTTTTCCTTATGTTGGCTGGTTCTATCTCATGGGTCCTTCACAACAGGCTTTTCAGGGGGTATTTCAGGGAGTTCTTCATGAACAGGAGCGTCAAACTCTACGCGATACTGCTGGTCGTCGTCATCGCAGGATTCACTGCATTGACAGGCAGCTTCAAGAAAGCGCTTTTCGAGACGGTATCGGCCATGACGACCACTGGTTTCTCTATCTCTGACATCAGCGCGTTCCCTGTGATGGTGGTTTTCCTTATAATGTTCTGCATGCTGATAGGTGGCATGCTGGGAAGCACTGCAGGAGGGATAAAGGTGAACCGGCTGAGGCTGATGCTGAAGTCTATCCCTTGGGTTGTGAAGAAGGCTGCCGCACCTTCAGGAGCTATCATACCTCTAAAGAGCGGTAAGCGTGTCTATACAGAGGAGGATATCCTTGTCGTGCACGCGTTCACTTTATGTTATGTCGTCGTATTGTTCATAGGCACTATAATCCTGTTGTTGACAGGTCTTTCTTTCCTTGATGCTTCTTTCCAGACGGTTTCTGCGTTGGGTGTTGTCGGATTGAGCACGACCAGCCCTGCGGCTTTCCATGTGGCTGCTAAGCTGACGCTCATAGTGGCGATGCTTCTGGGAAGGCTTGAGATCATACCGGTTCTTGTGCTTACCAAGTTCTTGCATGAGAGCATAAGGACCAGGATCAGGAAGAAGCAGGAGAAAGCTAGGAAACTTTTTTATATCAGATGGAGCCCTTCTGAGCTATGGAAGAGGAAACTCTGAACAAGTACATCAAGGCAGGTAATATCGCAGCGCAAGCTCTGGAGTTTGGCAGGGGTCTCGTAAAGCCAGGCATCAAGATTCTTGATGTAGCTGAACAGATCGAGGCGAAGATAGTAGATCTAGGCGGTCAGCCCGCTTTCCCTGTCAACATATCTTTTGATGACACTGCAGCACATTACACGCCAACCCCTAACGACGAGACAGTGCTGGATAAGCAGGTGGTGAAGCTTGATGTCGGCGTGCACGTGGACGGCTGCGTAGGCGGTGACACCGCGAGGACTATCGACCTGAGCGGCGAGTACACAGATCTTGTGAAAGCAAGTGAAGAAGCGCTGAAAGCAGCGACAAAGGTTGTCCAGATAGGGACAACTTTCGGTGAGATCGGTGCTGAGATAGAGCAGGCGATCGAATCTTTTGGACTTAAGCCTGTCCGCAACCTCTCTGGTCATGGTCTTGGTGAGTGGACCGTGCATACTGGTTTCTCTATCCCTAATTATGATACTAAGGACCCGACTCCGCTGGAGGACGGGATGGTATTTGCCATCGAGCCGTTCGCGAGTACAGGGGTCGGCCTGATTCAGGATAAGGGCGTGCCGTATATACACTCTCTCACAGCAAGAAAACCTGCCCGCAACCCTGTAACAAGGCAGGTCCTGAAGAAGCTTGACCCGTACGGATCTTTGCCTTTCGCGAACCGCTGGCTCACCCGCGACTTCCCTGCTTTCAAGGTCAGTGTAGCGCTCAAGGACCTGGACCAGCTCGGCATCCTGAAGTCCTACCCTCCTCTCGTCGAGCGCAGTGGCGGAATAATATCACAAGCAGAGCACTCTTTCTATGTAGGTGATAAGGTTATCGTGCTGACGAAGTCAGAATAAGGAAAAGAAAAAGTAGATAAAAAATTAAGTTGAGGATTTCTATTCAGCTGCTTCTTTCACATACAGCTTCAGCACCCTTCTTGCAAGTTCAGCATGCTCTTCAAATCCTGGTGCCTGCTCCCTGAGCTTCTCTTCGACAAGGTCTATCCCTGCCTGGTCGTTGTTGTTCCTGAACAGGTGGCTTGACGCTTTGATGTCCTTGTCGACGCATTCCTGCCTTAGCGCAGTCACCCTGTCATGCCACACCTGTTCGTCTGTCATCCTGCTCGTCGCCAGGCAGAACTCGTATCTCTGGCTTGTCTTCATCTTTGCCTGTGTCATCTCGTAGAATATCTCTCTGCCTCTCATGTCATCTTTTCCCATTGCGTGGGGCAGGCTTGGCGACAGGATCTCGTAGTCTTCTCTCTCTTTCCTGACCATCGCCCTTCGTAGCCTGTCGAGCCTTTCCTCGTCAGCATCACCTGCAAGAATGGCTGCCTGGTACGCTTTTCCTATCTCACCTGCTTCCTCGAGCGGCTGGCTCAGCTTCCCGATGGTTTCCTTGTGCTGTTCTGCGTCTTCGCTGTGGTACAGGAGCCAGAATGCCTTTGAAGCTAGTTGGAGCCGTGCCTCCTTGCCCTCAAGTTCTTCTGCAATAGTCAGGCCCAGCGGGACCCTTTCCTTTTCATCGTCTATATGCAGGGCGTCCATCTTATCTCCGAAGAGCAATAGTTGTTTCGCGCAGTCGAGAGTCTCTTTTCCGTCATAGCCTGCTCTCTGGAACAGGCTGCGGGCCCGGGTGTATAGATGTGACTTTTTCATGATATCCTCTTCGCTTTGCGCATGCCCGTACAGGTGTTTTCCAAGCTCTTCACATCCTGCTTTCTCTTCGCTCGATCCTGCTGCGTTGAATTTCGCGAGTACTGCGTCAGTGTTTTCAAGGCCTTCACTCTCGATGAGGTTCGTCCGCACCCGTCTGTACACTTCAGGTCTGTCTTCCTTGTACTGTCTCTTCGCGAGGTCAAATGCTTCGAACGGGTCTTTCGCCATCACGGCGTCCAGGACCTTGTCGAGTCTGGCGTGGTCGACTTCGCCTTGTAGCTTGTGTACTGCTTCAAGCACCCAGTACGCGGTCATCGGTTCGTCATGTTCGAGTCCGCTTTCTACTATCCTGTTATACAGTGCAATAGCTGCTTCCTCTTCTCCTTCTTTGAATTCAGCACTGCCTGCTGCGCCAGAGGCGGTGACCGGATCCCCTTTCTTGAGAGCGTTGTCTGCGATGGCCCTGAATATTGTTGGTATCTTTTCAGCATCCATTGTATTCCTGACCCTCTCCAAGGATTTGTATGCTATTGCTGGTGCGCTTTCGATCGTGGCGTCGATGATCGTCTGTGCACATGCTGAGATCCTTGCGGCAAGGGCCTTATCGAATCTGTGGCTGACCCACCAGTGCAGGTTGTCCAGGGCTTCAGCACCGAATTCGTACTCCTCCTGCCCGATATCTTCAGGACCGAGAAGACCTTCGACAAGACCTATCCTTGTCTCGTTGTACCTCTGGTCGTCTTTGATTATCTTCCATGCTGCTGCCCTGTCTGTCTCGAACGTTCGTTCAGCGAATGCTGCGATTGCGTCGGTATTCTCGAGCCGGCTGTAGATCCACAGTGCCATGTCAGGTCTGGTGTCTTCTACAGCCCTGACTATCTCTGTTCGTCTCTTGTGACCTTTTTCTACCAGGTGGTTGACGAGCCGCTCTTGCAGTTCTGTCCCGTCGCGGTCTTTGTCGTGCTTTTCGGAGAGTATACCTATCATCGCTTCCTTCTCTATCTCTGCCCTGTCTGGGAACATGAACTTGAGCCAGCCTTCCTGTAGCAGTTCATAGACCTTGGCATGTACCCCCATTTCCCTGAGCTGTTCTACGTAGCCTCTCATTATTCCGGTAACTTCTTCAGGGCTCTCTCCGTTGAGGCGGGATTCAAGGCTTCTTGGTTCGATCCCGAACTGTGCTGCCTGCCTGCCTAAGAATTCCAATGGTTTCACTTCTTTTACCTTCTCAACACTGCTTGTCATGTTTTGACACCCCCTATTGATTATGAATATGGGATAAGTTGTGCCAGGATTTTATATAAAGGTTTTTGTTGATAAGAAAAAGACAGACATTAGCTGTTTCGTCCCAGACCCGCGACTACTTAACCTTCTTCACTATCCCAGCAACCGTCAACATACTCTCTTCGCCGCTTGCCATATCCTTAAGCTTGTACTTCTTTGCTTTGAGTTCATCTTCGCCGACAAACAGAACGAATAGGATGCCTAGTTTGTTGGCGTAATCCATGTTTTTCGATGGTCCGCGTCCCATGATGTCGACGTCTACTTTCAAGCCCGACGACCTGAGTTCCTCAGCCAGCCTTACAGACTCATTCACCGTGCCGATAGGAATAACATACAGCTTAGTCACTGTCTGTTTGCACACCGAGGACTTCTTCACCATGCTCAACACTGCGGTTATAGGTTCAATGCCGAAGCTTATGCCTACTGCAGGGAACTCTTTCTTGGACCCCAAGAACTCGCCGATCATGTTGTCCCATCGCCCGCCGCCAGAGAGTGAAGAGCCGAACACTTTCTCGTCCTTGTAGAACACTTCGTACACTGTGCCTGTATAATATGATAGTCCGCGGGCGAGTGAAAGGTTGAACACGATGTTCTTCTCGTCCAAATAAGTGAGCAGCTCCTGCATCTCATGTATGCCTTCGTCTGCCTGTTTGGTGTTGACCAGCTCTTTGAGCTTTTCTATCTTCTCGAAGTTGGAGCCGTCGATGGATAGTATCTCCATAAGTCTTTCGACTGCTGCGTTGTTGATGTTCAGTGAGCAGATCTGTTTCTGGACCTCTTTGACTCCGACTTTCTTCAGCTTATCCACTTCAAGCACTGCGGCCATCCGTTTCTCAGGTGGTATCTCGCAGGATTCCATTATGCCGTCAAGCAGTTTCCTGTTGGAAACTTCGATCACGACATCAAGCCCCAGGTCAGAGAAGAATCTCTGCGCTATCTGCAGGCATTGGGCGTCTGCTGTCATCTTCTTGCTTCCGACGATATCCACATCGCACTGCCAGAACTCTCTATAACGTCCTGTTTTAATCGGACCATCTCTGAACACACGACCGATAGCATACCTTTTGAACGGCATCTTCATGGTAGGGTTCATGCCTACATAGCGCGCCAACGGCACAGTAAGATCATATCTAAGACCGAGATTCCTTTTTCCCTGGTCCTTGAACTGGAACGTCTCTTTCATTATCTCTGCTCCGCCGGCGTACTTTGCAGATAAAACCTCGAATCTTTCGATTATCGGTGTCTCTAGCGGAGAGAATCCATACAGCTCGAACGTTCGTCTAAGCAGATCAATCACATCCTGCCGGATGATCTTCTCTTCAGGACAGAAGTCCCTCGTCCCTCTTGCGTTCATGAGTTTCATGAAAGAACTACTATCAGGCAGTATTTATAAAGGTTTTTCTTAGGATCAGTGCTTGGCCTTGTTCCTGCCGCGCTGCTCGACCTTCTCCAGCCTTGCAAGAGTGGCTTCTGCATTCAGGTTTGTCTCCTTATACCCATCTACTACAGACTCGAAGCCTTTTTCCCATATCCTGTGGTGCCTTGACTCAAGCGCGTGCCGAAGTAAGTGCAGGTCAACAGCATAATCCTCTATCTTATCAGAAAAGAAAGATAATCCAAAATCGATAAGCGTAACCTCGTTCTTATCAGCATGCATTATCATGTTAGATGTGGTAAGATCCTGGTGCACTATGCCTTTGTTGTGCAGTTCTCCGACTCTCATCCCGACTTCCTTGAACACTTCGAGGTACCGCATAGCATTGGCTTTCTCCCCCAGCTCATCCACTACGGTCTTCACCATATTGCCAGGGATCATCTCCATAGAAACCTTCATCGCTTTGTCATCCATACGCAAAAGCTGCGGTGCAGGTATCTGAGCCTCAGATAATTTAGTCAGTATCTTCGCCTCCCTGCGGGTCCGCGCCTTGCGCAGCTTCTCATCAAGCTGAGGATGCCTATAAGACTTTGAGAACCTGTCCTTCACTATACTATCATCATCTGCATAGATTATCGCTTCTGCTCCTTGTGCTATCTTCTTTGGCATACCTGTAGTTCTTATCCGCCTCTTTTTATTCTTTGCTGTTCCAAACCACCAAAAAACTTATATATCCAAAAGATATACTATAGATATATGGCTACCCAGATACTTTTCAAGGCAGAGAAGAAGTTCGTGAACGAGATAGACAAAGCTGTCAAAGAAGGTAACTACCAGTCCCGTACAGAGTTCATACGTGAATCGCTGAGGAAGAATCTTGATGAGAAGCGGAAGCAGAAAGCCATAGCTCAGATAGCTAAGATGCGTGGCATCCTGAAATCAAATACGACTCAGGAAGAGCTTGATAAGATACGCGACACAGCCTGGAATGAGCTTCAGAAGAAGTTCAGATGATGTCTTCTGGTTTATTGTGTGGGCAGATATCACTCAAAGCTAAAAAATGCTTGTCGCGCGTTATCAATTCTAGAGAGTGATCTCTGGCCAGGATTGCGTGCAGCGCGTCACCTTTCGGGACATGTCTTTCTTTTCCTATTTTCTTGGATTCTTCATTCTGTTTCTTGTTTGTGTTGATGATAGTTATGTGCTGAGAGAACGGAGCGAGCATCCCGTTTATCTGTTCATCTGAAAGTTTGTTCTTGAGTTCAAGATACGTGATATCAGATAATACGAGTTCATGTCTTTCTTCCACTATCCTATAGAGCAACCTTGAACCATATTCTCCAAGCGGTTTCCCGTTCCTATCTATACGATCCTCATACACATCAAGCCAGATAGCAGTATCAAGATAGAATTTCATGATTACAAAAAAGTGAAGCATCTATTTAAGTTTGTCGACGAGAAATACGGAAGATTTCCGAATAACGATCAAGAAAAAATAAGAAAAAT
>Ga0180435_10006963_pt1 | contig 10807 bp, 6 predicted proteins | sample SS_ome_3_FD_132467 | JGI IMG/M metagenome (GOLD analysis project Ga0180435, IMG submission 132467) | Hypersaline lake sediment archaeal communities from the Salton Sea, California, USA - SS_3_S_1 metaG | ecosystem: Environmental > Aquatic > Non-marine Saline and Alkaline > Hypersaline > Sediment... | reverse complement strand
TTGTCCTCGCCGCGCTCGGGGGCGCCGGTTTCTGGCTCGCCGTCAGCAGTCTCCCCGGCGCGAGATGAATCGGCCGCGGAGACGCACACGTTCAGGCACGGCCACGCCGGCAGCGCGCCGCAAGCAGCGCCAGGGGACTTCCGAGCAGCCAGGCGGCCGCCGGTAGCGGAACCGGGGCGGCATCCAAATTGGTCACCGTGACGCTGGTGAATGAGCCGCCGATAGAAACCGGAACGGAACCGAACGCGCCATCCATGAACTGCATGCTGAAAGCGAGCAAGTCGAGTCGGCCCGAGATCGCCTGCAGGGCTGCCTCGGAAAGATCGAGATTGGCGAGCAGGCTGGTGTCGTCGGTCTGGGCCGCCACGGAAACCGAACGAAGCGGGAACCCGGCCACATCGCCGTCGTGCGACACGAAGTCGTCGCGCGTGAGTCCGAAGCCGGCGGCATAGACCGCGGCATTGTTATTGCTGATGGTCAGCTGATCGAAGGGATTGCCGCCGAAGAGTGATCCGGCAGTGCCGTCATTGCGGACGAAGACATCACCGCTGGTGCCGCCGAAACTGTAGCCGCCGACCGTGCCTGAGAACGCAGTCGTCGCGTTGAGAAAGCGCGTGGCGCCGGTCGCAGACGCCGCGGTGGCCTCTTCGAATGTGAAACTGTAAACGATCGTGTCACCTACCGAGATGACACCGTTACCCGGACCATCGCTGCCGCCGATCGAGGTCACCGAGCCGACGAAATCCACCTCGATGGTATCGGCGTAGGCCGTGCTCGCGAGCAAGCTCGCGGCCAGAAACATGGCAAATTGGGGCAAGCGTAGCGTCATGGAAAAAATCTCCTTGATTGTCGTGCGCCGCCGTCACGTGCGGCTGCAGACCATGCTAGCGTGTCTCACGCGTGGTGATAAGTCTCCCTGGCGGCGCTACGACGAGCCGCTCGACGCGGGTGAACGAAAGCCGAGCGAGGCAGGAGGAACACGTCACTGCCCGGGCTGGTCATTCACTGCGGCGGCTTATCCTGCGAGCCGTTGCCGGCCAGCCGGCTCAGCAGATCGACCGGGATCGGGAACGCGACGATGGACGAGCGCTCGTTGGCGATGTCGGCCAGCGTCTGCAGGTAGCGCAGCTGGATGCTGCCCGGGTTGCGCCCGAGCACGTCGGCCGCCGCGAGCAGCGCTTCGGCCGCCTGGCGCTCGCCCTCGGCGTGGATGACCTTGGCGCGGCGCTCGCGTTCGGCCTCGGCCTGCCGGGCGATCGCGCGGATCATGCTCTCGTCGAGGTCGACATGCTTGATTTCGACGTTGGAGACCTTGATGCCCCAGGCATCGGTCGCGTCGTCGAGGATCGCCTGGATGTCGCGGTTGAGCTGCTCGCGCTGCGAGAGCATGTCGTCGAGGTCGTGCTGGCCGAGCACCGAGCGCAGCGTGGTCTGGGCGAGCTGGCTGGTCGCTTCGTGGAAATCGCCGACCTGGATGATCGCGCGCTCCGGGTCGATGACGCGGAAATACAGCACGGCGTTGACCTTGACCGAAACGTTGTCCCGCGAAATGACGTCCTGGCTCGGCACGTCCATGACGTAGATACGCAGCGTGACTCGCTCGATCTGCTGCACCAGCGGGATGATCACGATCAGGCCCGGGCCGCGCACGCCGGTGAAGCGACCGAAGGTGAAGACCACCGCGCGCTCGTACTCGCGCAGGATCTTGATGAACAAGGGCGCCGCGACGATCAGTCCGGCAAGCACGTAGAGCAGCGTGATCATGTGGTCTCCTCCGTTGTGGATTCGATCGGTTCGACGGTGAGCGTCAGCCCGTCCATCGCGGTGACACGGATAGCCTGGCCGGCATGCACCGGCTGGCGCGTGCGCGCGTTCCAGATTTCACCATGCACGCGCACCTGGCCGACCTCATCGAAGTCCTCGAGCGCACGCCCGCGGCTCGTCACGAGCTGCTCCTGGCCGCTCACGACCGGACCTTCGCGCGCCTTGATCAAGGCGCGCAACGCGATCAGGAAGAAGCCGGCCGAGAGCAGCGTCAGCGCGACGATGATGGGCAGCGAGACGCGGAACTGCTGTGCCTCGGTATCGAACAGGATCACCGAGCCGATGGCGAACGCGATCACACCGCCGATCCCGAGCGCACCGAAACTCGGTACGAACAGCTCACCGACCATGAACGCGATCCCGAGCAGGATCAGACCGAGTCCGACGTAGCTCACCGGCAGCATCTGCAGGGCGAACATCGCCACCATCAGGCTGATCGCACCGAACACGCCGGGGAAAATCGCACCCGGGTTGGCGAGCTCGAAGAACAGGCCGTAGATGCCGAGCAGCATGAGAATGTAGGCGACGTTGGGGCTCGCGATCGCGGCGAGCAGCTCGGTGCGCCAGTCAGGCGCGATGACATCGAGCGTCATGCCACCGGTCGCCAGTGTCCGCTCGACGCCCTGCACGACCACGCGGCGGCCGTCGATCTGCTCGAGCAGGCTATGCCGATCGACCGCCACGAGGTCGATCACGTCCGCCGCCAGTGCCGCCTCGGCGGCCAGGCTCGCACCCTCGCGCACGGCCTGCTCGGCCCACTCGGCGTTGCGCCCCCGCATCTGCGCAAGGCCGCGGATGTAGGCGATCGCGTCGTTGACGATCTTACGGTTCATCGCGTCGCCACCGCCTGCCGGAGCCGACGCCTCCCCGTCACCGCCCTGCGGACTCCCCGGGGCGTCTTCGCCCGCGCCGCCGTCACCGTCTCCCGCGCGATCCGCCGGCGCGGAAGGCAGCGACGGCAGTCCACCGATCTGCACCGGCGTGGCCGCGCCGAGATTGGTCGCCGGCGCCATCGCAGCGACGTGCGCCGCGTACAGGATATAGGTGCCGGCGCTGGCCGCGCGGGCGCCGGATGGCGCGACATAGACCACCACCGGGATCGGCGCGGCGAGGATCGCGCGAATGATGTCGCGCATCGCGGCGTCGAGACCGCCCGGCGTGTCGAGTTCGAGTATCACCAGCGCGTCGCCACGCGCTGCCGCCTCGCGCAGGCCGCGCTGCACGTAGTCGGCGGTGGCCGGCCCGATTGCGTCGGCGACCGTGAGCAGGGCGGCGCGACGCGGCGCCTGCGCCCGATCATGCTCGGCCGGGCCGGCGGCATCCGGCGTCATGGCGCCTGCGAACGCAAGCCCGACGACGAAAAGACCGCACAGCAGCATGGCCAGCGGCGTGCGATCGCGCGCCGCGCTCGTCACGGACTGTCTCCGCTGGGCTCGCATACATTCACCGTAGCGCGTTCGGCGGCTCGACGCGAGGGCTGCCGCGCGCCAGCCGCGCCCGCACGGTGCCGTGGCTTCCGCCAGGAACCCTGGTCAGAATTGTCTCGTCAACACCGAGGGTGCTCCCGGGTGGTCGTGGCAAGGCACGATTCGCGGGCAATAGCAGCGCTATTGGCAACAATGGCAATGCCGCCACGGCTGCCCGGGAGCAGCCGAGTGCAGAGATAATTCTGACCAGGGTCCTGAGCACTGCCGAGCGCGGTACCGGGCAGCGTGCGGATCGCGCCCGCCATCCTGGCGCCCGCGCAGGCCTCGCCGGGCGCGTTGGCGCATCCGGGTTTCGACCCGGCCACGCGATTCGTTCGCAGTCCTGTCAGTAGCGTGGAACGCTCGGGTCGATCTCGCGCGACCAGGCATCGATACCACCGGCGAGATTGTAGACCTCGGTGAAACCCTGGCCACGGAAGTACTCGGCCGCTGCCTGGCTGCGCACGCCGGAATGGCAGTGGAACACCAGGGTCGCGTCACGTGGCAGGGTATCGATGAACGATACCGCGGCCTCGTCGAGCAGGCGCGAACCCGCAATCGCGGCAATGTCGCGCTCGGCCTGCTCGCGCACGTCGAACAGGTAGAGTGTCTCGCCCGCGTCGAGGCGCGCTTTGAATTCGCCCACGCTCATCTGCGCGACCGGTGCCGGCGAATTGGGGTTGTCGATGACGAAACCGGGGCCGTCATCGGTTTCGACGAGGTCCAGGCGCAGGCCGTTCGCGCGCTTCGCGGAGGCCGCATCGAAGAGGATCTCGACGCCGTTGTCACCAGCCCGGATCTCGTGCCCGCGCGCCGGCGCGAGGTTGAACTGGTGATTCCAGGCGCTATCGATCTTGAGGTGGACAGCGAGATCCGGACGCTGCGACGCGGCGTCGCGCAGCGCGGCGGCAGCGGCGTCGGAGATCGCCACGGACGGCGGTTCCACCGTGACCGGTTCCGCGCCCAGCGCGCGGTGCAGGTCGCCCGCCGCGTAGAGCTGCTGGACGAGATCGCAGCCGCCGACGAACTCGCTGTCGATATACAGCTGGGGAACCGTCGGCCACTCCGAGAAGAGCTTGATGCCCTCGCGGATCTCGGGGTCGGAAAGCACATCGACCGTATGGTAATCCTCGACGATGCCATCGAGGATGCTCACCACCGTGGCGGAGAAGCCGCATTGCGGCTGCGTGCGCGAGCCTTTCATGAACAGCACCACCGGGTGCCTGCCTATGGTGGACTCGATGCGTTCGCGGAGCTCGCTGCTGAGGGACATGGACTTGCCTGTGAAACTGACGCTGATGTGGAAGGAATCTCTGAACAAGTCCAGGCCGAGCAGTTTGTGTCCGCACTGTTCGAGTTCAAGGCGCGAATCGCACGTAACAGCGGGCTATTGCGAAGATTCGTAACGCCGAAATCGGACGGCGTGGGCGCAAGATGCCGGGTCATGACTTGTTCAAATGTTTCCTAAGTCTAGCAGGCCGGCGAATGCGGGCAATCGTAGCGGCCCGAGGCGCGCGGCTTGCGCTGCAACCGCTCCTTCCTTCCGCCACGGGTAAGGCCAGCGCCCGGCCGCGAATCGCGTGCCTGACCCGTCACCAGCAAAGCTGCGAGCGCTCCCACGGTGCCGCCCCGCCGACGCACCGCTTGCACGCCACGAGCGAGGAATTTGCGATATCGTGGCGTTCGCTCCCACCGGAGAGACGGGCCGCACCGACCGTCACCCGTCAGCGCCGGAGCGTGAAGACCGTAACGAGACTTCAACAAGCTGTGAAGCAGAAAGCCGTCATCCAAGGGTTTCCCAGGCCCGACCATGACCATGCACAATGCGTGGAGCAGGCGCTCGAACGTGCTGAGGCGGTATGCCGGGAACGTGGCGAGCGCTTTACCGTGCTGCGCCGCCTGGTGTTCGAGCTCGTGTGGAACAGTCATCGCCCGATCAAGGCATACGACCTGCTCGAGCTCGTCCTCCGCCACGGGCGGCGCGGATCGCCCCCGACCGTGTACCGGGCGCTGGAGTTCCTGCAATCCGCCGGCCTCGTGCACAAGATCGAATCGCTCAATGCTTTCGTCGGCTGCGCAGATCCCGAACGTCCCCACTCAGGCCAGTTCCTGATCTGCGACCAGTGCGGAATCGTGGCGGAACTGGAAGACGCGGCAATCGCCTCGCGCCTGGACGCCGACGCCAAGCGCATCGGCTTCAATCTCGCTACCGTCAGGGTCGAAGCGACGGGACGCTGCAAGGGCTGCCGCACAAGCAGCACTGCAGGCACGGCCGGGGGCTCCTGAGACTGGCGACCGTCGTCGCGGCACGCGCTCATGCAGCGGGCACGCAGGAACCGGCCAGCGGCCTTGGCCGGGTACACGGCAACGCCCTGAGCCCAGCGCGCGCCGTTCGAGGTGCACCGCCGAGGCGAGATGACTAGATCCGGTCGCTGCAGCGCGGCGGTCTCGGACAGCGTAGCCACCTGTTCGGGCACCCCTCAGGCCCCTGGTCGAATCAATCTCTACATTCGGCCACTCCTGGGCAGCCGTGGCGGCATTGCAATTGTTACCAACAGCGCTGCAATTGCCCGCGAATCTCGCCTTGGCATGACCTCCCGCGAGCGCGCTGGGTGTTGACGAGACAATTCTGACCAGGTCCTCAGCCGCGGGGCGCCCGCAACCGCAGGCACACGCGTCGCGCGGCAGATCGAGCAGCCCGGCTCGTCAACGCACTGTCCGGGGAACTGTTGCCGCAAGCCTCAATAGATATATTATTACATATCATTTGACGCACGCCCCTGCTCCTACCCATGCAACGCCTGCCATCCTCCAGCCGACTCGCGGGACTGCTGTTGACCCTCGGCGCCTCATGCTATGCGCCATGGAGTGTGCTGGCCGACGAGCCACAACATGGGCGTCGGGTCGACGAGGAGATCCTGGTCATCGGTGAACGGACTCCCCCGCGCGAGAGTCCCCTTGCGACAACGACGCTCGCCGGCGAACAGCTACGCATGCGAGTCGGCGCCACGCTCGGTGCAACGCTTGACGCTGAGCTCGGGGTGCACAACGCCTCGTTCGGACCCGGCGTGGGTATTCCTGTCGTTCGCGGTCTCACCGGCACCCGCGTACGCATGCTGCACAACGGCATCGGCACGCATGACGCCGCCGCCTCGAGCCCCGACCATGCGGTCGCCCTGGAGCCGATGCTGGCCGACGAGATCCACGTCGTACGCGGTGCGGAAACGATCCGCTACGGCAGCAACGCGATCGGCGGCACGGTCGAGCTCCGTGACAACCGTATCCCCCAACGTGCGGCCAGGCAGCCCATCGCGGGCGCCCTCGAACTGCGCCACGACCGCAATCCCGTGGCCCATGCGGGCGTATTCAAAGTCGACGCCGGCGCGGGCTTCCTCGCCGCCCATCTCGACGGCTACTGGCGCGACAGCAATCTCGTCGATATTCCCGGCGCTGCGCTCAACGCGGGTGCCGTCCGTAACGAGTTCGGCCAAGGCGTCGACTTCGAGCAGACCGTCGGTCGCCTGGCGAACTCGGACCTCGAGGCGCGCGGCGGCGCGGTCGGCGCGTCGCTGGTCGGGCCAGCCGGCTTCGCCGGCATCTCCATTGCGACGGCACAGAACAACTACGGCATCCCACCGGGGGGGCTGCCGCCACACAGCGACATACCCGGCCAGCTGCCTGCGGTTCAGCGCATCCGCATCGACATAGAACAGGGGCGCCAGGATTTCCGGCTCGGGCTCGAAACACCGATCGAAGGCATCGACCGTATCAGCGCACAGGTCGCGCAGATCGACTACCGGCATCACGAGCGCGACAGCGGCACGGTCTCCACCGTTTTCCGTAACGATGTCCTCGAAGCACGCGCGGAGATCGACCACCGCCTGCATGCACGCCTGCCGGGAACCATTGGTGCCCACTGGATCGATCGCGATTTCGGCGCGGTCGGCTTCGAGACCTTCGTACCACCTTCGACGATCAAGACGCTCGGCATCTTTGCCTTGCAAAACGTCGAGTTCGACCACGTGACGCTGACCGCCGGTATTCGTCGCGAGACCGTGCGTACCCGCCCGCGTGAGCGCGTGCGCAGCGGGATCGGCGCGATCGACGTCACGTTACCGGCCAGACTCGCCCACGATGCCCACTCCGCCTCTATCTCGCTCGCCTTACGACCATGGCCGGGTCTCGAGTTCCGCATCGGTTTCGATCACGCCGAGCGCGCGCCCGACGTGCAGGAGCTGCTCGCGCTCGGCCCGCACCTTTCGACCCGGTCGTTCGACATCGGCAACCCCAATCTCGACAATGAGCGCGGCAACATGCTCAATGCCGGTCTGCACTGGGCGCACGGCTGGCTTGCGCTCGATCTCGAAGCCTACTGGCGCCGCATCGATGGCTACGTCTTCCTCGCGAACCAGGGCATCGTCTACGACGTCGAGGATGCCGTGTTCCGCGCCGAGTGCGTGCGCCTCGATCGCTGCGTATCGGTGTTCGGCTATACCCAGCAGGACGCACTGTTCAACGGCTTCGAAGCACGCCTCGCGGGTCACTGGACGCTCGGCCCGGGCGCACTCGAAGTCGAGATCTTCGGCGATAACGTCCGTGGCTACTTCGCTGCAGACGGTGGCGGTGACGTACCGCGACTGCCGCCACCCAGTTTCGGACTCGGGCTCGCGTTCGACACCGAGCACTGGCGCGTCGGGACCCGTCTCACGCGTGGCTTGGCCCAGCGTCGCGCGGGGCGTAACGAGTCCCCGACCGCCGGCTACCTCAAGCTGAACGCGGACCTTGGTGTACGCCTGCCCTTCGCCGGCTCGACCCGGGCATTCGCCTTCGTACGTGCAAACAACCTGCTCGACGACGAGATCCGCAACTCGACGTCCTTCCTGCGCAACTTCATGCCCGAGCCGGGGCGCAGCGTCGAACTGGCATTGCGCCTGGAGTTCTGAGCATGCCCCGCTTGCTTCACACGTCCCGGCCGACCCGGAACCGCACCGGCAGTCGACGTCCGCTGCGGGCACTCCTCGCCCTTGCCCTGCTCTCGTGCGGGAACGAGGCAGCCGCCATCCATCTCGACATCGTGGTCGGCAGCAGCGGCAATCGCCTGAGCGCCGGCTTCTGCGCCGACGGCGCGCCGGGTTGCGATTCGCTGAACGTACTCCAGCAGCTTGGCCTGCCACCCGGCACCATCCCACGTCACGGTGCCAGCGGCCATCTCATTTTCGCCACAGATTTCGGCGACTTTGCGGGCGGGCCTTTCGGGGTCGACGACCCGGGTTTCTTTGCCAGTGCGGGTGCGTTACGACCGGGGACCCTACTGCGTTACACGATCACCAGGGCGCTCGATTTCTGGAACCCGGGGACGGCGGAATGGCAGGATCGCACGCCGCTCGACGAACGGATCCGCCTCGCCGGTGGCCTGACAGCGAGCGCCGGCGGCAGCTGTGGATTGCTGGTCTGTTTCGAGAACGGATCCACGCTCATCGGCAGCAGCTCGGTCAGCGGAGCACTGTCGCTGATCATCGACGCCGCCCCGGCTGATGGCAGCCTGCATACGCACCTCGACTGGTTCGTCGAAAACGCCGACGGCAGCCGCGGCGGCAGCGAGGGAGCCTATGCGCTCGAACTGAGCATGAGCGCTGACGGCTTCGTCGACTCGACGCCCATCGTGATCCTGTTCAATCGGGGCCTTTCGAATACCACCTTCGGACTGGCATTGCAGAGCCTCATCGATGCTGCGCCGCCGGCGACGACGGGCAACCCGGTCGTCGATTACCTCGGCGGCGGCATCGCACCAGGGGCGGGCGCGACGTTCACCCTCGCGGGCCATGGCGGCGGCGCGAGCCAGCCGTTCACCTTGCGCGCGCGCGGCATAGCCGGCGACGGCACTATCGATCTCGGCCGCAACACCCTCGAGCTCGAACTGGCTGCCGCAGCAGCGTTCGGCGGCAACATCCGTGGCAGCGGTGGCTTGATCAAGCACGGCGCCGGTCGGCTCACGCTGAACGGCCGCAACGGCTACACCGGCGACACACGGATCAGCGGTCCGCTGCGCATCGCAGCCGACCACAACCTCGGCGCATCGAGTGCGCGCCTGCTTCTCGAAGATGCCGTGCTCGAAACGTCGTCCAGCATGAGCACTGAGCGTACTATCATCGCCAGCGGCACCAATGTCATCGATACGGGCGCGACCAAGCTGAACCTGCGCGGGCGTCTCGAGGGCGATGGCCGCCTGATCAAACGCGGCGGTGGCGAGCTCGCGCTCCACGGATTCCATCCCTACGCGGGACATCTCGAGGTCGCTACCGGCACGCTGGCACTCGATGGTTTCCTCGGCAGCAACCTGACCGTAAATCGTGGAGCCATCCTCAGCGCCAGTTCCGGCGAGCTCGGCGGCGACCTCACGCTCGCTGCGGGCAGCCGTCAGCGGTTGCGCATAGCCCGCGATGGCACCCTGTCCGGAGCGCTCCGCGCCGCTGGCAAGGCGCGCATCGACGCGGCCTCGCTCGAGGTGCAGTTCGCCGATCATGACCCGCCTCTGCAAAGCCTCTACCCGGTGATCGAAGCCGACGGAGGCGTGCTCGGCCGCTTCGCGAGCGTCAGCAGCAACCTCGCCTTCCTAGAACCGCGTTTGTACTACGAGGCCGATGCCGTGCTGCTGCAGCTGCGCCGCAACGATCTCGGCTTCGCCGATTTCACCGCCTCTCCCGGTCAGGCCGGACTCGCGATGGCGCTGGACAGCGTACTCGCCAGCGGCTCCAACGTTCCGCTCGCCCGCGCGCTGTCCGGTCTCGCGGCCGCCGCCGTGCCAACCGCCCTCGAGTCGCTCGCAGGCACGACCCTGCAGACCATTCCGCGCGCCGGCAGCGCACAATCGCACGCAGTCATGCGCCAGCTCGGTGCGCGCCTCGGGCAGGTCGCTCTCAGCGGGCCGTTGCCCGCGCTCGGCTACGCACCGGACGAAGGCATCCTGCTCGCCGCGGTGAGCGCGCGCGGACGTCACGGCCGCTGGCTCGACGACGCGGCGGCAGCCGCGGCCGCATCACCGCCCACGCGCCGCCACGGCGCATGGCTTCGCGGCCTGGTCGGCATTGGCAACTTCGATCTCGCCGCCGGTAGCAGCGCCGACAGTGACCAGGCGGGGCTGGTATTCGGCTACGACTGGGCACTGCACGACAACCTGACACTCGGACTATTCGGTGCCTACAGCGATAGCGAGATCAACCAGGATGACCCGGGCATGAGCACCGCGACGACAGCATGGCAAGCCGGCGCCTATGGTCGCCTGCAACGCGGTTCCGTCCATGTCGATGCCCTCGTCGGCGCCGGCCGCGACGCGATTGAAACGCAACGCCGAATCAGCGTCGGGAACCTGCTTGCCGACGCGCGCGCGGACTTCGACGCGACGTCGTATAGTGCCTACGTCGAGGTCGCGCGCAGCTTTGCGCTGCGCACGATGCTCGAACCCTATGCCGCCTTGCAATGGGCCGGCCAGCAGCGCGATGCGTATACCGAGCGAGGCA
>Ga0180435_10006962_pt1 | contig 10807 bp, 7 predicted proteins | sample SS_ome_3_FD_132467 | JGI IMG/M metagenome (GOLD analysis project Ga0180435, IMG submission 132467) | Hypersaline lake sediment archaeal communities from the Salton Sea, California, USA - SS_3_S_1 metaG | ecosystem: Environmental > Aquatic > Non-marine Saline and Alkaline > Hypersaline > Sediment... | reverse complement strand
TGCTGACCGCGCTCTATCTCAGCGAACCGCGGATGAGCTATGAAGCTACGGCGCAGCAGGAGGATATGCCCATTGGGAGCATCGGTCCGACCCGCGCCCGGTGCCTGGAAAAGGCGGCCCGCGACCTGAAGAAGCTATCAAGCCGCCATCGAGATCCGTCTACGGGACGGAGCCGCGCAACCGGAGCCGCTCAGGAGCGGCGCATGTAGAAGCCGATGAGGTGAGCCTGTGAAACGGATGCACGCTACATACAGAGAGATTCTGGACTGCATCGAGTCTCCGGAATCAGTCCCTCGCGGGGTTCGGTCGCACGTGGAAACGTGCTCGCGCTGTGCGGAACGCCTGGCGGAAGCGCGTGAAGTCCTGGGAGACTTCGGGCAAGCGCGGCTCCCCTCCCCTCCTACGGATCGCATCGCCCGCACCTGGGAGAGGCTGGAGGCACTCCTGGCAGGCAACACGGAGGAAGATGCCCGCCGACGCGCGGGAGAGAGCCTGCGTGCTGCCCTGCGCTGGAGCGCTGAGGCAACGCGGCAGGTTGCCGCGGTCTTGACCGGTGATTCTCTCGTCCCCGCGGCGGGGCTGCGCGGTCCGAGCCAGGCCGCGCCGCGCATGCTGCGCTACGAGACCGACAGCTACCGCATTGCTGTCGCGCTCAGTGCTCCAGCAGCCAAGACCTACGATCTGCGCGGACAGGTGAGTCCTCTGCGTGGGGCCTCCGTCCCGGCCGGCGGTTGGGTCGCTGCGGACGCGGGAGAAGACGCCTCGGAAGCCCCTCTGACGGAGTTCGGCGAATTCCAGTTCAGGCGCCTGCCGGCCCGCGAGACGGATTTGCTGATTGCCCTTGACGACGAACTGATCCAGCTTCGAGTGCCGAACCCATCCGGGTAGTCCTGCGGCCCTCGTGCTGCGCTTGCGCGGATAGGATGGGGTGCGATGCGGAGACGAGGCTGGAAGCCAGCGACTTCTTCTGAAGCAGAGTTGACACTGGATCTGGGACCCGAGGTCGATCCTGGCACGGTTGTGGCCCAGCTCGAAGCCTGGAGCGCCCCCCCGTCTGCGCGAGTCGCTGCCCGCCTGCGTGACTATGCCGCCGGTTTCTACCTTCGCGATCCCTCGCAGGCCGACCTGCTTGCCCGCGCGCTCGCGCGCGTTGCCGACCGCGCCGGCGAGGCGCTATCGGCTGCTGCTGCCGCGCATATCTGGCGCTGCCGGGCGGAGGCATTTCTCTTCGTCGGTCATCATCGGGATGCGCTGCAGGCCTACCGCCGCGCGACCGACGCCGCCCGGCACGCGCGGGCCGGGGATCTCGTTGGCCAGATCCTCGTTGGCCGCGTACACCTGTTGTCCTTGCTCGGAGAAGCGCGCGACGCGGCGCGGCTGGCCGCGGAGGCGGAACGGCGTCTGCGCCGCAGCGGGAATCTGGTCTACCTCGGCAAGCTCTTCATGAATCGCGGCAATGCCGCCTATCAACGTGAGGCCTATGCCGAAGCCCATACGGCCTACCGGCGTGCCGATCGCATTTTCACGCAGGCCGGAATCAAGGATGCGACGGCTGTCGGCCTGCTGATGAATCTGGCGATCGCGTGTACCAATCTCGGGCGTCTCGATGAAGCGCGGTCGACGTTTCGCCGGGCTCGTTCCGCGTGCGCCGCGCTGGGGCTCGAAGCGCTGGATGCGCACGTGCACTACAACGAGGCGTTTCTCGATCTGCTGGCCGGCGACTACCGCGCCGCGCTTGGCCGCCTCGAGGAGGCCGGCGAGACGTTTGCCCGGCAGGGGATTGAGGACATGCGCGCCGCGACCGATCGCGCCCGGGCGGAGATCTATCTGGAGCTCGGCATGCCGAGGGAGGCAACCGAACTGGCGACGCGCGCCACGGCGGCCTTTGAGCGGGAGGGGATGGACCTGGATGCCGCCCTGGGGCGGCTGCTGGCCGCTCGCGGTCTGGCCGCCAGTGATGACTTGGGTGCGGCGGGGGCTCTGCTGCTCGAGGTCGAGGTATTCCTGCGCCGGCGCCGCCATGCCACGCGCCACGCGCAAGTCCTGGTCGAGCGGGCCCGGCTGGCTGTGCGGTGCGGCGAACCCGGCGAGGGGGGACGACTTGCGGGGCGCGCGGCACGGACGCTCCGCAGCCGGGGAGTACCTCAGCAGGCGGATGAGGCGCTGCGGATCCGAGCTGCGGCCGCGCTCGCCCGCGGCCGATTCGCCGCCGCGGAGCGCATCCTACAGCCCATCCTGCGTCGCGCGACGCGCTATCCGGCGGGGACGCGCGCGCGCGTCTGGAGCCTCGCGGGTCAAGTGGCCGCCGCGCGCCAGAAGCGGAGCCGGGCGGTAGAGCGCCTGCGCCGCGCGGTGCGCGCCGTGGAAGAGCAGCGCGTTCAAATCCCGGGCGCGGAACTGCGCGCGCGGGCGTTCGAAGAGCACGCCGCGATTTATCACGAACTCTTCGCTCTCGAACGGAATGCCCCCCGTCCCAATCTCGAGACGCTCTTCCAGCTGACCGAAGCGGCGCGGGCCCGCGGATTCCGCGAGCGCGAAGCAGGTCCGGGCCAGAAGCTGCGTCGCCGGCTGGCGGGGAAACGCGCCCAGCTCGGCGCCCGGGTGAAGCAGCTCGAGGAGGCGGAGTTTCCCGCAGAAGGCGCGCCCGACCCGGCGACGATTGCTGGCTTGCAGCGCGAGGTGCGCCAGGGCGAACGAGAGATCGCCGATCTCCTGCGCCGCGGGGAGGGGCGTGCGAAGGGCGGAAGCCCGTGGCAATCGCGTCTCGCGATTGAGGACGTACAACGCCTGCTGCGGCGTGACGAAGTACTGATCGACTACTTCGTTGCGGGCGAACGTGTCAACGCCTTCGTGATCGACCGCGGGCGCCACTCGATGCACGTCCTTCCCGAAGCGGTACCTGCAGTCCGCGAGCGGATCGAACGGGTGCGCTTTCAGATCGACACGATGGTGCTCGAGACGTCGAGCGCGCTGGATCGCGACCCGACCTTCCTGCGCCGATCAGCCGAGGCGGCGCTATGTGCGTTGTGGGAAGCTCTGCTCGAACCGCTGGCGTCACGCCTGCCGGAGGCGGGCCGGCTGCTGGTCGTACCGCACCGGTGGTTGCACGCGGTGCCGTTTGAATGCCTTTGGGATGGAACCGCTTACCTGGACGAGCGTTTCGAGCTGATCCGCTGCCCGACCGCCGACGCGCTGCTTCGCCGCAGGCGCAGACACCGCCGCCACGGACGGGTAGTGCTCTGTGGCACGGTGCGCGCTGGCACGCCGGCGGTGGCGCACGAGCTACAAACGATCGCGGACGCTTTCACCGCGGGCGATGCCATCCTGCTGGAAGACTGTGCCACCGAGCGGCTGCTGGTCGAAATGGAGCGCTGCCGCCTGCTGCACTTGAGTGCCCACGGAGTCTTCCGCGAAGACAATCCCTTCTTCTCGCGCATCGGGACCGGCGATGGCGCGCTTTTCCTGGCCGATCTTCTGGGACGGCGCACGACGGCCGAGCTCGTTGTCTTGAGCGCCTGCAACTCGGGACGCACCTTCTCGGGCGCCGGCGATGACCTCTCCGGTGTCGCCCACGCCTTTCTCGCGGCAGGCGCGGCACGACTCGTGGCAAGCCTCTGGAGAGTACAGGACGAAGCGACGCGCGACTGGATGGGCAGCTTCTATCGCCATATCGTGCAGGGGCGCCTCGCGCCGGCTGCGGCGGCGCGCGCCGCTCAACGCGAGACGCGCGCACACTGGAACCATCCCTTCTACTGGGGCAGCTTCAGCGTCCACGGCAGCTAGCCGAAACGGCTCGCCGGCGCCCACGCCGCACGGGCGAGATCGGCGGCCGCTTGGGGTCCGCCCGCACACGCAACTTGGTCGCAGACCCCGTGCTGCGCTGCGGCTTGCGCGCGTCGTCTGCCGCGTATCACCGGCCGGGTACCAAACGTCTGCTTCCGGGGGACGCCACGATCGATGCAAGTCTCGGCAGGGAGGTAGCGATGCAGATCCAAATTGGCAGGTGCCATGCGATTGCGATGTTCGTGATCCTGTTTTTCTTCGCCGTCAGCGTGGCCGAGGCGCGCAATCCGATCCGGCGCGATTTCTTCGATCTCTACCCTCAAACCACAGGCACTCAGCTCGACGACCTGCCGAGCAGTGCGGGCCACTGCGGCGTCTGTCACTTCGACTTCGACGGCGGCGGGACGCGCAATCCTTACGGCGCCGGGGTCGAGGTCGGGATCAACAACGGGCTCTCCTCCACCGAGGCGATACTCGCCATCGAGAACGACGACTCGGATCTGGACGGCTTCGTCAACCTGACCGAGATCACCGATCTCGCCAACTTTGACAACACGCCGACCTTCCCCGGGCTGTCGGGCTCAAACTACACGAATGCGAGCAATATCCCGCTCTCCGAGATCGAGCCCTATCTCGTGCCCTCCGGAGGATCGGATACGACGCCGCCCGACGTGCTCGTCCTCGACCCGAACGGCGGCGAGGCGCTGACCGCCGGCAACTTCTACACGGTCCTCTACGACGCGACGGATGCGAGCGGCGTGGCCAGCGCCGAGTTCTATCTATCCGATGACAGCGGGAATGAGTTCAAGAAGATCGGACGCACAACGACCCCGGACGGCGATTTCGCCTGGTTCGTTCCCAATCGACCGGGAGTCGCCAACCGGATCCGTGTCGAGGCGCGAGACGTCGTCGGCAATGAGGGTGAGGACTTGAGCGACGCCGACTTCGAGATCATCGGCGAACCGGCCGGCTATGTTCCAAGCACCTTGCGGGACATGGACCTCTCCGGTACCCAGCCGCATGAGGGGGCCGTGCTCGAGAATCCCAATCTGAGCTGTGCCACCTGTCATGGGAACTACGACACGGCGGTCGAGCCGTGGCACAACTGGCGTGGCAGCATGATGGGACAGGCGGCGCGGGACCCGCTCTTCCTCGCCTGCCTGGCGATTGCCGAGCAGGATGCCCCTTCGGTCGGAGATGTCTGCATTCGCTGTCACTCACCGGGCGGCTGGCAGGAGGGGCGCAGCGACGACACGAGCGGCGGGCTCCTGACGGCCAAGGATCGCCACGGTGTGCAGTGCGATTTCTGTCACCGGGCAGTCGACCACAACTACGTGGCGGGCGTGAGCCCGCTCCAGGACCTCGAGGTCCTCGACGACATCGACCCGCTGCCGTTGCAGTATGGAAACGGTCAGTTCGTCAACGATCCGGCGCCCCTGCGGCGCGGACCGTATGCCGACGCTCTCGCGGCGCATGACTTCGTCGAATCCCCTTTCCATCGCTCGGCCGATATCTGCGGGATCTGCCACGACGTCAGCAATCCGGTCTTCAACCAGGTTGTGCTCGGCGACTACGCGCCGAACGCGTTCGACGAGCAGCATCCGGACATGGACTTGCGCAACATGTTCCCGATCGAGCGGACCTACAGCGAGTGGTCCGAGAGCGAGTACGCAACGACCGGCGTCTACGCGCCACAATTCGCCGGCGACAAGCCGGACGGGATCGTCTCGACCTGCCAGGATTGCCATATGCGCGACGTGACCGGTCAAGGATGTGACGATCCGGCCGCACCGGTGCGGGGCGATCTGGGGCTCCACGACCTGATGGGTGGCAACACGTTCATTCCCGCGATCCTGCCGACATTCTTCCCCGACGAGGTCGACGTCGCGCAACTCGATGCCGCCGCCGCCCGTGCGGAATCGATGCTGGTCAGGGCGGCGACGCTCGAGGTGACTCCCGAGGAGTTCGGCGTAACCGTGCGAGTGACCAACGAGACGGGTCACAAGCTCCCCTCCGGATATCCGGAGGGACGTCGCATTTGGCTCAATCTGCAGGCTTTCGACGAAGCGGAGCAACTCGTCTTTGAGTCCGGCGCCTACAACTTCGATACCGGTGAGCTGGTCACCGATGATCAGGTCAAGGTCTATGAGATCCATCCCGGTTTGAGCGAGGCGCTTGCCGATGGGCTCGGGCTGCCGCCGGGCAAGTCGTTCCACTTCGTGCTCAACGACACGATCTACAGCGACAACCGCATTCCCCCGCGCGGCTTCACCAACGCCGGCTTCGCGGCGGTGCAGTCTCCGGTGGTCGATTATAGCTATGCGGACGGCCAGCACTGGGACGAGACCGCCTACACGCTTCCGGGGTCGGCCGTGAGCGCGGTCGTCACGCTCTACTACCAGGCGACGTCCAAGGAATACATCGAGTTCCTGCGTGACGAAAACGAGACCAACTCGGCGGGCCAGGATCTCTACGATGCGTGGGCTGCACAGGGACGTGGCGCGCCGGTGACGATGGCGCAGGTGACGACGCCGGTGGAGATCACGCCGAGCGACGCCGCGGACGAGATGCCGCCGGCGCTGGTCGATCACCTGGCGCCGATTGGGCTAGGGCGATTGGGTGTCCCGGCGCGCATTCACTACACGCTGGGCAGCCAGGGGCACGTCGAACTCGCCGTCTACGACATCCATGGCCGCCGGGTGCGGACGATCGTTTCCGGCAAGCAGGCTCCTGGCCGCTATGACCAGGACTGGGACGCTCGCGACGCTCAGGGACGCGCACTGGCCTCGGGCGTCTACTTCGTGCGCCTGAAGACCCAGGATCACGATCTCTGGCGCAAAGCGCTCTTGATGCAGTAGCGCAGCCGAGCCGGATCGCGATCAGTCGCGCGTGATCGAGCCTTTCTTGAACCGCGTGGCAGCGACATCGAGCGCCGTGCGCAGGTCGGTCACGGCACGGTCGATCGTCGCTTTCGTCTCGTCCCACGATTCGCGGCCCGCCTCGGCGGCCTCTGCCAGTGCGTCGCGCGCTTCGTGCAGCTTGTTGCGCAGTTCGTGGGCCTGTTCCTGGTAGCCGATTTTGAGCTCTGCCTGCGCCTCGTCTGCCTGCGCCTCGAGCTGCTGCAAGCGCGCTTCCAGCTCATTGAGCTCCGCTTCGTGCTTGGCGCGGAAAGCGTCCTTTTCCTGCATCTCGATTACCCCCTAGGCAGATGAGGCTATGCCCTGAAGCCGGGCGCCTCCACCGGGGTGTCTCCGGGCCGTCCCGTGGGGGCCTCCACGACCGCGGCCGGCACGCTAGGGGGATTGCCTTGCGGATGGATCGGGCGTGGCCCGGGCCGAGTTCGCTTCTCGACCCGATGGTGTCGGCTCCCCGGAGCTCTTAGGAGAAGTAGTTGTCGAGCACCGCTGCTTTCGCAGCGCGCAGGGGGGCAATCGCTGCCGTCGCATCGCGAATGAGACTGCAAACGAGGGAGGGTGGCATGGCCTTTTCCTTCTTGCCCATACGGGAAGTACGGATACCGGAGTTCGACACTGTTGAGCAGCTCGCGCTACCGGCGGAGAAGACGGCGCTGATCGTGGTCGATATGCAGAACGACTTCGTCCATGCGCAAGGGGCCTTGACCGTGCCGGCCGCGGCGGAAACTGTGCCGCGCATCGCCGACCTGCTCGCGCGCGCACGCCGGGCGGGCGTACGGATCGCCTTCACGCAGGATACGCAGGTGAAGGACGACCCGGAGTTCGACATCTGGCCGGAGCACTGCATTCAGGGCAGTTGGGGCTGGGAGATCGTGCCTGAGCTGCAGCCACGCGACGGTGAGCTCATCTGCATGAAGAACCGCTACGATGGCTTCTACGGCACGTGGCTCGACCACTTCCTCGGCAACATCTGGGGCGTGGAGCAACTCGTGATTGCCGGCACGTCGCCAACATTTGCGTGCTGCATACGGCGGCCTCCGCCGCGCTGCGGTGGTACCGCGTCGCCGTGGCGGCCGACGGCGTCTCGGCGCTGGATGAGTTCGGTCAGGCGCTGACGCTGTACCAGGTGGCGACCCTCTACGCCGGGCGTGTGGTCGAATCGACGGCCGGGGTCAGCTTCGCCGGCCGTGGCAGCTGACGGCGCCGCGTGCCCCGGCGCCGGGCGGCAGCGCGCCCGGGGCATCCCTCGGGCGCGCCCCCTCCCCGAGATTGCCCGACGGCGAAGGGAACGTCCATGCGCGCGGAAACTTGGACCGCTGGCCCCGCGTAGGCTTGCGGCAGTCGGGCGATTGCGCTAAATGCAGGGCCTGATCTCAGCCGGACTTCCATGCGAGACGTATCCAGGGAGGATCTATGCGCTCCATGCTCGTAGTGCTGCTCGTGCTCGCTTTCGTCCCCACCGCGGCGCCGAGCCGCTTTGAGTGGGATGGCCCGCGGTTCGACGGCGCGCCGATGATTCGTCTCAGCTATGGCTTTGCCGAGCGCTCGCACGATGACCTGGAGGGAGAGCTGGCCGATCCGGTCGCGATCGAGCTCGAGCTCGGCTCCGCGCACTGGTCGGACGCTGCGTCGGGGATCGTTGACTACACCTCCAACGGCGTCTCCTTCAGCTACTCGGGAAGCGACCTCGGGGGAGGCGACGACGAGGACAAGGCTTTCGAGACGGAGGCGTGGGCGGTCGGGCTCTTCTCGTACACGGGAATCGGCTACCGCATCCGGGCCAGCGCGCTCACTCCCTACAGCGGCGGGCGGCTCGGCTTCTACCGGCTCGGGTATGATCGCGAGGTCATGACGGGCGCTGAAGAGGTGTCGGGCGAGCTGAGTGATGAGGACTTCCGCCGCCTCGGTTTCTTCCATGAGGAGTTCCGCCTGGCGACCTCCGCCGAGGGCGGCGTTCGCGCGCGCATCGGTCCGATGGTCGAGGTCGGGCTCGGCTACGAGCGCATGACGGTCATGCAGCGCTGGCTGCCCTGGAAGTGGCTCGGCAGCGTCATGACCGAGGCGCTGGCGCAAGAGGCGCTCGATGAGTTCATCGGCGCCATTCGCGACCGCACGCCGGCCGCGGCGCCGATCGTCGCCTTCGTGCTCAAGAACGGCCTCTCCTATGGCATCTACGAACTGCGCCAGGAGGACATGAACTGGCCCTTCGGAGATGCCCCACCACTCGCCCAAGATACGTTCAAGTTGAGTGTGAGCTTCGCGTTTCGGTAGGTGTCGCGTGTGTCGGGCCGGGAGGCGAGCATCCCGGCCGCGGCCGTCTCCGGCATCCGGGACTTCCTGCCGCGGCGGCTCCCCGGCGTGGCGGGAGCCGGTCTCGGCTCAGCCGCCGTGCGCCGGCGGGTAGGGCATGAGCTCGGCCTTGTGCACCGTGAGCTCGAGTGTCTCCCGCGGATCCGTCCCGCGGCGTACGACGAGTTCGATTCGCTCCGGCCCATCGTCCTGCAATGCGCCGTGCAGAAAGGCGTAGAGCGATTGCGTCTCGAGCTCATCGAGCACGCGACCATTCAGGCGCACCAGCTCGTCCCCCGGGCGCAAGCCCGCCTGCGCCGCGGGTGAACCCTGCCACACACCGCGCACGCGGACCTTTCCCTCCGCGTCGCGTTCCCAGGCGAAGCCGCTGGCAACGAGTCGGGTGTCGATCTCGGCTTCCGGGCGCGGCACGATGACGGCTTCCCGGTTGGGGAAGTCGAGGGCGATCCGGAACGGGTCGAGCATGCGTTTGCCGAGCAAGACACACATGACGTTGGCGAAGAGCGCCGGCATCCGCTCCACGGTCCGGTCGCCGAACGTGAAGCTCGGGAGGCGCGCCAGGTAGTTGCGCTCGAGCGTTCCGAGCGGCCATTCGGCGATCACGCCGTCGGAGGCGATCAAGGCGCTGGAATCGACGATGGCGCCTTGAGTCGCCATCGCCAGCGGGAAGACGAGCGGCGTGTCCGCTCCCGTGTCGATCATGCCGGAGACAACTTCATCGCCGTTGACGATGCAGTCGACCAAGGGGGCGCCGATCGGGAAATAGGGCTTGAAGGAGACGCGGGCCGCTTCCGGAGCAGTGGCGGTCCAGGCGAAGGGAGCCGCGGGGTCGGCGGGCGGCGCAATGCAGAGGTCGGCCAGGGCGCGCTGGGTCAAGTAGAGCCGTTCCCGCGCGTAGTCGATCTCGACCGTGAAGTGGCGCAGGAAGTCGGCGCCGAGCAGGCCGTCGATGGAGCGACCGGTCTCTTCGACGAAGTCGAAGGTCAGCACCGGAAGGCGGAAATCCTCGATCCGGGCCGGCCCGAGCTCGAGCGTCACCGCCTCCTTCGCCATCCAGGAGCGGCCCATCGAACCCATGGTCGGTACCGGCGCCCCCTCCTCCAGTCCGAGACGGGCGGCGACGGCGTCGTCGACCATGGTCAGCCCGCCCGTGTCGAGCACGAGTTGGGCCGGCGGCGGGCTGTCGTTGATCGTGACCGCGACCATGATCTTGTGGCCGTCGAGCCGGAACGGGATCACGGCCGGGTCTTGGGCGAGTTGGGCCGTGCCCGTCGCAAACATGCCGGCCCGACAGACGGGATCGCCCAGCGGCATCCCCGGCGGGAGGATCGCCGCGCAGGGGAGCAGGAACAGGGACAAGAACGAGATTGACAGCAGCCTCCGCCCCCTCGACGCAGGCGATCGGCCTGCGCCGCCGCACCGCGCCGCGATGCTAGTCAACATGGACGCCCGCCTGCGGCGTGACCGCCCACGTCTGTTCGTGACGGAAGGGGTCGAGCGTACGCGCCGCGAGATCGCGCGCGAGGATCTGTACCGCCGTCGCGAAGTCACCGCTGGTCAGCATCTCCAGAAAGCCTTTCTTTTCTGGGTAATAGACGAAGTCGACCTCGGCGTCGGCGGGGATCTCCGCCTTCGCCTTGAGCGCGGCGACGGCGTCGTCGAATGTCCCGACTTGATCGATCAGCCCGATCGCGACCGCCTGCGTTCCGGTGAAGACGCGCCCGCGCCCCACCGAGTCGATCTCCGCCGGTGTCTTGCCGCGATGCAGCGCGACGTCCTCAATCCAGTCGTAATAGTCC
>Ga0180435_10006960_pt1 | contig 10810 bp, 8 predicted proteins | sample SS_ome_3_FD_132467 | JGI IMG/M metagenome (GOLD analysis project Ga0180435, IMG submission 132467) | Hypersaline lake sediment archaeal communities from the Salton Sea, California, USA - SS_3_S_1 metaG | ecosystem: Environmental > Aquatic > Non-marine Saline and Alkaline > Hypersaline > Sediment... | reverse complement strand
CCTCTCGGCCGATGTGCTGGAGCGGTGCGTGCCGGTCTATGAGCGCGTTGCGGGATGGGATGAGGATCTATCCGCTGCGAGGTCGATGGATCAGCTTCCCGAGGCGGCCCGCGCCTACATCGAGCGGGTTGAGGCGCTTACCGGGACGCCGGCGGGTATCATCTCCATCGGTCCAGCCCCCGATCAGACGATTCACAGGAGCGTGTGACCGAGAGAACCATCCTGCAGCCCGCGCCTTCTCTGCTCTCGCCTGTGGCGGGACGCTTTGAAGGGAAGTCAGAGGAGATGTACAATCGCGCCTCGATTCGACAATCAGGGAGCTAACTCAATATGCAGCGTACGTTTGTGGCCAAGAACGAAGAGATGGGGCAGGAGTTCGAGCGGAAGTGGTACGTCGTCAACGCAGACGGCAAGCGGCTCGGGCGCCTGGCCTCGGAGATTGCCGTGATTCTTCAGGGCAAACACAAGCCGATCTACACCCCGCATGTCGACACGGGCGACTACGTCGTCGTGATCAATGCGGAGCGGATCGAGCTGACCGGGCAGAAGTGGGACAAGAAGATGTTCCAGCGCCACAGTGGCTGGATCGGCGGGCTCAAGGAGATGAACTACCGCGAGCTGATCGAACGCCGACCGACGCTGCCCGTGCGTGAGGCTGTCCGGCGCATGCTCCCCAAGAGCAAGCTGGGGCGCCGAATGCTGCGCAAGCTCAAGATCTACGAAGGTCCGAGCCATCCACATGCAGCGCAGATGCCCAGCGATCTCGACATCTAGAATTCCCGTACCCCGCCCGGCCGACAGATGGCGGACAGTTGTCCGCGTGCCTCTAGACAAAGCCGGGCGGACCTCTTGACAGCCTTCCCCTCAATGGAACGGATCCCCTCGTAGTCTCTCCACGATCCAAAGCAATCGAATTCGGGTGGTGGGGAGATGTTCACAGCCGGTCCCAAGGTTCGCGCACACCGCGCCCCTACGACTGGTTTGCTTTCCAGCTTCCTACCGCAGGCATCGACAGAAGGTCATCAGACAGCTGACGAAAGGTGCATCTTGGCGAATCCGCTCAACGCAACGCATCTGAGCACCCAGTTCGATCTCCCCAACACCATGATTCGCTCTCTGCGCCAACGCCGCAGTGCCTTTGGGACTTCCGCTGTGCGGAGGGCTTCCTCATGCTGCGGAGAACGTTTCGTCGATCGATGTGCGGTGAAATGACCAAGACAACGAAAAAGGAGGCGTTCGGAAAGCGTAATCGGGGTTACAGACTCGACGTAGGTTGTTCTGCTAGAGTGGCGATGGATTCCTCTTTTCGAACGATGTAAAGATGAGAATGCCAACAAAGGAGGTAGCAATGAAGGTGCGCAAGGTCAGTCCATTTGGCCTTACCCTCCTTCTGACGGTGGTCGTTCTCCTACTTCCGGCAACGGGGTTGGCGCAAGACGGCTTCTACACTGTCAGTCAAGGAGCAACGCGCGTCACGGTCACGCCTCTTGCGAATGCTGTAGATGTAGTTGGTTTCTACGGCTACGCAGGAAGCATGGCAACGACAGGCTTCGAGGAAGCGAACACGGCGGTTATGTTCCTCTATGAGAACACGGCCAATGGTGAGCTTTCTCTGTTCGTGATCCTCGGCGGTGCAGCCGGGGGCGCGGCAGGGGCCGCGTCGATGACGCTCAACGGTGTCCCGACAGGTGCCGGGTTCCAGGTCCAGGATGACAATTTCGACTTCCGAGACCAGTGGGACCTGACGCCGCCGACAGGAACGGTTTCCTGGACGTACGATGATGGACTCGGGGATGGCATGGTTCTCGGCCCGCTCACGGATGAGCTGGAGATGACCCTCTTCCCGCAGTTCACCACCGGGATCTCCCAGGTCAAGTTCCTCTCAGGGAGCGTGGCGTTCCCTCAGTCGACGACACTCAATCTGGTCGATCCCATCGTGATCAGCGCAACGACGAACCAGTCGCCGGTCGTCTCGTTCTTCGCGTCACCGACAGCGGTGTACGTGAACGAGCCGGTGACCTTCGACGCTTCGTCGGCGTTCGATCCGGACGGTTCGATCTCCCTCTATGAGTGGGATCTCGACGGCGACGGTTTGTTCGAACTCTCGACGACCGACGCGGTTGTGACCAATACCTACACGACGAGCGGCCTCAAGCAGGCCACCGTGCGTGTAACCGACAACGAAGGTGAGACCGCACGACAGTCGCTCTCGATCACGGTCGATGAGCTGGCGGTCGAGGTCAACCGCACCATCTCGACGATCGCTGCGCTTCCGGGGACGACGTTCCTGGTTGTCGTTCGCATTGAGCCGCAGATGGATCTCGCCGGTGTCGGACTCCAGGAGAATCTGCCCGTCGGCTGGAAGGTCAAGCCGCTCGAGAACGCTGGTGCTGCATTCAAGCGCTCCGAGGTTCAGTGGGTGTTCGTTGACCAAATCCGGGCCGGTACGACGAAGGTTATCTCTTACGAAGTCACCGTCCCCGATAGCGATGAACTGATCGCGACGACACTCCCGGTCTGCTTCACGATCTCGGGAACGTTCCAGGCGATGACGCCGTTCATGGAGATCCCCGTCGAGGGTGACAACAAGATCGAGATCACCGATGCGCTTCCGCTGAAGACGGCGATTGCCCATCTGGTGCCGCGTCTCGGCATCGATATGGATGACACGATCGACCTGCGCCTGTCGCAGAAGATCGATCCTCAGCAGCTGACGCGGGCGCTCGAGATCTGGCAGTTTGGGGAAGCGGTGCCGTGGACGCAGGGCAAGACGATCAGCCTTCATGAGATGAAGGAGCTGTCCGCCTATGCGTACACATGCACGCCCGTCGACCTGCCACTGCCGCTCGTGCCGCTGGCGAATATCACCGCCGTCCGCACGATCAACACGCCGGTCCCGTGCAACAACATCCTGTTGAGCTACTACGGACCCGGCGGAGACAAGGCGGCTAGCACGTTCACCGTGAAGGTTGAGATCTGGGGCGACCAGGACCTCTACGGCGTCGGCCTCAAGGAGGATCTGCCGACCGGTTGGAAAGTCATTCCGATCGATAACGACGGGTTCCTCTACAAGGCGTCGACGACCGAGTGGGTCTACCCGACCAAGCTTCCGGCGAACACGATGAAAGCGATCATCTACCAAGTCGAAGTGCCGCAGTCCGAGACGATCGAGATCGCTGCCAGCGATCCGTGCTACGCCAGCGCGAACGATCTCTACGGGCTCGTCGACGCCGGCCTCCCGTGCATGGAGGTCGCCGTGACCGGCGACAGCGGCGTCGATATCAGCGAGTGTGTCTCCGTCCTCGTCGCGATCTCGCGATGGGATGTTGACAACGACCGCCTGGATATCACGCTCTCGGACAAGATCTCGTTCTATCAGGTCCAGCGCGCCATTGCGTTCTGGCTCGAGGATGAGGTCGTTCCGTGGACATGCGGGCAGACGGTCGGGTACCACATGCTCAAGGAGATCATCGCCTACTGGCTGACCGGAACGAACATCTGCGATCCGCTTCCGAGCGTCCCTGCGGGCGTCTGCGATCCGGATCAGTGGCTGTGTGATCCGTAGGCCGGCTCATTAGGGCCCCGAACTGGGAGATGATGCGAATGAGAACGACCAACCATACGGCGAGGGGGCTGGTACCCCTCGCCGTCCTCCTTTTGTTGTTGGCATGGACGTCCTGGGCGGTGATGGGTGAGGGTACACTGCACATCGACCAGACGATCAGCCCCAACGAGATCTACGTTGCTGGAACGGGCGAGGATGATGACACGACGTCTGCGACGCTCAATCTGAGCATTGCGGCGCCGGCCGCATTCTCCAGGTATCCGATCGACTGCCTTCTTCTGATCGACAGCTCCGAAACATCCGACCTCGTATCGGCCAAGCAGTTTGCCTACGGCGTGATCGATCAGCTTGGCGTCAATGACAGAATCGGCCTCGTCTCCTATTCGACGACGGCCGAACTCGACATGCCGATGACGCACAACGTCGGTGCAGTCAAACTGGCTGTCTCAGACTTGACCACTGGGGGGCGCTCGGCGATGGGCCTTGCCCTGCAAATGGCTCAACGCGAGTTCCAGTACGTCGGCCGGGATGAAGCGGTGCACGTCATCGTTTTGGTGACCGACGGGCAATCGAGCGTCGGCATCGAACCGGATGATGAGGGCGAGGCAGCGGCGCAGATGGGGATCAAGATCATCAGCGTTGGCAACGGAACCCTGATCAACCGCAACCTTCTCGAGACGTTCGCCGAACAGACGGACGGTCTGTTCTTCGAATCGACGAGCGAGCGCACGCACACCGACCTTTTCGCACACTTGGCGGATGTGACGGCGGCGTCCGACGTGGTCGTTGAAAAGCACCTTCCGGCCGGACTTCGAGTCAAGGAGTCCTCACCGAAGGCTACGCAGGTCGAGATTCTTCCAGATGGCACGTCACGTGTGATTTGGCGGCTTCAGGATCTGTCTCTCAATGGCTCTACGAGGATCGAGATGGAGCTTGAGGCCACACAGAAGGGTGAGTGGCAGACCGACGAGTCCTCCAGCGTCACCTACTACGATTTCCGCGACACGCAGCAGACGCTTGCGATCGAATCGTTGACCCTGAACGCGATCGTTCCCAATGAGGCACCGGTTGCCTCGTTTGTCATCGAGACGCAAGGTCCGTGGGCTGTCAATCACGAGATTGGCTTCGAGGACGCCTCGACAGATGAAGACGGCGAGGTCGTCGCGTGGGAATGGAGCTTCGGCGACGGCTACATCAGCAGCCAACAGGATCCCACGCATGCGTTCGAGGAGATTGGCGACTACGAGATTTCTCTCGTGGCAATCGATGAGGATGGAGATCGATCAGAGCCGTTCCTTATCGACATCACGGTCGGGCCAAACCAACGTCCCGTCGCTGCATTCAGCGTGATGAGCGAACCTCCGCTGGACACGATCAACCCGACCGTGTTCCGTGACGAGTCGACGGATCCGGATGGGGACGTCGTCGCGTGGGAATGGACGTTCGATGATGGAGAGACAAGCAAGGAGCGTCATCCCGAGCACGTGTTTGACTACACGGGCACGTTCTCCGTCTCGCTGGTTGCGATCGACTCCGACGGTGCGAGATCACAGCCGGTGGAGAAGGATGTAACGATTGAACTCGGTCCCCGCATCACAGTGACTCGTACGATCGAGACGTGTTTGCCTGGTGATGAGATCATCGCAGGCGAGCTGATCAACGTGCGGCTCGTGATTGACATCCGTGGGCAGATCGACGGCCTTGCGGTCATCGAAACGTTCCCGAGCAGTTGGGCATTCACGCCGGTTCAGGACGACAACGCCACTCGCGTTTCGACCGAGGGAACCGGAATGGCGACATGGCTCTTCCCGGAGAAGGAGATGGGGACTGAGATCGACGCGCAGCGCGAGATCCTCTACACGCTCATGGTTCCTGAGACTGCGACCGTCACCGGCACGGAGCAGCATTCCATTGAAGGGTATGTCAGCAGCTCGTCGCCCCGGTTCTCCCAGGCGATCCTCGGCGAGGACAAGATCGCGGTGCGGCAGTACTTGAGCATCCCGGTCGCCATCTCGCGCTGGGATACTGATGCGGGTGACTCCGGTGCCCTCGTGCTCTGCGGCGCGGCCGATGATCCGGAGCCGGCCGAGATCATCAGTTTCGAGGAGCTCAACTACGCGACGTCGTTGTGGTCTGCCGGACTCGTCGTCCCGTACACCAACGGCCTGACGATCGACATCGCCATGATGCAGGATCTAATCGCCTACTGGGCGTCCGGAAGATCGGTACACGACCCGCTCCCCTAGCCGGGAGCGGGCCGTGGCCCGATTCGATGAGAAGGAGGGGGAATGAAGAGAAGCACCTTTGTGCCTCTCGTCGCAGCAGCGATCGTCGGAGCCTTCTTCGTCGCCGGCTGCGCCTGGGAGGCAGACTTCGAGGCATCCAACTTTCAGCCGGCGGTGAATGAGTTGATCACATTCGACATCTGCGAGCCGTGCCTGGATGACGGTGACTACCGCTTCGAGTGGGACTTCAACAACGACGGTGCCGTCGATCTGGAAACGGACGATCCGTCGGCTTCGTACGCCTTCGATGCAGAAGGGTTCTACGAAGTCCGGCTGACGATGTTCGACGATCAAGGACGTTGGGGCACACGCCTCAAAGGCGTTCTTGTCGGCGAGTATCCTGCGTTCGCGCTGCGGGAGACGGTCGAACAAGGAGACGGGACGATCTTCGTCCTCATCACAATCACCGTTCGCGAGGCAATCACCGCACCGGGACTGGAAGAAGGCATGCCGCGAGGCTGGCAGTTTGAGCTCCTCGACGGCGGCGGAGCGATCACCAACGCCAATGCAGCCGATCGCGTCTTCGAGGCGCTTTGGGGGAGCCAATTGGAGGGCGGCGAGGAGCTGACCTTCTCCTACCGGCTGCACCCTGCGGGCGCCGGTGTCACCGTGCTTGACGGCGCACTGAGTGGAATGGTCGACGGCCGATTTGTCGCCGCAATCTGTGGCGAGCTGGAGGTCGAGCCCTAGTCGGATCCCGCAGAAGACTCTGAATCCGAATCCAGACCGAGGCCGGGCGAGGTCATGCGCTCGGCCTCTTCTTCCTGCTCCCCCTGCTTCTTGAGGGCTTCTAGCTCGGCCTTGGGGCCCTTCGGCAGGCGGCCGAGGAACGCAAAGAGCCATGCGAGCGCAGAGAGGAGCAGGATCAGCGCAACGAGGGTTCCGAATCTCGCCTCAAAATGCACCACCATCGCAACGGACGTGAGAGCCAGGCCTCCGGCGGCGAGTGCCACGCCGGTGAGGATGTACGGGCGGACGATGGCCCACTGGGCGTCCTTGGGAAGCCCTCTGAGTCTCTCTGCCGCGTGCGCCGCGTCCCAGGCGTACAGCGCCGCGGTGATCGACAGGGCGGGGAGCGCCCAGCCACCCGTCGATGTAGCACTGGCTGCGGCCAGGAAGGCTGACAGCACGAAGAAGCCTGTCGACCAGGAGCGCGCGCGCGTCATGCTCCACACCCAGAGGATCGATAGGATCAGGGCAGCGACTCCGATCATGGCGCCGTACGACGGCATCCACAGCGAATTGGCGAAGAGGGCGAGTCCGGCGATCAGAGCTGCCCCGGATGCGTATCGCTTCATCGACGTCCCCCTCTCAGGCTGGCCTGGGCGGCGTGAAACGCGACGGCGAGCGGCTCACGGACATCCCAGTCGACGATATGCACGCCCGCCTTGGCCATCCGGCCGAGGCTGGCCTCCGATTCGAGACGGAGAGTTCGCGCGGCCAGTGCAGGAATCGGATCCTCGCCCAGCCTGGCGAGCTGCAGCAATGTCGTGTCCGGATGGACGAGCATCACCGAGTATCCGCGGGCAACCAGTTGCTCTGGGACTTCCGCATCCTCGCTCGTCTCCAGCGCGCTGAACAGAATGAGCTGCGACCCCGTGGAGAAGAGCTGTGTCGGGATCTGGCGAAGCTTGCCGAACACCTCTCGTGACGAGGGGCGGGCATCGGCCAGGGAGTGAAGAATTGATTCCATCTGAAGTCGTCCCGAGGCAGGATAGGTCCAGTTGATCGAGTCGCCGTAGACCAGCAGGCCGACGCGGTTTCCCCTTTGCAGGAAGTGCGACGCGACGCCGGCGGCACCGCGGAGGACAACGTCGAATGTGCTGATCTTCCCGACGCGGACATGCATATGCGCGCGCGCATCGACGATGAGATTGACATCCGTCATCTTCTCCTGCTCGAAGAGATTCACGATCAGTTCTTCCCGCCGCGCCGATGCACGCCAGTTGATCTTGCGGATGTCGTCGCCGAGGACGTACTCACGGCAGCCATGGATCTCCAGGCCGGAGCCTGATCGGTCGGTGCGGATCGATCCCGCGAACGCGTGCGTCCGGCGAGGACGGATCTCAATGTCGCCGACGGGCTCAATCTCCGGAAGTGCCGAGAGGCGGGTGTGGTCCTGCAGCCGAATGTCGCGAACGGCGAGCCCCCACGGCGCCCAGAGCGACCCGCGAACGAAGCGCTGTTCGTGGTGGCCTCTCTCGGCACCGACGGTGTAGGTCGTCCTCGCCTCCTCGCGAGGTGGAACGACACCGACGATATGCCGCTCTCCGTCTACAACGTCCATGCGGGTTCCGATGTCGTCGGTCAGGGAGACTCGGACGTCTTCAATGCTGTCATGCCGGACCACCAACTCAATCTCTACTTCCTCCTGCTCATGGAGACGGTTGGTCTCCAGATTTCGGGCAACGGAAATCCGCGGCGTCTTCAGCCGCGCGTCCGACACGATCAGCGCAGCGGCATAGACGAGCAGAGGAAGAGACAGGATCAGCACACCTTTCTGCTGGACCAGAAGGCCGGCGTAGATGGTGCCTAGCGCGACGAGGGTTGCGAACAGAGCGCGTCGGCGGGATGACACCCTAGCTCACCTTCGGAACGGGTGTTGTGCTCAGAATCGACCGGAGCACATCCTGTGTCGAGGTTCGGCGTGCCCAGAGGTCCGGCGCAAGAAGGAGTCGATGCGCGATGGCCGGGACGGCGAGTTCCTTGATGTCGTCGGGGATGATGTAGTCACGGCCGTCGATTGCAGCGCGGGCGCGCGACAGCTTGAGCAGTGCCAGGGAACCGCGGGGGCTTGCACCAACGTGGAGGCTGGCATGCTCCCTCGTGCGCCGCACGAGGCCAACCGCGTAGTTCTTCACGTCTTCCGACACCTTGACGTCCTCAATCGCCTCCTGCATCTCCAGAACGACCTGCTCATCGCAAACGGGATCGAGAACAACTTCATCGGCGCGCCGGTCGATGCGGCGCTGGAGGATCTCGATCTCCTCCGTCTGCTGCGGATATCCGACTTCCAGGCGCACCATGAAGCGGTCAAGCTGCGCTTCGGGAAGGGGAAATGTTCCCTCGTACTCGATCGGGTTCTGCGTCGCCACCACGATGAAGGGACGGGGCAGCTCCCTCGTCTCGCCGGCGATGGAGACTTGACCCTCCTGCATCGCCTCAAGGAGAGCGGACTGCGTCTTGGGCGTGGCACGATTGACTTCGTCCGTCAGCACGATGTTGGCGAAGATCGGGCCGGGCACGAGGACGAACTCGTTCTTGTTCCGGTCGTAGATGTGCGATCCGGTGACATCGGTCGGAAGAAGGTCTGGCGTGAACTGGATTCTTCGAAACGCCATGCCCAACGTCTGGGCAAACGACTGCGCGATCAGGGTCTTGGCCAGTCCGGGAACATCCTCAAACAGGATGTGGCCTCTCGCAAGCACGGCCGTCAGCACGAGACGAAGGACGTCCCGTTTCCCGACGATGACCTCTGACACACGATCGAGGATCGCCTCGGACGTCGACGCAACTTGGCTCAGATTCACGCAATACCTCCTCGGTGGTATGACTCAATCGCTTCGAGTCGCTTCTCGTACCAGGATTGGAAGTCCCGCCCCTCCAAACGGCCTGGGAGTTCTCGGCAGATCACACTCCGCATCACTGCATCCTTGATCCATTCGCCGGCATAGCATTGGCGCCTGATCTCGGTTGCGGGCGCGCCTTCCCTGAGTGCGACAACCTCTGATGCGATGTGCGCCAGGTTGTCCACAAGTACGGCTTGGGAATAGGGGCTCCGCTTGCCGTCCTCGATGCGCTCGCAAAGCGGGGCGAGCTTGCCCCGGCCCAGTCGGACGGTCGATCTCATCTCATGGTGGACTTCCTCAACGCTCCACGATCGAACGAACGTCGCCGCAAGCACGGGAACCACGATGCAGATCACGATGACCAGGCGCAACTCCTGGTGCATCTGAGCGAAGAACCCGTAGATGTTGACCCACTGCCCTGTGGCGAACGCAATCGTGCCGGCCACCAGCAGTGCCATGGCCAGAAGCCACAGGCGCTGGCGCCTCCTCTGGCGTTCGCGATCCGGCCTGGTCTGGTTCAAGCGGGGGCCTCCTCGATGCGCTCGAGTGCCTTGAGACACGCGTGCGCACGATCTGCGAACTGCGAGTCGCTTCGTCCTCCATACCGAACCAGCTCGTAGAGCTCTGTAAGCTCGTCGACCGCGCCGCTTGAGAATCCGAACCGTCGGAGGGAGGCAGCGAACTCGCGGGGTGTGAGGAAGGTGGTTCCAATGTGTGCGGCGACGGACATGACGTGGGTCATCTCCGCGTAGCATTCTTGAACGACGCCGACAGGGTTGAGCCCGCGTGCGATGCCGCGGGCTCCTGCAGACGCAATCTCGGTGATCTCGACGGCCGGCTGGGCGGGCGATCGCTTGCGGTGCAGCCAGCGCCGGATGGCGGCGATGATCGGGAGGATGGCCACGAGAACCAACAGCGTTCCGAAGGCGACGGCGAGAATCGCCGGCCATGGAGAGTCTTGCGGGGCGGATGCATCTTCCAGCGTCTCGGCGATTCCAACGTTCGGTTGGAGCGGGACGGCAGCGTCGTTCATGGCTACCACATCCTCCTCGGTCGTCTCATCCCGCCGCTCCGGTCGATAGTATCGGTAGAGGATGGAGAAGGTGATCATCACAAGGATGAGGATGATGAGGCCGATGATCGCCGTCTTTCGGATCCGCCGATCACGAATGGAAAGCGCGGCTCCAACAAGGATTCCGCCGATGATGACCGGAATCGCGATCTGAAGGATCCGATCGATCGCGGTCATGTCAGGGTAGTCCACAGCGTCCACCTCATTGGGCCGCATGTCATCCAGCAGCCCTTCATGCGGGACGCGGATACCCGGTCCAAGCCGGAGGTTGGTCAGTGTTCCGGAGAGAAGGACGACGATGACGGCCATGCCAAGAATT
>Ga0180435_10006959_pt1 | contig 10810 bp, 8 predicted proteins | sample SS_ome_3_FD_132467 | JGI IMG/M metagenome (GOLD analysis project Ga0180435, IMG submission 132467) | Hypersaline lake sediment archaeal communities from the Salton Sea, California, USA - SS_3_S_1 metaG | ecosystem: Environmental > Aquatic > Non-marine Saline and Alkaline > Hypersaline > Sediment... | reverse complement strand
TTGACCACCAGTACCACGTCCGGGTAGCTGTGGCGAATCGCCGCCAAGAGATCGATGACGCCCTGCCTAGTCTCAGGGTGGGCGTCCTGTACGTCGACGGTATCCAGGAACAGACCCGTGGCGCCCTGCTGTAGGGTCTGGGGGATGCGTCGCTGGAGCACCTCGGTGTGCCACCTGTCGGAGCGACAGTCGACGAGCGTGGTGTCCCAGCGGGGATTCGTGACCAGGGCTCCGCTCCGAGGATCTCGTAGCGCCCACGGGGCCGCCCGCGGGACGGTGGGTTCCTCACCGAGCGACAGATACGCGGCGACCGCCACGCCATCGCGGGCCAGCGCACGGAGATCCCCGACGCTGTAGTTGGCTGCCTGCACGATCACCAGGTCGTGTCTCGCGAGTGCGGCAACCCGCCCCATACCGTAATAGCATGCAAAGCTGCGCACATCCCCGAGGGCCAATCTCTGACTTCCGATCACCATATCGGCGAGTATACCACCGGATAGTCTTGACAAAGGTTGGAAAATGGTTACACTGATGGGTGCACTGCACTTACCCCCCATCTGTACCTTTCCCTCACCCACCTTGCCCCTGAGCAGTGCACTATCCCACTGCACGGAGGCAACTGATGCCGATATTCACTATTGTTCGACGCCTTGCCGCGGGTCTTGCGATCCTCTGCGTGGCCCTCCCCACAGCCGTGGTGCAGGCCGCCGGAGAGGGTGGGGGACCCTATCTGACATTCATCCCTCTGGTGCGTGGTTGTGGCGTGGTTCCCCCCACGCCGACGCCTCCGCCTCCCGAGCCTGGAGACGACTGGGAGACCGTGACGAGCTGGGTATACCAGCTGAGCGGCTACCAGAGCGACCGCTTGGACCAGATCGCGGGATCGGCGTTCGATCTGGCGGTCGTCGACCTGGCTCGAAACGGCTACCTGGACTACTTCACTGCTGAAGAGGTCGCCGCCGTGCGCGCGACAGGCAAGGTGGTGCTGGCCTACTTCGAGATCGGCGCCATCGAGAGCTACCGGCCCGAGTGGGACGATGTCCCCGACGATCTGAAGCTGGGCGCGGTCGGCGGCTGGCCGGACGAGCAGTACGTTGCCTACTGGGACGATGCCTGGTGGACCATCGTGAAGGGCAGAGTGGACCAGGCTATCTCCGCCGGCTTCGACGGCGCCTATCTCGACATGATCGTCACGTACGAGGAGATACCGGCGGGATCAGCCGGCACGGACCGGGATGATCTGGCGCAGAAGATGGTGGACCTGATCGCGCGTCTGTCGGACTACGCCAGGGCGCGGCGCCCCGGCTTCCGCGTGGTGCCGCAGAACTCGCCGGAGCTGCATGAGGTCGCTGGGTACCTTCCCGCAGTCGATGGGTTGGCCGTCGAGGAGCTCTTCTACAGGGCAACGGACCGGGCGTGTACGCTTGGCTGGTGCTACGAGAATCTTGATGCCACGTCGGATGTCCTGGAAGAGGGCAAGCTTGTGCTGACCATCGACTACGCGAATGACGAGGGCAACGTCGCAAGCGCCTATCAGCAGTCGCGCGCGGCCGGTTTCGTTCCCTATGTCAGCGTACGTTCGCTCGACGAGATGCGCGTCAACGAGGGGTGGGACCCGGCGCCGTAGGGGGGAGGCGTGCGCCCTGGCCTGGGCCGCCGACGAGTTGTCGAATGGGCAAGGAAAGGCGAGGGTGGTTGCCCACGTGGCAACCACCCTCGCCGTGAACACCTGGGAGGCCAGGCTACTCGATCAGGCTCACGGCCCTGATGTCGCCCGGGCGCGGGATCACTCCGGTGCTCCAGCCTGGTGCCGTCGCACACTCCCGTGCGGGGCCGCCGTCCTCATCACAAGGTATCGTCGCGATCATCACGCGCTCGCGCTTGTTCCCATCCTTCTCGAGCACGTACCCAGTCGCCGTCCAATCGCCGTCGATGTCGATGCCGATCTGGACGCACGCCATTGCATCGATCCAGTAGCGCTCATTGGTGCAGTTGTCGCCGGGTGACTTCGTCATCGTGCATACCTCGGCATCGATCGGGCAGCCATCCGGGTCAGTCAGGTCGCCTCCGAGCGTACCGGACTTGCACGGATCGTAGAGCGGGATGCTGACGATCCGCCCAGCTGCGTTCTCCGCTTCCTTCCACGCCGATGTCTTTTCGCCAGAGGGATTGGCGAAGCAGTCTGGCAGCTCCACAAAGGACTCGCAAAGCTCGTGCTTGTTGGTCTCCCCGACAATGCGGTCTCTCGCCTCGCGTGCCCCGCAGCCGCCGCTATCACAAGGGTCGTCGCCAGAGATCCCGATCGAGAAGTCGACCCAGGCCCGATTGTCCAGTGGGTACGCTTCGGGCTCGCCGTGCTCGCAGTCTAGGAAGGCGATCGGGTTGCCCTTCTTGTCAGTGAGGACACAGCAGTCGTAGTTGTCGCAATCAGCCTGTCCTCCCTCCCAGATGATCATGGTCTTGCCGCAGTCGATTTGGCCATGCTGCTCGGCATAGTCCCAACGGCGTTTGTCGAAGCCAACAGGCCATAGTCCGCCTGCCGCGCCTGCCGTGCCGCACATTGCCGTCGCATCAGCCTCGACCGGTATCTCGTTGAAGCCGATCACGCCGGCGAAGAAGGTGTCGACAGACTTCGTGGCCACGACGGTCACCGTGACAGGCATTCCGACCGTCACGACCGCGCCGTCCGCATCGTTGCGATTGATGGCGTAGTCCTCGCCCGTGGCGATGGCCGCGGCCTCCGTTCCCGCGTCTCCAAAGCAGATCTCTCGCGCGCCGGCCAGCGCGCCGGCGTCAGCGGCGTTCTGCATGTGGCGTCGCTCGCGATAGACGTTGCCGATGTCAACGGCCAGCGCCACGACGGCGACCAGCGCCAAGAGGGCTAACGCTACCAGCACCAGCACTTGCCCCCGGCTTGTCTCAGTCTTCATGTCTCCCCCTAGTCACCTACTCCCTGATCCGCAAGGCATCAGTCAATCGAGTAGCCGAAAATCACCATCTCCGCGTCACTACTCATATGGAGCTCCGGCAATCCGATCAGCCCAGTCATGAACGTCGTCATCGTGTAGTCCACGGAGACGGAGACAGGGTCGCCGCCACTCCAGTCGTCGGCCAAGTTGACGGTGATCAGAGCGTCGTCTCCACTGAGATCGAGCCCGTTGTTGGCCGCCTCCTGTCGCACGGCCTGTCGCACCGAGTCTGGCTGGTCGGGCACGCGCGAGGCCCGCCGCGCGCCCTCTCGTGCGGCGTTGGTGATAGCGATGTAACTGTAGAAGGCGCGGCCGAAGTCCACCACACCCATCATCAGCAGCGCCAGAATGAAGAGAACCAGAGCAAACTCGACAAGGTTCGCGCCTCGCTCTTGGTTCCGGCGTCGGAGTGCTTTCCTGATCATCGGTCTCCGCCCCCTGTTACTCGAGCACCGTCTTGCCATCGATGAGGCGCTCCCGGACAAAGGCGCCCTGCGAAAGGATGCGGAAGTGGGCGAGGTCCGCGGCAAACTCCATATCCACAGCGTTGCGGCCGGCGCGGTTCTTCTCCACGGTCAGCACCAGCCAGTTGCGCATGGCCTCGGCGCCGCTGAGGTTGTAGATGAGGTGTTCGCGACTGACGATGTCGTACTTGTTGTTCAGCACGATGCCGACGTCAGACTCATATTGTAGCGCAGAACTGCCGCGAAGGTCGGAGAAACGCATCCGTTGGCCTCGCAGGCTCACGCGATCTGCGGCGGCGATGGCCATGATGGGCACGCCTAGGTCCAGCGCCATCTCCTTCAAGCCGTGGCTCAGGCGAGTCACCAGCTCGTCCTCGCCGCCCGGGAGTTCGCCGGGATAGGCGATCTTCTGCAGATAGTCCACTACGACGAACACGTGGCTTGCCGTCTCCCTCTGAAGATCCTCCACCCACCGGCGGATGTCATCCAGCGAGGTGTGAGTCCCGCTGGCCCGGGCCAGGACGAGTCTGTCGGCGTAGGATCCCACCACACGGAGGAACGCGGCGTTCTTGGGATCGCGCCGGAGCCGGCGCACAAGCCCACCAGCCTCGGAGGGGGCATCTGCGAGCTGGCCAAGCTTCCGCAGGGTCAGCGCGTTCTCGCTGGAGTCGGGTACCTCTGCGCTCTCCAGACAGACCAGCCTCGAGAAGAGGTGGGTGCGATCGTGTTCGTAGCAGATGTAGATGGCGACGGCATCGGGGTCGGCTAGCACGGCGTTGCGGGCCATCTGCAGCGCGAGAATGGTCTTGCCCACACCATAGGGACCGGCGATCACCATCAGCTCGCCCGGACGGATGCCCCCGTTGAGAATCTCGTCGAGCGGCTGGAACCCTGTCGCCAGCGGGCGGAACTGGCCGAGGCGCGCGCCGCCATCTGGTCCCTCAATGTCCGCCATCACCTGGGCGACGGAGGCCGGGCCCGGTCTCTCGCGGAGCCACGCGTTTGGTTCGGTCATCGCCTGCTCCTAGCGTGCCCTGCGGGCGTGTTCGCGCGCAGGGTTGAACATGGACGGCGGCACGGTGAGCCCGGCAGCCTCGATCCTGTCTATGAACTTGGGCCGCACCCCGTGGGCGGTGAAGTAGCCCTCCACACGTCCCTTGCTGATCCCGGTCTGGATGTAGCTGAAGATGTCCTGCATCACGATGACGTCGCCCTCCATGCCAAGGACCTCCGTGACGTTGACGACCTTGCGCGTGCCGTCCGCAAGGCGGTCGAGGTGCACCACGAGATCGAAGGCCGAGGCGATCTGCTCGCGGATGGCTCTCAGGGGCAGGTCCATGCCGGCCATCAGCGTCATCGTCGCCACGCGCGCCAGGGTGTCTCGCGGCGAGTTGGAGTGTGCCGTGGTGAGCGAGCCGTCGTGTCCGGTGTTCATAGCTTGGAGCATGTCCAGGGCCTCGCCGCCGCGGACCTCACCCACGACGATCCGGTCTGGGCGCATGCGCAGGGCGTTGATGACCAGCTGTCGAATGCTTACGGTGCCCTTGCCTTCGACATTGGGTGGGCGTGACTCGAGGCGCACCACGTGGCGCTGGTTGAGCTTCAACTCCGCGGAGTCCTCGATGGTGATGATACGCTCGCGCGACGGCAGATAGCTGGAGAGGGCGTTGAGCACGGTCGTCTTGCCTGTGGACGTCCCCCCGGATACCACGATGTTGAGGCGGGCCTGCACGCAGGCGTGCAGGAACTCAGCCACCTCTCTGGGCAGCGTATCTAGCCGGATGAGGTCCTCGACGTCGAAGATGGCGCGCGCGAACTTGCGGATGCTGATCGTGGGCCCGTCCAGCGCGAGCGGCGGGATGATGATGTTGACGCGAGATCCGTCGGGAAGGCGCGCGTCGACCATGGGGCTGCCCTCGTCGACGCGCCGACCAAGGGGCGTCACGATCCGGTCGATGACGTGTGAGAGCTCCTCGTTGTCGCGGAATCGCGTGTCGGTCTCCTCAAGGATGCCACTGCGCTCGATGAAGATCAGGTCGGGTCCGTTGACGAGAATCTCGGTCACGCTGTCGTCGCTCAGGTAGGGCTCTAGGGGGCCAAGCCCCAGCACGTTGGCGACGATCTGCTCGAAGAGGGCGGTTCGGTCCGTGCGGCTTAGCGGGAGTCGCTCCTCCTGGATTGTCTCGAGGAAGATCCTCTCGAGCGCCCTTCTGACGGCGGCAGCGTCATTGGTGTCGATGACGGGGCTCAGCTCCGCCAGCAGGCGCTGCTGCACGCGCTCCCGCACGTGCGCGAGGGCGCGCGTCTGGGGTGTGTCCTGAACCGGGCCTGGGCCGGGTCTGGCTGCGCCGCCGGTCAGACCCTCGGCTTGACTATCGCTTCGTGCGTTGCGTCTGCGCATCGGTAGCTCCTACTTGATCCAGATGGGGTCGTATGCGTCCCAGGTTGTGTTGCTGACGTTGGCTACGCCGCTGCCGTCCGTATTCATGACATAGATCTGTCTGAGTCCATTCCGGTTGGACCAGAAGAGCAGAAGATCGCTCCCCGGCGACCAGCTCGGGTGACGCTCCAGCTCCCACTGGTTGGGGTTGAGGGGACGCGGCGGCTCCTCACGATCCGGATAGACGATCCAGATGTCGTCGCTGTCCAGGGCACTGCCCACAAAAGCGATCGTGGAGCCATCGGGAGACCAGACCGGGTCGGCCGTCATCCCGTCCAGGAAGGTGAGCTGCTTGGCGATGATACCGTTCTCGCTCTGCAGGGCCACGGGAATGGTGGCGAAGACCTGGTGATTCGGGTTGTTGCCGCCCGGGCTCTGCACAAAGGCAAACCGGTCGCCGTTCTGATCGTGCCGCTCCGTGTCGCGGAGCTCCTCGAACTGGGCGCGCAGGTCCGCGCTCCTGCCCAGTCGCTGCTTGTTGGCGCCGTCTGGGTCCATCACCCAGAGCTCGCCCAGGTTCGGATAGTCGCCCAGGAACGCGATCTTGCCGCGGTAGGCCGTCAGCAGCGGGCGCTGCGTCGCGATGCCGGGGCCTGTGTAGGCCGGCCGCGGTGTCGCTGTGGGCTCGGGCGTTGGGGTGGGGGTCAGCAGCGGGCGCACGTAGAAGAGCCGGCCCTCGACGAACGACTTGTCCTCCACCGGCAAGTCCTCGGCTCGCGTGTAGTACTGGTAGGCCAGGTAGGTGTCGTTGTTCTGGCGATGGATGTCTCCGCTGCGCACATAGGACTCGTAGAGGAGTGGCAGCACGCTGTTGTCGAGGTAGGCTGGGCGTGTGTCGTAGACCACCAGCAGGGCAGCAGCGGCCGTCTCCCAGTCCTCCGCGTAGTATGCGGCTTGCCCCTCCAGATACCGTTTCAGCAACTGGCGTTCTCGGCCGACCTGCGCATCCCGCGGGGCCAGCGTCAGCGCGCTGGTGTAGTGTGCCAGCGCCTCCTCCAACCCTTCGAGGTTCGGCGGCTGCTGGTCAACGATGCCGTCGGCGAGCCGGACATAGAGCTCGACCAGACGCGCCTCCACCAGTTCCTGTTCGTAGTTGACGTTGCGATCCCGGACCGCCTCGTAAGCTGCGATGGCCGCTTCGGTATCGCCGGATTCGTACACCTCGGTTGCCTGGGCGTAGAGCTCGGCGAGGCTGCGCGCGCGGAGGATGACGTCCATCCGCGGACGGATATCGCGGAAGGCGGGTCTCAGGGCGTCGAGCTCCTGGTAGACCGTGAGCGCGCCCTGATCGTCCTCGGCCTCATCCAGGGCGACAGCTTGCGCGTAGAGCTCCTCGACGAGCCTGTCCTCCTCAATGCGTTCAAGGGCTGCCAGTGCTTCCTCGTTCTCGGGTTCGCGGGCAAGGATCTCGCGGAATCGTGGCTCGGCGGCCTCGTGGTCACCGGCTTCGAGGTACGTGCGGGCCTCCAACAGCACCTGCTCCAGGCGTTGGGTCTCCCTGGCCTCGGAGACCAGCGGCATCACACGGTCCATGAGCAGGCCCGCGCCCGTGTAGAGTAGGTATCCGATAGCCGCGACGATGACGATGCGAAGGACGATCGGCCAGAACCGTATGGTCACCTGTCGGGCCATCACCCGGCGCTTGCCGACATTGGATCGAAGCCTGGCCTGCTCGAGCGCGTCCCGAATTAGGTCGCTGTTGGGATAGGCAGTCTGGAGCTCCTCGAAGGCCGAGAGCGCCTCCTCCCATTCGCCGCGTTGTAGGTGGCCACGTCCCTTGGCGTAGAGTGGATCATCACGACCGTTGGGCGTGGGATTGGTGAAAGAGGTCACTGCCTAGTCTCCTTGGATGCCTGTTGCGGCTGTCGACAGCCTACAGCCCCACCAGGGCTTCGTATATTCTGGGGATACCGGGCCCCAGTAGAACCACCAGCAGCGCGGGGAAGATGAGCAACACCAGGGCAAACACCATCTTCACACTTGCCTGCTGCGCGAGTTCCTCGGCCCTCTGACGCCTTCTTATGCGGACCTGGTCCGCCTGCGAGTGGAGGGTCTCGGCGATACTGACGCCGAGCTGGCTGGACTGGATCAGCACGCCGACGAAGGCGGCAAGATCCTGGACGCCGGCCCGGTCCACCATTCGCTGCAAAGCCGTGTCGCGAGGCGTGCCGACGCGCATCTCGACGATCACACGGCTGAACTCATCGGTCAGGGCGTTGGACCAACGCTCGCAGACCCGCACCATAGCGGAGTCCAGGGCGAGACCTGCGTCAACGCTGACGCTGAGCAGATCGAGCGCGTCCGGAAAGGCCCGCAGGATGGCGTTCTTGCGCTTGTCCGCCCGGCTACGCAGCCAGAGGCGCGGCAACAGGAAGGCGATGCCATAGACGATGGCCGCGTTGCGCAGGTGGACGGTGGTCGTGTCGGGCCCCAGCAGACCGAGCCCCCTCACCATCGCCAAGTAGCCGCCCCCCAGGAGCAAACCCAGCAGGATCTGGATGCCGACGATGTCGGGTGCGCTCAGCCCCCACGGGCGCCCGGCTTCCCGAAGCAGCTTGTCGATTCTCCTCACGGCCCTGACGGGCGTCAACGAACCCAGCGCCTTGGTGAGGTTCGCGATCAAGGGAACCACCGCACGTCTCAGGAAGGACTTCTCCATCGCGGACTCTTCGATCACGTCACGGTCACCCAGGAAGCCGTCCAAACGGTCACTTGCGTCGGACTGGGACCGAGATGGCGCGACAGCCAGCCAGAAGAGGAGGGCCGCCAGACCGACGAGCGCGGCGAAGACGCCGGCCGAGCCGGCGCTGTCGATGCTGACCAGTGACTCAATCAGTCTCTCAATGACTTGGACGGGCATGGCTAGACCTCGATGTCCACGATCCGGCTGATCACGTAGAACCCGAGAAGCTGCAAAAAGATCGCGCCGATGGGCAGGATCCGGACCCAGCCGGGCTCGAACAGCTCGCTGATATACTCCGGGTTAATGAAGAAGATCACCAACCCGACGAATACCGGAAGGAAGGCCAGTACGTAGCCTGTGAAGCGCTGTTGTGCCGTCAGGACGCGTATCTCATTGAGCATCCGGAGCCTGTCTCTCACCGTCTGCCCGATAGTCTCCAGGGTCTCGGCCAGATTGCCGCCTGTCTCGTACTGGACGTTGATGGCGACGACGACCAAATTGAAGTCCTCGGACCCAATGCGGGCGACTGCGTCCTCGAGCGCCCTAGGGAACGGCACGCCCAGGTTCACAGCCCGCACGACGTCGCCCAGCTCAGTCGACATCGGGGGCGGCAGCCGCTCAGTGATCAGGTCGAAGGACTGGTTCAGGCCGTGGCCGGCGCGGAGGGCGCCGATCAACAGCGTCAACGTGTCGGGCAACTGGTGCGTGAAGCGCCGCAGCCGTCGTCGTTGCCGAATCCGCATGACGATGAAGGGGATGACGGCGAAAGCGATGGCCAGCGCGCTGCCCAGGATGGGACTGTAGCGCAGCGTACCCAGGATGAACCCGGCCACAGCCAGCCCCAGTACCACCAGACTGAACTCTGCCGCCGTCAGCGGCATGTCGGCGCGGGTGAGTCCCAAGGCCAGCCTTGGGCCAAGACCGAACAGCGTGAAGATGCGACGGAGACCTCGCTGGCGATACCGCGAGAGCGGGTCCGCTGCTTGCGAGATGCCGGAGGCGCGCCGTGATGAGAGTCCGTACTCGTCAAGACGTTCCTCAACCGGGTCGCGCTCCTGGCTCAGCACCCACGTGGCAGTGAACAGCAACAACACGGCCAGACCGATCAGTCCGGCTACGATGTATGGCGCGATGCCCATCCTTGTTGTGCCTCCTCCGGGCTCTACGACGACGCGGCTCTAAGCCTGCCGACGGCCCTGGTCTCTGTGCGCCGATCAGGCCGTTTCTCCTCAGCTCGCGGGTACTCCTCGGACATTCGCTTGGCGATGCGTCGCACGGCCCTGGCGATGGCGCTACGCCGGTGCGACAGCGTCAGCGGTACACCCCGGTTCACCGTGTGCGTCACCAGCGACTGGTCATCGGGGACGGAAAAATCCACCGGCACACCGAGGCGGTTCACGATGTCCTGCTCGGAGACGCCACCCCGCAATGTCGCACGGTTGAGAACCAGCCAAGTCTTTTCCGGCGGGTAGCCCTCATCTTCGAAGTAGTTCATCATCAGTCGCGTGTTGCGGAGCCCCACCATCTCCGGCAGCACCGTCATCACGATCCGGTCGGCACCGTCAAGGAAAGCGAATGCTGTCTCGTCCATGGGCAGGCCCAGGTCGACGATGACCCAGGGGAACATGCGCTTGAGCATGACCAGGATGTGCTGGACCTGGGGCAGCGTGAGAGGCGCCGACAGGTCAGCGGGGGGCGGCGCCAAGAGGACCTTGATCCCGGACACGTGCTCGGCGAGAACGCTCTCGATGAGCACCTCGTCGAGGCGGGTGAGTCGTGGGAGTAGGTCTCCCACATTGCTCTCCAGGTCCAGATTGAGGGCCACGTCGAGGGCGGGGGCCGCATAATCCGCATCCACCAGGACCACGGGCCGCTCATCCATCTGGTAGAGGCTGATCGCCGTGTTGACGGCGAGTGTCGTGCGTCCTGTGCCACCTTTGGGCGCACAGAAGACCACGATGCGGCCATTGACACCCTCCACGTTACCGGGCTCCACCGGTGCCACGCGCTGCCACGCGAGCACCTGGTGCAGGGTCATGGCAAGGGACTCCGGCGCCAGCGGCTTGGTGATGAAGCTGCGGGCACCCACGAGCACTGCCTGGCTCGCGTCACCGGCCTGGTCTTGCTGAACCAGGAATAGGATCACGGCGTTTGAAACACTGGCCGCCAACTTCCTGATGATGGGGATCGGGTCGACAGCGTCCAGGTCGTCATCGACGAGGATCACGTGGGGCAGCAGGTCCTGAGCCCTGAC
>Ga0180435_10006957_pt1 | contig 10811 bp, 8 predicted proteins | sample SS_ome_3_FD_132467 | JGI IMG/M metagenome (GOLD analysis project Ga0180435, IMG submission 132467) | Hypersaline lake sediment archaeal communities from the Salton Sea, California, USA - SS_3_S_1 metaG | ecosystem: Environmental > Aquatic > Non-marine Saline and Alkaline > Hypersaline > Sediment... | reverse complement strand
GGATTTGTGGTCACTCGGGACGGACTGAAGTCGGCGGAAAAAAACCTCACCAACTCCGACCGCGCGGACCTTTATGTTGGATCTCGCGTCTGACAGACTACCTCGAAATCGTGGTTGCGGCGCTTTCCTCTTGTCTTCGGTGTTTCGGGTTAATTGTATTTTGCGTTTGGAATGTGTGCGTGCTAATAGAGGTTGGTCAATGATTGAGGCCGACGGACTCATGACTCGTGCGAAGACGCACTCGCCGCGGTTTCACAATCGAGAGACTCGGTCAAGGGGTCGGTTGATATGGCGTTCAGGCAGATGTTCACCCGCCTTGTGGGGAGCGTGATCAAATCGAAAAAGTTTGAGAAGGCTTATCGCCGGTCGCTCTATGACGGGCCCGGAATCGGCGAGGAGTATTCCCATCTGGAGCGCGGGATCGGGTGGCTCGAGAAGCACTTCATTCCCCAGTCGATGCAGTACACGATCGACTGCCTTCCCACGATCCGCCGCCTTCTGCTGAAATTCCCGCGCGAGAGGGCGCTCGAATACCTCGATTTCGGCGCCGGCAGCGGCTCGGGCGCCCAGCTCATCGCCACCCTCCATCGATCGGCCTTCATCTGGTGCCGGCTCAAGGTCGCCGCCATGGATATCAATCCGGCCCGCGCCGACTATGCGCGCCACGTGTTCAACGACATCGACTACATCGTGGGCGATCTCTTTGAATACGATCGTGATCGGAGCTGGGACCTCGTTTTCTGCAGCCACGTGATCGAGCACATCGACGATCCCCGGCCGCTCATCGAAGAACTCCAGCGCCGCGCGCGCCACCGGGTGATCGTCTATGCGCCCTTCGAGGAGAATCCCCTCGGTCATGGCCACTTCTTTTCGATCACCAGGGAATTTCTCAAGAGCTTCGACGCCGAGTCGATCGAGGTGGTCACGAGCCTCGCCTGGGGCGATCCGCTCGACGCCGACGCGCGCTGCGTGATCGCCGGTCTGCCGGGGAAGGCGTGACAGCTGGGAATTTCAGATAAAGTACTTTCGGCTGAGACTGCGATGGCCCGGTTTCGTAGTCACTGACAGACCCCTTTGACCCCACGAGTGGAATCCTGTCATGAAATCTCTCGCGCTCTGCGCCGCCCTGTTCGTCCTTGCGTTCTTCTCAGATCTGTTGCTGCCGGCCGGAATCGAAACCGACAAGCCACCTGCCAACTGGTTCAATCTGGACAGGGAAAAGGACGGTGTGATCGGAATGAGCACGGAGAGAGCTTATGCCGACCTCTTGAAAGGCCGTCAATCAAAGACGGTCATCGTGGCGATCCTCGATTCGGGCGTCGACATCACACATCCCGATCTGCGCGAAAAGATCTGGACCAACGCCGGCGAGATTCCGGGTAACGGCATCGACGACGACCGCAACGGTTACATCGACGACATGCACGGCTGGAATTTCAACGGCGGCAAGGACGGGGCCAGCGTGCAGTACGACACGTGGGAGCTCACCCGCCTCTACGTTGCCTACGCCCGCAGGTTCGAGGAGAGGGATCCCGAAGAAATCGCGGCCGCCGAAGAGGATGAATTCGGCGAGTATCTCTCGCTCAAGAAAGAGTTCGATACCACGCTGCGACAGGCCCAGTCCGCCCACAAGGAAATCGTCGACGCTCTCGACGCCTACGGGCAGGCGGAAAGGAAACTGCAAGCTTTTCTGGGAAGGATAACACTCACCGACGAATGGATCGAGGCGATCGAATCCGACGACGAAGAGACGATGAACGCCAGAAATTTGATTCTCCACTATCACAAGAACGGCTGGCGGAGAGAAACCTTCGAGAGGTCGAAGAAGATCCAGGAAACTCTCATCAAATACAAGCTCAACCGCGACTTCGATCCGAGGCACATCGTGGGCGACAACGACGCAGACCCATCGGAGAGAGACTATGGAAACAACGATGTGATCGGTCCCGACGCATTCCATGGAACGCTCGACGCCGGCATCGTGGGCGCTGTCAGAAAGAATGGCATCGGCATCGACGGGATCGCCGACGATGTGTTGATCATGGCAGTGAGGATCGCCCCCTGCTCGGGCGACGAGCGGGACAAGGACGTGGCCAACGGAATCTACTACGCCGTCGAGAACGGCGCCCGGATCATCAACCTCAGTGTTTCAAAGAGCCGCTCCCCCTTCAAGGCCGCTGTCGATGAGGCGGTCCGGTTTGCCCAAAAAGCGGGCGTTCTGATCGTGACCGGCTCGGGCAATGAGGGAAAGAACATCGACGGCGCCTTTCCCTACCCCAATCGCAAGTACGGGGACGGCTCCACGGAAAATCCCTTCTGGATCGTGGCCGGCGCCTCGGCGTGGAAGGCCGATCAGAATCTGGCTGGAGATTTTTCGAACTACAGCAGAGAAAACGTCGATCTCTTCGCCCCCGGCGTGGCAATCACCTCACTGATTCCGGGCGAAGAAATCGCAACGGTTGACGGAACGAGTCAAGCGGGCCCAATGGTGTCCGGTGTGGCTGCGCTGGTCTGGTCTTATTTTCCCGAGCTCTCAACGGCGCAGTTGAAAAAGATCCTGCTCGACTCGGCGACCGGGCTCGACGCGCTGCGCGTCACGATCCCGGGGCAGCGTGCCAGGACGATCGCCTTCAGTGAATTGAGCCGGACGGGCGGCATCGTGAACGCCCACGGTGCCCTTCGGCTCGCGCTGGAGCGATCGAGATGATCGGAGCGATCAGCTCGATTCCCGGTGAAACTCATTGAGCGCAATATAGAGCCACTGGCAGTCTCTCAGGATGGAGCGATCCTCGTCGCCGTCCGCCTCCAGATCGAAAAGAGTCTCGAGCTGTTTCAGGTTTTGGCCGGCGTCACACTCGATCGTGTCCGGTCGAGCGCGGTGTTGTTCGACAAAGGCGCGCAGGGTGTCGAGAGACGCCTCGTCGACGATGAGGTCGGCGGCGCAGATCAATGCCCGGGCCGTCTCGTCGAGCAACGCAACCTGTTCGGCCAGGGCGGAATCTGAATCCTTTCGAGTAACGCGCCGATCGAGATAATAGAGCGCCAGGCCCTCGAGCCGCCCGACGCCCGAATCCTCGCCGAGCCGATCGTAGATCTCGACGCACCCGGTCTCCAGGTCGCAGACGTACTTGTCATAGTCGGCAAGGGTCATCGTGGCGTGGTGGGATTTGTTTCTGTAGTCGCCCAGTGCGTCACAGCAGCGTGCGCAGTGCGCGGGCCGGGCGGGCTGATCGGGATCGACACGGACTTCCTCGTATGCGGCAAAGGGGAAATACCGCGCCGCCACACGACGATAAGCCTCGCGGAGAAAGTGGGTGCCCTCTCCCCTCATCCTGTCGTGGAAGCTTCCGACTTCTTCGGGAACGCCCTCTTGAAGATCCTCGTCGTGGCGGTGGCAATAGGTGAAGAGCTTAAAAAGCTCATCGTGTCTCAGCTCTTCGATCTGGTGTTTCGCCGCGAAGTCGCCCCAGAGCTTCTCCTGCCAGAAGAGGAGGCGCGTCCGGCAGGCGGGATTGTTGTGCAGTGCGTCCATGAATCGGTCGAGAGTCTCGGCACCGGCGAACTCGGCGAACTGATTCCTGATTGTTTTCTTGTTCATCCCGCCATTTCTCCCTTACCGCTCGCGGCCGGACGTGCCGCCCCGCGCACAGAATCGCTAATAAACTCATCGCCTCGGCCATGTTCCCACCTTGAGGGGATCTGGTCTGTTTGCGCTTGCAATATCCAGTCATATGGGTATAAATAAATAATAGAAGCAGCCTATAAACTAGCATCGTGCGAACAGATTTCGCATCGTGCGAACAGATTTCGCATCGTGCGAACAGATTTCGCATCGTGCGAACAGAATCCGCGTTTCGAATTTACTCGGGAAAAGAAAAACCTTCTCTAGCGAAACAATCGCGAACGAGACAGTTGCACGCAAGCTAAATGCGATCATCAGAGATTGCTCTTTTCAATCAGCTCAATGAAGGAGAGTCGCCCATGAGATCCCACCTCAAAAATCCTGTTGTACTTGTTGTACTGATTTCATTGCTGGCAATGACCTGCTCGCTCCAGGCGGGCGAAAACCTATCGAGGCAGGACGTGTCTCTCGGCGCCAGGCTGGAGAAACAATCGGGGATCAATTGTCTGATCACCCAGGGCGGAATCGTTTTCCACAGGACCACCCACAACGTGGGCGACCTGCGAACCCGCTTCGTACCCAACAGCGATATTCAGATCTATCTCTGGAACGAAGAGCTGCCGAGCGGCCGAACGCAGGCTTATTACGCCGTGAGCGGTGACAGCAAAAACATCAATGGCCGGGTGCGGGCGACAACATATCAGGTCCGCCTGAGCGACCACTCCTTCGATCCTCTGGCGCGACTGCCCGTCGTCGGATTCGCGCTGAGCGCGCGGCCGGCGAATTCACTCTTTCTTGTCCAGTTCGTCTCGACCCCTCTGCCCGAATTCCGTTTCGACATCGAGAGCCTGGGTGGCGAGATTCATCGCTTCCTGACAGACCACACCTTTCTTGTGGAGATGTCGACGGAAACACGTGAGGAGGTCGCGGTGCTTCCCTACGTCCGCTGGACGGGCCCATTTCACCCCGAGTATCGGGTGGAAAGGGTTCTGGGAAGAGCCCTCGTCGGCGCGGCGCCGAAACTCATCGAGCAACGCTACTCGATCATGGTCTGCAGCCGCGATCACGACCGCCAGCTCGATGTGGCCCACCTGATCCAGAATCTGGGCGGAATCATGCATTTCACCACCCCCGGCGGCTTGCGGCTCGAAGCGACCTTGACCCACGAACAGCTTCACGAGGTGGTACACTCCAACGCCGTCCAGTACGTCGACCGCTGGGGCGGCCCGGGCGAGATGGACATGAACATCGTGCGCGCCGTGGGCGGCGCCGACTATCTCGAGGGGCTCACCGGCTGGTCGGGCGAAGGTGTGCGCGGCGAGATCTTCGACACCGAGCTGCGGACCACCCACCAGGAGTGGCCCACCGCGCCGATCGTCCACAGCAACGGCACCTCGGGCAGCTACCACGGCACGAGCTGCTACAGCATCAACTTCGCCCAGGGCGTCGATTCCTCGGCACGCGGCCTCGTGCCGAGCGGCCAGGGGATCTTTTTCCTCTACAGTGAATCGTCCCAGTTCGGAGGCTCGAAATCGCGCTACGATGCCAACGAAGAACTCATCGACCCCGCCGGTCCCTACCGCGCCGTCTTCCAGACGTCGAGCGTCGGATCGGCGCGCACCACCCTATACACCACTCTGTCGGCCGAGACCGACGACTATCTCTTTCAGTTCCCCGTGCTGAGCACGCAGTCGCAGAGCAACGCGGGCGACCAGATGTCGCGCCCCCAGGCGTGGTCGAAGAACATCGTCTCCGTGGGCGGTGTCTATCACTACGGCACGGCCGACCGGTCCGACGACCGGTGGAATTTCGGCGCCAGCATCGGGCCCGCCGAGGACGGCCGCGTCAAGCCCGATGTGGCCTACTTCTACGACGGGATCCGCAGCGCTTACGGTTCGGGTGACACCTCCTACACCGAGTTCGGCGGGACGTCGGCCGCCACGCCCGAGACGGCGGGGCATTTCGGCCTCCTCTTCCAGATGTGGCACGAGCAGGTGTGGGCCGGACACGGCGGCGACGCCACGGTCTTCGACAGCCGCCCGCAGATGGCGACGGCCAAGGCGATGATCATCAATCACGCCTACCGCTACGACTGGACGCAGGGCGGGTCCAACAGCGATATCGACAGGGACGTGCAGGGCTGGGGAACGGCCGACGTGCGAAACCTCTACGACCGCGCCCCCCTCACGATGATCGTCGACGAGACCGACCTGATCGCTCCTCTCGAAACCAAAACATACAACGTCAACGTCGCCGGGGGAGAGGCGGAGTTCAACGTGACCATGGTCTACACCGATCCCATGGGAACGCCGGGCGCCGCCCACCAGCGCGTCAACGACCTCTCCCTGAAGGTGACCTCACCGTCGAGCACCGTCTACTGGGGCAACAACGGCCTGCGCAGCGGCAACAGCTCCACGTCGGGTGGAAACTCGAACACGATCGACACGGTGGAGAACGTCTTCATCCAGAATCCCGAGGCGGGCACATGGACGGTGCAGGTCATCGGCGATGAGATCGTCGAGGACAGCCACGTGGAGACGCCCAACATCGATGCCGATTTCGCCCTCGTCATCTCGGGGATCTCGGCGGGCAATCTCGCGCCCAACATGCCGTCCAATCCGACTCCGGCCGACGGCGGTGCGGGCGTCGACCTCAACGCCGACCTGAGCTGGAACGGCGGCGATCCCAACGCGGCCGATTTGGTCTACTACGATGTTTATTTCGGGACCAATCCTTCGCCCGCCTTCGTGGAGCGGATCGGACCCTATCCGGCCACGCAGTCGGCCCTCACCTACGATCCGGGCCTCCTCGCCTACAACACACAGTACTACTGGAAGATCGTGGCCGAAGACGATCAGGCGGCGAGCACGGAAGGTCCGGTCTGGTCCTTCACGAGCCTCGAGCCGAACCTGCCGCCGAGCGCGCCCGGCAACCCTGATCCGGCCGACGGCGCCGTCGATGTGAGCACCAACGCCGGCCTCGCCTGGGACGGCGGCGATCCGAACAGCGCCGACACGGTCTACTACGAGGTCTACTTTGGCAAAACGTCTCCTCCGCCGCTCTTCGACACGACCGGCACCTATCCGGCAACGACGACGCGGATCTCCTATGATCCGGGAACGCTCGGCGCCAACACGCAGTACTTCTGGCAGATCGTCGCCCACGACAACCACGGCGTCTCCACGTCGGGTTCGATCTGGAGCTTCACCACGCAGGACGCGCAGCCCGAGGATTTCTACGCCACACAGGACATTGCCGTGGCCAATGGCGGAATCTCCGGGAATTACACCAACACCTTCGCGTCGGACAACAGCTACGAGGCGATCACCGAGCAGGTTTCCAACCGCTCCATTCTCGAGCACAAGTGGACGTTCAACGTCACCGGCGGATTGAGCTCTTACGTCTTCTACCTCGAAGCCCATCACACGGCCAACACCGAGGGAGATGATTTCGTCTTTGCCTACTCGGCGGACAACGTGAACTTCACCAATATGGTGACCGTGACCAAGACCTCCGACGACGGATCGTACCAGACCTTCGTGCTGCCCACGTCGCTCTCGGGCACGGTTTACATCAGGGCACTCGATACGGACCGCAGCAAGTGGAACAAGTCTCGCGACACGATCTCGATCGACCACATGTACATCCAGGGAACGGGAACGCCGCCGCAAAACGATCCGCCCTACGCGGCATCGAATCCCGATCCGGCTGACGGCGCCTCCGGTATCGATGTCTTTGCCGACCTGAACTGGAACGGCGGCGATCCGAACAGCATCGATACGGTTTACTACGAAGTTTATCTGGGCGAGACATCGCCTCCGGCGTACTTCGACACGACGCCGAGCTACCCCGCGACACAGACGTCGATCAGCTACGATCCGGGAGCGCTCAGCGCCAACACGCAGTACTACTGGCAGGTTGTTGCCTACGACAACCGCGGAGATTCGACGCCGGGGCCGATCTGGTCTTATTCCACGGGCAGCGCGCCGCTCCTGTTTTTTGCCGGCATGGAAATTCCGGTGAGCAACGGCGGCATCAGCGGAAGTTATGCCGACACGCTCGTCTCGGACGATGTTTACGAAGCGATCACGGAAAGAGCGTCGAACAAGTCGTTCCTGGAACACAAGTGGACCATCGATGTGGTCGGCGGCTATAGCGCCTACACCTTCTCGGTGGAGGCGTATCATACCTTCAACACCGAGGGTGACGATTTCGTCTTTGCCTACTCCACCGATGACGTGACTTACATGAACATCGTGACCGTCACCAAGACGTCCGACGATGACACGGCCCAGACCGTCTCCTTGCCGGCGTCGATCTCGGGAACGATCTACATCAAGGTTCTCGATCTCGACAGGACAAAGGGCAACAAGATCAAGGACTCGATCTACGTCGACCGGATGGCGATCGAGGCGACACCCTGACCTGATCGCGCTATTAGAATCTTGCGAATCAGTCGAAAACATGACACAGTCATGATCAGGACACCGTCTGCGCACCGTTCCGCGAACGAATCGTGCGTACAATTCAAGAAAGGACGGACCAATGGATAAAATGTTCGAGATGATCGACGAGATGATGGACAAGATGTCCAGCGAAGACCGGAAGAGCCTCTTGAAGAAAATGTTCAAGAAGTGCTCAGAGGGTTTTTCCGCGGACGAGAAGAAGGGCTTTTTCGAGAACATGTGTTCCTCGGAATCGCAGAGCTCTTCCGACTGGGACATGATGCCCCAGATGGTCATGTCGATGATGGGCATGATGAGCACCATGCTCATGCGCGACATGATGCAGGGCGGTATGAACCAGTGCTCTCCCCAGGGTGCTCCCCAGGAAGCGCAGGGCCGCGGCCAGATGATGGGAATGGGCGGCATGGGCGGCATGGGTGGTATGGGCGGCATGAAAGGCGGCCCCATGAAAATGATGCAGCAGATGATGGGCAAGATGAACCAGCCCGCCGCCGAGAGCCAACCCGCCAGCACCACGGACAACACAGCCCCCAGCGGCGGCGACGACAGCGGATGAGCCTGAGTCGAAGAGCCCCGTATCATGGAGTGGGGGCTTAGGAAGGTTCTTCCTAAATTGACGGAAAGCAAGAAAAGCGCTTTTCTCCGGCACATTATGCCGGTCATCGCCGAGCTCTGCGGACCGGCGCTGTCCGACGAAGAGTTTGACGAGCTCATCGCGCAAATCACGGAGTTGAGGAAGTTGCCCGGAGCCGAAGAGCCGGCCGGAGCCGAAGAGCCGGCCGACGCCGGTGAGCCACCGGAGACCGACACAACTCCCGACGAAGGTGACTGAGCGGTAAAAAACTGACGGAACGGTCCGTTCCGCTGAAAATCAAAAATTCGACCGTTATGAAGACAACGGGCTGATCTCGCAAGATCAGCCCGTTGTCTTCTTAATCACCGAGCGACCGATCACGTTTGTTATGATCGACACCTCAAACCCACACAAAATAATTTATCTACAAAAAGAGAAGGAAATTGTATATCAATAGCCTACGACTTATATAGGAAACTATATATTTACTTTCCTTCCTAATTGAGTATTCCGCAACATTTTATTATCCTGGTGTGATCGAACGATTTGACTGGCATCCCGATTCTCAGCGGAATGCCTCGAAGTCTGATCGCGATTTTACAAGCCTATATTTTCAACACATTTCGAAGGAGAACACATCATGCGCAAACAATGGATTCTGATTCTGATTGCACTGTTCCTCGCCTCCGCCTTCGTCTACGCCGATGGGCCGAATCCGGGAAAGAAATTCGCTGTTCTCCGTGGTGAAATCACCGACATCATCGCCGCCGACGAGCAGATCGTCGTCGACGGTGTGACCGTGCAGGTCACCGAAGACACGGTGATCATGGAAAACAAGGTGGAGATCACCTTTGGCGATCTCGAAGTCGGCATGGAGGTGAAGGTACGCGGCGTCTACGACAATGATGTTCTTGTGGCGAAGAAGATCAATGTGATGTGCGGCGAATGCGTGCGCATCGAGGGCGAGATCGATTCGATCGATTACACGCTCGAGGAGTTTGTTGTGGGGACCACGACGGTTCAGATCACCGAGGACACGATCATCACCAAGAAACACACTCCCATTGAATTCGCCGACCTCGAAGTGGGCATGACCGTTGTTGCCTGCGGCGAACTCGTCGGCGACGTGCTGACGGCCACCAAGATCAAGGTCAGATTCTGCGAAGAATAGATTCAGTCCATTTTCATCGACCTGATCGTTCCAATAAAAAAGGAGAGCCTTGCTCTCCTTTTTTTATTTACCCCGCGCCCGGTTTTTCGTTCAGGCGTCGTCAAATCGCGCCAGGAGCTTTTCGGCTTCGCCCGCCGGCACTGACCCCCCGTTCTGCTTCACGAATTTTTCGAGTTTTCTTGCGAACGCCCTCGATGCCTTGTCGTCACGGGCGGGAAAAAGAAGGGGACGCTTTTCGAGCAGACCGAGCCATTGGCGCGCCACTTTGATTTTCGCCGCAAACCGGCGGTCTTTGAGCGCTCTTTTTTCCAGATCGCGCACCGTTCGGGCAGCGTCCGATTTTGCATAACCCGCCGACAGCGTCTCGGCCGTTTCGACAAAGATCAGGGCCGATTGGCTTTCAAGCGCCTCTTCCGACCTCTTCAGAAGCTCCGCCGAAAAGGCGTCGATCCTCTCGATGAGAAGGGCCGCATCGCGCGCGATCTCCTCCGACGCCGCAGTCGACTTGGACCGATGCTTGTCGAGCACCTTCCGTGCCGCCGTTCGGCTTTCGGAAAATCGATTGAGGTGATATTTCGCCAGCGCCTTGCCGAGGGCGGGAGCGAGCGCCTTTTCGATCGGTGGCGTCGCTTTCACGGCGAGCGCATCGCCCACCGCCTTAAGGAATTCCTTTTCCTTGACCGTCTGGTTGCCGCGCCAGACGATCGTTCCGGCGCGCCCCACCACGTAGACGTAGGTAAATCCGTTTCGACCGATGTCGACGTAGGGGCATGTTTTCGTGTTGATCGACATCAAACCGACGGGATGATCGAGTCGATTCTTGGCGAGAAGCTCCCCCAGCGTGGGATTTTGAGCGGTGAGCGAGATCGCCGCGAGCCCTCTCTCGGAATTGGCCCTGACCGTGTCCGCTACCAGCGGAACGCCCTTGGTCTCTCAGGGCGCGCAACCGACCGCAAAGGTATGGATCAGGACAACCTG
>Ga0180435_10006956_pt1 | contig 10812 bp, 4 predicted proteins | sample SS_ome_3_FD_132467 | JGI IMG/M metagenome (GOLD analysis project Ga0180435, IMG submission 132467) | Hypersaline lake sediment archaeal communities from the Salton Sea, California, USA - SS_3_S_1 metaG | ecosystem: Environmental > Aquatic > Non-marine Saline and Alkaline > Hypersaline > Sediment... | reverse complement strand
TGCAGCGCAAAATCGCCGCCTTCACCCGCATCCTCATCATCGCCATCCTCCTAGTCGGGGGCGTCAATTTCGCCATCGGCGCGGGCGGCGGCTTCGACACCGCCTAAAACTTCAACGGAACCATATCGATGATCGTGGCCGCCATCCCGGAGATGCTTCCCATGATCGTCACCGGCATCCTGGCCCTCGCCGCCACCCGCATGGCCCAGCGCAATGCCCTCATCCGCCGCCTGCCCGCCGCCGAAACCCTCGGCTGCACCACCGTCATCTGCTCCGACAAGACCGGAACCCTCACCAAGAACGAGATGACGGTCCTCAGGGTGCTCTGCGCCGACGCCTCCTTCCAAGTCGAGGGCGTCGGTTACACCCCCGAAGGCCGCTTCCTCCACAACGGATCCGAAATCCCCCCCTCCGAGGCCCCCGCGCCCCTCCTCGAATCCCTCCGCACCGGCCTCATGTGCAACAATGCCCGCCTCGTCTGCGAGGATGATCAACACCACATCGTCGGCGACCCCACCGAGGGCGCCCTCCTCGTCTCCGCCGCCAAGGCCGGCCTCTGGCACGACTCCCAACGCCTCGACGAAATCCCCTTCGACTCGACCATCAAATACATGGCCACCCTCCACGCCGGTCAGGACGAAAACCTCCTCTGCGTCAAGGGCTCCCCCGAACAAGTCCTCGCCCTGTGCAGCCGGCAGCTCACCCGCGACGGACCCCGGCCCCTCGAACGCGAGCGCCTCCTCGCCGAGGCCGAAACCCTCGCCGGGGAGGCCCTCCGCCTCCTCGCCACCGCCCGCAAACCACTCCCGAAGGACAAAACCTGCCTCGCCCCCGAGGACCTCGACGACCTCACCTTCCTCGGCATCCAGGGCATGATCGACCCCCCGCGCACCGAGGCCATCGAGGCCATCCGCGACTGCCGCACCGCCGGAATCCGCCCCGTCATGATCACCGGCGACCACGCCGTGACGGCAACCGCCGTAGCTCGCCAGCTCGGCATCGTCGAAGACGCCTCCGCCCGCCCGGCCGTCTCCGGCGAAGACCTCGCCCGCATGGACGACGATCAGCTCCGCGAAACCGTGGCCGACACCCACGTCTTCGCGCGCGTCGCCCCCGAACACAAACTGCGCATCGCACAACGCCTCCAGGAACGCGGCGAAATCGTCGCCATGACCGGCGACGGCGTCAACGACGCCCCCGCCCTCAAGGCCGCCGATATCGGCGTCGCCATGGGCATCACGGGCACCGAGGTCAGCAAGGAAGCCTCCGACATGGTCCTCACCGACGACAACTTCGCCAGCATCGTCGGCGCCGTCGAGGAAGGCCGCCACGCATGGAAAAACCTCGAAAAGGCCATCCTCTACACTCTCCCCACCAACGGCGGACAGGCCCTTCTCGTCATCGGCGCGGTCCTCATGGCCCCTTTCATCCCCATCTTCTCCGCGCGGCTCACCCTCGAACCCGTCATGATCCTCTGGATCAACCTCTTCGATTCCGTCTTCCTCACCATGCCCCTCATGATGGAGGCCAAGGAACGCAATCTCCTCAGGATCCCGCCCCGCCCGCCCGGCGAAAACCTCGCCACCATCCTGCTCCTCGAACGCGTCCTCCTGGTCGGCCTCGCCATCGCCGGGCCCGGATTCTGGATCTACCACCACTTCGGCGCCGCCGCGGTCGATGCCGACGGCAACATCCTCGACCCCGTCCTCCTCTCCCAGGCCCAGACCGCCGCCTTCTGGGCGGTCCTCATGGTCCACTTCGGCTTCGTCATGAGCGCCCGCTCGATCGACAAGTCCGCCCTCACCTTCAACCCCTTCTCGAACCGTTGGCTCCTCCTCGGCCTCGCCGCCAGCGTTCTCCTCCGGATGGTCCCCGAGTTCGTCCCCCCGGTCGGGGCCGCCTTCCGCACCGAAAGCTTCCCCCTCGAATGGTGGCTCTACATCCTCCCCTGCCTTCTCCCCGGCTTCATCGTCCTCGAAACCGAAAAACTCGTCCGCCGCCGGCTGGGAAGATTCTGAAATCGAAACCCGAATCCATATCGCTCCCTTGACTGGGAAGCGGCCGGACAGGAACCTCGACCCGCCAGCCGGATTGCCGCGAAACAGGAGACCGGACGAGGGTCTCCCCACACTCTCCGAAACCCGGAGCCCCCTCATGAAACCGGAAATACCAACTCCAGGATCATGAAAACCGGATTCCTCACCGTTGCGCTCGCGTTCCCGTTGTCTCTCCACGCCGGCGTCGAAATCGACATCGCACGCTTCGGAGACAGCCTCGGAGGATGGAAAAAACGCGACAAAACCCTCACCGTCGACTACCCCTACGCCGGCTCCGAATACCGCACCTACAAGCCCGAAATCACCCCCACCCCCGACAACGGCATCTTCGTCACGGTCCGCATCGACCACCGCCGCGGCTTCTTCCAGAGCAACGACCACGCCGTCCTCGAAGTCACCTACAGCTCCGACGGATCGGTCGCCTCCGCCCAGTCCTCCATCGCCCTCCAGGGCCGCATCATCACCTCCGACCTCATCCGCATCGGAACCAGCGCCGGAGCGAAGCTCAACGCCGTCGACCGCGCCGTCAAGATCGGCTCCGACCTCGTGGCCGACCTCTCCTCGAAAATCCTCCGCGAAAAGGCCGTCGAAGCCGGCCGCGTCTCGTTCCCCGCCGCCCTCCGCCACAACTACAACCTCCTCTACCGCGCCATCCGCGTCATCCCCGAGGCCGTCGAGGTCGACCCCCTCCCCGCCCTCCCCGCCCCCGAACAACCCCCGGAACCCGAAGAGCCCCGGGAACCCCGGCAACCCGAAGAAAAAATCCCCGAGGCCGAAGATCCGGAAACCACCAAACCCGATCACACCCCCTCCGAGCCACAAGACCCCTCAACCCCCGACCTCGAAATCAAACCCTACGGCGCAAGCGGAGAGTCGTAATCCCGACCGGTCCCCGCCCCCGGAAACCCGATTCCCGCCGTGACACTCACGGCAATCCCGACCCCGGATCCAGTGGGAGGCTATGTCGCCCACAACCCCGAAACGGGCAGGCACGTCCCAAGGGGAGCCCGCCAGAAGGGGAAGCCGCAACAACACGCGGGGAGCAGATCAGGATGATATCAGTGAGGAGATCACGCCATGGCGAAGAAGAAGGATACCATCAGTGCCGAAGAACTTGACCGTCGTTTTGACGACGGTGAGGACATTTCCTCTTACTTGGACTGGAGGTCAGCCCGTCGGCCCGGCCTTGAACAGCGGAGGGTGAACGTGGACCTGCCGATCTGGATGATCGATTCCCTTGACGGGGAGGCGAAGCGGATCGGGGTCACGAGGCAATCCATCGTGAAGGTCTGGCTCGCGGAACGGATCAAGGCAGAACAAGGCAGCTGACCAACCCGCTACCCGCTGAGAGACGGAGCAGGGAAGGTCTTTTCGTTCCGGTCGGGTCGCGGTGGCCGGCGTTTTACACGCTTCGTTTTTTCCATCCGAGGGCGATCAGGGTGCAGAGGCCGATGACGGCGACCATGACGAGGGCCTCGCGGCTGCTGCTTCGGGGTTCCGGCGCCCGGAACCTGAGATCGAGTTCCATGGGGGCGTCCTTCTCGACCTTGACGGTGCGGTGGAACGAGAAGACGCGGCCCTCCTCGGGGAGGGTGACGGTGATGGCCTGCGGGGCGGGCTCGGCGGCACGCTGGTGGTCGACGAGGGCCTCCGCGATGATGCGCAGGGCGGTATTGACCTCGGCGGGGTTGCCCTTGGTGAACTCGGTGATTTCCTGCGGACGGAAGCGGACGTCGTTGCGATTGATGATGCCGTTGTTGTCGGCGGCCTGTTCGAGTTGCGCGTCGCGCTGGAATCCGGGATCCTCCCCCTTGTTGTCGAGGTAGAAGCGCTGCCGCCGGGTGTTGAGGCCGACGATGGCCTGCTGCTCCCGGAGCGCCCGCAGCTGGACGCGGGCGTCTTCGTTCGAGGCGGCGTCGAGGGCGTAGTTGCCGGCGACCGTCTCGAGGACGCGGGCGGCCTTTTTCTGCCGGCCTTGGTTGAGGTCTTCATTGACCTTCGCCAACATGACCTGTCCCTGAGCTTCCTGCCGGTCGTGCATGCTTCTCGACTTGGCGAGGTATTGCTCGCGATCGAACTCCGGTCCCATGGCGACGCCGCGCAGGTCGAGGCTGCCGTCGTGCCGGACCAGCTCATAATCCTGCGGCACGATGACCTTCCATTCGATGTTCTCGAGGGGGACGTTCAATTCCGGGGTGCGGAGTTCCATCCGGCGGAAGCTTTCGCCGGGCGTCGAGTAGACGAATCGCACTTCGGCGGTCTCGTCGTCGGGCCCCGGAAGGACGTAGAACAGGCAGGAGGACCCTTGGCGCACGATGCTGACGCTTGCGCCGTTGACGAAGGCGTTGTAGAGCCTGCCTTCTTCCGGCAAACCGACCCGCAGGGTGCTGCGCTGGACCACCTCGATGTCCAGTTCGACGGCCGTCAGCAGCTTTCCGACCGGCGAGACCACCGTGGTGAACCGGCCGCCTGCAACCCGCAGCTTGAGCGCCTCGGCCACCGCATGGCGCCGCACCGCGAGGGTCAGGGTCGTGGCCGGCGGCACGGCCCGCAGTGCCAGCGCGGGGATGCTCCGGTTCCGCGCCTCCCGAAGCTCTTGCGGGACCGCGTTCCAATCGAGCTGCTGCCAGCCTTCCGGGAGCGGGCCGGGATCGGGATCGAGCCGCGCCCCGGACCGGATCGCGAAGTAGTAGGGAGGGGTCTGGCGGATTCCGGGGAACTCAACCATCCGGAGCGCTTCGCGGTTTCCGGGGCGTTCCGCGGTGCGTTCCCATTCCAGCCGGAGGTTCAGCGGGCCCACCACCCGGCGCTTGAACTGCACCCGCCAGAGGTCGCCGTTTTCCTCGATGCGGGCGATCGAGCTGATTCCCCCGCCGCTGGCGCGCACCGTCCTGGTTTCCTGATCGCCCAGTCCGGGCAGGCGCACGTCGAGGGAGCGAATCGAAGCGTTCTCGACGTTGAGATCGGCCACGATGTTGGTGCGGGTCTGTCCTTCGCGAAGAACGGCCTCGTGGAGGACCCGGCCGGTGACCCACGGCTCGAGTTTCTCGATGGCAACCCGCAGTTCCCATGCGCGTTGCAGGATGCGGAAGGCCAACGCCCCCTCGCCCTGTCCGCCGATGGTGCGCGGATCGACCTCCGACACGTTGCGGCGGGTCATGGTCTCGAGGCGGATGCCCTTGGTGGGTTTCAAGACCAGCTCCCCGGTCTGGCGTCCGGCTTCCCGCAACTCGAACCGCGGGACCAGCCAGCCCTCGGGATCGGCGGCCGGCGCCGGTCCCGTCATGGACAGCGCGAATTCCTGCTCCCCGATCGTCTTGCCGTTCAGGTGCATGATGACGTATCGCGCGCCCTCCTCGGTGAGTTCCGTCCAGTGGCTGAGGGCGGGTCCGCTGAGCGACTCGATTTCGAGCCCCGGCGGCAGCGGGAAGCTCATCCGGAACACCCCGGCGCGCATGATCTCGGCCTTGAAGTTCACCCCGACGACGAGGCGCTCGTCGCCGATCGACACCACCTGCCGCGTGGTCACCCGCAGTTCCGGCGCCACGGGGGCCACCCGCAGCCGGAGCGATCCCCCGCCCTTTCCATAACGGTAGACGCCGCGGAGGACGGGCTTCGACCCGCCACGCTCCGGGATCAGGGACCGGTCGAAATCCGCGAGGTTGACCTCCGACAGCCCCTCCGGTTCGGCCTTCTCGAGCTGCGTCTCGGGCCCGAAGGCCACCCCCAGCAGCCCGACTTCGTTGACCGCCGCCGGAACCGCAAGGGGCGCCAGTTCCGTCTCCGACGGCAGCGGATCGAGGCGCCCCTGGGTCTCCACCACCAGCGAGAAGGCCTCCGCCTGAGCCGGCTCGATCACGATATTCAGCTCCCGTTTTCCCGCGTCAAACTGCCATGTCCGCACGGGGCCCGAGCCGGCCTCGCTCACGGTGAACCCTTCGGGGATCGTCACGGCCAACTCCCGGACCAGACCCCTCGAAGGGCGCACCCGCACCACGTGCCGGCCGTCGACCACCCCCGGGCCGGGCAGATAGAGGTTGGCCACCTCGACGAAGAACTCCCTCTTCTCCGCCGCCACGTCGCGCACCTTCGGCCGCAGGATGATCGAAGCCTCCCGCCGCGGCGCGAGCAGGAGCGACGCCCCGCTGTGGCCGTCGGGCAACCCCTCCCGCCCCTCGACACGCATCGCGGCCTCCGAATCGATCTCCCAGCCGGCGCGGTCGATCTGCACCCCGAGTTCCTGCACGGCCGCCGGCCCGGTGGGAACCGCGATCTGCCGCGCGTTCGCGCCGGCCTGCATCTCGAAGGCGAACGCGGCCTCATGACGAGCAAACCCCCCGGCCCGCGGCGCCGCGTCCGCCGGAAGGCGCGGGCCGCGAATTGATACGACGTATGCCGTACCAAATCCCGGGACGCTCCGCTTGCCGACCCGCAGCGCTTCTCCTCCCTCGAACTTCTTCAGGATGGCGGGGGCCTTCAGCAGGAGGAAGGTGTCGCCCGGCTCGCCGCCGACCCGGATCGATCCCCCGGCCTGCAGGCGGCCCTTCGCGATCGTCCAGTCCTGTTGGATGCGTTCCGCGGCCTTGAGGCCTTCCGGCAGCACCGGGGGCGGCGGGGCTGCTTCGCCGGCAGCCTTTCCGGCGGCGGCCTCGTCGATCGCGCCCCCGCCGAGGATGAGGCCGAGGATCACGAGGGAGGCGGTGGACGGTCCGGAGAGGGGTCCGCCGGATTCCCCCTGCTCCTTTTCCTCCTTGTCATCGGCTTTCGGACCGGCCTCGACTTTCCGCGCTTCCTTCCGGGTGCGCAGCCAGCCACGGAATTCCCAGTAACGATCCCCGCCCCAACGCCACAGCCAGGGCAGCAGGAGGAAGGCCAGCGCGATCGCAAGCAGCACAAAGAACGGAACCGCCCCCCCGCGCTGCATCAACAGGCCGATCGCCACGACGACGATGCCGCCCCACCGGAGCAGGAGCCGCCGCTGCTTCCGAAAGACAGAGCCACCCAGCAAGCCAAGGCCGGCGACGATCACGGCAACCCCCAACAGGTCGAACCGGGCCCTCAAGGGAGTGTAGTTGCCGACCTCCAGCGAGAGTTGGCCGCCGGGCGCGATGACGGGCAGGGAATACTCGAGTCCGTGCAGGTTCTCCCGCACCTGCGTGCCCGCCCGGGCCGCCAGCACGAGCGAGATCACCAGTGCAAGGGTCAGCAGCAGAATGCCGGCCAGCCCCGGCCAGCGGTTCCGGGAGTCCCCGCCCCGCATCCACACCCCCGCCGCAACGAACAACAGAATCACTACCGTCGCGCCAAGGGCGCGGTCCGCGATCCATTCCAGACCGGTCTCCGACAGGACCTGGGTCCTCAGCGGCAGGCCGCCCCGCTTCGGGACAAGGACGCGGTCGTGTTCGCCACGCACCGTCCACTTCGTTTTCAGGACCGGCGCCTCGATCGCCGGAAGTTCGAGGCGCGCCCGGCTGCCTCCGCCCGAGGGATTGCCGAGCCGCAGTTTCACTTCCACCGGGGCATTGGCGCCCACCCCGGCCGGCAACGGGATCAGGGTGTGCCGGCCGTCCTCTCGCGCGCTGACGTCCTCCCCGTTCACCTGCACCGCCCAGCGCTGCGACGCTTCCGGCAGCCTGACGCGGAAGACGCGGCGGCCACGCGACTTCACGATCATCGCGACCTCCGTGACGACCTCCCCGTCCTGCGAGACCCGGCTGGCGGCTTCCGCGAACTCGACCACCTGCGGCAAGGTCTCGGCGGGGTCGAACCAGTCGACGTTCATCGCGAGTTCGAACGGACGGGAGGTATACTGGTAAGTCGCCAGCGCCGGAGCGCTGCTCAACAACCGCAACTCCGCCGGGAGCTCGAGCGGGTCGAGTTCGATGAGCCCCCTGACCCGTTCGACCTGCGGGTTGACCCGCACCGAACTGACGACCTGGATGTATCCGCGTTCGCCGCGCACTTCAAGCGGTTCGACCATGCCGGGATTGATGACCATGCCCTGGCCGGCAACGGCTTCCTGGTACGTCACCAGCAACGTGTAGGGGCCCACCACCGGTTGGTGCAGGCTGACGACCAACTCGCCGTCTTGAGGGCGCCGGCTCCGCACGTCCAGTCCCTCGACGCAGACGTTCTCAGCGCCCGGCGGGATCTTGAGCTTCCACTCGGAAACGGGGGCGCCGGTCACGAAGTAGTTCAGCAGGACGCTGGCATAAGCGGTCCGGTCCTCGAGGGCATAGAGGTGGAAGACATCCGCCTGCACGCTCTGCGGGAGGCTCTCGATCCGCAGCGTGACACTCCAGTCACGTCCCCGGATGCGGAAGGCTTGCTGCAAGTCGTCCCGGCTCTCGTGGAACCGCGAAAGCGGAATCTCGGTCAGCTTCGCGGAATTCTCGACTGCGATCCGGTAACCGGGGGCGCTCGCGACCCCGGCCTCGCCTCGCACCGACTTGGCGGCGGGGTAGCGCAGGAGCGGCAACGTCCACGGGCCGTCCGCGGCGGGCTCGTTCTTTTCGAGATGCACCCGCACCAACTGGCGGCCTTCGACTTCCTTGCCGAACGTCACTTTGAGTGACCGCTCGCCGTTCTCGACCTGCGTTCCGGGGTGGTGATCGACCACTTCCGCCCCGGTCACGGAGACCACCGCGTAGTCCGCCGGAATCATCAGGTCCCACTCGCGAAGGGGCGCCTCGCGGATGTCCAACTCGATGGCGGCCCGCATGGCGCGATCCGTCTCGGTCAGTTCGTAGACCAGGATCTGCGAAACGTTCACCTCCGGCTGCACCCGGTCCGCGGCCACCTCGCATTCGTATGCCGCCGATGGAAACCGGTACACGAACACCTGACGGTCGCCCCCCGCGAGATCCTGCTCGGGAAACTGCTCCGGCGAGAGCTGCGTCAGTCCCTCGAGGCCCGCCACCTCGATCCGCGTCGCCCCGATATTGTAAACCCGGACGTATCCCGAATGACGGATCGATCCGTCCGGCAGGATGCGCAGCGGATCCGCCCGCACCGGGAAGGCCCCCAATGGCAACTGGCTCCGGATGCGAAGGCTGCCGGTTCCCTCGAGCGGCTGATTCAGCTCCCCTTCGAGGCTGCGGCTGCCGTCGGTGTCCGCCACGCGCCACCCCATCACGTTCGAGCCCTCGACGCTGAGCACCTCTCCCGGACCGTCGAGTCCGAGCCGGATCGCTTCGAGCTTCCCCTGGAGGATCCGGTAATCGATCACGGTCGTCTCGCGCATCAACCCCGCTCCCACCCCGACGTTGACCCGCGCCGACGTGGTGAAAAAGAGCTTGCCTTCCCCCGTCTCGCGAACCCGCTTCCAACGCATCGCGAGGCGCCCGTCGAGCGGAAGAAACCCGCGCCACGTCCCGTCGACGCGCGACGGAACGACGCTCGACCCGGCGTGGAACTCCAAAGCCGCGTCGACCCCCCGCAACTCCACCGGCACCACCGCGCCGCTCGATATCTCGAACCCCAACGTGCGCCATTCCGCTTCCCGGCCGAGGCGGGCCGCAATGCCCACCTCGATCGGATACCGCCCCGGCTTCGGGAAATGCAACCGGTAGACCGGTTCCCCCGAGGCGTCCGTTTCGAGTGCCAACCGGCAGCCCGCCGCTTCCGGACCCCCGCTCACGGTCGCCCGGCCGCGCAGGAAGTCCACCGCAGCGTCGTCCTTGCTGACCTCGGCCGTGGCCCGGAACACGAACTCCGCGTGGCGGTCATCGTCGCCGGCCACGCCTTCAAGGGAGGCGTTGACGAACTCCACCGGCGCCGCCACGGCGCTGCTCCGCGCCAGCGCAAAGCTCAGGCGCTCTCCCCGCGCGCCTTCAAAGCGCTTCACGGATTCGTTGCCGGATTCGAGCGGCAGGAACCCCTCCGCCGCCACGAGCCGGGCCGACACCTCACGCGGGACATGCACCGCAACGGTCGACGTGAATCCCACCGCCTCGCCCGCCTGCACGTGAAGCACCTCGACCGTGACCGGCGGTTCGAGTCCCGACAACGACCCCCTCGCGACGATGCGGAACTGGCGGCGGTCGCGGTCCGGCTCGACTTCGAGGTCGAGGAAGCGCTTCCCGCCGGCGCGGCGCACCGCCCATGCCGCCAGTCCCTCGCCCGTGACGCTTTCCAGTTCCCCCGTTCCGCCGAGGCCGAGGCTGAGGATCTCCGGGCGGCCCTGCACCACGTTCAGCTTCATCGCGACCTCGCAGGAGACCCCGGTCAGGCTCACCCGCACGTTTTCCTCGGTGGCGGCGTTGAAGAAGACCGGCGCCTCCGGCGTCACGCCTGTTGCTTCGATCACGATGCGCCCTCCGTCTTGGCCGACTTCCGCCTTCATCGTGGCGTTGGTGGCCGTCATGACAGGGCCCGGCGCTTCCCGGGCCGCGGCCGTCAGCGACAAGAGGGCGAGGACACAATAGTTCGTCAGTTGGATTCCGGTTCTCATGTCTCGGGTGATGGCGGGTGTTGGAAATCAATCCGGCGCGAGTTCGCGGACCTTCGCAATCATGGCGGCCATGTGCGCCACGCGCTCGTTGTGCGGGCAGGCGGCCTGCAATTCTGATCCGATCCGCCCCAGCGTCTTCATTTCCACGAGGTCCCCAATGGCGCTCCCCTTGAGTTTCTCGCCGAGAAACGCCGCCACCCCCGCGAGGCGCATCGACGGCGCGGCCTCCTCGAGGCGCGGCGCATTCGGATCATGGGGAATCGCCCAGAGCCTCTCGACCATGCGGTCCGTCGCGGTGTCTCG
>Ga0180435_10006955_pt1 | contig 10815 bp, 21 predicted proteins | sample SS_ome_3_FD_132467 | JGI IMG/M metagenome (GOLD analysis project Ga0180435, IMG submission 132467) | Hypersaline lake sediment archaeal communities from the Salton Sea, California, USA - SS_3_S_1 metaG | ecosystem: Environmental > Aquatic > Non-marine Saline and Alkaline > Hypersaline >... | reverse complement strand
TTCACCCCATTCCTCCGACATCTCCCAACCGCCTCGCTTGCCTCCCGGATCGCTCCTTCCCTGCTCCGATGCCCTCCCAGGAACAAAGTCCCGCCCTGGCCTTGCACCACTGCCTCGTAGTACTCCACTTTCCCTCCACAACAAGCGTCTATGATGATCTTGACGACGGTGGCGACGACGCCGCAGCCCAGGCCGATGGTGGTTATGACGATGGCGTGCATGTTACCTCCAACAACCTCTCCACTTCCTGGCTTGCGTACTCCACCAACTCCTCCAGCCCCCAGCATCCCCAGAAGCTCATTCTTAATCTTGGAATCCAACCTTGTAACTGCTCTGGGAACTCTGTACCAAACGCCGTTCTCTTGCCCCAGGCTGGCCGATGGAAGATCAGCAATGGGAAGTTCTCGATAAGGGTGACGCCGAAGAACTCACTTGGGCCTATCGCTACGGAGGTCATATTCTCCCTCTTGATTGGTGAGATCGGGGTATTCACTACGACCATGGACAACCTGGTTGTGAGCAACCTCATATTCAGAGAGAATCTGGCGAGTTGTACTGCCCACCACATACGGTTTTCTCACATCTGGCTCAAGCAGAGCAATCGTCGGCCTCTCGTAGTTCACCACAACCCGTTGCCCTGGGAACAACGTTTTCAACTGGAGAAACGCCCTGCTTCTTGCCCTATTCCTTCCTTCCCTGTAGCAGAACCCATCCTTCGGGTTGCACGCTGCCAGGCCAATTGCCACCAAGCGACAATCCTTGTACACGTAGCATCGGGTATACCCACCCCGAGGCAGTGGCTCCCAGGGCGTCTCGCCACGTTGATAGTGGACCCCCATGCCGTGTCGTCCGAAGAAGCACTCTGCACCGGTGACGTCGGTTCGAGATAAGTTTTGGAGTAGCCTGAAGGTGTGCAGTGGGTCGGCGGGAAGTCGATAATGCTTATACACCACTCTCAATTCGTTACTCTCCATCCTGTCTCCCCCTCAATATCTGCCGTGCTGTGTACCCATACGCCCACAGCACAATCACCACTACTATTATCACGCTCCCTATAGGCTCCATCACTTCTCTCCCTGTCGGTTCTGTTGACCTGTGGGCAAGACAGGTCGAGGGTAAAACATTTGTCTGTCGGGACATTTGGAAAGAAGCGAACCGACAGGGGGAGAAACAATAGAGCCTCTACCAGTTGTTGCCTCGTTTGTCATTACTCCCTCCTCTCCAAAAAGCTGTATCACAATCTCACAGTGACCCTATTTTACACCAGGTCTTTTGGACTGTCAAGTAGAATAGTAGGGGGGAAAAGGGTGTGATAGTAGGGAAATCTGACACAAGAAGAACTGCATTGTGATACAATGTGAAACGGCTCTACCCCTTGTTTCTCGCCTTCTCTCACCCTCCCTTGTCAAGTTTCACAGCCTATGGTACAATCTCCATCACTTCGGAGGTGCCATGAGTACAGAAACCACAGAGATGACAATCGAATCAGAGCCCTTTGACACTTACGTCCCTCACGCCCGGTGCGGTCGCACGTTACGCCGCCGTATTGACGAGATCGCACAGATTGCTGGAGTTCCCGCAGCCAGCTTTGTGCGCGGTTGCGTGGAGTTCGTGTTGGACGGCGCGGTGAGTACAAGCGAATTCGAGATCACGAGAAAGATGTCGGACGCTCGTTCCGATTCAGAAATGGAGGAACAGGAATGAGCGAGATAGACGAAATGGCGCAGGAAGCAGAAGGATCTAAGGAAGGGAAGTCAAAGAAAGTCTACACCTACGAATGGACAGTCTACCACAAAAGGCGATATGTCGCCCACTTCTTCGAGCAGGAGTCGCCGGATTATGTCAATGCTATAAGAAAGCGACTTGCCGCCATTCAACAAGCCTTGAGAGCATCTCGAACCAATGTGATGCATGAAGTTCTTCTAGCTGGGTTGGACAAACTTGAAAAAGAGATTGAGGCAGGCGAGAAAGGTGAGATACCCGGAGTTGAAGACCGTGGCCACGAGTTGTGGGCGATTGCTCAGAAGTATAAACAAATCTGGAAGAAAAGACAGCGTATTGCCGACTTAGAACCCATCTACAACGAGCTCGGGCTAGATGAGTTTGTCAAGTGGTGTGAGGAAGAGAACATCAGGAACTATAAAGAATTTCTAAAACACTTTACTTGGCGCCATAAGAAACTCCCGAACAGTCAACGAGCAGAGAACTGGCTGTTGGAATACTTAGAACCATTCGAGGAAGGGCTACCCCGCGAGGAGATATTTGGTGCAGCAAGGAAGGATGGCATCATCAGTGAGAGCTACAGCGAGGAGAACTTGCGTAAGATCGGAGAGAGACTTGGGCTGCACTTGAATGATCCTAGGCATGGGTATTGGAAACGTGATTAGTTCAGGCCTTACTAAAAGGACAAAAGGAAGAAAGGAAAACACCCATACATATACTAAACCTTATATGTATCGCTTGTGTTCCTTTTGTCCTTTTGTCCTTTTAGTAGAGGGCAAACTAAATTAAGCAAAAGGATAAACATGGACCTTAGAGAAGCGATTGAGATACTTTCTCAGCACATTAAGTCAGACGACACCAAAAGCATCGGCAGGGAGTTTGATACTATAGCAGATGAAGTCAGGGCATGGAACTCCGGCATTAGAAAGGAGCTCTATGCAGAGTACTTGGAGTCTGATGAGTGGAAAGAAAGACGAAAAGCCGTCCTCAAGCGCGACAAGAATAAGTGTCGATTCTGTGGAAAGAAAGCTACCCATATTCACCACCTCACATATAAGAACATATTCCAGGAGCCGTTATACGACTTGGTGTCTTTATGTAATGGATGTCATCAATTGATCCACGCAATAGAGGAAGTAAGCGATGGATGGGGTGTTCCATCGTCCATATGCAAGCTCAAGCGAGGAGAATTATGACCCCCTCCCTCCTCCCTCCCTTCGTCGACTGGACCACCCACTTCTACCCCGTCTGCCTCGGGCTCAAGTCCGGCCACTACCCGCCGTGGACGTATGCCCTTCTCTCACCTCTGACTTCTCTGCCGCCTCACCTGGGCGCTGTACTCCTAGCCCTATTGAGCATCCTGATCTCCATCAGATACTTGGGCTGGCGGTCACTGTTTTTTCTCACCTGTGCTCCGGTGGTGATCTCTATAGGCAACGGCAACATCGACACCCTGCTTCTAGCCGCCTTCCTCCTCCCTCTATCGGGGGGCCTCATCATAGCAAGTTGCAAACCGGTAGTCATGATAGGCTGGATGGTGAGAAAGGTAACCAGTAGAGGCTTGATCCACGGGGTCCCCCTTGCGCTTCTCCTAACTCTCTCACTTATTCTCTGGGGATTGTGGCCCCTTCATACAGACACAGCCATAGACCACCTGGTCAGCAAGTACAACATCAGCCTTTTTCCATACCTCTCACCCCTCGGCCTAGTCTTCCTCCTCTCCAACAGTCCACTCCTCTGGCTGCTCGGTGGCTGTTTCCTCTCTCCCTACCTCGCGTTCTACCAGTTGACACCTATACTGGGTTACTGGATGAGGAGGGCGAAGGTGTGGCAGATCGGAGTAGTGTGGGTGGGGAGCTGGGTGGGAGCGATGGTGGCATGGGGGTAGAACCAGTCTTTCTATTGCACGCTCACAGCCACGATCCTATAGAGATTTCATCCCATCAGGTGGACAAACTTGGCAACCTGACCGCACAGACGCCTTCTGGCTTGAAAGAGTTTAGCTGGCGGGAGTGGCGGTATGTGGAGATCCCGAGGCAGGAGGTCTGGGAGCCACTGAGAGTCAGTCCAACCGAAGAAGAGGTGATATGACCAAACGTAAAACAGTTTTCTTAGACAAGCGACCTAACGGCGGGATAGACTACACCAACTCCAAGGGCGCTACCACTCACCTCTTCGGTGAGCTCGCCGCGGTCATCACCAACCTGATCAACGCAGTTCTATCTCGGAGCAAGATTCACGCGAATGGGCATGGCGCCGTGATCCCATCGAGAAGTAAAAACGGCGTGACGGTGGTGTGGGAGGAGGAGGATGGGAGGGTTGAATAAAGAAGGTCTATAGTTGTTGCTAGTTATCAGCAGGTTTATGCCACGCCATAAAAAGGTTGACACCCCCGGCTGTGGCCTAACCGAGGGTGTCTAAGGAGGGAGACTATGGCCCACTACTGATGGGCAACGGTAGGATACCACATAATTTGAATATGGCAAGCGCCACACCTATCACCACCTGCACCGCTATCACCCCCGTCACCCCCACCAACGCCCACGCCACTACTCCTCCACCTCGCCACCTCTCCTCGGCTACATCCACCGCCAGGACAAACGCCAAGGCCTCTAAGACCTTAATGGCCGCTAGGAGTACGGGATAAGCCTTGGGGTAGGCGTCGATCAGCGTCTTCATCATACCGTTCATCTCCACCTCCGACCCACAAGTAGCAACGAGAAACAGGGATCCAAGGAGGTCAAGCAGGATGAAGAGGGTGAAAAGGGTGCAGCCTAGTCGCCTGGTGGTCATAGCAACCTCCGTCGCTCTCTAGCCAACACCGCAAAGCCTTTCTTGAACTGCCGCTCGAGCCATCGTTTGAGGTCGTACTCCAGGTGACAAAGGCATACAGTTGCTCTGACGACAACCCGTCGCCGCAGGGACATAAACAACGTGTCGCCAGCGTATGAGTAAGGCGCGAGGTTGAAGTTGCGGCCCAGCCATTTGAAGGTGCTGTGGTCGACGTGGACAGGGAGGCAGAAGGCTGGCAGCTTCTCCGTCCACTTGGGCGCCCATTGGCTCTGACCTGTTAGGTATAGCCATAGCCTATTCTTCTTCATACTTCTCCTTCAGCCTCTCGTACTGCTGTCTCTCCCTGGCTTCTGTAATCTCCTGCCACGCTCTAGCCCTAGCCTCCTGTTGTGACTTTACTTGGCCTGGCGTCAACAACCCTGCTCTCTCCAGTGCCCACAGCAGGTCGTTGTCTATTTCCAGTGCTGCCGCCAGCCCCACCTCCGGTTGATCCTCCCAGTCCACCTCCATTGTGAACGTGGCCCAGTACCCATTGTCGAACACCAGGATAGGATAGGATGTCACTTTGACCAAGTTACCATGCAGATCCTCATAGTCCGTAAGCTGCTTCTCCATCACATTTTTTACAGCTTCTGTGTATATCATTCTCCGCCTCCCTCCACCAGCCCCACCTCCCACGCCCATGCCGCAGCTTTCACCCTCGGGTTATCGCCCCTCTCCCGACTCACACTCAGCCTGTCATAGATGTCGCTCACCACCGTCTGCACATACCCCACGCCTAACCCTAAGTTCTCCGCTATCCCGGCGTCCTGCATTCCAGTGGCTAACAATCGTAAAACTTCCATCTGCCTCACTGTCAGCCTCGTCTCCGCGATCGTGACCGCCGCTCGAGCCTTGCTCCTCTCCAGCCTCCCGATCACTTCAGCCGCCTGCTTCGCATCCAGCGTGGGGGTCCCTTCTTTGGCTTTTCTCACAGCGTCCCGGAGGTCTCTAGCTCTACAACTCGTGTGCAAGTATGAAACAGCTCCATCCTTCATCGCTTGCCTTGCATCCCGTCCATCGAGAGATTCAGTCAAGACGACAACGGGTAGTAGTTTGGATAGTCCTCTCACCGCTCCTGGATACTGCATCGGCTCGACCACCGCCACGCAATACCCACCCTGGGAGGCTAACTCCACAGCGTATGGCAGGGTCGTCACCACCGTCAAGTTCTCTCCATCTATCGCGGATTCGACCGCCTGTTGGATCAACTCATTCTGATGTAGTAAAAGTATCATTGTTTTTTTCCTCCTCTTTAGAACTCCCGCACCCTACCACACCGGGTGCATATTGTGAACGACCTGTAACTTCTCTCCCTCACATACGGTTGATAGGAGAGTTCGCCCCCACATTTTACACACTTCTTCGCCTTGAACTCCAGCGCCCCCCGCTTCCCACCCTCTATGATAAGTCTGTCCATCACCGCTATCTCCACACTCGGCGCCATAGCCTTATACCCCTCCGCCGTCATCTCCCAGTATAGCCTGTCGATGGCGTCTCGGGCGGCGGAGGTCAAGGGGATCTCTAGTATAACAGCTTCTACCACAGTCTCCATTTATCTCACCTCCTATTCTCCATTCACCCTGGCAATAACCTCTTTTGCCATCCTGAGTGCTACGTCTGTCTTCTCAAGCTGGTGCGACTTCTCCCAGGCTTCCACAAATGCCTTGCACACCTCCAGCATATCCCCCGCCGCATCCAGAAGTCTCTGCTCCTCCCAGTCCACCTCCACGAAACCAACCTGTGGTGGCCCTGCACTATAGTTCCACCTCGTCACGTAGGTACCAACAAACTGCACCAGCTCTCCCTCTTCGAGCTCAACCTGCTTGTAGTAAGTCATAGACTACCTCCTATTCCACCTCATCGCTGCTTTATCTGCCAGATCATATATCCATTGATCACCCCTCACCTTTACCTCCTCTTCTCTCCTCCCTCTCACCTCCTCCACATCCCGATCCTCCACCATCCCACCCTGAAACCGTGTCACCTTCATCCCTACTCTCAACAATCCATCTCCCTTCCCGCTCAGCATCTCCGCGCCTTTCTGGTCCAGGATCACTCTACTATCTATCCCGCTGGCACACGTCAATGCCACTCGGGCAGGGAAGTTTGTCTTCAGGGAACCCTTAACCATATCATAACTGGGCCTCTGGGTCGCCGCGACTATACTCACACCTTGTTTCCTACATATCTGCGCGATCTCCACCAGCAACTCATGCGCCCTGTCGCCATAGTCAGGATCCAACAGCAGGTCCGCGAGCTCATCTATCACCAGCACATAATGCTTTTCCCACTTCCCTCTAGCATACCGGTTTCTCAACATCGCCAGGGTCCTGACCAGTGTATCCACAGCGTGAGCGGGCCTGGCCACCACGCCTTGCACATGCGCTGTGCCTCGCCACACCGCCAGTCCATCGTTATCCTTAATCCTCAGCGGGGACCCCCTTTCGATGTTTTCTGGAGGGGCATTGGTGTCCAGCAAAACCAGCCCTAGCTTCTCCGCGTTTCTCCATTTGCACAGGCCATAGATTAAGCTGTGCAAGAGTTGAGACTTCCCACTGCCTGTGGCGCCACCAATCAGCACATTAGGCGTCGAAGGATCAGCCAAATCCACCACGACGGGGGATCCATCCATGCCTACCCCTAGAATGAAGGGGATCTTGGCATGGATGTAGTGGAGAGAAACATCTCTCGTATACACCACCTCCCTGTCTCCCCCCTTCGCCACCTCCAACCACATACCGGTCTTATCCTGTATCACCCGCACGTGATCTACCCCCAATGCAGCCGCGAGGTCAGGCGCAAGGGATCTCAGGTGAGAAAGCCTGGTCCTCATCCCCCGCCCTCCATTGGCAGTCAAAGAGTTCAACGGTTCCAGTTTCACCCGCCAGCACATGGGGGCACTTTGTGTCGCCACCACACGAACTGGCCTCTTGTAGGATTGCAAGATTGCCTCTAATCTACAGGACTTTGTCATTTTTCCCCCTTTTTACTGTAACTCCGGGCCATCAATGATCTTCCTGCTTACCTCTATACCATCCATCATCTTAGCCGTCTGTACTGCTCTACAGAAGAACGCTACAGCGGCGGCGATAGATGGGAACGCCAGGATAGCAACGACGATCACGCCGTCTGATTCTATGATAAATCTGAGCAAGGTTTCCATCACTCGTTATTTACCTCTCTAGCCCTGATAATCCCAAAGACCGCTAATCCAATCCCCGCCAGGAAACAGAGTGCTGCAATGCCTTTGTAGCCTTCATAGCTCAAACGCACTCCAATCAATGTAAGCGCAACCCACAGGTAGAATAAAATATTCATCGTTTCACCTCCAATAGAAAAGGCCCACACGTCACTCCGAAGAGTGAAATGTGGGCCGACGCACCACGGACGTTAGGTTGTAAAAGTCTCTCTAGGTGTCTAGTCTACTCCTCCCAAGCTTGCTTGGCCTTCTCCCATTCGACTGCTGGTCGTCCTCCTCCCGGTCCACACCGGACATGATACCTGTACGCAATATCGCTGGGGTCCTCCATCATCACACCCACACTCAAAAAGTCTAACATCTCCCCCGGTTCGTACTCCTGCGTCTCATAGTTGTACTTCCGCGCATATTGGTTCGCCTGCCACACCACGAACTTGGCGGCGAGGTAACAAGGGTCCCCAAAGCGGGTGTCCCTCGTCTGTTCCTCTACGTCAGAAAAGAACTGATTCAAGCACGCAGGAACCCCATGCTCACCCTCCGGGTACCCGTCGCTATGCCGGTACACAATCGCGCTGGGCTGCTTCTCCTCCATCCAGTGAAAGTGAATCGTACATCTGGTTGACATGTTGCACCTCCTCTTGTGCTAGTTAGTCCCGCTCAACCAACAACCTATAAACGGCCAACGCCCGCCGCAGTACCCCAAACGTCGCCCGTTTCTCCAATAGTCCAGCAATCAACCCCCACCCCTCCCGCGCCACCACCTCCCACCATAGCGCCCCGGATCTCACTACGTTATAGGTGGCCAGGCCCTCCAGGGTAGCCGCCTCTGCTATGATGTCGTTGTCCTGGTCTATGACGGTAGGAGGTTGGTCAATTGCCCATTCCCTTTCTCTCAACTGGGATGGTTCCTCCCACTCTTCACCTTCTACCAACTCCTCCAGGTCGGCGCGGAGTTGTGCCAGCGTCGTCAGGTACGCGCCTGGATTGCCGTACTTGTCGGTGGTGTAGATGTATATAGTCTCAGGCATTGGAGTCCCCCTCTAGCCCTTCTACGTGCGCCACGTCGGTGTACCATTCATCATCAGTCCACCTGCTATCTCCGGTCTTAAACTCCATTTCCCTGGGATTGATGTACCGCCCGCTACCCTCAGAGTCAGGCACTACGCCAAGTTTCTCAATCGCTGCCTGTCGTGCTTCCTCGGTTGCAAAGAGTCGGACTTGGGTTACCAGGCCACCGTATAGGTTGACAAGTGTGTAGACGTTCATGCTTGCACCGCCGCTAGCTCTCGCTCGTTAAGTTCCATGCTGTGCCTCCCCTCTACATTTCCACCCAAGGCTGGAAGAAGTCCCGCACGGTCTCAAAGTCATCCCCGCGTAACTCCCTCCTCGCCCCGTCGAACCAATCCAAGAATGCATACTCAATCCGCTCAATCGTCCTATCCTCGGGGTCCACATACAGGTAGAAGTCATCGCCCGGCCCGCCGGTGGATAGCTGCACCCGATAGACCTCGTACACCTTCCGGAAGTCGAGCAAACCCTGCATATAGTCCTCGGCGGTCTCTGTGTCGTCGTCCGGCTCTACCCCCTCCTCGATATTGTCCTCCCCGCACTCGGGGCAATCGGGTAGCCCGTCCTCATCGGACGTGAACACGTGCCCGCACTCCTCGCACCGGTACCACTCCGCCCCGTCTGCCACCAAGTTCTTGATCCGGTTAATTTCTCTTCTCATCTCATTCTCAATCCGCTCATCACACGTCGCTTGTTTCTCCATAATTTGCACCTCCTGTGTGCCTATACCTGCTTACCCCGCTGCTCTACCCAACCGGGCAAGCCTGCCTATACTCCACGGGGACCCCGGCCCGAATCGCCCTTTTCAAGTACTCCCCATGCCTCTTAACCTCGTCGCGTTTCTCCTGTTCGATCCTCTCTAGGTCGCTGTCGATCTCATCTTTCGCGCTTTCCAGTAACCCGCTCTCTTTGTGGTCCCAGCCGAAAAACCCCCAGCAGGACCCATACTCGATCTCTTCCCCTTCGGGGTCCCTGACCACGTAACCGTAGACTGCCCCTTGTAGGTACCAGTCATATACCTTTACCTCGTTCTCCAAGACTCGCCTGACCGTTGCTTTCACCTTTCTACTGACCCTCTCTTTTCCATACTCCTTCCGTATCTGTTCCCTTGTCACGTAGATATACCCCACGTACCCGCTATCCCAAGGGCAATTGTATGGGTACCCGTGTGAGGTGGACATACTGATACCCCCATGATCATAAAGTCTCAGCGGGAGCAAGACGGGGATGTACTTATCAATTGCCATCCAAACCTTGCTTCTAATTCGCTCATCGCATTCCGCCACAGGGTCGTCGAAGTTATTCGCCAAATACACCCACCCGAGCCCGTTCTCCCAATAGTCAATACGATCTGCTAGGGTGTCGTCCAAGGAGCATGCCAGGTCTTTCAGATAATCTTCAGAATCACCCCCCGGTTGCTCATCGCCCAGGATATACCGGGAATGCCAGCACACCATAGTTCCCAGATTATCCCAGTCGCGCGGGTCGTTGCCCCCGTACTCATCGAGATACACGTTGATGGTATAGCCCTTGTGCTTGTATGTCTCTATAGGTTGTTCCATTGTTCTTACCTCCCTCTTTATTCTACCTTCATTCTACCACTACTCTAGCATACTAAGGTAATATTTGGTATAACAATTCCTAAGAATCTCTTAAAACCTGGGGACCCCACTGGGGACCCCCTTTTTGACTTTTTTTCCAGCAAGTCAAGCCTTTCTGCATTCTCCAACGCCGCCTTGATCTGCAATCGCCCACGGCAGTTATTAGGCATGGAGTCTATCGCCTGGTCCATCCCGATAGCGTCAACGATGTTGTTGATCCACTCCTGCGCCATGGTCAGAGCGGTGTATAGTTCTTTCGACGCTGGAGCATAGCGGGTGGACTGGGCAAACTCTACTGCATCCCCGGCAGAACTGGGGATAATCGCATACTTGTGCCAAGTATACAGCGGCGGGTCGTCATACGGATAAACCTTCCCTATCTCGTCTTGG